>Ga0247757_10001906_pt1 | contig 12211 bp, 7 predicted proteins | sample UWRJL126311R4_FD_180929 | JGI IMG/M metagenome (GOLD analysis project Ga0247757, IMG submission 180929) | Plant litter microbial communities from Arlington Agricultural Research Station in Wisconsin, United States - UWRJ-L126-311R-4 | ecosystem: Environmental > Terrestrial > Plant litter >...
AGCTAAATTAGCCTAATAAAATCTATATTACTAAATACTAGGATTCTCGACTAGGTTAACTAGATTACGTAGGGTTACCCTATCTAAATTAAAGTTAGGTTTAAAAGTAATTAATAAGTTAATAGTACTATTTTTCTTTAAAATTACTAGGGTCCTAAAAAGAGCTAATATAGAAACCCCTTTTCGCTATTATTTAAAATAGAATTAGCTAATATCCTAAATAAGTTTATAGTTAACCACCCTATTACTAAATTAGATTATTAAGAAAGAATAGTTAAGATAAGATACTCTAATAAGTAAATAGGGTAGGTTTAACCTACTTAGCTAATAAAGTAGTAATAAGAAATTAAGCTAGATATATTTATATATTAGTAGGTTAGGACCCTTATAATAGTTGGGATTATTATTATTATTATTTTAATAATTATTACTATTAGTTCTACTAATAGTAGTACTACCTACTAAAAGGTTAAAAAAGATAGCTTTATCTATAGTCGCTATCTTAGTAAATAATAGATAGTTAGAAGAAAAGGTAAAGAAAGCTGGCTATAAGAAGTCTTAAAAATTGCTAGTTATAATAGTAGGTTAGAGAGTATAGAAGAGAAGAAGGAGGCTACTAGGAAAACTTCTTTTAAAAGAAAATTACTATAATACTATTAATAAATAGATAGGTAGAGAATTAGGTAATAGAAGTTATATTATTAGCTACCTTCCTAGGGCTTTCTAATAGTAAGATAAAACTAAATTTAATATATTCCTTAGTAGGAAGGCTCTTAATAGAAGAATAGGTAAAAGGAGTCCTAAAAAGGAAGCTTAATAGGGCTAAGCTTAAAGGGAGGGGAGGAAAATATTATATAGTAGCTAGTCTACCTAATATAGCCAGCTTTCCTACCAGCCTTTTACTAGTATACTAGTAGAAAGCCGATAGTAAAGTAATAGTAGACTAGTAGTAAGCTAGTAATACTCTAGAAAAATCCTTAGATTCTTAGAAAGGAAGTTATTCAATAGGGGGTCGGACCGAGGAATTCTCTGGAAAGATATATATAACTAGCCTTCGACCCTTCATCGAAATAGCAGTCTAGGAGGGATTTATAGAACTAGAGAATTAGAATTAGAATTAGAATTTATCACTTATTTAAATTAAACCTACGACGTCTTATTAAATACTTATCTTCTTATTCTTCTTAGTATATCTTCCAATTACGGGTCGCGAACTTACACCCACGAAAACCAATCCCAAATCTACCCACCCGATTTAGTGTCGATACTTTCCCTTCCTTTTATATTCTTTTCTTCGTCGACCAACCATCACTCAACAATACCTAAACAAGTATTGATATCATAAAAATATTATGCGGTACTCTACTCGAAACCATTATGATAGCATTGCCTGCCCACCTTGCTAACGCATTCAAGCACAAGGGGGAAGCAGTTAGAAATGAGGAAATATGTCACATGCTATGGACGGCCTCGATGGTAAGTATGTCTCACTCAAAGATATTCGTTGCCCCAATATCGGTCGTCCTACGAAGTAGATGAGGTGACACTTCTGTTACTGTGCCTTTTCTCCCCAGTGCTATTTTTGAACGCCAATTACGGCTTGTTCAGAAATGCAATTATCATTGAGAAATTGGAAACTTCGAAGAGTAGTAAATAGAGTCAGCCTTACACCACTCACACTCGCAGAAGCGGAAACGGAAACACACCCTCGCGTCCTTCAGGCTACCCGTCGCCGTGAGATACTTTTCTATCTGTCGTTCATTTTCCGTCTTGGACTCTCTATACTCCTGCTCACTCTCCGGCTCATGCCATTTCCATTGCCAATGTTCCCTCTCCGGTATGATGTTCCTGGGTGTTATAATATTAACGTATAACTCCTTCGCCTTTGTAATCTTTTAATACACGAAAGGCGCCGGAGAAGTGCTTTGCTGGCATCTGTGCATTTGTATTGCGCACAGGCATCCGCAGACTATCATTCCTGCGGTCGTACTCTACAATAAGCTCTATTCTGCTGATGAAATCTATCTGCACAGGTAGTAATCCTTTGATTAAAGTAAAATCAGAACTGGAGAGGGATGTGCTGATATTGATGAGAGCAATAGCATTTCAACAGTCGAAACGGAATGTGTTGAGAGTATACGGCATCGGACACGCTCCTGCATATATTTGGCGACACACTTGTAGAAGGCTGAGCATGTTTTTCTGGCCTGGATAGAGCATGAGCTTACTATGTCTTACAAAATCATTGTGTAAGCTGATCGGCTCGTAGAATTTCAGGGTATTGCCTCCGAGAACGTAGCCCCAGATTTCGTTTCTGAGCTCGGCGGGCAGGCAAAGAAGAGTCGTGTTCTCGTTCTCTTTGAATTTGAGGCGCAGATCATGGAAGCGAAGTAGCTTGTCGCATACTTCATCGTTATCTTCCTCTTTGTAATCCACATCTAGTAGACCATTGGGCAGTGTGCGAGCGGGAATAGTAGGCACCGAAAATCTCTCTTGTGAGCAAGTTGAGTAGGAGTTTAGGTTCACGTTCAGCATTTAAATAGACCTATCGTTATTTTGTACTAACACGTCGATGGTATCTAAAGCAGACATTGTGTAGCCACGGCGTAACTCCCCACCTCGCTATTCCCTGGGAAGCAGAAATCAACTTATTACTATTTCTCTCTTTAATTCTCTTAGGCTTAGGACTGTGCTTCATTCCATATGGACAATCCTGAACCTGCCAACCCAACTCAACTCCCCAGGTACACAACACAAAACATCACACAGAATATCCCACCGAATGCTTCGTCGAATACTCCATCCAAACAATCACATTTCTCATACACTTCAGCCTACATTATTACATCCCCCCATCCCACCAATAAGTACAGGCCAAAAACACCATTCCATGTCCCATACCGTACGCTATGCCAGTGACAACAAAATCATCCTAAAAAAACATTGGAAGAAAAACAAAAACGCCACTTCCATATGCTCATCGCATGCCCATCGTAGACCCATCCAATACAGTGACCCAAGATGCAGCAGGCGCCGACAATGCAATGCTAGCTCCTATGCCATGCACGCATGCGTACCTCATTCGGTCCCTGATCCCAAGAGAGAGAGAGAGAGAGTGAGTGAGTGACAGAAAGAGAAAAAGAGAGAGAAATGAAACCCTGAGGAAGCATATCAGTCCCAAGCACGCGAAGGTGCTCGTATAAATGAAAAAGTTCCCTAGATCGGGATGGTGAAGAAGAACCAAACGAAAACGAACAAAAGAAAAGACAAAGCGAATGAGCGACGATACACTTCCTCGTCCCGTCAAACAACCGCCGTGGCCGCCTCGATGCTCATCGTCTCGTTAGAGTCCGTATCCCACGTTCCCCGCACGTCCGTCGCCGTGACCGTCGTCCCGACCGCCGTCATCCCCTCGGCCCCCTCGCTCTTCCGCTTCTGACTCCTCAGCGAATTGGTCCGGCTGATGTTCGGACTGCCTGCGAGCGGACTGTTCGGATACAAGCCCTTGATCGCCGCGCTGCGGCTCTCGCACAGGTATCGACTGTTCCTGCTTCCACTGCCGGGCCGCTCGGGGCGGTCTGCACCGTCTGCGCGCGGGCTGCCGGAGTCGGCGGAGCGGGAGGTGCCGAGTGAGTAACCAGATACGCGGCGGGAAGAGTCTTTATCCTTTTCTTTGTCTTTATCCTTGTCCTTGGTGGACGCGTCATCTTTGAGTTCCTCGTCTGAAGGCTTAGAACGCGTAGATCGGCGAGAGGTAGATGTATTCCGGCTGCGGTGCGAGGAGAGAGCATCTATTTCGTCGATGGCGGCGAACAGTGGCGAGACGGGACGGGCGTGGTTCTCGGAGCGAGAGCCTGGTCTAGATTGAAGGTTTGAGGCGGAGGGGTCGAATGGGGGAATAATGGCGCTTTCGGTGGGCGCAGGAAGGGGAGGAGCTCCGTCGGCGTATTCTGCAGCGAGCACGGCGAGGGAAGCGGAGGGCGCGACGGAGGCGGTTTCGTCAGTCGGCATAGGGGATGCTTCTGTGTCCTCGGAGCTCACTTCGGTGGGGTTGGGGTGCGGGATGTCTCTTGGGGTATCGAAGTCGATGGGACCTGGGGGAGGCCGGGTATAGGTCGGTTCAGGTGACCCCGGGGCTTCAGAAGGATTTGCTGAAGATGGTGTTTGAGATCGTATGGATCCCGAACGAATCGACGCTGGTTTAATAGGCACAGGTGGAGGAGATCTGGTAGGATGTGGAATGAATCCGAAACGGCCAGATGTTCTCCTCGAAGGAGGCACAACCGGTGGAACTCTCGATCGCGTAGATGCATTATCAGAATCCACTTGAGGCGGTGGAGATGCGATTCGATCAGCGTCAGATGCACTATCCAGTTCAGGCGTAGGTGGCACTGGATTTCTAGGCGCGGGCAACAAAGGCGGCGGAAAGTCAGTAGCGGTCGGCGAAGCAGAGGCGGTTGGTGGCAAACCTGCTGCTTTGAGTTCTTCTGCTCTCAGAATCACTGGTTCCGCGTCGTCATACAAAGCCAAACCATGATGGTAGATGCAACCCTCGTCTGGCATTTCGTCGTCGGATTCGCGGAAGTTCTCGTGCTTGGGCTCGCGGTGGATGACTGGGAACAGGCGAAGAAGAAGTCTTGGCCTCTCGTCAGAAGGCGGTGCAGAGCCGACGAGCGACGCAATCGGAGTACCCTCTGGCCTATGTGCTTGCCAAAAATCAGGACCTGTAAATTGATGCTCCTCATCTTGCACCGTAGGCATTGTCGCAGTGATCATTTCTCGTTCGAGGCGTGCGAAGCGCCATGTTTCTGCGGCGAGTTTGATAATCCGCTTTACTGCGATCTTGATGCTGTCTTCCTCCTTTGGATCAGCAAAATTCTTGATCGCATTAACGATCTCTTCTACAACCGTCCCAGCGGCCGTGTTGATACGCTGTTTGGCACCGCTGCTGGTGAAAGCAGATAGCAGAGTCTGTTGGCGCCAGATAGCCTCTTTGCGCGTGCTCTTGTCTCGAATCTGACTACTCATGGTCGCGAAAAGCGAGTCGGCCTTGTCGTAACGGCGACCCAGACTGAACAAGAACGGGCCAAACACACGGTAGGTAACGAGCTTAGAGACAGTGTGAGCCACATACGCTGCACGAAGTTGCCTGTTTTTTGGTGTCAGCATTGATTACGATCGTTATACGCTACATACCTTGAGGAAGAAGTATCTGCCAAAAACGATGGTAGATAAGATGGAATCTGTTGTAGGTCCTCCGTCGGGGGAGTCACCGGAAGATGCACGAAGTGGGTTGCGGCGAGGTCAAGAATCTGCCTCTGGAGCTGGGTAAAGCAGGCCACACTATTTTATGGTCAGCGACGTCCAAATAAAATCAAGAAAACGGTGTTGGGAAAGGTTGAAGCAAATTGCATTACGACGCGAACGATGCTAGCCATTTTACACCATCTTGAACCCAACCCAGAAAGCAGTACGCGACGAAACGATTCTTTTACGCCCCCAAAAATAAAGCAAACATTGAACTCCATGGCAGACTTACTAGTAAGCATCGCCCTTGCTCTTAATCTCTGCAATGTCACCATAAGACTCCATTAACTTTTCCAACCTGGACTTCTCGTTCTCCAAATTACTTGCAACGCTCTTAATGACCTGCTTCTCCTTCTCGTGCTCCTGCTTCAGCTCGTTGTACTGTTTGAGAAGCTCCTCCTTCTCCTTCGCTAGCTGCTCAGCTGAAGCCTTATGCTCCTCTGCCTTGCGATTTGCCTCGGCATTCAACTCCGTCCACTTTTTGTCAGACTCATCTTTGATCTTCTTGTGCTGATTCTCTAGCTCTTCCCAGCTCTTACGGAGGCTCTCAATGTCCTCACGATGTGTTTGGACAAGCGTGCCTCGCTCCTTGGTCCAAGCCTCCGCGTTCTCACGCTCGCGCTTCAGGGCTTGCTCACAGTCAAGCTGGGAAGCACTCAGCTTGTTCTCAAGCTCTTTGCGAAGCTTATCATGATCAGCCTCTTTGTCTTCCAGCTGCTTTTGATGCTCAGTTCGTAGCCCATCTTTCTCCTTGTCGTGAGTAGATCGTAGCTCTTCTTTCTCCTTGTCATGAGTAGATCGTAGCTCATCTTTCTCCTTGCCATGAGCAGCCGCAGCTTCTTGGCGCATGGACTCTGCCAGGACATCCGCTTCCTTGAGCTTCTTGTCGAACTGGATCGCCAAAGCGATCTTCTCGTCATCATGTCGCTTGGTGGCCGTGGTCTTCCAATCCTCGAGCTCGAGACGAGCCTTTGCAACCTCTTCTGCGGACGTCTTCTCGAGGGATTTGTAGTTCTCCTCTAAATCATTGTGTTTACTCTCCCATGATTTCACGGTTTCGTCGAGGGTAACCTTGAGTTGTTCGGCCTCAGCTTTGAACTTGATAGTCTCGGCAAGCTGGTCTTTCAGCTCCTTGACTTGTTCTTCCATGTTGCCAACCTCAAGACGCAGTCTGTTTGCCTCGGCAGAGTGCTTATTCTCCATCTTGTTGATACGGTCCCTCATTGCTAGGATCTCCTCGTCCCTGATACGAAGCTTTTCCTCCTGCTCGGCACTGGTCCGACGAAGAAGCTCTTCACGCATTCCAAGCTGACCATGGGTCTCCCTGTATCGAGCAAGAAGGGTGTGAAGATCAGGAATGGCTTGAGCTATGCGAGAGAAGACTTCGCCTCCATCATCCCCGCGCCCGGGGCCGTTCTCGATAGCAGCAAAATCTCGTGGACCGAGAGAATCATGGCGCTGGGGCGGGCTGTGGCTACTATACGGGCCATAATGCGGCGGAACGTGACCCCAGCTATCTTGATAATGGGGTGAACCATGTGAGGGAGGCCCATAAGGGGAATGGCTCTGGTACCCACTTGACTGACTCATGCTGTGACTAGGGCCGTGGTAGTACTGTGGGGCTGTGGGGGGAGGATAGTATCCGGGATGATGATACTGCGGAGGGGCTTGTTGCGGCGGCGGTGGCGGAGGCGGATTTGAGTAGCGATCAGTTGGCACGCGAGAGGCGAATAGCGAACGAGATTGGGGCGGGTATGTTGGTGATTCACGTGACGAATCACGGGACGGTATTGTGCCTCGGAGTCTTGGTTCTATTATTGCTGAATCATCCTCGTCGTCGTCATCAAAAATGGGTGCGCGTCGTGGTCGTGCTCGAGTAACAGGGGGGGTTGGTGCTGGTGGTCTATCCTCAATCACCTGGTTGACGGCCTCTGTCTTGGGTGGTGATCTTGGTGGTGTGGGCGCTGCTGCTGCTGCTACTGGCGGTGCTGGAGGTCGTGATGTTACTGAGGATTGTGGAGATGGTGGCGCAACTGGAGGAACAACAGGTTTAGATACTGGCGGAGGACTCTTTGCTTCGACTGGAGGAGGAACAGGCGACGCGGGTATTGATCTCGGTTTTGGTGAGGATTGAGGTGCAGATTCCTCAGCAGGTGCTGGCGCGGGTTCGTCTACTGGCTCCTCAGGTTTAGGCTCCGGGGCGAGGGCGGTTTCTGAAATAGCCTCAGGCTCAGGCTCTGGAGCAGGTTCGCTCACTGGCTTCTCGGGTTCGGGTTCAGGTTCAGGTTCCGCCGGGGGTTCTGGGGCAGGTTCAGGTTCAGGTTCAGGTTCAGCAGGAGGTTCTGGGGCAGGTTCTGGAGTAGGTTCAGGTTCTGGGGCAGGTTCTGGGGCAGGTTCTGGGGCAGGTTCTGGAACGGTTTCCTCCTGTTGCTCCGGCTCTACTACGGGCTCGGTAGCGGGTTCCACCTCTTTCACGGTTGTAGCCGGTTCGTCCAGATTTTCGACCGGAGCCGAATCAGCCTCTGGTACGACTGCGGCTTCCGGCTCGATCTCAGGGGCCGCAACGACCTCTGGCTCTGCTGTCGCCTCGAGTTCAACCGAAGGCTCGGGAACGGGCGCGCTCTCTACTGAACCCAGCTCGGCTGGCGGTTCAGGTGCTTCTGGAGGAGTAGCTTCCGCCGTGGCGTCTGCGTGAGCTTCTGAGCTCGGTTCAGGCTGTGATTGGGATGCGGATTCCTCCGGGGCAGGAGGCTCGGGCGCTTCCACTGATGGAACTTCGGGAACGGCCTCGGAAATGGGCGTTGCGGCGATTGAGCTGTCTTTGCTCTTCTTTCCTTTCTTCTTCTTCTTGGACTTTGAAGGTGGTGCCCAGTCGTCGTCCCAGCCTGACTCTTCGGTTGGTTTTGATTCGGCAGGTGGCACTTCTGTGGTGTCGATGGGATTGGATGGTGGCTCTGGTGCCTCTGGCGCCGATGGCACTTCTGGTGCTTCAGGTACTTCTGGTGCTTCAGGTACTTCTGGCGCTTCGGGAACTTCTGGTGCTTGGACGGGCACAGAAGGTTCGTCGTTCGAAGGCTCCTCAATGGGTTTTTCGGATGCAGGGGCTGCCTCTGAGGCTTCCTTCTCTTTCAAGTCGCTAGCCTCGTCCTTCTGCTCAGGCTGAGGCGTGTCCTCGGCAAGCGTACCGTCAACCTTGGTCTGGGATGATGAGGCCAATGGCTGTGTATCGTCCGGTGTCGAATCAGATTGCAAGGCTTCAGGGGGGACTGCAGAAGCAGGTTCTTCAGGCACGGCCTTGGGGGTCGGGGGTGGGGAGGAGGCCCACTCGGCCTGCTTCTGCTGAGCCTTCTTATTCTTCTTCTTTGCCATGATGTAGGCTGCAGTGGTCGGGGTTTATAATGTTGCACAGCAGGGGCTTCAATTCCTTAAAACGATTGCTTCGCACGATTGGAATGAGACAATGCAAAAACAGGGCTAGGGGGTGCTTGCGTGGCACGACAACTGGGAGAACATGTACAAGACGCAGAACAGCGCAGAGGGGGCTATATACGGAGAGCTGCATAAGAAGGATTTGAGCGGCGCGCATAGCGACGACACGAACTGGAAACGCGTGGGCAGCCAATGGGAACGTGCCAGCGTGTAGGTAGGTGCATGTCCGAGTTAGCAGACTAATCTATGCGCTCCAATTGAAACCCAGCGGGCATCTCGAGGACAGGCAGGTGGGCACGTGTGGGCGGCCCAGCAGCGGCGACCGCCCCATTTTGCCGGAACCCAGCCACGATACTGCACTAGAATGGAGGGCGGGACCGACGGGACTAAATGGAGAGGTTGGTAACGTGTGTCGATGGAGTGACGAGGGGAGACGGGGGACGGTCAGGCGCATGGTGATGCGTCAACGTCGGGCCCCTATGCACGAATTTGCAAGGTGCGCATGCGTGGAGTCGTTCGGTTGGCTGCTCATGCACGGGCGGCCGGCTCCCCGGTAGCCTCACGGTTTGAACGAGTCGAATGGGACGAGATCGCGCACAGCAACAACAGCCGACGCGCGGGCGAGACATGCGGTGAAGGGCGGCCTGTGCGAGCGAGAGTTGATGAGTTGGCAGGCGACGGACGCGATTGGAGCGCGTCGCCACCGCGGGCCGAGCCCTGGTTACATAATCACACGCCTCACGTGAGCTCGCTTCCTCCCGGGCGGGCGTGCCTGGCGTCGTGGGCGCGGGTCTTCCTTTCTCCGTGCCGTGACGCACCTCCAACGACCAACGGCCAAGGCCAGGCCAGCGCCGACGTTTGTTTGCATAGTCTGCATCCGCATCCGCGCCCACGTCTGCAATCGCTACCGCGCAGTGGGGACCGAGCATGACACCTTGTGCCGCCCCATCTTCACAGTCGACGCGGCATGGGCAAGCCGCGAGCTGTGCGGAAACAGCCTGTCGTGGTCTCCTCCGACAGCGATGAGAGCGTCCAGCACTCACCGCCCCCGAAGCGTCCCAAGCGGGGCGCCCAAGAAAGCCTCACCCGCGGAGATACGAAGCCTTCCAGACCACCGACGCGACGCGCCTCTTCGCCCAAGCCGTCCTCGCCAACTGCTAAGAAGAAGAAGGCCGCATCCAAGGCCATTACGTCCTTCTTTAACGCTGTGCCTCGGCCTCAGAGCATTCCACCCACATCGAGCCCCGAGAAGCATGCCACGCCGACTCTGCTCGACGACGATGATATCTTGGACTCTTCCGAGGACGGTAGTGTAAAGGCACGGCCGTCTGCCATACCCATTCGCAAGCGCAAGGCTCCAGTAGCCGTAGAAAGGGACTCCGCACCCAGAGGTAGCCAGAGGTTCTTCCGAGCAGCTAGTGCACCTCGCCGCACCCCTACTCCATCGCTACCTCCGCCAGTGCAATCTCTGGATCGCCGACCATGGAACGAGAAGTACGGCCCAATATCACTGGATGAGCTTGCAGTGCACAAACGGAAGGTGTCCGATATTCGCATATGGCTTGAGGGTGTCTTCAGCGGCAAGGAGCGCAAGAGATTGCTGCTCCTCAAGGGCCCTGCTGGGAGTGGCAAGACTGCGACTATGTCGATCCTTTCCAAGGATATGGGATTTCATATGCATGAATGGAAGAACCCTATAGGCGTAAACTCGTCGTTGGAAGGCTATGTCTCAGCCACCACTCAGTTTGAAGACTTTGTTAGTCGGGCCGGTACATTTGGGAGCCTTGCATTCGATGGCCCGGCGCAAGCCCGCCCACAGTCACCGGCCGTCTCAGCTACCGATAGAGGAAACCAGCTGATCTTGGTAGAAGAGTTCCCCAATACATTCACACGCACTTCATCTGTTCTTCAATCGTTTCGCTCTTCAATCCTTAACTTCCTAGCCGCGAACACCCCCTCTGCCGCTGCCTTCTTTTCCGGGAAAGGCCAAGGTGAAGAACCCATTACGCCAATCGTCATGATCGTGTCCGAGACGTTGCTATCAACAAATACCGCTGCCGCTGACAGCTTCACAGCGCATCGCCTTCTTGGTCCTGAGATCCTGACACATTCCGCAGTGACTGCCATTGAATTCAATCCCGTTGCACCAACGTTTATGGCGAAAGCGCTGGACCTAGTAGTGGTCAAGGAAGCACGCAAATCTGGCCGAAAGAAAACAGTAGGGCCCCAGGTCATTCAACGCCTCTCAGAACTAGGAGATATCCGGAGTGCAGTATCCTCGCTCGAGTTCCTTTGTCTTAGAGGAGATGATGCCGAAGGTTGGGGTGCAAAAGTCAACTTTACCAAGAAGAAGGGTCCCAAAGACGTGCCGATAACACCAATGGAACAGGAGTCTCTGGAGATGATCACCCAACGTGAAAGCACCCTGGGCATTTTCCATGCGGTTGGCCGTGTTCTTTACAACAAGCGGCAGCCTGAGAATCCAAACAATCCTGCACCGCAACCACCAAACTATTTCCCGGACCGACGAAGACCTAAAGCATCCGAGGTCAATATTGATACCTTGATCGACGAGCTGGGAACAGACACACACACGTTTGTTTCTGCACTGCATGAGAATTACGTGCTGTCGTGCGATGCAGGGGACAAGGAAGAGACACTGGATTGTATTAGCGGCAGCATCGACGCTCTGTCTGATGCTGATCTCCTCTCGCCAGATCGCTTCAGTGTGTCTGGCTTTGGCCGGCGCAACTTCCAGGGCAGCAGTGCCGACAACCTACGGCAGGACGAACTCAGCTTCCAAGCAAGCGTGCGCGGTCTCTTGTACAGCCTCCCCCACCCCGTCAAACGCATATCTCCTCCCCCCGGAGTCATGGGCGCAAAAGCCAAAGGTGCAGGCGTAGAAAAAGAAGCAGCCAGAGGCAGTGCATACGTGATGTACTACCCCTCCTCCCTGCGCCTCTGGCGCCAGCAAGAAGAAATCGGCGGCCTCCTCGAGCTGTGGATCTCCCGCGCTCAACGCGGCCACCTCTTCGCCTCCCACGCCGGCCCTCCGAAACCCTCGCCCTCCGTCACGGGTGGCGTCGACACATGGCGCAAGACGCATTCCTCCACCCAGTCCTTCCGCCCTGCCCGTCAAACCGATACCTCCCCTATCCTCCTCGGCAGCGGTGCCTCTGCCCGCAACGAAATGCTCCTCGAGCGCCTACCCTACCTCCCGCTTCTCTTACGCCGCCACGCTACCTTCCCACAGTCCGTGCACTCTTCCATCCAGGAAATCAGAAAGATCACGGGGTTTTCAAAGGCGGGTAGTCTTGCCGTATCGCCTTCTGCGTCGGCCGAGGATGATTTGGAGGCAGGAGATGATGTTGTGGAGGGGGAAGCGTGGGCCACGGATAGGCCTGGCGCGGAGACGCCGAGGAAGAGGAAGAAGAAGATAAGGATGGGGATAATCGAGGATAAAGGGGAGGAAATG
>Ga0247757_10001908_pt1 | contig 12199 bp, 8 predicted proteins | sample UWRJL126311R4_FD_180929 | JGI IMG/M metagenome (GOLD analysis project Ga0247757, IMG submission 180929) | Plant litter microbial communities from Arlington Agricultural Research Station in Wisconsin, United States - UWRJ-L126-311R-4 | ecosystem: Environmental > Terrestrial > Plant litter >...
CCTGGTTCGTGGTAGCCGATGTACTGCCAGGCCATTGTTTGCGATAGTTGCCCGTGATACGGTAGCTGCCATCGATCACACCAATAAAACCTGGATTGAGCCATTGCGGATAAGCATAGTATTGCGTAAAATGCGGATCCACCTGCGCAGACGACCTGTTGGATAATAGTAACAGGCCCGTGATCATCGTCAATAAAATTTTTCGCATCGCTGTTATATTAAGGTTGCTGATCATCGTACCAGGGTAAATGTTCCGGTCTTCGTCACACGTTTTCCATCCTGCATTGTCGCATCCAGTGCATATGTGTATACACCCGCCATCGCATTAGTGCCTTTATAAGTACCATCCCATCCCAACCGTACATCTGTAGACATAAATACCTGTGTACCCCATTGGTTATAGATCATCAGTTTAATCGAAGAGATCGCAGTACCATGCACTTCGAATACATCATTGGTGCCATCACCGTTTGGTGTAAATGCGTTGGGTGCATAGATGCCATTGCCAAACGGATTGGGTGTGGTAGCTGTTAATAAAGTGGAATCACTGGTTTCGCAGGTATAAGTACCCATAGCGATCACTGAAATGGAAATGGGCTGATTAGGAGCAAGGCCATTGATCGTTTTCTGCAGACTTTGTGCAGGACCCTGGTCTACCAATTCATAACTCACCCCTTTATTGGTACTCACCATATAACGTGTGGCGTTGAGTACAGGATCCCAGTTGAAAACCGCATCAGGTATACCGATACCCGATGCATGAACAACAGGTTTGGGAAGCTTGGTGCGTAAAAATACTTTGGTGATCGCGCCCTTGGCTATGCAAACAGGCGGATTGCTGGTTGCGTTCACCACGAAGTCGGAATTCTTCGAGATGTTTTGTGCCACATACACAGCGCCTGTTCCGATAGGTGTTGCATTACCTGGAACATACCATGTGTAAGTAACGCCGGCTTGCGGTGATATCACCTGTAATGTGTCTGATTCTCCCGCGCATACAGAATCTTTCTGGTTGCGTACAATATAATCAAGGATAGGAGAGGCGAGACGCAATTTACTGCTGTCGCTTACTGTACAACCACCGATAGTGATCGTTACTGTATATGTGCCGTTTTGTTTGGCAAGAATGGCTTGTGTGGTCTCCCCGGTACTCCATTGGTATTTCTGGAAACCGGCGCCTGCATCCAGCACGGTACTGTCGTTACAGATATCCGCATTGCGCTGCAGTTTGGTTTGCATATCAGGAATGGTAACGATGATGCTATCCCTGCATGATCTGCCTGAAGCGATACGGGTGATCTTGTATTGCGTAGTCTGTGTGGGTTTGATATTGATAGAAGCAGTTGTTTCACCGGTTGACCAGTTATAACTGAGTTGTGATACCGGTATCAATGATGAATCAGGATAATAGGCCCAGATGCCATCATACCTTGCCCAGATCATTCTTTTGCCTGCGCGGTCATAAAACGCCTGTCCATTATTGCCACTTGCTGCGGCGCCGGGAGCATCTGCTTCACCGGTAAAGGCGGTAAATCCGGCATCTTTACCAATGCGGTAACGGAATGTTTTATTGGTATTGGGTAATGATTGATTCTGTACCGCGTCTGCTGTTGGCTGAAAACCGCCAAACAAAAAGAAACGGGATGAATCATAATCGTAAGCAACAGCGCCCTCGTATTGGATAGACTGGTTGTTGACGGGCAGGATATTTTTGAAAGTATAGTCTGCAAGGTTCAGTTCCCAGAGATCGCGAAGCCAGCAATACATACCGGCAGCTGTAGCCCATGGGCTACCGAGTGAGCAGGAACCCGTCAGTTCATCACCACTATAACTTCCCTGTCCGGAAAAAATATAGAGCTTGCTGCCATCGGCGCTTCTGCCAATGATATTGCCGCCTTTGGGAACGGTATCAACAACCGGGTTGGCGCGTTTCTGTTGCCATCCGCTGCCGTTGTTCTCATATATCCAACTCTTCACCTGGTTAAATCCATAACCGCCATAAATGCCGGGCTGGTTCGTGAGCGGGTTCCAGTAAGTGGAGGCGCCAATCGATTCCCTGTCTAAACTGCCAGGTCCAACAGATGCCCAGGCGCCACCGGCGGCCGGGAGTGCAAATACTTCATCACGTCCCGCCTTCCAGCATAGCAGGCGGTTATTAACGGGGTCATAGATAAAATCACTGATATCTCCGGGCCAGCTGGTGGCAGGTATCGCGCTTACGAGGTTGTTCTTCAGGTCAAACCGCGTTACTTTCTGGTGAACGATAGAATAGAGGTATTGATTGGCCTGGTCGAAACCAAATGGTTTTACATTAAACAGCAACGAGTCAATAGCGCCGGGCTTGATCAGTTGTTTCCATACACCAGGCAATACCGCATCGGGGGCAGGAGCAGGCAATAAGTCTAATGTGAGATTTGTGCCCGAACAAACGATGGTATCCCTGGTGCGGATGAATGGCGAGCAGGGGGTAGACTGGCCGCAAACAATGTTATTTGACAGCGATACAGTACACAGCAGTAAAGAAAAAAAAAGTAGTCTTTTTTTCACAGGGGGTTCATTAGGATATAGGAAGCCGGGTACGAGCCGAAGATAATAGAATAATCTGCCCGGAGAAATGCAAAACGCATGTCGGCAAGAGAAATGAAGTTTCCTTACCTGATAATATGGAATAATACTACAGTTCCTTCCGTAATCGCGCTACGGGAACGTTCAGTTGCTCTCTGTATTTGGCAACAGTGCGGCGGGCGATATTGTATCCTTTTTCCTGTAGCATTTCGGTAAGTACCTCATCGCTGAGGGGTTTGCGCTTGTCTTCGGCCTCGATAATATCACTGAGGATCTTTTTGACCTCCCTCGTACTTACTTCTTCGCCGCTTTCGGTACTCAGTGATTCACTGAAGAAGAATTTGAGGCGATAGGTGCCGAATTCGGTCTGAACAAATTTGCTGTTGGCCACACGGCTCACCGTGGAGATATCCAGCCCTGTGATCTCGGCGATATCTTTTAAGATCATCGGCCGCATCGTGGTCTCATCACCGGTCAGGAAGAATTCCCGCTGGTGTTTCATGATCGCACTCATCGTGCTTACCAGCGTATCCTGCCTTTGTTTGATCATATCGATAAACCATTTGGCAGAATCGATCTTTTGTTTGATGAACAGCACCGCTTCTTTCTGACGTTTGTCTTTTTTGCTCCCGCGGTCATAATCCTTCAGCATATCACGATAACCTTCGCTGATACGCAGATCGGGCGCATTCTTGGCATTGAGCGTGAGTTCGAGTTTGCCATTACTATTGATCACGAAGAAATCGGGTACAATATAACTCTCGGCTTTATTGATCTCCCCGAGATTGCCACCCGGTTTGGGATTGAGTTTGATGATCTGGTTGATCACGTCCTTGATCTGCTCATCGGTAAGGTTAAGGCCGCGCTGGATCTTCTCGTAGTGTTTCTTGGTAAATTCATCAAAATACTTGCTGAGCACCTGTATGGCAAGTGTTACACTTTTTCCTTCGGCGTGTTTGCGTTTTAACTGTAGTAACAAGCATTCCTGCAGGTCGCGCGCGCAGATACCGGGTGGATCGAACTGCTGGATCTTTTCTACCATCGATTCGATCTCTTTTTCATCCACATCCAGTCCCTGGCGGAAAGCAAGGTCATCGGCAATACTGGAAAGTTCCCTGCGCAGGTAACCATCGTCATCCAGGCTGCCCACGATCTGTTCGGCTATTTTGAAACTGCGTTCATCCAGTTCGAGCATGCCGAGCTGGTTAAGCAGTGTTTCATGAAAACTGGTCTCTACCCGGATGGGTATCACCTTCTGGTCATCGCTCTCAGGATAGTTATCATCCTTCATTTTATAATCGGCGATCTCACCATCATCATCTACCACGTATTCGCTGATGTCAACATTCTCATATTCGTCGGCACTGCCATCCGGATCGGTATCGCCATCGCTGCCGTTATCAAATTCATCGGGTACTTCATCGCCGTATTCGTCTTCATGTCCTTCTTCGCTGAGTTCGAGGGCGGGATTTTCTTCCAGTTCTTCTTTGATACGTTCTTCCAGGTTGGCAGTAGGCACCTGCAGCAGTTTCATTAACTGAATCTGTTGTGGTGACAGCTTCTGGAGCAGTTTCTGTTGTAACGACTGGTTAAGTGACATAATGTTCAGAGTACGGGTTCACAAAAAAACCGTACCAATACGGGGAACCACTTTGTTTAAACGCTGTAAATTTACATACAAAACAAAGGAACCAAGCGGTGAAAGCAATTTGTTTGTTTGTGAATTTATTCCTAATTATCGCGCTGTGTAATGCGCAGCGAATGCGTATGTTATCGCCGGGAAAACCATTGAACAGGGATAGCCTGAAAACCGCGGTATTGCGTTTTATTCCCGACGACTATTATACCCGCAACCTTTCTTTTATCTGCCGGAAGGAATGGCAGGTTGAAAAAACCACCAAACTGCCGCTTCGTGTGCGGTTAGGCAACCTTGAGTATGTAAATATGCTGGAAGGGAAGAATACCGGGCGGCCGACCCCCGTTTCTCTCCCACAAAACAGGCGGAGCGAATAGGGTTTCACGCAAAGGCGCAAAGTTGAAGAAAAAGGCGCCAAGGTTGATTCGATGAGGGTAATCATTATAGACACTTCAGCTATTGTAAACGAAAAACTAAACAGTGCCTGCGGACGAGCCTCTTTGGGTGCGGTGACGAGCGAAGCGACGTCAATCAAAATCATGCGTAGCAGATTTTGATAGCGGCCAAAGTAGCTCGGTAGCAGGCACGAGGCCCAGCGGCCGTGAGCGGAAAATCTACACCTACAGCATTGCCGCAGGTGTAATAGCACCCCTCGTAAAGTTAGTAAGCGTTGTGTCTAATATCAATCTTGCGCCTTCGGGGGAACAACATTAAAAGTTCACTGTTGAAATACCACGTGCCACAGCCTGCTTCTTCAATTCTTCCATAATGCTTTTCTGTGTATCAGTATCAAACGCTTCCAGTGAGAAGTTTTTGTTGAAACTGCTTTCCTGGTATAATGAAATGCTGTTATTCTTTTCTTTTTTGATCCACTTGATCTCATTCCAGTTGAGCACTGTATCAGGAAACTGATTTTCTGCGCTTGTCTGGATAGCTGTATTAAATCCAATGGTGCTATCGTTGATGTCAACAAACCTTGTCTTGAGCTTGATCAGCAGGTTAGCCGTTGATGTTGAGACAAAAACAACAAAGAAGGGTATGATGAAAATACCGCCGACTATTTCTCCAGCCCTTCCTTTTAACAGGAAGGCAGCTGCCAGAAGCGCTATTCCTACAGCGATAATTACCTTGTCAAAAACGCGAAGCCTCTTTTGTCGGTTGGCGTTTGTGTCAATAGCGAACGTAGCCATGATCTGTGTTTTACAGTTGTAAAGAATAACTGTTAAACTGTTTCAGGCAACCTTTGGGGGCGGATGGAAAATTGATCAGGTTGACAGATTGTTTCGCAGCTATTTGTTGTATAGATCCGATAATTTCTTCCTTCATTACTTCGTGGAATTGCTTTAAGCTGAACCCGGCACTCGCGCTGCTCTTACGCGCAACAGTGAAACTGCCATCCATTTCCTGTTTGATCCATTTAATATCCGTAATGGGTACAGCTATTTTCGGGTCCTCTTCAGTTAAAAGCCATTCGAGCGCATCTTCGTCTGCCCGGATAAAATGTTCTTTTCCTCTTTTGCGGATGGTTTGTGTTACGGAAAACAGACCAACTGCGAAACCTGAAAAAGAGAGCAAATCCTTCCATTTTCCTTCGGCAAAAAAGAAGGAGGCGATGATCAGCGCAATAAAAATACCAATACTCCAGGGATAAAGCGCCTGTAAGCGTTTGTTTTCCTGATGAGAAGGTACGATGTATTTTGACAAATCAGGCCGTTTGTAATTGTAATACTTTTTCAATCACCGCCGCCATTTTCTCTGCTTTTTCTTTCACCTGCTCTTCTGTCCATGCCAGGCTGATTGCCGTAGAAATACAACGGCTCATTATTGCATCACTGTCGTTGAAGGGTGCATCTGCGAGTTGCAGTAATGCTTTGCGCTGTTCATCACTGATATTGTGCAGGCTGGCTGCCTGTTTCAGATGATCCCATTTGCGTACATAATGCCAGTTGTTTACAAACCAGTAAAAATTGCCGGCGAGTATGCCCTGTGCTTTCATTTCTTCCACAAATGCGGCGGTCAGTTCTTCTGTAGGCAGGAACCAGGAAAGAAAAGTACAGCTGTCTTCACCACCCTCCGGCAGTTCGCGGAAACGCACACCAGGGATCTTTGCCAAACGCCCGCGGATGATACCGCAGTTCTTTTTCTGTATCGCCAGGAATTTATCCAGCTTCCTGATCTGTGCTAAACCAACTGCCGCATGCAGTTCGCTGATGCGGTAATTGTATCCCAGGAATGGATGCAGGTCTGCGCCACGGTCAACACCTTTGTGGTCATGGCCGTGGTCTGTATAACCATCACATTTGGTATAGATGTCTTCGTTATTGGTCATTACCACACCGCCTTCTGCGCAGGTGATCGTTTTTACAAAATCAAAAGAGAAAGTACCCGCATCACCAATAGTGCCAAGGGAGCGGCCCTTGTATCGGGCGCCGATACTCTGGCAGGCATCTTCGAGCAGGATCAGCTGGTGTTCTTTGCATATTTGTTGTAATGCATCCAGGTTGGCCGGGCTGCCGCACATATGTACCGGCATGACACATTTTGTTTTGGGGGTGATGGCAGCGCGTACGGCGGAAGGTTTCAGCGTGAGCGTTTCATCGATATCTGCCAGCACAGGTATTGCGCCAACACTTAATACCGCTTCGAAGCTGGCTACAAAAGTGAAAGCCGGCATGATCACTTCATCGCCAAAACCAATACCCAGTGCGGCCATGGCTGTGGTTAATGCGGAGGTGCCGCTGGAGGTGAGCTGTGCATATTTCGAACCGAACACTTCATTGATCGCCTGCTCGAGTTCTTTGGCTTTCCAATGGCCTTTTCTGGGGCCATCAAAACCATAACGCATCAGGATGCCTGTTTCCAGTACATCATTCACTTCTTTTCTTTCTTCTTCTCCAAAAAATTCAAAGCCGGGCATAAGGGTAAATTGTTTAGGCGAAGTTAGGGAGTTAGTCTGGAGTCTGGAGTCTGGAGTCAGGAGTAAAAAGTAAAAAACCACTCCAGACTCCAGACTTCTGACTCCAGACTATATTTATCTTTACACCATGAACCCCGTACTATTCTACTGTTACGATGCCTATTGCGGCTGGTGTTATGGATTTAGCCCGGTGATAAAAAAGATCGCCGAAGAACATCCCTTGCTGCAGATAGAGGTCTTATCGGGTGGGATGATACTCTCCGAGAACCCGGTGCCTATTTCTGCTACTGCCGGGTATATTTTAAAAGCCTATCCCACCGTAGAAGAATATACCGGTATCAAATTCGGCGAGGATTATCTCTGGCATATCCGCAACCCCGAGCTCAGCGACTGGTTCCCGCATTCAGAAAAGCCAGCCATCGCACTTTGCATTTTTAAAGAATACTATCCGGGCCGCCAGGTAGAATTCGCAGCTGACCTGCAATACGCTTTACATTTTGAAGGGCGTGATCTTACCGATGATGAAGCTTATCGCCACCTGCTGGAGAAATACAGTATCCAGCCCGAGCCTTTCTATGAGAAATTAAAAAGCGAGGAATACAAAGACCAGGCGTATTATGAATTCCAGCTTTGCAAGCAATTACAGGTAACGGGTTATCCCTGTGTGCTGTTGCAGGTATCCGAATCCAAATTTCATTTACTGGCCAGGGGATATACCGATTATGCAACTTTGTCTGCAAGATTAGCAGCCGCTCTCAGCTCCCCGGAAAACTAACAGTTGTTTTTTTAAGCCCTCGTTTTACCGCTTGTCCACCAAAAAAAATCGGTGTTTTAACGTCAATAAACGGCCAAAACCGGGTTTTGTACAATTTTTCTCCTAAAAAAATGGGTTTTGTGCAGCAATCGTAACAAATTCCTGTCTACATTTAATAATCTCTAAAACTCAAAAACTGCACAACATGAGAAAAATGATGGCCATCTTGGCAGGAGTTGTATTGCTGACTACGCAACTCTACGCCCAGACCCGCACCGTTACCGGTAAGGTAACCGACGCCAAGGACGGGACCCCCATGGCAAGCGTTACGATCACTACTCCCGATGGGAAAGTAGGATCGAGAACCAACACTGACGGTACCTACCGCGTATCGGTACCTAATAACACAAAAGCACTTGTTTTTTCCTTTGTTGGTTACACCAATCAAACAGTGAATCTCGGTTCTGGTTCAGAGCTGAATGTGTCGCTGCAGGTAGGTGATGCCAACCTTTCTGAAGTGGTGGTAACCACTTTCGGTATCAAGCGCGACAAAAAATCGGTGGGTTATTCTACCCCGGTTATCGGCGGTGAACAACTGCAGAATGCCAGGAACTCCAACCTGTCTAACTCCCTTGGGGGTAAAGCGGCGGGTGTGCGTGCTTCCGGTAATGGTGGTTCGTTTACCGGCTCCAGTATTCTGATCAGGGGCTATACATCTATGACAGGTGGTAGTAACCCACTGTATGTGGTTGATGGAGTTCCGGTTAACAGCGGTGGTGGTGGTTCTTCTTTACAGAATGGCGCCACTTCTTCCAACAGAACGGTGGATATCAACCCTGATGATATCGAATCAATGACCATTCTGAAGGATGCGTCTGCTACTTCACTCTACGGTTCAAGGGCTGCGGGTGGTGTGATCCTGATCACTACTAAAAAAGGTACCCGTAGAGCTAAGAGCGCTGTAACTGTTAACAGTTCTTACTCTGTGATTACCGTAAACCGTTTACCTGAATACCAGAACGAATACAGCCAGGGTGTAGGCGGTAAATTCGTAAATAACAGCGCCTCTTCATGGGGTTTGCCAATCATGGGTCAGTCTGTTACCAACTTTTATGGTAAAACGGAAGCCCTGAGTGCTTTCCCGAACAACGTAAGCGACCTGTTCCAGAACGCTTACAGCGCACAGAACTCTGTGAGCTTCTCAGGTGGTGGTGATAAAACCACATTCCGCCTTTCCTATAACAATACCCAGGAAACCTATGTTTTGCAAAGCAACAAACTGAGCAAAAACGGGTTATCGCTGAATATGAACTCAGAAGTGACTTCTAAATTCAGCGTAAGCGCTTTCCTGAACTATACCAATACTTCTTCTATCCGTACCCAACAGGGTAACCAATTGTCTAACCCTATTTTCCGTGCCTGGTTTATTCCACGCAGTTATGACCTGACCGGCCTGCCTTATTATGATGCCGGAGGAAATCAGTGGTTTTATGGCGGTGAAGACAATCCATACTGGTCAATGGAAAATGTGCGTTATAACGATGAGAATAACCGTTTCTTCGGTAACGTTGGTCTGAAATATAAATTTACCAGTTGGTTAACCGGTGACCTGAAAGTAGGTGCCGATTTCTCCAATTTTAAAGCACATGGTTTTGATGAGATTGGCGCCCGCGGTGGTGGTAATACCAGCGCCGGTGGCTTGGGTGGTGTAGCTGAAACAAGGAACTATGCCCGTAACTATAATGGTTACGCTACACTTACTGCAACCAAACGTTATGGTGATTTCAACCTTAACTTTACAGCAGGTAGTGAGCTTGCAGACAACTTCTCAGATGCCAGCGGTGTAACAGGTACTACACTTAGCATCAAAGGCTTTGACCAGATGAGGAACGCAACAGTATATGCTCCTTCATTCTCTACTACACAAACCCGCACTATTGGTTTCTTTGGAGACCTGGTGGTTGATTACAAAAATTTCTTATCAGTTAACGTAAAAGCACGTAACGACCTGTCTTCTACGTTACCGGAAGCAACCCGTAATATCTTCTATCCAGCCGCTTCTGCTGCATTGAATGTAACAGAGCTGTTCCCCTCTATCAAATCTGATTTCGTAAACCAGGTGAAACTGCGTGGCGGTTGGGGTAAAGTAGGTAACAGCCCTGGCGCATATAATACAGACAACTATGCTGTAACAGGTGGCGCTTCTGATGGCTTCGGTCCTAATATCGCGATACCTTACAATGGTATGCTGGCGTATACAATCAGCAATAGTGCAGGTAACCCTAACCTGGTTCCTGAGTTCACTACTGAATGGAACATCGGTGCCGATGTTTCTCTCTGGAATAACCGTTTGATCCTCGAAGCCAACTACTACCAGCGTAAACTGACCAATGGTCTGTTCTCTGTGCCTGTATCTCCAGGTTCAGGTGTAACATCACTGTTCCAGAATGCCGGTGAAATGGAAACCAAAGGAACCGAGTTGACTTTGACTGTAGTGCCAATTAAAGCACGTGATTTCAACTGGACTGTAAGTGCTAACTATACTCAGTTCAAAACAATGGTTACCAAACTGGCTCCTGGTGTAACTGTGATCACACTCGGTGGGTTCACTACACCTAACGTTCGCCTGGTAGAAGGTGATGAGTATGGCCAGATCTATGGTAACATGTACCAGCGTGATGCACAAGGCCGTATCCTGCTGCAGACAACTGGTGCAAATGCCGGTATGCCGCTGCCAACATCAGGTGTATTCAAGATCGGTAATCCGAATGCTAAATTCACAATGGGTATCACCAACACATTTACCTACAAAGACTTTACGCTCGATGTATTGCTGGATATCCGCAATGGTGGTGATATCTACTCAAGAGACGTAAAAGATCTGCGCAGTAATGGTGTGGTTGTTGAAACAACAGCGTTGCCTCGTTTCGACAAAGACAATGTTACCTTGCTGAAAAACTACCAGTTCACTGGTGTGGATGCTTCAGGAAATGCTGTTAACATTCCTATTACTGGCGAACAATACTGGGGTAACTCAGGTAAATATGTAGCTGCAGAAGCATTTATCCTGAATACTTCATGGATCCGGATCAGGGAAGCGAACCTTTCTTATCGTTTACCTAAGAAGTTGATCGACAAATCACCGTTCAGCAATATCACACTGGGTGTATATGGACGTAACCTGGCACTGTGGGCTAAAGACTATCCGCACTTTGATCCTGAGCAGAACCTGTTCGGTACCAGCAACGTGGCAGGTCTTGAGTTCAACGCCAATGCCTCTACACGCAATGTGGGTGTGAACCTGAGATTAACATTCTAATTCCCTGATTAACGTTATTAAAAATGATAAACATGAAAAAATTAGTAATAGCAGCTATGGGAATTGCTTCAGTTTGTGCAATCTCATCCTGCAAAAAATACCTGGATATCAATAAAAGCCCCAACAATATTGTTGAGTCGGCTGCACCGATGGATCTCCTGCTTACCAACGTAACCATCAACACCGGTTTCATGGGAGGTAGTGACCTGTTCCGTTGGTCTGCCCTGGCTACACAACAGCTTTCCGGTCAGACTACCGGCGGGGAAACACAAACGCAGATGTATGAAAAATACCTTATACAATCTGCGGATGTGAACAATGCATGGAGCTCTTATTTTGCAACAACCCTTAATGATATCGAAGTGATCATTAAGAATGCGAAAGCGGCTAACGCACCTTATTATGAAGGAGTAGCCAAGTTGCTGAAAGCATACAATTACCAGATCATTGTTGATGCATGGGGCAATGTACCATTCAGCGAAGCGCAGCAGGGCGGCCAGGCCAACTACTCTCCTAAATTTGACGACGGCGCAGCGATCTATACGGCTATGCTTACTTTGATCGATGAAGCATTGGCTCAGTTGAATGGAGCTAGCACTGGTCCTGTACCATCTACCAACTCAACCATTTATTCTGGTTCTTTTACAGCAAAAAAGATCAACTGGATCAAATTTGGTAACACGCTGAAACTGCGTATGCTGCTGCATTATTCAAAAGCAGATAAAGCAGGTATGGTAACAAAGATCACTACACTGGTAAACAGTGGCGTGCCTTTCTTCGAAACCAATGCTGATAACTTTGAAATGCCTTTCCTGAACCAGTCTAACAGGTTCAACCCGATTCACCAGTTTGAAGTGAGCAGGAACAACTACCTGTTCCCTAACAAATTCCTGGTGGATATGATGAATACAAAACTGGATCCAAGAAGACCATTCTTCTTTACCCAGTTTCCTGCCGGTTCCGGTGCATACGTTGGTGCAAAAGCCGCGGATGCTGCTTCGCAGAAAT
>Ga0247757_10001909_pt1 | contig 12183 bp, 17 predicted proteins | sample UWRJL126311R4_FD_180929 | JGI IMG/M metagenome (GOLD analysis project Ga0247757, IMG submission 180929) | Plant litter microbial communities from Arlington Agricultural Research Station in Wisconsin, United States - UWRJ-L126-311R-4 | ecosystem: Environmental > Terrestrial > Plant litter >...
GGTTGGCGACGATCGCGTCGGCGGCCATCGACACGTAGTAACCGCCCGAGGCCGCGACCGCACCCATCGAGGCCACCACCGGTGTGCCCTTCTCCCGCAGCCGCACCACCTCACGCCAGATCGTCTCCGACGCGGTCACCGAACCGCCGGGGCTGTCGACGCGCAGCACAACCGCGGCCACCTCGTCGTCGGCACCCGCCTGGCGCAGCGCGGCGGCGATGGTGTCACCCCCTGCGCTGGCACCGCCGAGCGGAGACACCGCCCTGCCGCGTCCGCTGACGATCGGACCGGCCAGGGTGACCACCGCGACGCTGCGCCTGCCCTTGCGGCCGGGTAGCGACGGCGTGGGCACCGACGGCCGGTTCGTGCGGGCGTAGCGCGACAGGAAGAGCCGTGGCGCGGCCTCACTGTTGTCGCCTTCTGCCGAGAAGTCGTGCGCGCCGGCCATTTCCGCGATCCGCGTGTGGGCCTCGTCCCGGAAGCCGATCCGGTCGACCAGGCCCGCGGTCACCGCGTCCTCCCGCAGCAGCGGGGCCCGATCGGCCAGGCCGTCGAGCGTCGCCGCGTCGAGCCCGCGAGAGGTGGCCACCGCCTCCCACACCTGCGCGCGCAGGCTGTTGACGAGCGCGGTGTCGGCCTCACGGTGTGCGTCGGTGTAACCGTCTTGGGTGAAAAGGTTTGCCGCGGACTTGTATTCACCGCGGGCGGTGAACTGCGCCTCGACGCCCAGTTTGTCCAGCGCGTCGCGCAGGAACAGCGCGCTGGTCGCGAAGCCGACCAGCCCCACGGTGCCCGATGGCTGCATCCACACCTCGCCGAACGCCGAGGCCAGATAGTAGGACAGCGTTCCTGGGTAGGTCTCTGCCCAGGCGAGCGACGGCTTGCGCTCGGTGAAGGCCGCGATGGCCGCGCGCAGTTCCTGGACCGGCCCGGGCGGTGCGGCGTCGAGCTGGACCCGCGCGATCAGCCCGGCGACGCGGGGATCGTCGGCGGCGCGCCCGATGGCGGCCACGGCCTCGCGCAGCAACAGCGGGCGATTCGAGCCGAGCAGCCCGGTGACGACCGCGATGGGATCGAAGCCGGCTGTCTCCGACGGGATCTGCTGCAGGTCGATCTCGAGGATGCACCCGTCGGGCACCCCTTGATGTCGGGCGGTGTCGACCTTGCGGGCCAGCTCGCGAACGTCGACAAATCCGGGCACACCGGAGAGCACAGAGATCATGACCCCGAGCCTACCGACGGCCCGGTTCGGGTCAGCGGCCGACGAAGCGGGCGTTCTGCGGGCAGTAGGCCTGCACCGACGCCTTGAGCAGGCTGCCCGCCTGTCCGCGGTCCAGGCCGCGGCTGGCCAGGGTGGTGACCACACCGCGCACCGCGGGCACCGGGTTGACGCTGTTGGCCGCCAGGCTGGAGTTCAGCATGTCGCACACCTGCTTGCCGACAGCCGGCAGATCGGTGTTCGCCGCGAACGGGATACCGAGCTTGCCGACGGTTTCGGTGAACCACTGGTCGGCGGTCTGCGCCTGGGCGGGCGCCGCCACACCCAGGGCGATGCCGGTGGCGACGAATGCCGCGACAACCGTGCGCCGGTGCTTCATTCGAGTTGCTCCTTCATCTTCTCCCCCGCCGTGTGACTCATCGCCGAGGACGGCCCCGACGTTACCGGGTACCAACCAAAAACCCCCGCCGGAGCGGGGGTTCGTGGCTGTGGATCGGCTTAGAGTTCGGTGGCGCTTCCGCCCGCGGCGGTGATCGCCTCGCGAGCGCTGCCGCTGAACTTGTGCGCGGTCACCTCGACCTTGGCGGCGAGCTTGCCGTCGCCGAGGACCTTCACCAGAGTGTTCTTCCTGACGAGGCCCTTGGCCACCAGTTCGTCGACACCGACGGTGCCGCCCTCGGGGAACGCCCTGTTCAGGTCCCCGACGTTGACGACGCTGTACTCGGTGCGGAACCGGTTGCGGAAGCCCTTCAGCTTGGGCAGCCGCATGTGGATCGGCATCTGGCCGCCCTCGAAGCCCACCGGCACGTTCTTGCGGGCGCCGGTGCCCTTGGTGCCGCGGCCTGCGGTCTTGCCCTTGGAGCCCTCACCGCGACCCACGCGGGTCTTGGCGGTCTTCTCGCCGGGGGCGGGACGCAGATCGTGCAGTTTGATCGGAGCCATGATTAAACCTCCTCGACCGTGACGAGGTGGTGCACGGTCTTGATCAGCCCGCGCGTCTGCGCGTTGTCTTCGCGCACCACGGACTGGCGAATCTTGCGCAACCCCAGCGTGCGCAGGGTCTCACGCTGCTTCCAGCGCGAACCGATGGTGCTGCGCACCTGGGTGATCTTCAGCTCTGCCATGTTCTTACGCCGTTCCCTCACGCGCGGCACCGGCGGCCAGGGCCTCGGCCTCACGGCGGGCCCGGAGCATGCCGGCGGGCGCTACATCTTCGAGCGGCAGGCCGCGGCGGGCCGCGACCTCTTCGGGGCGCTGCAACAGCTTCAGCGCGGCGACGGTTGCGTGCACCACGTTGATCGCATTGTCACTGCCCAGCGACTTGGCCAGCACGTCGTGCACGCCGGCGCATTCCAGCACCGCGCGGCACGCGCCACCGGCGATGACACCGGTACCGGGGCTGGCCGGACGCAGCATGACGACACCGGCGGCGGCCTCACCCTGCACCGGGTGGGTCACGGTGCCACCGATCAGCGGCACCCGGAAGAAGTTCTTCCGCGCCTCTTCGACACCCTTGGCGATCGCCGCGGGCACCTCTTTGGCCTTGCCGTAGCCGACGCCGACCATGCCGTGGCCGTCGCCGACGATCACCAGAGCGGTGAAGCTGAAGCGGCGACCACCCTTGACCACCTTGGAGACGCGGTTGATCGCCACGACGCGCTCGATGTAGTTGCTCTTCTCGCGATCGTCACGACCACCCCGGCCGCCGCGGTCGTCACGGCGGCCACGGCCCCCGCGATCGTCACGGCCACCACCGCGATTGTCCTGCGCCGAACCGGCGCCAGCCTGTTCGGCCATCATGCAGTCCTCTCGTTGGAAGTCATCAGAATTTCAGCCCGCCTTCGCGCGCCGCGTCAGCCAGCGCCGCGATCCGGCCACCGTAGGTGTACCCACCGCGGTCGAACACGACCTCTTCGATGCCTGCGGCCTTGGCGCGCTCGGCGATCAGCTGGCCCACCCGCGAGGAGGCGGCCTTCTTGTCGCCGTCGACGGCACGCACATCGGCCTCGATCGAGGACGCCGCGGCCAGCGTGACGCCTTCCAGATCGTCGACCAGCTGCACGTGGATGTGCCGCGAGGACCGGTTGACCACCAGGCGCGGACGCTCGGCGGTGCCGGAGACCTTCTTGCGCAGACGTGCATGCCTGCGCAGCCGCGAGGTGCGGCGCGTCTCGCTGATGTTCTTGCCGACCGGGGTGTGGCCGACAGTCTCTGTGCTCTTGGTAGCCATCTCCTACTTACCCGTCTTTCCGACCTTGCGACGGATCTGCTCGCCTTCGTAGCGGATTCCCTTGCCCTTGTAGGGATCGCTCTTACGGAGGCGGCGGATGTTCGCCGCGATCTGGCCGACCGCCTGCTTGTCGATACCGGTGATCGAGAACTTCGTGGGCGTCTCGACCGCGAAGGACACACCTTCGGGGGCCGTGATCAGCACCGGGTGGCTGTAACCGAGCGCGAACTCGAGGTTGCTGCCCTTGGCCACCACGCGGTAACCGACGCCGAAGATCTCCATCTTCGTGGTGTAGCCCTGCGTCACGCCTTCCACCAGGTTGGCGATCAGCGTGCGGGACAGCCCGTGCAACGAACGGTTGCGCCGCTCGTCGTTGGGGCGGGTCACCACGATGGCCCCGTCGTCGCCACGCGACACCGCGATCGGCTCGGCGACGTCGAGGGTCAGGGTGCCCTTGGGGCCTTTCACCGCGACGTTCTGTCCGGTGATCGTCACGTCGACCCCGGTGGGAACCGTGATCGGCTGCTTTCCAATGCGAGACATGTCCTAGTCCTCCCTCACCACACGTAGGCGAGGACTTCGCCGCCGACGCCCTCGCGGGCGGCCTGGCGATCGGTCCTCAGACCGGACGACGTGGAAATGATCGCCACACCGAGCCCACCGAGCACGCGCGGCAGGTTGGTCGACTTGGCGTAGACGCGCAGACCGGGCTTGGACACCCGGCGCAGGCCTGCGATGCTGCGCTCCCGGCTGGGGCCGTACTTCAGCTGCACGATGAGGGACTTGCCCACGCGGGCGTCCTCGGTGCGGAAGTCGCTGATGTAACCCTCGGACTTCAGGATCTGGGCGATGTTGGCCTTGATCTTGCTGTGCGGGAGGGTCACTTCGTCGTGATACGCCGAGTTGGCGTTACGCAGACGTGTCAGGAAGTCTGCGATCGGATCCGTCATGGTCATGACAGCCGGTTCACCTTTCTCGCGGCGGTTCCCATGTCCCGAGATTCGGGATCAGGGCCTGCCGCAACATGTTTCGTGGGTTGTCTGGTGCTTACCAGCTGGACTTCTGGACGCCGGGCAGCTCGCCGGCGTGCGCCATCTCGCGAAGGCAGATGCGGCACAGGCCGAACTTGCGGAACACCGCGTGCGGGCGACCGCAGCGGTTGCAGCGCGTGTAGCCCCGCACCTTGAACTTGGGCTTCTTGTTGGCCTTGTTGACCAGAGCCTTCTTTGCCATTGCTCAGTTCTCCTTGAACGGGAAGCCCAGCGCGCGCAGCAGCGCCCGACCTTCGTCGTCGTTGGTCGCCGTGGTCACCACGGTGATGTCCATGCCGCGGGGCCGGTCGATGCTGTCCACGTCGATCTCGTGGAACACCGACTGCTCGGACAGGCCGAAGGTGTAGTTGCCGGTGCCGTCGAACTGCTTGCCGTTGAGGCCGCGGAAGTCGCGGATACGGGGCAGGGAGATGGAGATCAGGCGGTCGAGGAACTCCCACATCCGGTCGCCGCGCAGGGTCACCCGCGCGCCGATCGGCATGCCTTCGCGGAGCTTGAACTGCGCGATCGACTTGCGGGCCCGGCGGATCTCGGGCTTCTGGCCGGTGATCAGCTGCAGGTCGTTGACCGCACCGTTGATCAGCTTGGCGTCGCGGGCGGCGTCACCGACACCCATGTTGACGACGACCTTGACCACGCCGGGGATCTGCATCACGTTCGCGTAGCCGAATTCCTTCTGCAGCGTCTCGCGGATCTCTTCGCGGTAGCGCTGCTTCAGGCGGGGCAGGGTCTTCTCGGTGCTAGTTGCCGTCGTCACTCTAGATGTCCTTGCCATTGGTCTTGGCGATGCGGACCTTCTTGCCGGTCTCGTCATCGATGCGGTAGCCGACCCGGGTCGGCTTGCCGTCGGAATCGAGCAGCATCACGTTCGAGACCGCGATCGCCGCCTCCTGGGTGACGATGCCGCCCGACGATGCGCCGCGCTCGTTGGCCGACTGCGCGGTGTGCTTCTTGATCCGGTTGACGCCCTCGACGAGCACCTTGTTGCGCTCGGGGTAGGCCACCAGGATCTTGCCCTTGGCGCCCTTGTCCTTACCGGAGATCACGAGCACCGTGTCGCCCTTACGGACCTTCATCTACAACACCTCCGGGGCGAGCGAGACGATCTTCATGAAGCGCTTCTCGCGCAGTTCGCGACCGACCGGCCCGAAGATGCGCGTACCGCGCGGGTCGTTGTCGGCCTTGATGATGACGGCGGCGTTCTCGTCGAACTTGATGTAGCTGCCGTCGGCCCGCCTGCGCTCCTTGACGGTGCGCACGATGACGGCCTTGACGACATCGCCACGCTTGACGTTGCCGCCGGGGATGGCGTCCTTGACGGTGGCCACGATGACATCACCGATGCCCGCGTAGCGCCGCGACGAGCCACCGAGAACGCGGATGCACAAGATCTCCTTGGCGCCCGTGTTGTCGGCGACCTTGAGCCGCGATTCCTGCTGAATCACTCGATCTCCTCGACCTGGGTTTTCGTATGCACGCAGGATTACCGACCCTGACGTGCGCGGTCTTTGTTTCCTAAGAGCACGCAGGGTTTTCGCTGACGCTGAGCTTCAGAAAGAGACGCTGAGCACCAGAAAGAACCGAGGTCTGCCCTAGGCAACCCCTACATACTAGGTGAGCTCGCCGAATGCACCAAATCGCTGGTCAGACGGCGCAGACGAGCTCCACCTCGACCACTGCGCCGGACGGCAGGGCGTTCACCCCGATCGCGCTGCGCGCGGGGCGCCCGTCCTCGCCGAGTGCGGCGACCAGCGCACCCGACGCCCCGTCGGCGACCGCCGAGAGCGCCGTGAACTCGGGCGCGCACGCGATGAACACCGTCATCTTCAGGCAGCGCAGAGCGGCCCCGCCCGGCGCCACCGCACGTGCGGCCGCCAGCGCGTTGCGTGCCGCGAGCCCCGCGGCCAGGCGGGCCTGCTCGGGTTCGACGCCATCGCCGACCCGGCCGGCGCAGGTCAGCACGCCGTCGATGCGCGGCGTCATGCCCGCGGTGTGGATGATGCCGCCGTGGTACACCGCGGGCACGTAGTCGCCCTGCGGTGCAGGCACCGGTGCGTCAGTCGACACCGAGGGCGATCCCCTCCTGCCGCGGGTCGGCGGCGCCGCTGAGCACCCCGCGCTCGTCGACCGAGATGATCTGGGCGCTGCCGCCCGCTCCGAGCGGGGGCTGCACGACCACGCGATGCCCGGCGGCGGTCAGACCGTCGCGCACCGCGGGCGAGATCGACGCCTCCACGCGCAGCTCGGGGTCGGCGTCGAGGACGTCGGCGTCGGAGCCGGGGAACACGGTGAACCGGGGCGCGCTCACCGTCTCGGCCGGGTCGAGCCCGTGGTCGATCAGGTGGGAGAGCATCTGCATGTTCCACTGCACCTGCCCGTCGCCGCCTGGGGTGTTGCCGACGTGCAGCAGCGCACCCGCGGTGTCGGTGACGATCCACGCGTTGAGCGTGTGCAGGGGGCGCCGCCGGGGCATCACGGCGTTGGGGTGACCGGGCTGCAGGTAGGCGCCGCGGCCGAGGCGGTTGTTCAGCACCACCCCGGTGCCGGGGACGGTCGTCCTCGCGCCGAACGTGAAGCCCAGCGAGTGGATGAAGCTGACCGCGCGCCCGTCGGCGTCCACGCACACGGTGGACGTGGTGTCGCCGGCGCGCACGTCGATGCGGGCGCGTGGCACGGATCGCTCGTCGAGGTCGCGGCGCTGAGCCTCGATCCGGTCGGCGGCCAGCACCTGTCCTGCACCGTCGTTCTGGCTGCCGCACCAGGCCAGCCGGTCGGCGAACGCCACCGCCGCCGCCCGGGCCATCCGGTCGATGGCCGGCGCCGACAGCCACGGATGGAAGCCGACCGCGGCGTCGCACAGTGCCGCCTGGTGCAGCACCATCCAGCCCGGCGTCGGCAGCGGGGTCTGGTGCACGACGGCCCCGGCGTACCTGCCGGTGACGGCCGCTTCGGGCGTCAGCTGAGCACCGGCGGCCCATTCGTCGCCGGAGAAAGGTGCACCGCCGCGCCGCAGCGCGTCGACCGCGCGCTCGGCGAATCCGCCGGTGTAGAACCACCCGGGGTCGGCGGCCAGGCGCCGGATGGTCGCCGCCAGCTCGACCTGGCCGATCCGGTCCCCCACCGGCAGCGGCGCGCCGTGCGCGGTGAACACCGCGGCCAGGCCGGGATCGGTCCGCACCGCACCCAGTGCTGCCGCGACGTCTTCGGAAGTCTTTGCACTGCACGGTATTCCGCGTTCGGCGAGGCGAGCCGCCGGCTCCCACAGCTCTGCCAGATCCCGGGTGCCGCCGTGCCGGTGCAGCGCGGCCAGTGCCGCAGGCGCACCCGGTACGGCGACGGCGAGCGGACCGTCGGTCGGGATCGCCGAGAGGCCGCGGCCCCGGTAGAACTCGACGGTGCCCCCGTCGGGTCCCGGCCCGGAGCCGTTGACCGTCCACACCCGGCCGTCGGGTTCGCGGACCACCGCGAACGCGTCACCGCCGATGCCGCACTGACCCGGCAGCGTCGTCCATGTCGCGGCCGCCATCGCGAGCGTGGCGTCGACGGCGTTGCCGCCGTCGAGGAGCACCCGCACCCCGGCCAGGCTGGCGGCCGGGTGGCTGCTGCTGACCATCGCCGAGCTCGCCAGCGTCGGCGGACGCTCCCCGATGGCACTCATGACTGTCGGCGCAGCCGGCGGGTGGGCCCGGCGGGGACCTGGCCGGCTTCGACGCCGACGAAGATCTCACCGTCGCGTTCCTGCACCGGGAAGGTCTGGATGGGCTCGGTGGCAGGCGGATTGATCGGTTCGCCGGTCTCGAGATCGAAAGCGCTTCCGTGACAAGAACACCCGATGCCGTCGTCACGCAGCTTGCCCGACGACAGCAGGCAGTCCAGATGGGTGCAGTAGTTGCTCGTCGCGTACGCCTTGCCGTGCAGCCGGGCGACGGCGAACTCGTGCTCCCCGGCGTAGAACCGCCGCACGATGCCCTCCGGCACCTGACCTGATCTGGCGACCCTCACGAATTCCATTGTTGCACTCCGTCGTTTTCGTCGATCATCAGATCGCAGGGTTGAGGTAGACCGTCTTCTCGGTCAGGTAGAACTCCATCGTCGACGCCCCGGCCTGCTCCTTGTAGGTAGCCGTCGAGGAGGCCTTGTAACCACCGAACGGTGCGTTCATCGCCATGCCGGTGGTCGGCTGGTTGATCTTGACCAGGCCGGTGCGCAGGCGCCGCGCGAACATGTGCGCGGTAGCCAGATCGCCGGTCACGATCGCCGCGGACAGCCCGAACTCGGTGGCGTTGGCCAGGGTCACCGCCTCGTCGAGTGAGCCTGCGCGCTGGAACGCCAGCAGCGGCCCGAAGACCTCCTCGTCGACGATCCGCATCCCGGGGGTGGCGTCGGTGAACACCGCGGGCCGCACGAAGTGCCCGCCCGGCCGGTCGGCCACGGTGACCGGCGTGCCGCCGCACCGCAGCGTGGCCCCGTCGGCGACACCGTGCCCGACATACCCGAGGAACTTCTCGAACTGCTCGACGCCGGCCAGTGCCCCCATGTCGACGTCGGGCCGGTCCCCGGGGCCCACCCGCAGTGCCTCGGTCCTGGCCACCACCGCCTCGACCACGGCGTCGTGGTTGACGTCGGTGACGATCACCCTGCTGGTACCGGTGCACGCCTGCCCCGACAACCCGAAGGCGCCCTTGACGATCAGGGCCGCCGCCCGCTCGGGATCGGCGTCCGGGGCCACCACCACCGGATTCTTACCGCCCATCTCCAACTGGACGCGGCGGTGCGGTCCGGTCTGAGAGTGGATGAGCCGGCCCACCCGCGTCGATCCGGTGAACGTCACCGCCGCCACCCGCTCGTCGGCGGCCACCGCCGCACCGGCGACGCCGTCACCCTGCACCAGGGCGATCGCACCCGGCGGCAGTCCCCCGGCCAGCAGCGCCTCCACCAATCGCTGAGCCATCAGCGGGGTGAGCTCGGACGGTTTGAACAGCACCGGGTTTCCCAGCGCCAGGGCGGGCCCGAGCTTGCGGGACGGGATGTTCAGCGGGAAGTTCCACGGTGTGATCGCCCCGACGATCCCGACCGGTTCACGCAGGGTGTAGAGCAGTGTGCTCCCCGCGGCCGGGTAGGTGGTGCCGCAGGCGCGGGTCGCCTCGGCCGCGTAGAACCGCAGGTTCATCGGGGTGCGGCTCACCTCCATCGTCGCTTCGGCGACGGTCTTGCCCTCTTCGCGCACCAGCTCGCCGATCAGCTGGTCCCGTCGGGAGTCCAGCTGCGCGGCAGCCGATTCCAGGATCGAGGCACGGCGCTCGGGTGCGGCGGCGGCCCAGTCCGGGGCGGCCTTGGCCAAGGCGTCGACCGCGTTGGCGACATCCTCGGGTCCCGAGGCGGGGAACGTCCCGATGACGTCACCGGGGTCGGCGGGGTTGCGTCGGGTGAAGGTGGCGCCGGAGGCGGCGGGCACCCAGGCGCCGTCGATGAAGTTGGCACCGTCGATCATGCGCTGACGCCCAGCGCGAGGTCCCAGATGTCGACGTCCTCGTCGGCCAGGGCGGCGGCGTCGACCGGCCGTCCGAGCATCTCGCGGGCGGCCGAGATGTCCTCGCCGCGGTCGACGGTGAACGCGCCGCACAGCAGCGGACCGTCGAAATAGAAGGCGGTGAAGTCCCTTCCGTCGCGGTCGCCGCGCAGCACCGGTGTGCCACGGGCGCTGCCGAGGAGCTGGATGTTGTGGTCGAACTGATCCGACCAGAACCAGTGCGGCTCGTCGGAGGCGACGGAGAGGCCGAGCATCGCGCCCGCGACCGCGGCGCCCTGCCTGCTGGCGTTGTCGAAGTGCTCGACCCGCACGTGCGCCCCGGCACGGGCGGAGTGGCGCCGGGCCACATCCCCGGCGGCGTACACGCCGGGGATCGAGGTACACCCGAGTGCGTCGACGACGATGCCGTCATCGACGCGCAGACCCGAGGCCGTCGCCGCGGTCACATTCGGCGTGATGCCGATGCCGATCAGCACCGCGTCCGCCTCGAGAGGTGTTGCATTGCCTACGATCTCGATGACGACACCGGTGTCGGTGGTGCGCACCGACTCGACGGCGGCACCGACGCGCACGTCGACGCCGCGCTCGCGGTGCAGCGCGGTCACCATCGCGCCCATCTGGGCACCGATGGCACCGGCCAGCGGGACCGGTGCGGCCTCCAGCACCGTGACCTCGACACCGGCGGCGGTCGCGGTCGCCGCGATCTCCAACCCGATGAAGCCCGCGCCGATGACGGCCAGCCGGCGGCCAGGCACGAGCAGCGGGGCCAGCCGCCTGGCGTCGTCGAGCGTGCGCAGATAGTGCACCAGCTCGGGACGCGGACCGGGGACGGCCAGCCGCCGCGGGCTGCCGCCGGTGGCGAACAGCACCGCGTCCGCGCTCAGTGGGGTGCGACCGTCACACTCGACGGTGCGAGTGGCCGGATCCACCCGCGTCACCACGACCCCGGTGAGGATCTCCACGTCGTTGTCGGCACGCCAGCGCTCGGGCAACAGCCACAGCGAGTCCTCTGGCTCGGCCCCGCCGAGGAACTCCTTGGACAGCGGCGGCCGCTGATAGGGCAGGTGGGGCTCATCGCCGACGAGCACGATGCGCCCGTCGAATCCCTTGCGGCGCAGAGTGCGTGCCGCGACCGCCGCGGTCTGTCCGGCACCGACGGTGACGAAGGTGGGGCGACTCATGTGCGTGCTCCTCTCGGGTCGACGTAGACGGTGCCGTCGGCCTCGTCCACCCGAACCGGGTAGGTGGGTTGGCAGCGGTCCTGGTCGGCTTCGTAACCCGTCGCCAGGTCGAACTGCCACTGGTGGCCCGGGCAGATCACCTTGCCGTGCAGCAGTGTGCCCTTGAACAGCGAACGGTCCTGGTGCACACAGAGATCGGCGAAGGCGTACACCTGGCCGGCGGCGTGGAACAGGGCGATGGCGACACCGTCGACCTCGACGCGGAGCTTGCGTCGCCGGGCCAACTCGCCGGTGGTGGTCACCGCCACCCACACCTCGGACATCACCGCTGCCCCGTCGGTGCGCGGCGCCCTCATACCCCGGCGGACGCCAGGTCGGGCGCGACGTAGGTGTCGTAGAGCCCCTTGGTGTAGGAGAACCGCATCTCCGCACCCCAGCGCACCATCTGCAGGCAGCGCTGCTGCAGCTGCGGGGTGTCGGCGTGGTCCAGCACGATCTGGTAGCCGCGCTCCCCGTGCACCACGTCGGAGGTGATGTGCAGGTCGAAGAACTCGATCTCGTCCTCGGTGAACCGATACACCTCGCGCAGCGGCACGATCTGCTTGGTGTAGATGCTGGGCACCTGGGACTCCAGTCCCACCACCAGGGCGGCGGTGGCGACGACGAAGTGCTCACGGGCCGACACGGCGTAGCACCAGGCCTGCAGGCCGCGGGTGATCGCGTTCATGTTGTCCGGGTTCTCGATCCGCTCCCGCGTGGTGCCGCACGCTTCGCCGAACTTGATCAGCAGGTCGGTGTGCCGGATGTCGGCGAGCTCCTCCTCGTACATGTTCTGCAGGGTGAAGTCCTTTGCCCCGGTGAACTGGTCGGGGGTGTTGGCGTAGATGTTGGCCAGGTAGTCGGCGAACGGCCCGACGTAGTGGTAGTGGTTCTCGGCCCACCGGGCGAAGTGGTCGCGGGTCAGCGTGCCG
>Ga0247757_10001910_pt1 | contig 12180 bp, 12 predicted proteins | sample UWRJL126311R4_FD_180929 | JGI IMG/M metagenome (GOLD analysis project Ga0247757, IMG submission 180929) | Plant litter microbial communities from Arlington Agricultural Research Station in Wisconsin, United States - UWRJ-L126-311R-4 | ecosystem: Environmental > Terrestrial > Plant litter >...
CGAGGGGAATGCGCAGGTCGTGGCGGAGGGACTGGAAGTCGACCTTGCCGGCCTCGATCTTCCAGGCGGCCAGGGCGTCGTTGATCAGGGCGAGCAGTTCCCCGCCACCGCTGTGGATGCGCTTGAGGTCGGCGACGAGGCCGTTCGCGCCGGTTTCCTCGGCGGATTCGAGCAGCAGTTCGCTGTAGCCGATGATCTGGTTCAGCGGCGTGCGGAGCGCGTGACGCAGCTTCGAAAGCCCCTCATGGTCGCGCGTCTTCAGGGCCCGCAGCAGGGGGGCCAGCGTGGGTGAAGGCGCCGGGCCGTTCGGGGAAGTGAGGCCGCCTTCGCTCATGCCTTGGGCGGGAATTTCTTGAGGAGCTCCTCGATCTTCAGCAGCAGGCGGTTCAGTTCGACCGGCTTGGTGTCGAAATCATCGCAGCCGGCACCGAGGGCTTTCTGGCGGTCGCTCTCCATCGCGTGGGCGGTGAGGGCAATAATCGGGATTTTGGCCGTGGCGGGGTCCGCCTTGACCTGGCGGGTGGCATCCCAGCCGTCGAGCACGGGCAGGGACATGTCCATGAGGATGAGATCCGGCTGTTCGCTCTTGGCCATGGCGACGCCGGCACCGCCGTCCACGGCGATGGCGAGTGTGTAACCGCGTTTCTCGAGGCGGCGCGAAAGCATGTCGCGGTTCATTTCATTGTCTTCGACGAGCAGGATCTTGGGCATGTTGAAAGGGAGTTGGCCGGTCAGGCCGTGGTGGCGGCCGGAGCGGCGTTGGGGGTGGCGGACGGGGCGCCCGTTGCCGCCGTGGAGGCGGTGATCGCCGGGCGGATGAGGTTGACGAGGTCCTCGCGGCTGAAGCGTCCCTTGTACAGGATGCGGACCGTGCGGGGCGTCAGGTAGTCGCGCATGTCGGTGGTAAGATCCATCGAAGTGACAATGACGACGGGAATCTTGGCCCAGACGGGATTCTTGCCAATCAGCTCGAGCAGCTCGAATCCGTTCATGCCGGCCATCTTCAGGTCGAGAACGATCATGGCGGGCGCGGCCTTCTTGAGGATGCGCAGGGCGGCGTTGCCGTTGATCGCCGAGCGAGAGGGCCAGCCTTCGTTGTCGAGCAGGCGGGTGATCAGCGTGCGGGAGTCGGCGTCGTCCTCCACCAGGAGAACGTAGGAAGGGGGTAGGGGAGCCAGGTGCGCGGCGATCTCCGCGGTCAGGTGGTTGGCGTCAACCGGCTTGAAGAGCACTGCGGCCGCGCCCAGCGACATGGCCATTTCCAAACCGCTCGCGGCGCTGAGGATAATGACGGGGATGTCGGCAAGCGCCGGCTTGTGCTGCAGCTTGGTGAGGACCGTCCACCCGTCCATGCCGGGCATCATCAGGTCGAGGATGATGAGGTCGGGGACAATTTGCGCGGCGAGGTCGAGGCCCTGCTGGCCCGAGCCGGCGGTGAAAACCTCGTAGCCGCTCTGGTCCAGGATTTCGGTGATGACGTTGCGGATGTCCTTGTCGTCGTCGACGACGAGGATCTTCGGGCGCTTTTCCTTGGTGAAGGGCGAGCGGGTCAGGCGCGGGCTGCTCTGGTTGACGACCTTGGGCTTCTTGGCCTCGACCGTCTCGGGCAGGCGGATGGTGAAGGTGGAGCCGGCGCCCGCCTCGCTGGTGACGGTGATGTCGCCATTCATCATCTGGGCGAATTGCTTCGAGATCGCGAGGCCCAGGCCGGTGCCACCGTACTTGCTGGTGGTCGAGGCGTCGGCCTGGCTGAAGGCTTGGAAGAGGCGGCCGAGTTGCTCCGGGGTCATGCCGATGCCGGTGTCCTTAACCGCGAAATGCAGCGTGGCCTCCTCGGTGTTGCGGGTGACCTTGAGCGTGATCGTGCCGCGTTCGGTGAACTTGCTGGCGTTGCTCAGCAGGTTGAGGAGCATCTGGCGCACCTTGGTGGCGTCGGCGCGCATCGTGCCGATGTCCGGCGGGCACTCGAGGGCGAGGGTGTTGCCCTTTTTCGCGATCAGCGGCGAGGCGGTGGCGATCACCTCGTTCACCAGTTTGCTGACCTCGAACGACTCGATGTAGAGCTCCATCTTGCCGGCCTCGATCTTCGAGATGTCGAGGACGTCGTTGATCAGCCCGAGCAGGTGGCGGGCGGCATTCAGCACCTTGTCGAGGTCCTCCGCCGAGCGGGTGTTGCCATCGTCCATCGCATCCTCATGGAGGATTTCGCTGTAGCCGATGATGGCGTTGAGCGGGGTGCGGAGCTCGTGGCTCATTTTCGCGAGGAAGCTGCTCTTCGCCTTGCTGGCCTCCTCGGCGTCCTTCACGGCCTTGGCCAGCAGCTTGGTGCGGTCCTCGACGCGCGCCTCGAGCGTGCGGTTGGCCTCCTCCAGCTGTTCCTTCGCGCCCTCGGCCGTCTCGCGCGCCTGCTCCAGCTCGGAAGTCTTGGTCTCGATCGTATCGAGCATGCCGTTGAACGATTCGATCAGTTCGCCGATCTCGCCGCTCGCGCTGCTTTGCACGCGTTCGCTGTAGTCGTGGGTGCGCTGGACGGAGGTGGAAACCTGCGCCAGCTCGGTGATGGGCTGGGTGAAGCGGCCGCCGAGGCGGAAGGCCACGGCGATGGCGAGGAAGGCGGCGACCGAGAAGATGATGATGGAGCCGCGCAGCAGCTGGCCGACACGCTCGCGGTCGGCGTCGCTTTCCGCGGCCTTGAGGTAAAGCAGGCCGAGGGGCTTGCCGGTGGACGACGTTATCGTGCTCCACACCACCGCGCGCCGGGAGCCCAGCAGCGAGGACAGGTTTTTGGGCGGCGGCGGAATCACCTCGTGCGCGCCGGCGCGGATGTACCGCGCGAGCATTTTCCCGTCCGGCGTGAAGACGGCGGCCGCGGCGATCTGCGAGTCCACGCCGAGGCTGCGCAGCGGGAGGTCGGTCACCTCGGGGTTTTGCTCCAGTAGCGGGGTGATGTTTTCCCCCATCAAAAACTGGGTCTTTTCCAGCCGGGATCTGATCTCCTCGTCGAATTGCCGGATGTCGTTGAGGTACAGTCCGACGAAGGCGAGTGACAGGGTCACACCGCAAATCATCAGGATGAAGAGCGTCAGCTGCCAGCGGAAGGAGAGGCTTTTCACGGGGGTGTTGGCGACGGCCCTAAGGCTGCGCATTGTGGCGTAAAGTCAACGTGATAGAACATCAGGGCGTCGGCCTAAATTCACTGTAAATCAGGCGCAGGTTTTCTTCGTTGCCGATCAGCAGGATTCGTCCGGCGAAATGGGATTCCTGGCTGAGGGGCAGGCTCGGGCGGTCGCCGTCGGGCGGACTGAAGCGGGCTTCGACCCTAAGCTGGTTCATTTTGACCCCCAGAACGGGCCAATAGGGCTCCTTCAGCTCCAACACGTATCCTTCGACGAAGGCGGGTTGCTTGTTCACGGTCAGCGTCACGCTCAGGTGCTCGAGCATCTTGTCCGGCCCGCTGGATAACTCGCGGAAGGCGGCGGCGAAGGTGGCGCGGGTCTCGTCTTCCTTGATGAGCTTCAGGCTGCCCGGCTCGATGTCGTCCTTCTGAAAATTGGCCTGGGTGCCGCCGGAACTGACAGCCGGACGGGACTGGGCGTATTTTTCCTGCTCGTCCGCCGTGGGAGCGCGGCCTTGCAGTCGAAGGAGTGACCACTGGCCGCCGGGCGGAAGGGCGGGGTCGAAGCGCTCGACCATGCTCTGGTCGTTGCGGCTCGTCTCGAGGGTGTAGGCCCAGCGGGCGGGCGGGTTGGGATTGAAATGGGCGAGGGCGCTCTTGGCGTAGTCCGGTGTCTGGGCGGCGGCGCCGGCTGTCGCGCCGCAGGCGGCCGCCAGTAAAGCAAGGCGGCGCCACCGGTCAGGCCGGAGCTGGCGGAGTACGTGAGATAAACCACTCGAATTTCCCATGAAAGGTCAGCGTGCCGGTGCGATCCTTGAGATCAATCAGGATCACGGCGCTCGCCCGACCGCGGCGACTCACCTGGTCGACGAGCTGAGCCCGCGTGGCCTCGTCGGGCGTGCCGTAGGCCAGCAGGTCGGCGGTGGCGGGCTTGCGGTACTTCACCTCGACGGCGCGCATGACGGCGAAGACCTCGCCCAACGCCGCGGCGAAATGGCGCTGCAGGCATTCGGCACTCGCCGCCTCGGCGAGGGAGAATTGAGCGGCCGCATGCATCGTCCGCAGGTGATTGTGCACGAGCGGGGCGAACGGCAGCTCCAGCAGATGTTCGGCGCCGGCCGGGGCGTCGCGAATTCCGAGCGCCTGGTTGAAGGCAAGGTCCGTGGCTCTCACCACCGTGACCATCCGGCGGCCGGCGCGTGATGGCAACGCGGATTGTTTCTAAGAAACGTCCGCGCCGCGCGTGGAATGAGATGGAGGCACCCATGAACATCACACGATACAAATGGCCGGTGATCATCGCAGCGGGCCTGCACGGCGCGCTTTTCATCTCGTTTCCGCCCGATCGCATCGCGGGAGTGGCCGCGGTAGCGCCGAAACCCGACTTGCCGCCTTTGCCGCCGGTCCCGGTGGATTTCGCTCCGCCGCCGGAGGAAAGCGAGGCGGGCAGCAGCGCGGGCGGGGACACGGTGCTCAGCCTGCCCGATGCGCCGATGCCGCCCGACGCCAATATCCCGTTCGAAATTCCGATCGTCGAACGGACGACGCCGGAACGGCCGATCCCGGACCTGAAGAATTTCGACGGCACCGACGGGGGAGGGGGAAATATTTTCGACACGGGAAGCATGCGGGCGCCGGCGATCCCGCTCGCGAAGAGCCTGGACCGGGCGCCACGGACCGTGGTGCAAACCGCGCCGCGTTATCCCAGTGCGCTGCGCAACGACGGCATCGACGGCGAGGCGGTGGTGGAGTTTGTCGTGGGCACTGACGGCCGCGTGCTGAGCGCCGAGGCCGTGCGGTGGACGCACCGCGAGTTTGCCAGTGCGGCGGTCGACGCCGTGCTGCGTTGGAAGTTCGAGCCGGGCACCATCAACGGTCGCAAGGTCCGGTTCCGGATGGCCATCCCGGTCCAATTCAGCGTGGCCCGCTAGCCACGCTGCTGGAGGCATCAGCCCGCGCGGGCGTGGACGAGGCGGTTGACGCGCTCGACCAGCTCGTGCGGGCTGAATGGCTTCGTCAGGTAGTCGAGGGCGCCGAGTTCCAGCCCGAGGTGGCGGGAATCGGGCGACGACCACGCCGAGACAATCACGATCGGGATGGTGGCGGTCTGCGGATCGCGTCGCAGGATTTCGCAGACCCCGAAACCGTCGAGGTCGGGCAGCATCAGGTCGAGCAGGATGATGTCCGGGCGTTTTTCCCGCACGGCATGGATGGCTTCCCAGCCGTTGGCGGCGACGGTCACATCGTGACCGGCCCGCGTCAGGTGGTACTGCATCAAGTCCGTAAGTTCGGGCTCGTCGTCAACGGCGAGGATTCTGGCGCGATAGGGCATGGCCCGAGCATGACGGGACGCAGTGACGACCGTGTGTGCGCGGAGTGACGATTGGGTGACGAATCCCGGCGCGGCCGCGGAATCACCACTGGTGGTAGGCGGGATGCCCCGGGCGCACGGCGACAAAGGTGCCGCGGCAGGTCGCGCGCGGTTTGCCGCCGGACGAGAGCACCGCCTCAATCACCGCGCGATCCGCCGCCGATTCAACGACTCTCGCCACCAATTCGACCGGGGCGTCGAGCGGAGTGGGGCGCAGGAGCTTGACGGCGTATTCCGCCGTCACCGTGCACGGGGGCTGGCCCAGCCCGCCCTGTTGCAGAAGATGCCACGCGGCGGTCCAGTTGCTGTGGCAGTCGAGCAACGCGCCGATGATGCCGCCATTCAGCATGCCCGGGAAGGCCTGGTGTTTTTCGGCGGGCTGCCATCCGGCCACCACCTCGCCGCCGCGCGCAAAACTTCTGAGGCGAAGTCCGTCGGCATTGGCCGGCCCGCAACCGAAACAGCGGCCGCGCGGGGAATAGAGCTCCTGCAGGCAGACTTCACTCATGTTTTATATTGCCGACTTCGGCGGGACGGATGACGAACAAAGAAGTTAGTAAGATTTTTAACTGGCACCTAATGAGCCATATGGCATCGTGACCCGAGAAATATTATAACGCACCAATGGCACGCAAGATAGCCTTTCTTAATTACAAGGGTGGTGTCGGTAAGACTTCCCTCATCGTAAACACAGCGGCCAGTCTGGCCCGGCGTGGGATGAGGGTGCTCTTGATGGATTTCGACACCCAGTCCAACGCGAGCATCTGGCTCATGAAGCTGGAGCGCTGGAATAAGATCAATTCCACCGGCGTGGGTTCGGTCTATTCGATTTTCGATCCGGGCACCGCGCGCCTCAAGGACTGCGTCATCAAGGACGTCGTCGAGGGCAAGGACGGGGAGAAGCTGCTGCCGGGTCTCGATCTCGTGCCGACGACCTTCAACCTCGTCGACCTCGAGGGCGAATATAAGCCCGACCCGAAGCGTCCGTCGTACGTGATCTTCCAGGAGCAACTGGCCGAGATCGAGAAGAACTACGACTTCATCCTCTTCGACTGCCCGCCGAACGTGCTGCGCGCCTCGCAGAACGGCGTTTATTGCGCCGGCGAGATCTACGTGCCGTCCAATCCCGACGCCCTCAGCCTCATCGGTTTCACGCTGCTCGTGGAGAAGCTCCTGCGCTTCCAGCAGCAGTCCGCCAGCTTCCGCACCACGGCCATGGGTCCGGCGTCGCAGGTTTACGGCATTGTTTTCAATTCCATCAAGGCCAACACCGACATCGAGGTGCCGAAGATGCGCATGCAGCTTCGCCTGAACCAATTCAAGACCCAGAAGCGCGGCTGCGCCCCGACCGCCAAGATCTGCACCACGCAGATCCGCGACGCCATGATCGTCCGTCGCGCGGTCACACTCGGCCTGCCGGTGTTCCTGGTGGGAACGGAGGGCAACGACGAGGATACGGTGGCCAACGACTACCTGAAGCTCGCCAACGAGATCATCGAGAATGCCCCGCCGGAAAACCGGTAAGCCGGCGCACCCCTTTAACCCCCCACCGCACACCATGGCCAAGTTCACCAGCAACGAATGGGATGAAATTCGCAAAAAGTTCCGCAATTCCATCATGGCGGACACTTCCCTTGTCAGTCTTGCGCAGAATCTGGACACCCAGGAGTGGCCGCACTCCGGTGAAGAGGAGAAACCCTCCAAGTACATCGACTTCACTTATGAGGAGCTCCTGATGCTCCCCGAGATCATGGGCAACGCGGCCAAGGCCGACCATCTCATCGGCATCCTGAAGGAAACCCTGGCTTTCGACGATCCGTTTGGCGACATGGTCGCGCAGGTGGAAGAGACCGCCGCGAAGGAAAATCCGATCCTTCGCACGCTTGGTCGCCTGAACATCCCCGAGGCCTATCCGCTCATGCTGGCGAATTTCAGCGAGGGCACGCGCGTCGTCTGCGCCTCCGAGGGCATCAAGACCATCGGTGAATTTGCCAACCTCGGCCAGCAGATGGCCACCCGCGTGGTGCTGGGCGGCGATTTCCGCAACGCGCTGAACGCGCTCACGCACGGCGACGAAGAGGGGATCGGCGTTTTCCTGCCGTACCGCAAGGGCTCGACCGGGCTGCACCTCGCCGAGGCTTTCGGCATTATTTCCGCGGGGCTGCCCCGCGCCGACCAACTGGGCCTGGCCAAGGCCTTTGGCGCCAAACTCTCCGCGCCCGATGCGGCCGCGGCGCGCACGCTCACCAAGGAGCAGGTCGAGAAGCAGGAAGGCATGCTGCGGGTCACGGCCACGGCGGCCTTGGAGTGGTTCAAGGCCGACAAGGAGGCCCTGCTGAAGCTCCTGTCGGAAGGCGGCTCCTACGAACGCTATTTTGTCGTGATCAACGATCCGGCCCGCGAAGCCATCGCCGTGAGGCTGGCCAGCACCCTGCTGAAAGGCTTGGTCAAGCCGGTGGCCAGCGCCGCTCCGGAGAGCACCGAGAAGAAAGGCGGATTTTTCTCGAAGTTATTCGGGAAGCGGTAAAGTTCTTCCATTCTTTCCGTGGATAATAAGCCTCCATTTCCCGGGGCGCCGTTCCCGCCTGCGCCCAATTCTCCCTCCGGTCCCAAGCCCGCCGCGGGTCCCAGCCCTGTTGCCGGACCCGGTCCCAGTCCCGGACCGGCCTTTCCGCCCCCCGGAGGCGTAAAATTTCCGATGAAGGCCCCGGTGGCGGGCAACAAGCCCTTGGTGCTGCCGCGCCGGGTCAGCCCGCTCCAACGCGCCCAGGAGGCCTCCCAAGCCACGGCGGCCGCCCGGAAGTCGATTGATGCGATCATGTCCAGCTCGCGCGCCCCGTGGGGCGGCAAGACCTCGTTGAGCGGCTTGCAGGTCGAGGAACTGGAGAAGGCGCTGCGGGCCCTCGAGGCCAAGGCCAGCGAACGCGAGATGGCCCTGGCCGAGGCCGAAAACAAGCTGGCCGAACGGGACCGCGCCCTGGCGGAAACCGAGGCCCTCCTGCAGGCCCGCGAAAAGGTCATCGACGCCATGCGCAAGCAGCCGGCGGCTGACGCCGGCGCCGTCAATCCCGCCGAGATGGAAGCCCTCGGCAAGTTGAAGGAGGAGCTCGATCGCCAGGAGGCGACCATCAAGGAGCAGCGCCAGCAGCTGCAGGAGCGCGAGGACTTTCTCAATCAGAGCGAAGCGGCCCTCTTTGAAAAGATGCAGGCCCAGCAGGAAAAGGAGACGGAATTGGAGCAGAAGGAGGAAGACCTCAAAAAACTCGCCCGCCAGGCCGGCGTCTTGAAGGACGAGCCGAAGGAGCCAATCGAGAAAGCCTGACGGAACCTTGTCGGATTTCCCCTTTCCAAAGCGTCTAACCGCCCCTATTTCCCCCTTTTCATGAATCAACGCGCGCTGTCCCTCGCCTCAGCTTTGCTCCTTGCCAGTCTGCCCATCCTTTCGTCCGCCCAGGAAACCTCCGGGATCGAGGACGAGCGCATGCAGGAGATCGCGAGGCACAACGAGGAGGAATGGCAGGGCCCCCAGAACAAGGTCACGGTCGGCTTTCGCGTGCTCAACAGCGGTGGTACGGTGAATTTCAGCCGCCTCGGCACCGTTCCGGCGAAGACCGTAGCGCCGGCCTCGGAAGGGGCGGTCAACCGCAACTATGACGACGGTTACGTGCTGGCGGACGCACCGCGCGCGGAGGAAGTCGACGCCAACGGCAACCAGATCTCCACGCCGGGCGGGCGCTATCCCATCTACACGACTTTGGCCGACGGCACGAAGATCCAGGTCGGCGAAGGCCTCGGCTACGAGGCCGGCCTTTCCCGCGAGTGGAAGGAGTACACCCAAGCCCAGCTCGATGCGCGCCCGGGCTACGTCGCCCTGACCAACTACAGCACGCAAAGCGAAGGCGGCGCCTTTGAGAAGGAGTCGGGCATGGCCGCTGGCGTGGAAATGGAGTATTCCCGCACCTTCGGCCGGATTTCCCGTCGCATCCAATGGGGTGTGACCACGGGCCTCACGCTCAATTCGATCAGCAGCAAGACCTCGGGATCCGTCACCTCGACCCTCAATTCGCACACGGACTATTACGCCATCCACGGCACGCTCCCCGACTTCCCGGATGGCGGCCACACCGGTCCGACGGGCATCCCCTACATCGTCGACGGCGTCATCGTCAGCGGGAGCGGCCTGGAAACGACCGTCCCGCTCAGCCAGACCCAGGACGCGGTTTCGACCAACAACTCCGTCGCCGGTGGCGCGACCGTGCAGGGTCGCTGGGATGTCAAGGGCGCCTATTTCATGATGAAGCTGGGGCCGTCGCTCCATGCGCAGTTCACGGATCGCTGGGAAATGACCGCGAGCGCCGGGTTCGCCGGCGCCTATGCGGGTTCGACTTATACCGGAGCGGAGACCTTCACGGTGGCCGGGCTGCCGGATGGCTCGACTCCCGGGGTGCAGGATATCCAGCAGAGCAACGCCAACAAGTTCCTGACGGGCTACTATGCCGACCTCACCATCGAGTGGGCGGCCAACGACCGCACCGCCCTGTTCGGCGGTATCGCGGCCCAGCAATTGAGCGACTACGAGCAGACTCTCGCGGACACGGGCCAGCTGGCCCGGATTGATCTCGGTACCGCGGTGGGTGTCCGCGGCGGCATCTCGATCAGGTTTTAAGCGCGGCGAGTACGTCCCCGGTGGAGCGCAAGGCCGCCGCCGGGAAGAATGAGTTGATGCGGGTGATGACCTGCTGGACGAGTCCGTCCGGACACGAAGCGCCGCCGGTGATCAGCACGGTCTTGGGCTCGGCGCAACTGCTCCACAGCGGCCGGATTTCCGTGTGCCCGGGGATCTTGTGGCTGGCACTGGGGAACACATAGTGCTCGATCGCGTCCGGCGACCGGATGCTCTGCTCGGATTGGATGAAGAAGGCCCGGGTCCCGAGCTTCTGCTCGCACAGGCGGTAGAGCTGGTAGGTGTTGGAGCTGTTCTTGCCCCCGACGATGAACGCGGCGTCGATCGGCTCGGCGAGCGCCCGCTGCAGGGCATCCTGGTTGACCTGCGTGGCATAGCAGAGCGTGTCCTTGCGCCCGGCGCCGCCGACGTGCTGCGGGCCGTCGGCCTCGCCGTGCTTGGCGATGAAGACGCCCTTGAAGTAGTCGATGATGGCAGCCGTCTCGTTCATCAGCAGGGTTGTCTGGTTGACGACGGCGATGCGCTCGAGGTGTTTCGCGGGATCGAAGTCCGGCGTGTGCAGGCCGGCGAAACGCTTCAGCAGCGCCCCGCGTTTCTCCGCGCTGGGCGCGGCGATGTAGTCGCCCAGCAAGCGGGCCTCGTCGAGGTGGCGAATGATCACCGACGGGGCGTACCGCCGCGTATTGGAGAACGTCGCCTTGGTCTCCTCGTGCTCCGCCTTGCCGTGGATGACGACGGTGAAACCTTCGCGCCCGAAAGCGCGGGCGGCCTTCCAGACCTTCTCCACGAGCATGCAGGTGGCGTCGTATTGGGCGACGCGGATGCCCTTGCGCACGAGTTTCTTCTTGTCCTCGTCGGTCGCGCCGAAGGCCGGGATGATCACGACGTCGTCGGAGGTGAGGGAGTCCCAGAGCAGCGGCACCTGGCTGCCGGGCTGGGCGGGCAGGCCCTCGACGGTGAACGGCACGCCCTTGTCCGACTGCAGGTAGCGCAACCCGCGCTGGAGCAGGTCTTCGTTCACGAAGGGGTTGTGGATCAGCTCGCTCAGCATGAACACGCGCTTGCCGGGATTCTCGGCCAGCGACTCGTAGGCGCGCTCGATGGCGTTTTTCACGCCGAGACAGAAGCCGAAGTGGCTGGGAATGAGATAGCGCACGGCGCCGAAATCGAGCGAGGCCGGCTGGCCGGCGGTGCGCTCGTGGGTGCGGGCGAGCGCCTTGATCGCGTCGCAGAGTTCGCTCTGGTACAGCGCTCGCGCGGCGGCGTCCTGCTGGTAGATGCCCCGGTTGCGGTCGCGCTCGACGCGGAACTTGTAGATGTAGTCGTTCTCGCCGAGATGCAGGTAGGGAATCTCGATCAGGTGCGGATCGAGCCCGGCCAGGGCGCCGGCGAGGGCGGGGCTCAGGTACCCCCGGTTTTCCGCCAGCTGGTCGAGCGAATGGAAGCTGACCGTGGCGTCCAAGGCCGGGCCGGTCACCTGGGCGAGGAAGACGCGGCGCGCGAGGCCGTCCACCGTGTAGCTGTAGTACTCGGTCGGTTCCGTATGGTCGGGGAAGCACGCCGTCAGGCGGGCCGCGACCGCCGCCTCGTCCGCGCCGGCAAAGGCGAGGTCCAGCACGGGACCCGCGGCGCGGATGGCGAGCTGGTTGCTGGGATTGAAGGCCAGCAGGACGACTGGAGCGGGAGCGGACATTCCCCTCCACGGAACCACAACCGCGCCGGGGGTCAACCGCCGCGACGCCGGCCGTCTCAGGCTGCCCCGCCGAACGTCACGTAGTCATCCATGTCGAGCCGGTCGAAGAGCGTGCGGATGTCGTCGCGCTTGGGGCAGTGCTCCGCGATGTTCTCGGCGAAAACCTTGTGCCGGGTCACGTCGCCGGGGCCGAGTTTTTCCAGCCAGTTGGACCACGCGTCGATTTCCCAGGCCTGGCGCTTGGGTTGCAGGCTGGCATTCACCCACTCGAGAATCTCGGTGTCGCTTTTTCCTGCCTGCACGACGGTGAGGAAGTC
>Ga0247757_10001911_pt1 | contig 12179 bp, 11 predicted proteins | sample UWRJL126311R4_FD_180929 | JGI IMG/M metagenome (GOLD analysis project Ga0247757, IMG submission 180929) | Plant litter microbial communities from Arlington Agricultural Research Station in Wisconsin, United States - UWRJ-L126-311R-4 | ecosystem: Environmental > Terrestrial > Plant litter >...
CGGATGCGAGCGTCCGAGAGCGCTTTCTTCTCACCTGCGCCGGCGGCAACCGCCATGTAGGTCGAGGTGCACAGCAACGCGACACACCCGAAAAATGACGCGATCCGCATCCTTCCGAGGAGAGCACGCCGCGCCCGGCTTGCCCATCACCCAATCATGCGGTCCGCTCCGCTCGCTCATGCTTTCGCGAACGGATGCTCCCGCACGCGCAAGGCTTCGCCCGCACGGATGACTTCGCGATGACCGAGTCCGTGATCGACGCTTTGGGGATCCCACGGCAACGGGGCCTTCTTGGGCACTGAACCGGGCGCTGGCAGCGGGAAGACCAGTGAGCGTGCGGCGCGATGGATGATGTTGCCGGTGAGTCGTTCGTGCTCTTGGTGAATGTGCCCGTAGAACACGCTCACGTTGGGGTGCAGCTGCAACAGCTCGATGGCTCGCGCACCGTCTTTCGTAGCCCAATCCCAAGACGGATAGAGGTCGAACAGCGGTCGATGCGCGAACACGACGAGCGGCGCGGATTTGGGCACTTTCGCGATTTCACCCGCGAGCCAGGCCAGCTGCGCGTCGCCCAACGTCGCACCGGCCTGTGAGACGTTGTCCAGAGCCAAAAAGTAGACGCCCTCGTGCTCGAAGGCGTAGTGCGTCTCACCGAAGAACTCGCGGTACGCTTCGCCGCCGTCGAACGACGCATCGTGTTCGCCCGGGATGTAGCGAATCTCCTTCACCGCGAGCGCGGACACGATGGCCTTGAACTCTTTCATCCGTGCTCGGCGCTCGGCTGGATCGTCGGTGTTATGCGTGAGATCGCCGGTGAAAATCACGAACTCGGGGCGCACCGTCACGGCGTTGATGGTCGCGATGGTCGCGCGCAACGTACCGCCGGCTTCCGGGTTGCTGCTGCCCTCGTAGCCCCAATGGGTATCCGAGAGCTGCAGGAAGAAAAAATCGCGCGCGGGCGGCGAGACTGGGGTGCCTGGTGGATTCGCGGCGGTGCGACTCGGCACCGTGGCTCCCTCGCCCCCACAGCCCCACAACCCCGACGCAAACGTAACTCCCGAGACACCGAGGAGGCGGAGGACCTCCCGTCGCTGTTGCATTTTCATGCCGCGTGAACGAGCGCACGCGGCCAAGGTTCCGTGAAATCCGCGCGCGACCGCAAATTAAAAATCTGGGAACCCTCTGGGCGCGGCCGCGTTTATCCGGAGTTGACCCACGGCTCTGCGCGCCCTGCCCGCACCGAACCCGCGCCGCCCTTGCGAGCGACGGGCCCGCGCTGGTACGTCCAAAACATGAGTCGCGAAACGAGCCCGAGCGAGCCGCCGTCTGCGGCGCAGCTGTTGGCTCTCGCGCCGGCTCTGTACAACTTTGCGCGCTACCTGTGTCGCGATTCCGCGCAGGCCGAGGACTTGGTGCAAGAGGCCTTCACCCGCGCGCTCGGCGCACAGAGCACGTTTGCTACCGGCTCGAACCTCAGGGCATGGCTGTTTCGGATCTTGCGCAACGCTTTCTTGGACGCCAAGCGGCGCGAGCGCAAAGGGCCGCTGCTCCGGAACGCCGCTGATGACGAGCCCGCCGCCGGCGACGTGTGGCTGCGCGGGGACGTCGAAATCGATCGCCTGCGCGGTCTGGTCGCCCGTGACATCGACGCCGCCTTGGGCCGGCTCTCGGAAGACGGGCGCAGCGTGATCCTGCTCGACCTCGAGGGATTTACCGAGACCGAGATCGCGAGTGTAATGGACAGCGCGGTCGGCACCGTCAAGTCACGCTTGGCACGCGCTCGGGCCGTGCTCCGAGAAGCACTGCAGGAGTACGCCAAATGAGCCACTGCCAGGCGATGCGCGACCAACTGCTGGACGCCGTGCGAGGTCGGCTCGCTGAGCCGCAACGCGCGGCATTCCATGCGCACCTCGAGACGTGCGCGGAGTGTCGCAAAATATTCGAGCGTGAACGAGCGCTCGAGGGCGCGCTCGAGCGGCGGCCCCGCTTCGAACTGCCAGACGGTCTGCGTCAGAAGTTGGCGGCCCAAGCGGCGAACGGCGGCTCCGAGTCGCCAAAGCCGCCTCGGCGGCGGAGTTTGGGGCGCTGGGCAGCCGTCGCGCTTCCCAGCCTGGCCGCCGCGCTCTTGGCGGTCGTCCTGGTGCGTGGTTCGGGCGTTTCCGGGCAAGCGATCGTCGACGAGGCCATCAACGACCATTTGCGCATACTCTACGCGCAGCACCCGATTGAAGTAGAGAGCGGCGGGGTGCACCAAGTGAAGCCCTGGTTTGCGGGCAAGCTCGACTTTGCCCCCGCCCTCCAATTCAGTGGTGACGAAGAATTTCCGCTCCAAGGTGGAGCGATCGCTCTCTTCGTGGACCGTAAGGCGGCGACCTTCGTCTTCAAACATCGCTTGCACACCGCCAGTTTGTTCGTGTTTCGGAGTCAGGGCTTGAACTTTCCCTGGCGCTCGGACCAGGCGCTCGGCAGCGTGTCTGGGGCGAGCGCCGCCTCACGCGGTTTCAACGTCCTGCTCTGGCGAGACAAGGACCTTGGCTACGCCCTGGTTTCCGACATGGACGACAAGGCGCTCGCGCGGCTCGCGAAAAAGCTGACCGCGCCCTGATTTTCGGGTCTTCCAGAGACGCGCGCGAAGGAGTAATTAGAACCTGCGCGCCAAGTCGGCTTGCGCAGGGAGTTTTGCACGATGCCCAAAGGCCAAGAGAAATCCAAGACGACCAACAAGCCCAAGCTCACCGTGAAGGAGAAGAAGGCCAAGAAGAAGGAAAAGGCCGGCTCCAAGTAAGCGTTGGGACTCGAGCACGGCCGTCGCCCCCCGGTGCCGGCCGTTGCTCTCGCATTCCAGAATGCGGCAAGCTCGCCGCTCACGCCGCTCAATCCCCCGAGACCGCGCTCAAGAGAACGCGAGCCGAGAGGACTGCGGCGGCGGCTGAGACAACGGCAAGGTGACCGAAAAGCGACTGCCCGAGCCGAGCTCGCTCGTCACGTCGATCGTCCCGTGGTGCGCCTCGACGATCCGGCGCACGACCACCAAGCCGAGGCCCACGCCGCCCGTGGCCCGCGTGCGGCTGCGGTCACTGCGGTAGAAAGGCTCGAAGATGCGCGACTGGTCTTCGGCCGAAATACCGATGCCGTCGTCGGCCACCTCGACCACCAGGTGCAAGCCGTCATCCGCGGCGCGAGCGCTGAGCCGCACCTGCCCCTCCGAAAACTTACGCGCGTTGTCGAGCAGGTTGTCGAACACGCGCCGCAGCACCGGATCCGCCTCCAACATCGGCAAGTCAGCGGGCAGCTGGCACTCCAGGCCGCGCTCGGGGTAGCGAACCAAGAATCGATTCGCGGCCGCCTCGACCAGTGTGCGCGCGGAAAGGGACTGAAAATGCAGTGGTGGCAGCGCATCACCCGCCGAGTCACGGGCGAGATCCAAACGCGCGGCACTGAGCACGTCGTCGAGCAAGCGTTCGAGCTCGGCCAGGTCGTCACCGATGTCGGTCAAGTAGCTGCTGGCCTTGTCGCGGTCGCCATCGGTCACGAGTTCGAGCGCCAAGCGGATGCGCGCGAGCGGTGTACGTAGCTCGTGCGAGACGTTGGCGAGCAGCTCTTTCTCCGAACGGCGCAGCTCCGCGATGCGATCGGCCATGTCGTCGAACGCGCGTGCCAAGGCGCCGATCTCGTCGCGGCGGCGCGAGCGCACGCGCGCGGTCAGATCGCCCTTTCCGAAGCGGCGCGCCAGCGTGGAGAGGCCCGCGAGCGGAGCGGTGACCGAGCGCGCGAGCGGGATGGAGACGAGCGCCAATACGACCAAAGCCACGGCCGCTTGACGCAGCATCAAGCTGAGCGGCCAATCCGGCGACTTGTAGCGCAGGACCGCATAGCGCGCGGCGCTGCGATCGGTCTTCGGTTCGAGCACCATGCCCCAGCCGCGACCGAACACGGTGCCCTCGCGCTGCAGATGCGCGAGTTCGTCGGCGTCGATCGGCGGCAGTGGCGGCTGCTGAGTCGTGCCCAACAATCGACCGCCCACTTCGTATACGGCCAAGTCGATCCCGACGCGCTGTTTCAGGTCGCGGAGCTGTTTATCGAGCTCTTCCGGCTGATCGGCGAGCTCAGCCATGTGCCAGCCGATCCAGGTCGAGGCAGGACGAGCCGGGCCATCGAGGGCTGAACGCAGCGTGAAGCGGCCGACGAGGATGCTCGCGCCAACCGCCAGCGCGATCATCAAGACGCCGTAAAGATAGACACGAACGAGAAACCACGGGCGAGTGCCCACGCGTTCACTCACGCGGATTCCTCGGCCACCAGCATGTACCCGCTACCGCGCACGGTTTTGAGTAGCCGCGGATGCCGCGGATCATCACCCAGTTTTTGGCGCAGGCGCGAGATGCGCACATCGACGGAACGGTCGAAGGCCTCTTCGGCGTTGCCCTTGGCGAGGTCGAGCAAGCGTTCACGCGTCAGCACTTTGCCGGCGTTCTCGGCCAGGGCCCGCAGTAGCGCGAACTCGTACGAGGTGAGCGCCAACAGCTGACCATCGAGCGTCGCGCGTAGGCTGCCACTGTCGACGATCACACGACCGACCTTCACCTCGCGGGCACGTGGGCCCGCGCGGCCCTCGGCACGCCGCACGACGGCTTGAATGCGCGCGAGGAGCTCACGCGCCGAGAACGGCTTGGTGACGTAGTCGTCCGCGCCCAATTCGAGGCCGAGCACGCGATCGGCAACTTCGACGCGCGCCGTGACGGCAATGATTGGCACGTGCGAATGTTCGCGGATTTCGCGACAGACCTCGAAGCCGCTTTTGCCCGGTAGCATCAAGTCCAACACCACCGCGTCGAACTCAGGGCGCAACGCTTCGCGCGTGGCGGCAATGCCGTCACTCACCAGCGTGACGTCGAAGCCGTGTTGCTCCAGGTAGTCACGGGTCAGACGCGCGATTTTTGCGTCGTCTTCGACGACCAGGACTTTGAGACGTGCGCCTTCCATGCTGATTCAGAGCGTACACGAGCGCCTGCAACGCCGCTCGACCCAAACACAATTAGACACAATAAAGATACACTAACGCAGGGAACGAACCCTAGGTTAAATCTGACCACAATGAGTGCGAGACCCGACGGAGCCGCCATCCTGGCCGAAACCAAGTCACGAAGGCGCCGCGCCCGAATCTATCAAATCATCGGCCTCTTGCTGGTGCTGGGGATCGCGGGCGGCGTCTATGCGTGGCGCAAGAAGAGCAGTACGTCGAAGGGCGTTCGCTACCTCACGGCCCAGGCGCAAGTGGGTGATTTGAAGGAGACCGTCACCGCCACGGGCACCCTGAAGGGCCTCGACTCGGTGGACGTGGGCTCGCAAATCTCAGGCAAAATCATCAAGATTTATGTCGATTTCAACGATCGCGTGACGGCCGGTCAGATACTGGCCGAGATCGACACGACGCAGTTGCAATCGCGCGTCGAGCAATCGAAAGCGCAGGTAAATGCGGCGGACGCATCGGTGATCCTCGCCAAAGCGACACAGGCGCAGACAAAAGCGCAATATCTTCGATCGGTGGACCTATCGCAAAAAGGTCTCATCTCGAGCAAAGACTTGGACAGCGCCAAGGCCGACGCGGACCGCGCCGGAGCGAGCATCACCTCGGCCACCGCGCAAGCCACGCTCGCGCGCGCCTCGTTGAAAGATGCGCAGACCCAGCTCTCGTACGCCGTGATTCGTTCACCGATCGACGGCATCGTGCTCTCACGCTTGGTCGAGCCCGGGCAAACCGTGGCCGCCACCATGTCCGCGCCGATCCTGTTCAACCTGGCGCGTGATCTCACGCAACTCCGTTTGTACGTCGACATCGACGAAGCCGACGTCGGCAAAGTCAAAGAAGGGCAGACCGCGAACTTCTTGGTCGACGCTTGGAACGGCCACGGTTTTGCATCCAAAGTCGTGTCGGTGCACAACCTGCCGACCACCGGGCAAACCGTGGTCACGTATCAAGCGGTGCTGTCGGTCGACAACACCGAGCTCTTGCTCCGTCCCGGGATGACCGCGACCGCGACGATCACGACGGACGAGCGCAAGGGCGTGCTGCTCGTTCCGAATGCGGCGCTGCGTTTCAGTCCACCCGCATCGGCCAAGGCCAGCGGCGGGTCGAGCATTCCGTTTCTAGGTGGGGGCATGCCGGGTGGCACGCGCCCCGGCGGTGGCGGCGCGACGCGCGCCAAGGGCGCGAAGAAAGTGATCACCGCGGCCGACTCACAGGGACTCGTGTATGTGCTAGAAGAGGCGCGACCCAAGCGCACCGTGGTCGAGATCGCCGGTACGGACGGCGAGCACACCGAGATCAAGAGTGGGCTCAAGGCGGGCGCCCAAGTGATCACCGAGATCGATCAGAGGAAGGTCGAGTGATCGCTCCCATCACCACCAGCCCGACCACGGACGGCGAGGTGATCATCCAGATGCGCGGAGTACAAAAGCGCTATGGCGAAGGCGAATCCGAGGTGCGTGCGCTGGCGGGCATCGACTTCGACATTACGCGCGGTGATTTCGTGGCCATCATGGGCACCAGCGGATCCGGTAAATCCACGTGTATGAACATCTTGGGTTGCTTGGACGTTCCGACAGCGGGCACGTATCACTTGGCGGGCGTGGCCACGACCGACTTGCACGGGGATGGCCTCACCTTGCTGCGCCGGCATTACATCGGCTTCGTGTTCCAGGGGTTCAATCTGCTCTCGCGCACGAGCGCGCTCGAGAACGTCGAATTGCCGCTCGTGTATCGCCGGGTCGGCGCCAAAGACCGGCGCGAAGCCGCGTTGCGCTCCCTCTCGCTCGTGGGCTTGTCGGATCGCGCGGACCACACGCCGCAAGAGCTCTCGGGTGGGCAGCAACAGCGCGTGGCGATCGCGCGCGCGTTGGTCACCGATCCCGAACTGCTCTTGGCCGACGAACCGACGGGTAATCTCGACTCCGCGCGCACGGAAGAGATCATGAAGCTGCTCGTCAATTTGAACCGCACGCGCGGCATCACGATCGTCATGGTCACCCATGAGCCGGACGTGGCCGCCTTCGCCAACCGCGTGGTCGTGTTCAAAGACGGTCACATCGTCGAAGACTCACGCCCCGAGCGAGTGCACTGATGTTCCTGCAAACGGTGCTGATGGCGCTGCGCGAGATCCGTCGCAACACGCTGCGCTCCGTGCTCACCATGCTGGGCGTGGTGATCGGCGTGGGCGCGGTGATCGCGTTGGTTTCGGTGGGGCGCGGCGCGACGCAGAAGGTGACGGAAGACATCGGTAAACTCGGCAAAAACCTGTTGATGGTGAGCGCAGGCGCGCGGGTGCGGGGCGGCGCTTCGTCCGCGGCGCAAGCGCTGAACATGGCCGATATGCAGGCCATCGAGCGCGAGATCTCCGGCGTGCGCGCGGTCGCGCCCGGTTCCACCAGCCAGCAGCAGGTCATCTACGGCAACAAAAACGCCAGCACGCAGGTGACGGGCACCGACAACAACTTCTTCGAGGTGCGCGGCTACGCCATCGATCAAGGACGAAGCTTCACCGAGCAAGAGTCACGCTCCGGCAACTCGGTGTGCGTGCTCGGCGCCACCGTGAAGAACACGCTCTTCGGCGGCCAAGACGCAATCGGCAAGCAAGTGCGTGTGGGCAAGCTCTCGTGCCAGATCATCGGGACCTTGGTCTCCAAGGGCACCGCCGGTATGGGTCAAGACCAAGACGATTTGCTGCTCATTCCGCTGGGCGCGTTTCAGCGGCGCATCACCGGCAACAACGACATCTCGCTGATCTTGGTCTCCGCCGAAGAAGGGCTCGACACGGCGATCGTCGCCGAGAGCGTCCGTGCGCTGCTGCGGCAACGGCGTCACCGCCCGCTCGGTTCGGAAGACGACTTCAACGTCCGCGACATGGCGGAGATCGCCGATACGGTGACCAGCACTACCAACGCGATGACCGCGTTGCTCGGCGCGATCGCCGCGGTCAGCCTGGTCGTCGGCGGCATCGGCATCATGAACATCATGCTCGTGTCGGTCACGGAACGGACGCGCGAAATCGGCATTCGCTTGGCGATCGGCGCCTTCGCCAGCGAAGTGATGATGCAGTTCTTGCTGGAGGCCATCGTGCTCTCCACGTTCGGTGGCATCATTGGCGTGTTTTTGGGGCTCCTTGGTTCTTTTTTCGCCGCCCGCTCGCTGTCTTTGCCGTTCGTGATCCCCCCGGAAATCGTAGCTCTGGCCTTCGCCTTCTCGGCGTTGGTCGGGGTGTTGTTCGGATATTTGCCCGCCCGCAAGGCGGCGCAATTGAATCCCATCGAGGCGCTCCGCCATGAGTGACTATTCTCCGAAGCTGGCCGCGCTGGCCCTGTGCTTGGCGTTGTGCCGGCCCGCGATCGCACAAGACGCAGCGGGCGGTCTGAGCGCCCACGGCGCAGTCGAGATCGCGGTCAAGAACAACCCGAGCCTGCACATCGCACTCTTGCAGCAAGAGCAAGCGCGCTACGCCGTGGAGGCCGAAGAAGCGCTGTACGATCCTATCTTCAGTGCCAATGGCACGCTCGCGCGCAACCGCACTCCCAGCTTGCGCGGTGCGGATGGCACGATCGTGAGCGAGAGCGACATCGTCACGCTCGGCACCGGCTTGCGTAAGACCTTCGCCACCGGCACCACGGTCGGCGCCAACGTGAGCGGGCAACGGCGCGTCAGCCGCTCGCCCCCGCTCTACAACCAGGGCGGCGACAACGCAGTCGGCCCGGCCTATTCGTTGGTCGGCACGCTGACTCTTTCGCAACCATTCTTGCGCGGCTACGGCACCACTCTAGGCTTGGCCAGCTTGCGGGTCGCGCGGCTCAATCGCACGGCCTCGCAATTGGCCGCGCTGCAATCGGGCAGCCAGCTCTTGCACGACGTGCTGACCGACTACTGGGAACTCTGGTACTCGACCGAAGCCGTACAAATCATCCAGGCCTCGCGTGATTTGGCCAAAACACTCGAAGAACAGGCGCATCAGCAGGTCGAGAGCGGCACCTTGGCCAACGTCGATGCGCTACCGTTCGCCACGCAGTTGGCGGAGCAAGAAGAGTCGATGGTGCAACAAACCACCGACCAGCGTCAGCGTTCGCTCGCCTTGGCGCTCGCCATCGGCCAAGCGGGGCGCACGGGACCCGATCTGAGATCGGCCGACATTCCGCCCGAGGTGAGCACCGACGACGTGATGGGCCAAGCGGTGGACGACGCGCTGGCCTCTTCTTACGAGCTGAAGCGGCTGCAAGCGCAACTGCAAGTCGCGCAGTACCAAGCCAAGATCGCCGGCGATGCGCTGCGGCCGGCCCTGAATCTCGATGCCTCGCTGTCGGCGCAGGGCCTGGGCAATCGCGCCGTCTCCCCGGCCTTCGAGCAGTTCGGCAAGATGGAGGCCGTGAGCGCTCAAGTGGGGCTCACCTTCGAGACGCCCGTGACGAACACCCGGCGCAACGCGCAGATCCAGAGCGCGTTGCTCGATGCGCACATCACCGAGAAGCAAATCGAAAGCGCGCGCCAAATCTTGCGCTCGGATGTGGAGACCGCGCTCGCCCGGCGCAACGCGGCCAAGCGCCGACTCGAGCTCGCCCTCGTCACCGAAAAGGTCGCGGGCCAACAGGCAGAAGGGCAACGCGGCAAGTTCTTGGCCGGCACCGCGCTCGCGATCGAAGTGCAGAAGGCCGACGACTCACACCGCCAAGCCCAGCTGCGCGTGCAGCGCGCGCGGGTGGATCTGGTCGAAGGCGAGCTCGATCTCTTGCACCTGCGCGGCAAATTGCTGGAGCGCTATTCGGACGTGTTGAAGCAAATGACTCCGACGGCGCTCACACTCGACGATGCGCGCGAGCCAATGTGAGGCGGTCGAGAGCCGCTAAACGACATTCGACTACATGGAGCGCCGTGAGCGCTCCGCGGGATAATGGCTCTGATCGCGAACATCGCGAGATGGGTCACTCATTCGCGCCGCGTCTCACCTCTGAACGATTGCGAATCATTGGGCGGTCCTCGCCACCCCGGGTTAGACTGCCCGCAAATGGCTCAACCGCCCGGAACTGGGAAGCGCGATAGCGGCGCCTCCACTCCTCCATTGGCGGGTGAAGACGCGCACACGACCAGCATCCGTACCTTGGGCGAGCCGGCTCACGCGCGCTTCGTGAGCGGAGCCGAATTGCTGCTCGACGAGAGCAGCGAGACCTCCGGCCCGGTATCGGGTCGGCGAGTCGCGTACGCGGCGGGGCTGGTCATAGCCGACCGCTACGAGCTCTTGCGACCGCTCGGCGCGGGCGGCATGGGCGAAGTCTGGGTCGCGCACCATTTGAGTCTCGACATCGACGTCGCGGTCAAGTTCATCGGCGCGCTGGGCGAGCGCGAATCGGGCCTCGCGGAGCGGCTGCTCGAAGAAGCGCGCAATACGGCTCGACTCGGACATCCGGCCATCGTGCGCGCCCTGGATTTCGGGCACACCGATCGCGGTGATCCGTTCATCGTGCTCGAATTGCTGGCGGGTGAGGACTTGGCCACTCGCATCGAGCATGCCGGTGCGCTCGAGCCAGAGCAAGCCGTGGCCACCTTGCTCCCGATCGTGCACGCGCTCAGCGCGGTGCACGAGAGTGGCATCGTGCACCGCGACATCAAACCCGAAAATGTCTTTTTGGCGCAAGCCGAGCTCGGGCTGCAAGCCAAGCTGCTCGACTTCGGCATCTCGCACAAAACCGATCGCGTGAAGCGACTGACCATGCGCGACACGGCGCTCGGCACGCCCGACTACATGTCTCCCGAGCAAGCTCGCGGTGAAACCAGCGACGCGCGCACGGATCAGTGGAGCTTCTGCATCGTGCTGTTCGAGGCCATCACTCGCAACCGGCCGTTCGAAGCCGACAACTACAATGCGCTGCTGCGCACGATCATCGACGATGCGCCGAAATCCTTGGCGTCGTTCGGCGTCGATCAGCCCGAACTCTGGAGCATCCTCACTCGTGGTCTCGCCAAGGCTGCGATCGATCGCTACCCCAGCATGCGTGATTTGGGCGAAGCCCTCGCGCGGTGGCTGCTCGACCGCGGCGTGAGTGAAGACTCGGTCGGCACCTCGCTACGCCGCGCCTGGGCCAACGAAGTGAGCTCGGTCATCTCCGTGAGGGATTTGATGGACCAAGTAGAGCTCGCGCCGGCCATGGCGGCGCTGGCGCGCGCATCCACGCAATCCGTAAGCGCCGCGACCGGCGAAACCCCGATCTCGGTGCGCGTTCGCCCCTCCCCCGCGGACGCGCACGCTCCGGTGATGGTCGCGCTCGAGGAGGCCTTGATGCCCCCGCGCGAGCTCCAATCGGTCCCCGATCTGGAGGCCCTCGCCGAACTGCACCGCGGCGGCGATCCCGAAGATCGCCTGCGCCGTGACGCCCAGCGACGCGTGGTCGTCACCCTCGCCGTGATCGTGTTCGTGGTCTTCGGCACCGCGTTCTCGATCTTGGTCGGTACGGGCGTCATCGCGCTCTAGTTTGTTGGGCGCTCGCGCTCCAGCTTCGCACCTCGCGTGACGCGTCGTTTTCACGAGTTTGCGTTTTCATGTCACAACGCGGGCTGTGCAAGCTCGCCGCCGAGAGCGGTTGGTTCCGCCTGGTGGCGTTGGTAGTGGGGAACGCCTACTCGGCAGCCGAGAGGGGACCGTTGTGTTCCGAGGGATCGATGCTGGCGGGTCGGCTGCGACTTCGCCTGGTGGAGTTAGTCCTCGCGAAAAAGAGGGCTTTCCCGGCTCGCCGCAGAGGGAGGGTTGCGTCGACGGAACGCTTCTCGGCGGCTTGCGCGCGGACTCGCAAGTGATCGCGCATGCCGAGTGCGGAGGTGAAGTGCTGAGCACGGAAGCCGAGGCGATCGGGGAGCGTTGGGTGTTCGAGGGATCGGTGTTCGCGGGTCGGATGCGACTTCGCCTGGTGCACCGCATGTGAGATGCGTTCAAGCATTCGGCGGTGGCTTCGGATGATGGCGGCCGCGGGCTTGGTCCAGATGAATGGCGTGGGGTCCTTGTTCCAACCAGCGATATACGAGGCGATATGATTGCGGAGCTGCTTCTTACTCAAAAATTCGGTTGCGCGCAGTGATTGCTTTGCGAGGATACCGAAGAAGCCTTCGACCTGGTTGAGCCACGATGCGCTCGTCGGCGTGTAATGGAACT
>Ga0247757_10001912_pt1 | contig 12177 bp, 9 predicted proteins | sample UWRJL126311R4_FD_180929 | JGI IMG/M metagenome (GOLD analysis project Ga0247757, IMG submission 180929) | Plant litter microbial communities from Arlington Agricultural Research Station in Wisconsin, United States - UWRJ-L126-311R-4 | ecosystem: Environmental > Terrestrial > Plant litter >...
GCCAGGTGTAGTACCAGGGCAGCGCCGCGGGCACGAACAGCACGACCACGATCATCAGCAGACCGATCCCGGTCAGCGCGTCGCGATCGGTGCGCCGGAACCGCCACCACAGCACCGGGGCCGAGATCGCGATGACGGCGATGCCGATGATCCGCAACGTGTCCAGGACGGCATAGAAGTTGACCGGGATCACCAGCCCGATCACGGCGTTGACCAGGTTGGCGGTGGCGGTCGGCACGGTCAGCCAGTTGATGATCTTCACCGAACCGGCCAGCGCCGTCAGCCAGCCCAGGCCGACGCCTGCGGCCAGCGACAGCACCGCGAAGACCACGGCGAAGACCACCACGCAGGCCGCGGTGGCGGCCAGGAACGCCTTGACCGGTGAGAACCCGCGCCGATGTTGCATGCCGCGGGCCCACACCCAGACCATGAACGGAAGGGCAAGGCCCGCGGTGGCTTTGACCGCCACCGCCACCCCGATCAGCGTCACACCGACGACACAGCGGCCCCCGAAGCACAGCGCGATGCCCGCCATCATCAGCCCGACCATCAGCATCTCGTTGTGCACGCCACCCATCAGCTGGATGATCACCAGCGGGTTGAGCACGCAGATCCACAGCGCCGCAGCGCTGTTCGCGCCGACGTGGCGGGCCACCCGGGGCACCGCCCAGATCAGCAGCGCCAGGCCGGGCAGCATGCACAGCCGCAGCAGCATGGTTCCCTCGACGACGTCGTCGCCGACGAGCAGTGTGACGAATTTGGCGACCAGGATGAAGGCGGGCCCGTACGGGGCCGTCGTCGTCGTCCAGATCGGACTCACGTTGTCCAGCAACGAGTTCGGATTCTCGATCGGGCCGACCAGATAGGGGTCGAAACCGTCGCGCAGCAGAGCGCCCTGCGCCAGATAGGAGTAGGTGTCGCGACTGAACACCGGCACGCTGAGCAGCAGCGGGGCCAGCCAGAACCCGGTGGTGGCCACCATCGTGTACTGCGTTGCGGTGCGGTCGATCACGCGTCTGCCCAGCCACAGCCACGCCAGCAGCATCAGTGCGACGCCGCTCCACAACAGCACCGACGACACCACGAAGCCGTGGCCGAAACGCAGCCAGGACAGGTGCATCGACTCCAGCACCTGGTCGTGCAGCTGGGTGCTGCCCGCGCCGAGGCCGCCCGCGGTGATCAGCAGCGCGCCGAGCGCGCCGATCCAGGCGGGGCGGGCCGCCTGCGACATGGCGAATTGGCCGAACCGCTGCAGCGGTGGCGCGGAAGTCGGCGCGGGTGACGTCATCGGGTCGTGTCTAAGCGGTCCGGTTCGCGGCCAATCTGGCGAGCGCGATCAGTCCCGCCCTGGCGTGCGCGTCGATCGGTGCGGAATCGAGGGTCTCGATCGCGGCTCGCGTCAGGGTGTCGATCCGGTTCTCGACGGCGGCCAGCGCGCCGACGGACTCGATCAGCGCGCGCAGTTCGGTGACGGCCTCGTCGGACAGGTCTGTGCCGATGGACGTGCGCAGCAGCTTGGCCCCGACGGGGTCGTGGCGCTCGGCCAGTTCCAGCGCCTCGGCCAGCAGCACCGTGCGCTTGCCCGAGCGCAGGTCGTCGCCGGACGGCTTGCCGGTCACGGCGGGGTCCCCGAACACGCCGAGCACGTCGTCACGCAGCTGGAACGCGATGCCGAGGCCGGTACCGATGTCGTGGAACGCCTCGAGGATGTCGGGCCGGTCGGCCGCGGCCGCGGCACCCAGCTGTAGGGGTCGCGAGATCGTGTAGGACGCGGTCTTGTAGATGTTGACCTGCAGGGCGGAGTCGACGGTCTCGGCGCCGCTGGCCTCGTTGACGATGTCGAGGTACTGGCCACCGAGCACCTCGGTGCGGATGGCCGACCAGACCCGCTGCACCCGGCGCTGCGCGTCGGCGCCGATCGGCGCGGTGGCGACGATGTCGTCCGCCCACACCAGGGACAGGTCGCCGAGCAGGATCGCCGCCGACAGCCCGAACTGCTCGGGGGAGCCGTGCCAACGCCCGCTCCGATGGCGTTCGGTGAAGATGCGGTGCACGGTCGGCAACCCGCGCCGGGTCGCCGAGGCGTCGATGACGTCGTCGTGCACCAGCGCACACGCGTGCAGCAATTCGAGCGCGGAGAACAACCGCAGCACGTCGGCGTCGGGTTCGGTACCGGCGACCGCGCGCCAGCCCCAGTAGGCGAAGGCGGGGCGCAACCGTTTTCCGCCGCGGAGGACGAACTCCTCGAGGGCCTCGGTGAGCACCGCGTAGTCGGCGCCGATGTAGGCCGCGTCGCGCCGGCGTTCCCGCAGGTAGTCGCGAAGCTGGTCGGTGACGGCCGCGGCCAGCTCGACGGCTGACGGTGCCTTGGTGGCTTTGGTGTCCACGCTCAGCGGGCGCCCCTTTCTCCGGAGTCCGATCTCGACTGCTCAGCGTAGAGCCTGTACGGCCGGGATGGCCGTCGGGCGGCTAGCGCGTCTGGTCCTGGGGTGCGGCCGGCCGCGGGGTCCGGTCCCGGCTGTTGTAGGCCAGTGCGCCGATGACGACCGCGACGACCAACGAACCGACGCCCAGCCAGATGGCCGCGCCGGTGAACGACCGGGCGCTGGGGTCGGTGTAGCGCGCCTGGGCGTTCATGGTGCTGACCACGCCGGGCCGCAACTTCCACTCGACCACCTCGGGGGACACCCGGTCGCCGTTGGTGGAGGTCACCTCGCCGGGGAAGGACACCGACAGCGACACGTCGGCATCGGGATCGTTGAGCGAGGTGAGGTCGACGCGCCCCTCGAGGATCACCAGATCGCCTGCGCGCCGCAGCGAGATGTCGACGCCCGCGGCGTCGCGGTTCATGCCGGCCAGCTGGGGGATCTCGGCGAATGTGAGGTCAGAGAACACGGCTTGGGAGCCGACGTAGTCGTCACGGTCGTAGTCCGACACGGCGACCTTCTGCGCGAAGGGCAGGTTGTTGAGCAGCTGCGGGCCGCGGTCGCTGTCGTCGCGTGGCTTGGCTGCGGCGACGATCTGCCCGGACACCCGGTCGTCGGGCGAGACCGTCAGCGACGTGCGGACTCGGACGCAGCCGATCAGAGCCGGGGCCAGTACCAACAGCAGCAACACCATCGTGAGGAGACGCCTGGAGGTCCGGTGACGGTTCGGCACCAGGTCATCGTGCCAGACAGCACCCTCACAGTGGCAGCTCGCGGCCGAGGATCGCGAACGCGCGGGGATCGCCGGCGAAGTGGTAGCCGCGAATCACGTCGGTGAAGCCCAGCCTGCGGTACAGCCGCCAGGCGCGGTTGGCCTCGCCGTTGATCTCGGGGGTGGACAGCAGCACGTTGGTCTCGGTGCGATCGCCCAGCAGCAGACGGATCAGGGACTCGCCCAGGCCACGGCCCTGCGCGGTCGGCACGATGTGCAGTTCGGTCAGCTCGAAATAGCTGCTCATCAGCGTCGAGATGTGGTGATGGTCGGCGCCGCTGCGGCGCAGACCGGACACCACCTGCTGTTGCCACCACTGGTCGGGCGCTCCGCAGTAGCCGTAGGCGATGCCGACCATCGGTGCGGAGGCCGGGTCCGTGTCGGCCGGCGCACCGTCGGATCCGGTGCAGTCGGCGACCTCGACGGCGGCCACCGCCTTCCAGCCGAGCCGGCGGGTGTGCTCCAGCCACATCGACGCCCGCTGGTTCTCGGTGCCCCGCGGGTACTGCATCGCGTCGACGTAGATCGCCAGCGCGTCGCCCAGGCGGCGCGCCATGTCGGCGGACGACAGCTCGATCAGATGCGTCGCCACGTGTGCGCCCCTCCCGTTCGGTAGCCGCCCCCATTATCAGGGGTCGGTTCGGCTGACATGATGCGCTGCGTCGGCCGTGAGGCCCTCGTCATAGAATCGGGCGGTGAACTAGGTGGTACGGCTCAGATTCTGCTCGTATCATTGCGGTTAAGTGCCCGCACCTGCGGGCACACTCGACGTTGAACGACTGCGACGCCCCACGGCAAGAGGGAGGGACGAATGCCACTCTCCGATCATGAGCAGCGCATGCTCGACCAGATCGAGAGCGCACTCTATGCCGAGGATCCGAAGTTCGCGTCCAGCGTTCGCGGCGGGACTCTGCGGGCGCCCTCGACGCGGCGCCGCTTGCAGGGGGCCGCGCTGTTCGTCCTCGGGTTGGCGATGCTGGTCTCGGGTGTGGCCTTCAAGGCCACCATGATCGGGAGCTTCCCCATCCTGTCGGTGATCGGCTTCATCGTGATGTTCGGTGGTGTCGTCTTCGCCATCACCGGCCCCCGGGTCGGCGCTGCCGGTGAACGTCCGGCCACCGACGCCGGACCCCACCGACAGAAGCGCGGCAAGGGCGGCGGCGGATCGTTCACCAACCGCATGGAAGACCGGTTCCGCCGGCGTTTCGACGAGTGACTTGTCCTCACCACGAGGGGCAGCCCGCCAGGGTTGCCCCTCTTTTTTGTCCCCACGGCGCTTTTTGCCCCACCACGCCCCACTGCGCACCCTGACAGCGTCGTTGACCGTCTGAGCTGTAGTTTTTCGGTCACTCCGGGGGCGCGCTCCACCTCACCGAACCTCCTCGGCGACTCTGCCTGCTGCCAAAGTGGGGCGTGGGAGACTTGCCGCCCGTGGGTTGGGGCCAAAGTGGGGGATTGTGGGGTAAAGTGGCGGACAACGGAGCGACCGGAGTTCCGCAGGGCAGGGTCTAGCGAGGTGGCGAGATGTTCTTCGGCACTTACACGCCCCGGCTCGACGACAAAGGGCGGCTGACGCTGCCCGCCAAGTTCCGCGACGCACTGGCAGGAGGGTTGATGGTCACCAAGAGTCAAGATCACAGCCTGGCTGTCTATCCGCGGGCGGAGTTCGAGGCGATGGTCGCCGAGATCTCCGGCCGGGCGAAGCGAGGCAACCCCCAGGCCCGCGCCTATCTGCGCAACCTGGCCGCCAGCACCGACGAGCAGTATCCCGACACCCAAGGCCGGATCACCCTGTCGGCCGAGCACCGTCGCTACGCGCAGCTGACCAAGGAGTGTGTGGTGACGGGCTCCATCGAGTTCCTCGAGATCTGGGACGCCCAGGCCTGGCAGGACTATCAGGAGCTCCACGAAGAGAACTTCTCCGCGGCCAGCGATGAAGCACTCGGCGACATTATTTGACCTGGCCCCGCAGGCCCGTGCGGCGCGGCCTCTGCCCGAACCGGCCCTGACGTACTTCCCCGACGTCAGGTCCGCCTCTCGGACAGGGACCTCGCCGCAGGGGCGCCCCAATCCCTCACGGTGTTGCGATGGTGGATGAGCCCCATGTTCCGGTGCTGCTCGACCGGTGCCTCGAACTGCTCGGCCCGGCCCTGACCCGGCGCGCGGCCGACGGCTCGGGCGCGACGCTCGTCGACGCCACCTTGGGCGCCGGCGGGCACAGCGAGCGGTTCCTCGAACGGTACAGCGGTCTGCACGTGATCGGACTCGACCGCGATCCCCAGGCGCTCGCGATCGCCGGTGAGCGGCTCGCGACGTTCGGCGACCGGCTCACCACCGTCCGCACCCGCTACGACGGATTCGACGGCGAGGAGATCACCGAGGTGGACGGGTTCCTCTTCGACCTGGGTGTGTCGTCCATGCAACTCGATCAGCCCGAGCGCGGTTTCTCGTATTCGACCGACGCCCCCCTGGACATGCGGATGGACGGCGACGCCGACCTCACCGCGGCGGACATCCTCAACACCTGGGACGAGAAGCAGATCGCCCGGGTGTTGCGGGAGTACGGCGAGGAGCGCTTCGCCGGCCGCATCGCCGCCTACGTCGTGCGGCGCCGTCAGCAGGCCCCGTTCACCACCACCGCAGAGCTGGTCGAACTGCTCTACCAGGCGATCCCGGCGCCGGCCCGGCGCACGGGCGGGCACCCCGGTAAGCGGACGTTCCAGGCGTTGCGCGTCGCGGTCAACGCCGAACTGGAAGCCCTGCGGCTGGCGATCCCGAAGGCGCTGCGCGCGCTGCGACCCGGCGGACGGATCGTCGTCATGGCCTACCAGTCGCTGGAGGACCGCATCGTCAAGACGGAGTTCGCCGTCGCGACGGCATCCCGCACACCCGAAGGCCTGCCCATCGAATTGCCGGGCCACGGCCCGGAGTTCGTCGCGCTCACCCGGGGCGCCGAGCGGGCGAGTGCCGACGAGATCGACCGCAATCCCAGAAGCGCTCCGGTTCGGCTGCGCGCGTTGGAGAAAGTCGGGGGAAGTAGCCAATGAAGACCGTGACCGCCAAGAAGACCGTGCCCGCCAAGAAGACCAAGAAGTCCGAGCGGGAGCGCTCGGAGTCCGCTGTGCGTACCCGGGACAAGCGGGCCGCCCCCGCGCGGCGGACATCGCGCCGCCCGGCGCGCGAGGCCACCCGCACCCCGGTCGAGCCGGCCGGGCGGGGACGCAGCACCGATCGCGACCCCCGCCGTCAGCGGTCGGCGCCGCGCGGCACCACCCCGACCCGGCGGCTTGCCGAGACACCCGCGCGGCCGAAGAGCGCGAGTCAGGCCAAGGCCCGCGCCAAAGCCCGCAAAGCCAAGGCGCCCAAAGTCATTCGGCCGCCGCTGCGCCAGCGGCTGCTCACCAGCCTCGCCACGATCGAACTCAACCCGCGTCGGCTCGTCGCCCGGGTCCCGTTCGTCGTCCTGGTCATCGGCTGCCTCGGCCTCGGGCTCGGCGTGACGCTGTGGTTGTCCACCGACGCCGCCGAACGGTCCTACCAACTGGGCCACGCCCGTCAGCTCAACCAGGCGCTACTGCAGCAGAAGGAAGGCCTTGAGCGCGACGTGCTGCAGGCCCAGGCGGCTCCCGCGTTGGCCGAAGCCGCCCGCAACCTGGGCATGATCCCGTCCCGCGACACCGCGCACCTGGTCCAGGACGCGTCGGGCAACTGGGTCGTCGTCGGCACGCCCAAGCCCGCCGAGGGGGTGCCGCCGCCGCCGCTGAACGCGCCGCTGCCCGAACCCGCGCCGCCCGCCCCGCCCGCACCGCGCGTCGTAACACCGTCGGAGGTCCCCGTCCGGTTACCGTCGCAAACTGTGCCCCTGAACGCGCCGATGCCCGGCCTGCTCCCGGGTCTGCCCGGTCAGCTCCCGGCCGTCCCCGGCGCCGTCGCGCCGATGCCCGGCCAGCTGCCCGCTGTGCCCGGTGCCGTCCCCGCTGTGCCAGGTACCGAGGTGCCGCATGCCGTCTCAGGGCAGCTGCCCGTCCCGGGCCCCGCCCCCGCTGCCGCCCCGCTGCTTCCGGGTGACCCCGCCGCCGCCGTACCTCTCGCACCACCGGTGCCGGGTCCGCCCGCATGAGCCGCGCGACCGGGCCTTCGCGCCGGACCGCGCGAGCGGCCGGTTCCGAGCGCTCGGCACGGTCGCGCCGCACCCGTCAGCCGACCCAGACCGGCTTGCGCAGCGCGTCGTTCGTGTTCCGGCACCGCGCAGGCAACGCGGTGATCTTCCTGCTGCTGGTCCTCGCCGCCGCCCAGCTGTTCACCCTTCAGGTGCCGCGCGCCGACGGTCTGCGCGCCGAAGCGGCGGGCCAGCTCAAGGTCACCGACATCGACGCGGCGCTGCGCGGCTCGATCGTCGACCGCAACAACGACAAGCTGGCGTTCACGATCGAGGCGCGGGCGCTGACCTTCCAGCCGGTGCGGGTGCGCAAGCAGCTGCAGGAGGCCTACGACAAGAGCACCGAGGCGGCCAAGGAGGCCAAGGCGGCCGGCGGTGACGACGCGACCGACGCCGTCCTCGATCCCGACACCCGGCTGCGCAAGATCGCCGACGGGGTGGCCGCGCGCCTGGGTAACAAACCCGACAGCGCCACCGTGCTCAAGAAGCTCCGCAGCAACGAGACGTTCGTCTACCTGGCTCGGTCGGTCGACCCCGCCATCGCCGACGCCATCACCACCGACTTCCCCGAGGTGGGCGCCGAGCGTCAAGACGTGCGCCAGTACCCCGGTGGTGCGCTGGCGGCCAACATCGTCGGCGGCATCGACTGGGACGGGCACGGCCTGCTCGGACTCGAGGACTCGCTGGACTCCGTGCTGGCGGGCACCGACGGTTCGGTCACCTACGACCGCGGCTCCGACGGGGTCGTGATCCCGGGCAGCTACCGCAACCGCCACGACGCGGTGAACGGCTCCACGGTGGAGCTGACCCTCGACGACGACATCCAGTTCTACGTCCAGCAGCAAGTCCAGATGGCCAAGGACGCGTCAGGGGCCAAGAACGTCTCGGCGGTCGTGCTCGACGCGAAAACCGGTGACGTGCTGGCGATGTCGAACGACAACACCTTCAACCCCGGCCAGGACATCAGCAAGCAGAACAGCCGCGAGCTGGGCAACCTCTCGGTGTCCTCGCCGTTCGAGCCCGGCTCGGTCAACAAGATCATCACGGCCGCCTCGGTGATCGAGAACAACCTGTCCACACCCGACGAGGTGCTGCAGGTGCCCGGCTCGATCGACATGGGCGGCGTCACCGTCCGGGATGCCTGGAACCACGGGGTGATGCCGTACACCACCACCGGCGTGTTCGGGAAGTCGTCGAACGTGGGGACACTGATGCTCGCCCAGCGTGTCGGCCCGCAGCGCTACGCCGAGATGCTGCGCAAATTCGGGCTCGGCCAGCGCACCGGTGTCGGTCTGCCCGGCGAGAGTGCAGGCCTGGTCCCGCCCATCGACCAGTGGTCGGGCAGCACGTTCTCGAACCTCCCGATCGGACAGGGTCTTTCGATGACCCTGCTGCAGATGGCCGGCATCTACCAGACCATCGCCAACGACGGTGTGCGCATGCCGCCGCGCATCCTCAAGGCCACCGTCGCAGCCGACGGCACCCGCACCGAGGAGCCGCGGCCCGACGGCGTGCGGGTCGTCTCCCCGCAGACCGCGCGCACGGTGCGCAACATGTTCCGCGCCGTCGTGCAGCGCGACCCCATGGGCGTGCAGCAGGGCACCGGGCCTGCCGCGGCGGTCGACGGCTACCAGATCGCAGGCAAGACCGGCACGGCCCAGCAGATCAACCCCGCCTGCGGCTGCTACTACGACGACGTCTACTGGATCACGTTCGCCGGCATGGCGCCTGCCGACGACCCGCGCTACGTGGTCGGCGTGATGATGGACGCGCCGCACCGCGCCGCCGACGGTTCGCCGGGTTCGTCGGCCGCCCCGCTGTTCCACAACATCGCCGCCTGGTTGCTGCAGCGCGAGAACGTGCCGCTGTCCAAGGATCCCGGTGCGCCGCTGACGCTGCAGGCGGGTTGACGTTCGGGCGGGCCCGACAGGCTGGGTCGGGCCGGGTCTGGATCGGGCTGGGTACTGTGTCATGGCCATGAATCTGCGTCCCGACCATCCCGCCGGTCTTCCGCTCGCGGAGGTGTCCCGGCTGGTCTCCGCCCTGTCCGCCGACCCCGCGCCCCTACCCGACCTGCGGTTGACGGGGGTGACGCTGCGGGGGCAGGACGCCAGGCCGGGTGATCTGTTCGCCGCGCTGCCCGGCGCCCGAGCGCACGGCGCGCGCTATGCCGCCGACGCCGTCGCGCGCGGTGCGGTCGCCGTCCTGACCGACCAGGACGGACGGGCCGAGGTGGAGCGTGCAGGCCTGGGCGTGCCGGTGCTGGTGCATCCCGCGCCGCGCAGCGTCCTGGGTGCCGCCGCGGCCGCCGTGTACGGCCACCCCTCGCAGCAGCTGCGCGTCATCGGCGTCACCGGCACCTCCGGCAAGACCACCACGACCTATCTGGTGGAGGCGGGTCTGCGGGCCGCGGGCCGGGTGGCCGGACTGATCGGCACGGTCGGTGTCCGCGTCGACGGTGTGGACGAGGCGGGCGGGCTCACCACCCCGGAGGCCCCCGATCTGCAGGCCATGCTCGCCGCGATGGTCGAACGCGGCGTCGACACCGTGGTGATGGAGGTGTCCAGCCACGCGCTGATCCAGGGCCGGGTGGACGGGACCGCGTTCGCCGCGGGCGGTTTCACCAACCTCTCGCGCGACCATTTGGACTTCCACCCGACGATGGAGGACTACTTCGAGGCCAAGGCGCGCCTGTTCGACCCCGCCGCGCCGAACCCCGCCGCGGCGGCGGTGATCTGCGTCGACGACGAGTGGGGGCGGGCGATGGCGCGGCGCGCCGAGCGGCCGGTGACGGTTTCGGTCACCGGCACCGCCGACTGGACCGCCGAGGATCTGCGTGCCGTCGGAGGTGCGCAGGATTTCGTCGCGGTTGACCCCGCGGGAGTGCACCACGGCGTGGAGATCGGCCTGCCGGGCCGCTACAACGTCGCCAACTGCCTGCTGGCCCTGGCCCTGCTGGACGTGGTCGGGGTGTCGCCGGAGCAGGCGGAGCCCGGGCTGCGGTCGGCGGCCGTGCCGGGGCGGCTGGAGAAGGTGGACCGCGGTCAACCGTTCCTGGCGGTCGTCGACTACGCGCACAAGCCCGGTGCGCTGCGGGCGGTGCTCGAGACGCTGCGCGACCAGTGTGCAGGCCGCATCGCGGTGGTGTTCGGCGCTGGCGGCAACCGGGACGCGGGCAAGCGGGCGCCGATGGGCGAGGTGGCCGCCGAGCTGGCCGACCTGGTGGTGGTGACCGACGACAACCCGCGCGACGAGGAGTCCGCCGACATCCGGGCCGCGATCCTAGCCGGCGCGACGGGCGGGCCCGCCGAGGTCGTCGAGATCGGGGAGCGTCGCGCCGCGATCGACCACGCCGTGGCGTGGGCGCGCGACGGCGACGTGGTCTTGATCGCAGGCAAAGGCCACGAGTCCGGGCAGACCAGCCACGGCACCACCCGGCCCTTCGACGACCGCACCGAACTCGCCGCGGCGCTGGATGCGCTGACCGCCGGTCAGGCGACCCGATGATCGCGCTGTCACTGGCCCAGATCGCCGACATCGTGGGCGGTCGGCTCGCCGACGTGACCCCAGCCGACGCGGCCGAGATCCGGGTGACGGGCACCGTCGAATTCGATTCGCGCGCCATCGCTCCCGGCGCTCTGTTCCTGGCGCTGCCGGGAGCGCGCGCCGACGGCCACGACTTCGCCGCGGCCGCGATCGCAGCGGGCGCGGTGGCCGTGCTGGCGGCCCGCCCCGTCGGGGTGCCCGCGATCGTCGTGGAACCGGTGGCCGCCGAGGACGGCGCGGCCAGCGTGCTCGAATACGACGTCGACGGATCGGGCGCGGCCGTGCTTGCCGCGCTGGCACAGCTGGCCGCCGCGGTGGCCACCGAGCTGGTCGCCGGTGGGCTGACCATCGTCGGCATCACCGGCTCGTCGGGCAAGACGTCGACCAAGGATCTGATCGCGGCTGTGCTCGAGCCGCTCGGCGAGGTGATCGCCCCGCCGGGCTCGTTCAACAACGAGCTCGGGCATCCGTGGACCGTGCTGCGGGCCACGCCAGACACCGACTTCCTGGTGTTGGAGATGTCGGCCCGCCACCCCGGCAACATCGCCGCGCTGGCGCGCATCGCCCCGCCGTCGATCGCGGTGGTGCTCAACGTCGGCACCGCCCACCTCGGCGAGTTCGGTTCCCGCGAGGCCATTGCCGCAACGAAAGCCGAACTGCCGCAAGCTGTTCCGGCCTCGGGTGTGGTGATCCTCAACGCCGATGACGCGGCGGTCGCCGCGATGGCCGACGTCACGGCCGCCCGTGTGGTGCGGGTCGGCCGGTCCGGCCAGGCCGACGTCTGGGCCGAGGACGTCAGCCTCGACCCGCTGGCGCGCGCCCGGTTCACGCTGCACGCGGGCGACCGGCAGACCCTGGTGGCCCTCGCGGTGCACGGCGACCATCAGGTGTCCAACGCGCTGTGCGCCGCGGCCGTGGCGCTGGAATGCGGTGCCACCCTCGACCAGGTGGCCGTCGCGCTGGCCGCCGCAGGCCCGAAATCCAAGCAGCGGATGGCGGTCAGCACACGCGCCGACGGCGTCACCGTCATCAACGACGCCTACAACGCCAACCCGGACTCGATGAGCGCCGGGCTCAAGGCGCTCGCCTGGATGGGGCGCGAGGGCCGCACGTGGGCGGTGCTCGGGGAGATGGCCGAGCTCGGTGACGACGCGATATCCGAGCACGACCGCATCGGCCGGCTCGCCGTGCGCTTAGATGTCTCTCGACTCGTCGTCGTCGGAACCGGGAGGCCTATGCGCGCCATGCTGCAGGGGGCGGTCATGGAGGGCTCC
>Ga0247757_10001913_pt1 | contig 12177 bp, 8 predicted proteins | sample UWRJL126311R4_FD_180929 | JGI IMG/M metagenome (GOLD analysis project Ga0247757, IMG submission 180929) | Plant litter microbial communities from Arlington Agricultural Research Station in Wisconsin, United States - UWRJ-L126-311R-4 | ecosystem: Environmental > Terrestrial > Plant litter >...
TCCATCGATCTTCACATCTACATGATACACATTGTTACCGCCAGAGTCAAGATTGTTAATACCGCGTTCAAGTGCTGCACTAAGAGGTGAAGTTAATACAGTTTCATTCTTATGTAGATTAGCCAAAACATTGTCATAATTGACTGTTCCACCAACGGATAGACTTGGAATATAGTTTCTAGGATTCTGGAAGTTCCCTGGTCCTGGACCCATCTGGAAGTGAAGGTGAGCACCGGTTGACCTACCTGTACTACCTACATAACCAATTACCTGTCCTCTTCCAACATTCTGTCCTGCTTGAACTGCAAGTGCTGATTGGTGAGCATAACCTGATATTACTCCACCATGGTCAATCAAGGTCCAGTTACCGAATCCACCATTATTGAACCCGGCCTGAATTACCTTACCACTATCAGTGGCAAAGATAGGCGTTCCTGATGGTGCTCCAATATCGATACCATCGTGCAATGCGCTACGTCCGGTAAATGGATCTGTTCTCCAACCGTATTCTGATGTGATAACACCATTGGCTGGCTTTACATACTTTCCACTTCCGGAACCTGAAGTTGATTGCTTCATCATCTTAAGGAACATACCAAAGCCCTTAAGACTTCCATCATTGGAAGCTGATCCAGCACCAGCGCCTACAACAGCCTCAGCCATACCCTGCCATTGTGAATAAAGCAATGGGAATGCTGAACGCTGAACTGCTTGCGCTGCTGCACCTGGATCCATTGAATCACGATTCTTTAGTCCCAATAGAGCTTGGAAGAACTTCATGGCTGAATATTCTGGATTCATGATTTGAGCAATAGTACCCCAACCTTGTGATGTTCTCTGCTGGAATAGACCAACTGAGTCACGGTCACCATAGTTAAGATTTCTTAGAGTTGATTCCTGCATAGCTGTCATCAAGGAGATAACAATATCTCTTTCGCTGGCACCCATGTTTCTACCAACGGAAGCAATAATGCTTGCGTTTTGTAGCTGTTCGGCATTTAGTGATACTCCACCATAAACACCTGGATCACTTGCGATATCCCCCATAAATCCAGTTTCAGCATATTTTTCACGCTGCTTTTGACTTCCTAGGAATGCGGATAGAATCATTGCTCTCATAAGAGTTACAGCTACACCACCAGCGATACCGGCGAAACCTACTTCAGGTCCACCCATACCAATTTCTCCTGACTTGATCATATCAAGATTTGAAGATCCGATCTTGTTTACTACATCCTTAGGAATAACATATTCACCACGTTGTAGAATAGCTGGCATTTCATCAGGAGTTAGATCACCAGTTCTACCTAGACGACCACCCATATCTCTACCAACCATACCACCAACGTGGAATGCACCATAATTAGGCTTACCAACATTGGAAAATGTTGCTGAAGCACCTGGTGGAGTCCAACCTTCCGGTGGTTGGCCAGTAATAATCATATTGAAGAACTCGCCAAGACTTAAACCAAAAGCACCACGTGAAATAGCATCACCAATTTGAGCACCAGATGCCTGCCAAGCTGAAGAGTTTGACATATTGACACGAGCTGCATCAACGTTTTGCTGTAGAGCCTGACCAACGATTTGACCCCATTGAGTACCCTTGAATTGTAGCTGAACTCCATGCTCACTATAAGCACCCTGGACTCTACCAATATGCTCCCAAAGCTGTTGTTCGTTCATAGGAACGAAAGCGCGCAAAGTAGCAAGCTGGATTTCCAGAGTTTTTCTGTTCATTTCTTGCTTTGAACGTTCTGTCTCTTCTACCGCTGATTGTTCCTTGGCAAGACCATCTATTCTATCCTGAAGTCTTTGCTTCTCGTTATCCTTCTGAATTTCAAGGTTGCGCTTTTCCATCTCTTGTTGCTTTTCAAGAGACTTCATTACTGCGTCTTCTTCTTCAGCTAGGGCGTCCAGCTTTGCATCCTTGGCTTCATTGATGACATCCTTACGTGCCTCTAGATCATCAATTTGTTCTTTGCTTAGCTTCTCTCTCTGACGCGTTCTTTCATCGGCACCTAGTTGAGCATCTTCTACACCCCAACTTGTTTGTAGGCGCTCAGTGTTATTCATGACACGAGCGGCTTCATCTAGATTACCTGTTGCAAGAGCACGATTATAAGAGATGTTCGCGTTGGCTAGTTCTGTTAGTCTCTCGACTCTTCTTTCTTCAGCCTCGAACATTCTTTGACGTTGATCATCTAGATCCTTGGCAGCATCCTCTTGATCTTTTATACCCTTGATCTGATCATCGATAGACTTGATTTCAGCTTTAGCGCTATCTTCAATGGATTTCTTACGATCATCATAAGAATCCTTTGTCTGATCCATCTTTTCTTTCCAGCTATCAGAGAACGCCTGCATTCTGTCATCCCAGGATCTATCCAATTCCTTGGATTCTGCGTCTAGTCTGTCCTTGATACCTGAATAGTAATCAGCAATGCCATCCATACGAGCTTTGTACTGCTGATCCATTTGCATACTTGCTAGATCAAAGGCTGTACTCATTGTATTCTGATAGGCACCCTTCATGGCATCATTAATTTGATTACCTTGGGCATTTGGATCTCCTGTTAGACCACCAAAACCTGTTTCACTATCTGCTGTATTATCCCAGAAACTACCAGATCCCGATGCGGCGCCGGCAAAATCACTGTGTGCATCACGTGCTGCCTTAAGATTTTCTATAAGCTTGCCGATTCCTCTATTGGCGTCTGCTATAGCACTTGAAGTATTCTTTTGGGCATCAGAGTAACCATTGGCAGCTAGCTTGGCAGCATCCAATCCTCTTACACTGGCGTACATTTGAGCCAATTGTAATTTCTGAGCATCTGTTAATTTACCACTTGAGCCTTCGGTCTTCTTAATTGCTTCATTATATTCTTTCTGAGTATCTGTGGCAGATTGTGTTGAATTACCAATGTACTTCAATAGATCATTGAAACCCTTGATATCCTTATTTTGGATAGGTAGATTCAACGAATCCTTTAGCTTAATAGCAAGAACACGATTGTTGTTAAGTAGCAATGCAAGTTCAGTCTGAGATCTCTTTGGATCTGAACCAAATTTTGTATTTGGTCTGAAGCCATCTTGTTTGTCATCAAAGATAAGCAGATCCTTGGCTGCGTCTTGCCAAGATCCCTTAATTTCATCACCGTGGCGCTTCTTAAGATCTGTAAAACTATCATTGAATGCAGTATTAAGTTGATCTGCAATCTGACCAGAAACATACTTTCTTGTAGTATCATCTAGACCAACAAGTCTATCCTTAATAAGACTTGCAGTTAATTCAATCCCGGCTCTACCTTGATCGGTTGGCTGATATGATTCATTGAATAATCCTACACCACCTTGGAAAGCTCCTTCAAATACGTTGGCATCCTTGGTTCTTTTCTTGATGTCCTTAAGGAAGTCATCCATATCAGAAAGTGGACTCTTAAAATCAAAGGTAATCTTGATGTTCTTAAGAGCATCTTCAATTTGCTTCTTTGACTTACCGGCCGCATTTAGAAGAGTTTCCATACTCTTCATGATATCTTCCTGATTTAGACCTTGACCCTGTAGTCTATAAACCTCATAACGAAGTACATTATCTAGTCCACCATTTTGCTGTTTTGCGACCTCTTGAACTAGATCCTTATTATTTTCTCTTAGCTTATTTGCCATACCAGACATGTTGTCTTTGGTAGCTCCAGAAGCGTCCTTAATTTGACCCCATTCAAGCTTAGCTTGACCTAGAGTCTTCATCCATCCATCAGTGGTATTAGCTAGATCTCTCTGGTGCTGTACCTGCTTTTGTCCTTCAGCAGTAGCCATTTTATATACACCAAAAGCAATCAAGGCTGCTGCTGCTGCGACACCGCCCCATACGCCCATAGCCTTACCATACTTACCAAAGAAGTCTGATATAGCAGTTCCGACGCCGCTTAACGCCTGACCAGCCTTCTGCTTATTTCCACTTGCACTACCCAATAGTGAACCAATGAAGTTTTGCTTCATCATGAAGTTCTTAAGGCTGCCAAAAGCAGGCGCAATGATTGAGAGAGCAGCGGTTCCGATAGCGATACCGTTAAGCCACTTTGACCAAGATGAGCCAGCATCGGCTATAGAACCACTCATTGCAGTAATAGCGGATACACCCAATAAAGTCTCTTGTCTAAATATCTTAGAAGCAAGTGAAGTCTTATTAATACTCTGAGCAGCTTGACCAGCAGTTGTAGAAACCTGAGAAAATCCATTATTAATGGCATCAAGCTGTTCTCTATCGGGGAATCGACCCATTTGATCTCTCCATCTACCAGATGGATCTCTAGTAAAGTCCACTCCACGGGCACTAATTACTGAAGGTATTGCTCCAATATTACCACTTGCAGCAACAGCAGCCAATTTCTGAACAGCAGCTTGTTCTCTCAACTCATTAATCATCATCTGTCGTTCAAGTTGTAGTGCAACTTTAGTAGCGGCAGTTCTGCTATTAATTGCTTGAGTAAGTACTGACTCTTGTCCCTTGATTTGAGTTGTTAATTTATTAAACTCTTCTTGAGATGCTTGATTATAAAGCTTGCCGTATTTCTGATAATACATCTTGTCCATAGATGAGCTATTGACAACATTATTTCTTTCATTCATCAGATAAGCTAGCTTTTCGGCTTCTATCTTTTCGATAGCCTTTGCCTTTGTAAGATCCTTCTCAACAGTCTTTGTTTGAGCTGTTGACATACTCGCAACACTTGCTGCCTGCGCTGCCGCTGTTGACTGAGTATAAGCTCTAGTTAGCTTATCAAGCTGGAATACCAAAAGTTGAACAGTATCGGCTTCTGATAGGAATTTATTATTTATATTTCCAGAAGCTATTTCTGCTATCTTTGATTCAATAGTTAAAGTCTTGTATCCATTATTAAGATTAAAGATCCATGATACTGCTCTACCAATAGTACCGATAAAGTTAGCAAAGATACCAACAATCATAGTAATAGGACCAGCTACAGCTAGAATTCCGGCACCAATTAATAGGAAACCTTTAAGGAATTCAGGCATATCATTAAGCTTACCCATGACAGCACCTACTTTATCCATGATCCAAGTAGCAATCTTCAATGCCACTTCACCAAAGCCCATAAGTTGATCCTTAAATGTCTGAACAGCAATTTGGAACTTACCTGATGTACTTGTTACTTGTGCTTCAAGTTCCTTAGCGGCTGCTGCGGCCCACTTGGATGCACCCTGATTTGCAACTTCCATTGCCTTCGTGACCTGGCCTGATTTATTAGCCAAACCGTCAAGCAAGGCGTTCATTCTTGTCATCTGGTATGAACCAGCTAGCTGACCAATAAGACGTTGCTGGTCAATAATATCCATGCTTCCGCCCATGATTACATCAGCTAGCTTTTCCATTGTTGGAAGAACTTCACCATTTGTAGAGTTGACCAATTCTTTTAGGTCCATACCCTTGGTCAATTCCTTGAATGTCTCCTGCACCTTCTTAGAAGGATTTAGAAGTCTGTTCATCATAGACTTGATACCGTTAGAACCTTCAACGGAGTCAATGCCCTTTTCCTTCATGGCAACAAGCAATACACCAGTATCCTGAATTGTTCCATTAAGCTGAGACATGGTAGAAGCAATAACAGGAATAGACTTGGCAAAGTCTTGCATACTTAGTGAAGTAGCATTCTCAGTGGCATTCATATAGTTAATGGCATCCGCAGTTTCCTTGGTGCTCATTCTATATGTAGCCTGCAAAGCAATAATAGACTCAAGGGATGTTTGTGAATCCATCTCACCTAGAGTTGATAGTCTTTGTACTTCAATAGTAGACTGCTTTAGTTCCGCCCCCGTTTTACCGATAGCGGCAAGCTGGGCCATAACATCAAGTGTATCTTTTGATGCCTTACCCATTGTTTGAGAAACTGTTGTCGCTGTCTCTAGAGCAAGACCTCTTACTTCACCTTGAGCACCATCATAAACCTTGGTGATTCTTGTGATTTCCTTATCGATCTGGAATGCATATACTCCGGCTGCTGCTGCGGCTGCTGCGAATGGAACAGTAAAACCAACCATAAGCTGTCTACCCGCCCACTGCATATTCTTACCCCAGTTTTGAACCTGAATAGAAGCAGCCTTGAGTATTTCGTTCTGAATACCAAGTTTCCTGTTTGATACTTCCAGACCATTATTAAGGGAATTGACATCATTTACTGATGGCAAATACATTTGTGTTTGGCCATTAGGTGTTTGTCTAACAGCAGCATTGGCAAGTCTTGTTTGATTCTCTGCCATTGATCTTGATTGGACAAGATACTTATCCATAAGATCCTTCATGCCTTGTAGTTCTATCTTACCCTTTTGAAGATTCTTTACAAACAAATCAGTCTGTCGAAGACCCTGATCCCATTGGAATTTAGGTGCTGCGACAGACTGAACGTTCTGAGCTAGATTACTCAAGCGTGCACTATTAAGCGTATTGAAACGCTTTTCAACATCGCCTGCAACTGCATTAAGGGCCTTAAGTTCAGCCATTGCCTGACTAAAATCGGCAGATCCACTAAAATTAATCCCAATGTTTTGTGTAATCTTTACTCATCCTCTTCTATTATATTAAAGTGTCCTGATAGTTCATACTCTTCTTCAGAAACACCAAGTGCTTTAGCTTCAGCGCGGGCCTTGATTTTATCGAATTCACTTTCATTGCCTTCATCTAAGTCAATTCCCTTTAGTGCTGCCAAGAATCTTTGATCATCATGTTTCTTTTCCCTGGCTTTTTCTATCATAATTCCTAGTTCTTGCCTGGTTAAATTTTCTTCTAGATCATTAAAATTCTTATACATACCTGGATAATGATAAAGCAGCTCAGCCTCGTATTCTACTAGATCTAACTCTGAGCTTGAGCTGCCTTCTGATTTGGGTCATTTATAGTAACACCTGTTGCTATATTAAGAATATAATCCATTGTTGGCATATCAACATGATCTTCAAGTACCTCTACATCAGATAGAGATGGCTCAAAAGTCTCCATTGCGATAGCCGTTGCTTCCAAAAGAATATCCATAATTAGTTTTTCTTCTTCGCCTTCTTTTGGATTTTGAATTGTATTTAATACTGCTGCAACCCTTCTGAATTGCTTAATAGTCAAAGGCCATACCTGCACGGCCTTCTTTATTCCTTGAAGTTTAACTTCTTCAATGGTATATACTGTTTTCATTGAAGCCCCTTTCATTGTTAAATAATTCTAACATGGTAGGGCAATATTGGCAAATAATAGCAAAAGGACACAGCATAAACTGTGTCCTTCGCTAATTAAAGATTTATGTTATCAAGGGGTAATAACTCTGTCTCTAATTGAACCATATTCCGCACCTGATACCTCGGAAGGTAGCAAACGGAAGTTAACTGGGAATCTAGTTGAGTCGTTACGCTTTAGACCGTGAGTAGATGGATCTACGGATAGAACTCTACGTAGGTGGTAAATACGCTCACGCTTTTTATTACCTGACGTACGTGGTGATACACCTACGAATACCATCTGTCTTTCAACAGGTTCGATACCTAGGGCACCGGCTTCCATACCAAGTACTTGTTCGTCGGCTGGTACTACTACTCCATTAAAGTCCTTTGTCTGGTCAACTACACGACCTGTTGAATCGACTGCTGTTGGGCTACCTGCTGTTGATCTAAGTGATGCTCCAGCCTGAGCCCAAACCACCAATAGATTCTCCAATGTTGCCTCAGCAAATTCAGTCTTAACAGAAGCAGTCATCTTCTGCTTGAATAGCTTTGCAGCGTCAAGCAACTGGTCTACTTCTACTTCACCATAGTTAGGGCTGTACATGTACTCAACACCGTTGGCTGTATAACCGGCTGATCTCCAGGCTGCACTATTGTTCAAGGTGTCGGCAAAAGGTACACCGCTCACTGTTGCTGGTAGAGCTACAGCGTCCCAAGTATTACTTAGTGAGTCTTCCTTTGATAGGAATACCGCTGCTGCACCAATAATAATATTACGATTGTTAAATTGTGCCATTTTTGAATTTCACCTCCTAAGTTTTATTGTGTATCTTTAAGTCTGGCATTGCTTCCTTATTAAATTATCGCATTCGAGTAATTATTGTGCAAATCATCTCATGCCTAATTCTTTACTATATCCTGGCTGTAAGCTATAATTCCTATTTGGACCCTCATATACTGAATCATATCTGACAATAACGATCATGGTATTTCTACCACCTTCATCGTCTGTAGCTGCTGGACCTGCTGTTCCTAGGATACTTATACTCTTGAAATCAAATGCGTAAGTTGAATCATTCTTATAGTAATCATTAACATCGCTGGCAGTCCAGTCTTCTCTTCTCAAAAGTTCGTTAAGATAATCTTTCATACCAATGAGATAATCTATGTCTATGTGATAGAAGTTGTATGATATCTGGCCGCAGTCCATATATGGTTCATCGAGATTCAATCTGTCTGATACGTTATATACGCAGTATGATAGATTCTGATATTTTTCTTCGTCATATACTGTAGTTACTTCAGGTAGATCCTGACCCGGCAAAAAATACGGAATAGGAAATTCCCCATCCGGTAAGTCTGTTTTATAGTCATCCAAATCTATAAATTCCATATCATCCAGTTTATATTGAATATATTTATTTAATCTATAGATTGGTGAATCACCATATTTTATTTTCCAATCAGTCATCCTGCATCAATCCTCTTCTTTGAGCTGCCGCGCCGATATAATTCTTTGTTAATGTTTCTTCCATTTTCTTTTGGAAATTGGGATCGATTGTAAGTGGCTTAATGCTAAAACTTTTATTCTTTTCCTTAAGATTAGCAAAGGTACCTACTTTTTCTGCTAGAGTCTTTTTAATTCCTTCTATGGCTGGTGCGGTTAGTTTTTGTTCAATAATTTGATTGGGTTGACCACTATTCCACCAGTCGGTCCATTCCTTTGTAAATGAACCTTGAATTTGTTTATTACCTGCTGACGCTATAGCAATAGTGCCTTTGAAATAAACAACTCCACCTTTTCTAAAACCTTTACCTCTAATAGTACCTTGTCCATTTTCCTTATCAAGGAAGACAAGGTACTTGGCTAGTTTTGGTGAAATGCTTACTGGAAGACCTAATTCCAAAACCATTGACTTCCATACGAATACGTGTATCTTCTTAACACCAACAGCGGCTAGTTTTGGATTTACCGGCACTGTTTTCTTGGATGCCCTAAATTCAAAGTAAGCTGTTCTATTCGCACCATTACCTTTTAATACATGACTCCACAACTTGGCTGATGGATCACCGACACGATTCCACTCATACATGTGATTGAACTGTCTGGTCGACACCGCTGCGCTTGTCATGTGCAATACGAACTCACCAGCGGTGATCTCATGGGCTGCTTTAATAAGTGTACTGATGTGTCTGGAAGACTTTAATGTAGCCTCCAGAGTGTTAATAGCAGTACCCAGCTCAGATATCTTGCCTAGATCTGTTTTTATATTAAACATTTCCACCCTGCTGTTCTGCTCTGTCTAGTAGAGTATTATATTCAGTAACTACACCAAATGGATCGATAACAGGTGAAGAACCTGATGTGTTATACCAAGTTTGAGGATTTCCAGCTAAATCCATTTCTTTGTATATTATCTTGCCGTCGTTGATATTCCTTATCTCAGTTATCTGATAGCTAGCAGGTATATTATATTTGCTTTGCATTTTAAGATAGTCAAAGCTGAGAAACGATTCATCGAACACCTGGCCAATTCCCTGACGACTAAAACTGTTTGATTTGAATGGCGTAATAATACATGGAATAACTCCATCTTTACCTATGGAGGTATCCAAAATCCAACTATACTTAACCTGACCGGAATTTCCTACGTTCTTTAATTTCTTATATACTTTAGCCAGCATAGTATATCTTGTAGAAAATAGACATCCACCTAACATTTATATCACTCCAATGCCGGGGAACATTCTGTACTCAAGTAGCAAATCATCTGCTGTAGCACTACCGGTTCCAGACCAAGCCAAAGTAGAGAACTTCATATTCCAGTCACTTGTCTTCAAGGACTCTAAATACTTATCTCGATACTTCTGATCCTGACATAATAGATTGGCTGTTAATATCTTTGATGCTTCTGCCACCGGGCCGGGGACGTTACTCCATCCCCATACACCATCAATACTATAGGTAATATTTCTCTTAAAAGTATAATTAAATGGATATGCTGCATCCAATCTGGCTCGTGAACGAGATGTTCTGATTATCCATCCGTCTGCGGCGATGTCCCATGACTCCAGCATTCCGTCATCAACAGCACTGGTCACTACAGTTGGATACCATGAAGAAATATGAGTTACATCATTGATACTGATAAGTCTCTTGTTGAGTCTAATAGCATTATTATCGCTACCTTCTGCCGTCACGATCATTTCTCTCTTACCAAAAGTCTGACCGCAATAACCATCAATAACCATTCGCGCTACACGTTCGCACTCAAGATACTCTTCATATGTTGTCACTGATTTAAAATAATCCCAGTCTGAATATGGGGTGACAACTTGATAATCTTCTGTTACAACCATGTTGTAACCTGAAACTATGAATGTCCATTCAACAGTGAGAATCTTTTCTTCTTTTACTAATGATGGTATAAGAATAAAGGTATAGACGCCTGCTGAAGGACTGGATACTAATGGATTATTAAGAACAACAGTCTCACCTTCATACACCTTTACTGTTGGCGTTCCGGTCGCTGCTGTAGGAATTCCATCTATAAATATGGAATATTTTACCTTACTAATGCTATTTAATAGTATCTCTTTCATTTAATTCACCATATTTATTTTAACACAGCATAAAACAAAAGGCAAAGCTCCCCAAATGGGGAGCTTGTCACTTATCAAAGAATGATTTTACTTCTGATGGAGTTGCGATAACAAAACCTTCGTGTTCACTCATGATCTTCTCTGCGTCTTCGGCAGGAACCGCTCTATATGGACTATCTTTGGTAAATCTATATCCATATGCCTCGAATGTAGGATTTTTTCTAGTCATCTTTAACAGCAAATTTGTCTGATTAAAAGCTACGCCCGTTGGTGATTCCTTTTCCTGAACTGGTTCATTAAATTTCTTCCACATCTCATAGGTTTTACCTTCATCATCTAGCTTAAGTCTAATTTCCTTAACCCCGTCTGTTGGATCTAGTAAAATGTCGAAGAAGTCCGCTACTTTTATTAAACTTTCCTTGTTCATTTTTGCAAAACTCATTATAACCTCCACGTTGATTGTATCATGGACAAAAGAAAAAAGCAGGACCGAAGTCCTGCTTTTTCTAAACTTACTGACTTTTATCAGCTAAGCTTTACATTCTTTACGATTACAGCGGCATCTAGGTTTTCCCAGTTAACACCTGCGCGGACGTATGAGGTGTACTCAATAGCATCCTTCTTTTGTGCAAACTGACGGAATACTTCAATCTGACGCTTAATACCCAAAACTCTGTTTTGTGGGAATGTAAGTTCTAGGTGACCGTGATCACCAGTACCACCAGAGTAGCTGGCATTTTCTGATTCAAGGAATAGTGGAACTTCCTGTAGAGTAACACCGAATGGGCGTCCTGCGACGAATCCATTAGGTCCTTCTGTACGAACTGGACCATTATCGATGATTGCGTCTGATCTAGGACCGGACCATGCACCATTACCCTGTTGAGCAATTGAATATAGGTAATCCTGAATTGAATTTGAACCTGTGTAGAACTTAAGATCCAAACGCTTCTGCATGTAAGTACGTGGCATTGCCTTTAGGGCCTTATTGAACACGCCTAGGTTAAGTGGAGCACCACCACCATCAATAACGTGTGCACCGGCTAGAGCTAGCTTGTACCAACCATTGAAGATCTTGATTGTCTTATCTGAAGATGTTGTATCACCGTTAATGGCTAGGTCTTCAAGGTCGTTACCGAACTGTGTAGACATTAGTCTAGCGATGTGGTCTTCAAGACCAGCTCCTTCAATGTTATCTTCTAGTGATTCGCGTGAAAGTTCCCAGTCTAGACGGATCTTTGTTGTAGTCAAAGAGATCTTACTGAATGTTACTCCAGCGTTCTCACCAGTGTCTACAGCTTCTGTAGCGGCACGGATTAATCTCTGACCAACAGCAATCTTATCAAT
>Ga0247757_10001916_pt1 | contig 12156 bp, 15 predicted proteins | sample UWRJL126311R4_FD_180929 | JGI IMG/M metagenome (GOLD analysis project Ga0247757, IMG submission 180929) | Plant litter microbial communities from Arlington Agricultural Research Station in Wisconsin, United States - UWRJ-L126-311R-4 | ecosystem: Environmental > Terrestrial > Plant litter >...
TGTCTACCCTGCACGTTAACGTCGGCGTCCTTCTCGAGCAGCATCTTCACCACCGCCTCGTGGCCTTCCGATGAAGCCGCCTGGAGTGCGTTGCCGAACTGTCCACCCTGCGCGTTGACGTCGGCGTCCTTCTCGAGCAGCACCTTCACCACTACCTCGTGGCCTCTGTATGAAGCCGCCTGGAGCGCGTTGCCGTTGCTTCCACCCTGCGCGTTGGGGTCGGCGCCCTTCTCGAGCAGCACCTTCACCACGTCTCTTAGGCCTAAGAGCGCTGTGTAGTATAATGGGTTTGATATTTTCTTAAGATATTTTCGAAACTCTGGCTTCCTCTCAGGGTTGTCAGGATCCCATAGCCGAATCCAATTGATATACGCGGGATTTTCCTTGCAGCATAGACGAATCGCCCAGTCCTTGATCTCTGTTGTTAGTTCATTGGTCTCTCGGGCATGACTGGTCCAGAACTCTGCCGAGTAGCGCGCGAGTTTGAAGACCTTAAGAGATTCTAGAGTTAGCTTTTGTCGAAGCTGAAGAAGGTAGCGAAGGCAACCGGCTGCTATAGTGTTATGAGAGAAGTCACCTCGCATACCATACTTCGCCGCTTTCCCGATCCAGATTCTGTCTGAGAGGAGGTACTCCTTGACCGAGTAGTGAGCCAACGCAACAATTTCCTTTGGTTCCCAAGGCCTATTATCTTTTTCGGTTGTTATGGTGACAAGGCTGGAGCAGATGTTCAATACCTCCGACGGGTCCTCTAAAACCTCGTCGCGTTCGAATGCAGTTTCACGCTCCACGTCAATAGCGATAACTTCCGCAATCTCTTCTATCGATAGTGGCTGTGCGGAAAACGTGAGCCACCGTAAGATTCGGATAGCGTACTGTGAATCATCTTCGCTGATAGCGGATAGAATTCGGTCGTACGTCTGATCTAATGTTGCCGGCAGTGTAGCAAGAGCTTTACGCAGCGTGATGCGATTGCGGCACTTCCCTAAAGCATCGAGCTGGCATACAGCCCATCGAAACCTGTCGTTGAACGTCAACTTGAAGAACATCTTATCAGTGCTGCAGACATACATTCCGTGAGCGCCTTCTCTTAACACATCTTCGATCTCGCTTCTAATGACGGCATCCTTATTCCATTTGTGGAGTTCTTTGTCTATTGATAATCTGTGCCGGACATACCGTTGTATATCTTTATCTACAATTGTGCTTTGGAGACAGATTCGGTTCTGGTCATCTGTGAGTCCTCCTAGAGAACTTTCAATATCTCGCTCTTTTCGGCTCGTCACCAGCAGGTGCATATTCTGGAGCTCCCATCCTGCGACCATTTCAAGCGTCTCCATCAGCTCTACACGTTGGTCGCATTCGTCTAAAGCATCAAGCACGATATATACTTGCGGTAGCTCGTGTATCATCGATCGTAATGCCTCTAAGAGTGCGTGCGCCGATGGCTGCCGTTGCCCGTTCTCGCTCGAAGAGAAGAGGGCGTCGAGACTTGCAGGAATCTTAATGGACTGCTGCGAGAGTTGACACAGCAATGAGCGCACCATCATCTCGGTGTTCTGCTTCTGTGCGTCGTTGAAGTCGAAGAAGAAATATGCAGCCACCTTGCCAGGGTCGCCCTGGCAGTGCTGCAGCACGTCGTGTAGAATAGTGGAGCTCAAGACAGTCTTGCCGCATCCGGGTATCCCATACAGCCACAAGGGGGACGTAGCGGCCGTCTTCCATCCAGTGTATTCCTTACTCTCAAGAAACCAAAGTCCAGTATCGGCCTGCCGAAGCTTAAGTGCTTTCTGGTAGTTCGTCGAGGGATCTGGCGCAGACAGCCATCGGCGGATCTTGGTCGATTTCTCATCTGGTAGGAAGTCAGTGAGCGCTTTGCGATTTCCCTATAAAACGGCTGCTGGTGAGATGTTGCAAAGAGCAGTAATTAGTGGATTTGGCGCGGTCGGCGACGGCGGCCTTGCGAGCATTCCCTGACGTACCGTGGGGCAGCCGGAACTCAGCGTGGACAGAGCCGTTGATTATGCCGGCCTGGAAGCCGCTGTTCGCATCGCCGAAGGATATAGCAGTGGCCATGGCACTGTCGCGGTAGAATGTGCATCTGCGACGCCCTCGCGGCGATGGGCCAGCTGGTCCTCAGCCTGGCATCGTCGGGCAGCCGCCTGGACAGACGCGAGGCTGAGGGCGGGAGGCCGCCGCCAAGCACAGCCTGCTGGCTCTCCTCGCCAACGTGGATTACCGGTGCCTCCCATATACTTCTATTAAATTTATATTACGATATCTATAATATTAGCTAAGATATTTAGAAAATACGAGTTTAGTTTTAGTGTTTTCGTCCGTGCTAACGTCCGTGCTATAACCCAGATCTGACCCCGATCCCGACTGATTTACCAGCCTAGATATAACTGTCAGATTTTCGATGTTCTGAGAAGGATGATTTTGATTGAAGTAATTGATTGATTCTATGTTCTGTCCTAGAAAGGTCCTCTGTGCGTCCTTCTTATATTCCTTTCACTCGTACGCTTTCCGCCGGTTTGCTAGCGGCTTTCCGGCAGCGTTCCTAGTGAACGCCACGAGCTTTCTAGCTAGTGCTCATAGAGAACACTACTAGTGTTCTAGCGTTCCTAGGAAACACACACACACACCCACACACGCAAGAGAGGCGACAGATTTTTGAGGTTGGTAGGAAGAGCGACGGAGGGAGTTGTACGGTTAAAGCGACGGTGGAACGGTATGCAACGCAGGCCGAAAAGTATCGAACACACACGAGTCATGACCAGGTTTAGCCGAAGGATCACACCCTTGCGTTGATCTAGGCCCACAGCGGGCGCTAAAATGGTCGCTGATAACCGGCTTGAGAAGATACAAAGCAGAACTGGCTTTAGTTGATAGGAGACTAGTTTAGCCATACAATGTCCTCTTAAAAAAACGCCCTCCTTGATTCACCTTGATCTTTGCGCCGTTGTATTGTTATAGACCAATCATTTATCATGGAACACACGGAGCAACTGGCACGTCCTGCATTTGGTCAAGTGCAGCTCATGGTGCATGGAGGACTATTGCTATATTCAACGGTTTCCAAGAAATTCCTTAGCTAGGCAACTGGGGGCTGGGAGACACCGCTCTGGTTGGCTAATAAGGGAGCCGAATGCAACCCAGAAGTCTGATCCTACTAGTACATGCTTTCAGATCATCACCAGGGATACATTCAATGGATTATCTGACGATGTTCTTGAATTCTACCCAATATTGCTCCTTCGCCCATCTTGCCAGCGCTGTAGCTGTCTCAAACAGTTTGAAAATCGCCAGTACTGATCCTAAGCCTCCGCTATCTAGAGGCCCCAGAATCATGACACCACCGTCAGCCCTGTCCCTGTATGCGACGTGTAATTTCCAGTCCATGCCGATGGCTGTCCACCCAAACACTGGGAGGTCCCCTGCTGTCGAATAGTCCAAGGCAGCGACCTGGTCTCTCGACGTTGAGTCCTCGGCCTCAGCAGTAGAATTACCAGCCTCAGTAGCAGGTACTTGTCCATTTGCCGCCCTTATCAGCGTCTCTCCATCGGCAACCCTTGATTGCCTCCTCAATTCATCCAGCTTCGCTAGCCCCGCGAAACACCATACACCGAGCTGTAGGCTAGCTTCTAGATAGCTCTTTCCTGGCTCGCCAACTTCCACACATCCAGGTAACGCCAGCCTGCTCACGCTTGTTTCAGACATCTGGCTGAGCCGCATAGTAGGATCGGACGTCCGAAGCGCGGTGTAAAAAGGTGCGGTGGCAGATGTATGGGCAGATATTGCGACGGCAAGGTCGGCTTTCTTGGTCGGGATCGCGGTGTTATGAACATGTGGAAGGAGGGTGGCGCTGTTGATGTCGCTATACTGGCTGCAATCCTGTTAACCTTACTACAACAGAGCTTAGAGTTCAGACTCACACATCTTTGACGCATAACATTCTCTCTAGTTCTGGCTGCGCAAACACCCCTTCGAGTAGCTTATTGGCGATCGTCAACCATGACGCCTCCGGCTCATTGTCGATGAAGCAGGACTTCGCCCGTTCAAGTGTATCCATAGCTGTTCTCCAGAGATTCTGATCAGCAGATTCCTCGCTGTCTGTAGAAGTCTTATAAGCATACTCCGGAACATCTTCGTAAGGTAGAGCGGCTCGAATAGTTTCCTGGGCGCGTCTGTTATCAATTGTCGCAACGTAGCTGGGCAGAGAAGGTTATCGTACCTTTAGTGAGCTAGGAATGATGCCAACTCCGTGTAAAGGTAGCTTACGTATCAGATTAAGTACGCTTTGTGGAGTGTTCTCATCTGCGGATGTTGTGTACTTGAGCGGCGGAGTGGCAAAACGATAGATGTCTCGGAGCTCACGTACAGGACTATTTGCCCTGACCTTCGCTGGAGGCGATGACCGCGACTGTGTGATTGGAGGTATATGGATCTCGCTGAGTGCCGATGTAGCTGTGGTGATAGAGAACTGGTCTTCTTGGGCCCTCATGCGCTTCCGTGGTGACGGCATGGTACCGCAGCGGTACGAGTCCGAATAAGCAGAGCACTTCCGTTTCCTGAAGCTTCGCCAATAGGACGTTTCTTTAGGCGGATCCGAAGGTGGAGGAGAGACTGGAGCGAGGAGAGCAATGTTGTCCATTTGGCTGCTAGATGTGGGGCACTTGGAGAAGGTATCGGAAGCCCATGGGCGAACAAAATCCCATTCGCCTGCCATAGAATGCGACACAAGAATCCACAATGAGGAAGCTTTTCCCACAGTTGAAGCTGAAGTTAGAGAGGATGCCGAAATCGAAGTGGATCGGGATCGTCCACTCCTGGCCGTTGGCTGAGCAACCCAAGTTTCTTGGCGCGCGTCAATAAATTTCCGTGCTATTTTTACCCAAGAACTTCTAGTTGTCATTACCGCCAACAACCGTCAGAAGCCGCCATGCAGCTTGTAAGACTTATCGTAGTTTGTGCACATCATTCGAGGAACTTCTGCTGATACTTTAAGGTGTTTGGCTACGTGAGTCAGCCGCATCACAAGATCTCTAGTCACATCTTTGCGATCATCATAATCGCGGGCCATTCCGCCTGCCGCGGTCGCTCATGACTATCACCCGGTATTCGTCCAAACGCACACACGATGAAGCTGTGTTTGACCGCCTCCACGCCCTGCCCCCTTCCAAACAAGGCCCCAATATTGCGAGCTGGGCTGTCGCGGTACCCGACTCCGAGGCCGGCCATGGCGATGCGGTCCACGCTGCTAAGCGCCAACGGGTGCTGCGTAACCTCCCCGCCACCTCGCAACGGCTGAACGATGCGACACACGATACGGTTGTCTCGCCGACGCGCTGATCGACTCGAGACAGACCCCCGAAGAAGGCAGCGGTGCCAACGGAGGAAGTTCTGGTAACAACACAACGAAAGGGCCGGCAGGGGCGACCGAAAGACGCCAACGCCGACGCTCAACGAAGCACAGCCAATGCATTCTCTGAGGATGCACCCTCATTTCCAGCGCCCGCATCATCTTTACGCTCCCTATCCCCTCCAAAGAGGAAGACAGCTTCTACGAAGGCGGACCTGGCATACTTAAACCCAAGCATCGAATTTCTTCTTTTAAGGAATGCAGAGGAGGCTGGCATATCGCTGCCCGAGTCTGTCACGCAGCTGTGGAGCCGTTGTGAGGTAAGACTAGCTTGCGCCCACCCAGGCATAATATGCTAACAGCATCAGAGTCGACAGTTCGGCCCGCTAGTGGACGCTTCCGTTCCTCTGACTGACCACGACCATAGAATCATTGACGACACCTTGTCCGACGCATTCGAGCAAGCGGAAAAATGGCGTGACACAGCAACCGAGCCTCACTGGATATCCGTGGTGGTGGGCCCCATACTGCATCTCCTGCGGCGAATTGAGAGCTTCAAGAAGTCTCCTGTTCCTGATTCGAAGATTGCTGTCCTCGATGTGTATGTCCATAACTATTATGTCATAACGCATAATGTGAGCTGACGCGAGCTTTAGAACACCTACCGAGATCTCTCCTATTGAGCTCGTCCCTTTCTCCAAAGATCCCGCCCTCTACCGTGACCTCGACAAACGTATCGATTACGTCGTCGGCCTTGATCTGCACCGAACTACGCTCAAAACGCTCCGTCGCACTAAATATTGCACAACCGCCCCGTCTATCAATCAGACCGCCTCATTCGCCAACGAGACTCCTATCTTCCTTAACATCGAGGTTAAGAGCCGACATGTCCGCCCGCGACCCTACAGTTCAGCTCGCTGCGTGGATTGCCGCCGAATTCACAAAACGGAGGTATGAAGAGTGGGACCTCGGGTTTCCGGTGTTTGCCGTTGAGATTGATGGCGATAATTGGATACTGCGTATCGCTGCTGCGCGCGTCGCGCCGCGGGCCGGCGCTGCAGCTGGCTCCCTTAGGAGTGGAGAAGGGAATACACAGCACATGGACCAATAAAAAGGCGTGAAGAGGATAACTACTAGTACTTGATCCGCAAACCAAAAGTCGATAACGCTACGAGTAACGTGGACTAAGCGAATATGGCCACAGTGGAGTAGTGCGCACAAATCATGAGATACCTGATTATCTCGTCATCCTAACGAAGTCAACATAACACAACAGCTCCTTTACAAGAGGTTAGGGCGTGGGCGGCTGCCTCTCTTTTTCGGGCGCGACGTATCGCTCTTGCAGGAAGGCATGAACATGTTCTGATCATTCACCGCCGTCCCGCCCAGCACAACATTGCATATCTTCTTTCGCGGGCGCGGGCTCGGGCTCTTGCGAGTGTCGGGCTGCCGTCGCTTGCAAGTGCGCAAGAGAGAGGGTTGCGGCTAAGTACGGGCGCGAGTTCAAGTTCGCGGATCTAGGCAGCGACTGTTATGGGATGCATTAAGGGCGGGGAGAAGTGGAGAAGAAAAGGATGGTTCGGCCTCGAGTCGATGACTCGATGTTGTGGTAGTCCGGGCTTCGATTGACTTGGGCGTTCCGCTAAGACCAGGCGTTTATCACTCACCACGCGCCACTTGAGAAAAACATCTCCGACGCGACAGAGAGCAGACTATTTTATCCACAGCACGCCTTCGCATGAACGCATATCCTCCTGTCGTCCTTGGCCTCTTTCGTAAAACCTGTACATCGCAGGGTTCTATCTTATTAACCCTGCGTTTTGCATCGTCTTGCGTCGTATTAGCTTGTGCTTCGCGCTGTTCCGTCAACAATGTCCAGCTGTAAGGAAGTGGCAAGTATGAAGAATTGAATGAACTGATTGAGTGTGTAGTTCAGTATAGAAGTCCAAGTGTAGCAGACATGTTTGACGCTCTTATATAGCGAGAACCCATCATGTAACATGGCCTTAGCTGCTTACACCAGCACTTCTGATTCCGACATCATCAACGAGCACCCGATCGGCCAGCAGCTAGATTCCTTTCGTAATTTATTGAAATTACGATACGAAGAAGTAGGCATTGCAGACAATGTTACTAGTAGCGATCGGATGGCACATTTAGCGGAAACCTCAGGTTGGTCTATATTCCAGTCTCGAATGGATGACGGGCTAATTTGAATTAGCTATCAAGGATCTTGCCGCTAGGCTTATCATTACAATAAACATTACTCCTCTTACTACCGCCCTCCCCTCTCGCAGCGGTAACGGATCTGTCGCGCCCAGACACATCGCGCGCTACTGTTTCTGGCGCGCTTCCTACGCTACTAGAAAGCTCAATCCTTTGAGAGCCTTGATTCTGATACCAGAGCCTCAGTCTTCCGCCCCTTAGAACGACCGGAGCCTCAGTCTTCCGCTCCTTGGAACGGAACCGGAACTCTAGGAGCTCCGGCCCCTCCATACATAGCTTCTACTCAGCTCTCCTTCTATGGAATTAACCCTTTCACTCTACTTCCTCTGCTCGCTTCCACAGGATCCCTTCTGGGTGACCTCTATAAATTGGGAGCGTATATTGAATCTACTCAGTTCGAAGGCGAATCATTCGTGAAGGTCTTTAAAGAGATTGAGCGTCACGGAACGGACCAAGAGATCTGCACGGCCCTGTTCTCGCTTCTATACAACCAAGTAGTTACGCCTCACGTTGGATCTACTCAGTTCGAAGGTAAATCATTCGTAAAGGTCTTTGAAGAGATTGAGCGTCACGGATCGGACTAAGACATCTGCACGGCCCTGTTCTCGCTTCTATACAACAAAGTAGTTACGCCTCAGACCGTCGACAACGAATCTGGCATTGATACGCCGTTCTGGTCCAATTCCTCCTCCCAAAGAGCCGACGAACAAAAACACGACGATCTCGATGACCGAATACGTCAAGAAATCGACGGCTGTGTCTACGAGGAAACCGAAGGTTTCTACCAGAACCTGTTAGGATAGCACCTCTTCTAGGAACGCCGCCGGAAAGCCGCCAGCAAACCGGCGGAAAGCTGCCAGAAAGCGCCAGAAAGCGCTAGTCACGTAACAGCTTTCCTAGGAACGCGAGAACACTAGTAGTATTCTCTAAACGCAGCCGGAAAGCCGCTAGAAAACCGGCGGAAAGCGTACGAGTGAAAGGAATATAAGGACGTATAGAGGACCTTTCTATAGATAGAGAATAATTACATTCAATAATTATATAGAATTAATCAATTACTTCTATCAGATTTTCGATGTTCTAAGGGGAATAATTTTGAATGAAGTAATTGATTGATTCTCTATAATAATTGAATGTGATTATCTCCCTTCTAAAGGTCTTCTACGCGTCCTCCTTATATACCTTTTACTTAAACGTTTTCCGTCAGCTTTCTAACGGTTTTCCGTCGGTTTGCTGGCGGCATTCCGGCGGCGTTCCTAGGGAACGCCACCAGCTTTCTAGCCAGTGCTCATAGAACACTACTCGTGTTCTCGCGTTCCTTGGAGAGCTGTCAGCTGACTAGCGCTTTCTAGCGCTTTCTAGCAGCTTTCCGCCGGCTTGCTGGCGGCTTTGCGGCGGCGTTCCTAGAAGAGGTGCTATTCTGACAAAAGCACCCTTTGCAGACCAATAAAAAAGGCGTGAAGAGGATGACTACCAGTACTTGATCCGCAAACCAACAGTCGATAACGCTACGAGTCACGTGGACTAAGCGAATGTAGCTACAGCGGAGTAGTACGCACAAATCATGAGATACCTAATTATCTCCTCATCCCAACGAAGTCAATATAATACAACAGCTCCTTTATAAGAGGTTAGGGCGTGGGCGGCTGCCTCTCTGAGAGCTATGGTTCTCAGAGAGTTGAGCCTGAAGCAGCTTCTTATCAATGCTCTTTTTCGGGCGCGACGTATCGCTCTTGCAGGAAGGCATGAATATATTCTGATCATTCACCGCCGTCCTGCCCAGTACAATATTACGTATCTTCTTTCGCGGGCGCGGGCGTGGGCTCGGGCTCTTGCGAGTGTCGGGCTGCCGTCGCTTGCAAGTACGCAAGAGAAAGGGGTGCGGCTGAGTACGGGCGCGAGTTCAAGTTCGCGGATCCAGGCAGCGACTGTTATGGGATGTGTAAGCAGCTAGGGCCATGTCACATGATGGGTTCTCGCTATATAAGGGCGTCAAACATGTCTTCTATACATAGACTCCTACACTGAACCATATACTCAATCAATTCATTCAATTCTTCATTCTTGCCACTTCCTTACAGGAACAATACGCCTTCTGCCCGCCAGAGTCTCCGTACTATGAGGTGTCGAACGCCTACTTTGAGAAGTGGGGCCACAAGGACCCGTTTTCGGGGTAGATGTTTGATAGCGTGGCGTAAGCATGATTCCGACCCCACTATACGCGGCGCCTATTATTGGCTAGTCTGCGCAATGTGATCGACAAACCCGAACGTGCACGGTTTTTGTCTGATAGACCCACCGAGTACACAAATCTATTAATTTCGGAGTCCGAGCCAGCTAAGAAAGGTTGATGCGTGCCCAAGAATCGCGTGATATGACCAGAAAGAGGTCACAGCCGTGATTACGCGGCCCCACGCAGGCAAACGACGTGATTCTCAATAACCCATGCGGCACAGCAAGGCAGCCTTACAGATATTTCATTTAAACGTGCCGCTCAGATGCAGGAGGTACAAAAAGTACCTTTCTCGTTAACGTCAGCTTCTAACACAAGATATCATGCAATACGAAGTCAAGGAAGTCGACCAAAAATGGCAGCTCGACGGTATTGCCGATGTCCTATGGGCAGCCATGGACGGTATTGAACCATCACATGCCATTTTCTTCCCTACTTTTGGATCTGGGGCACAGGATCGAGAACGCGCGATTACAGAGTCGAAAAATCGCCTTTGGAAAGGGCACGAAATGGACCCTAGCAGCCACTGGATATACGTCCTCGAAGGAGAGCGGATAGTCGGCGGGTGTCAGTGGCGCATCTACACGGACAACCCTTTTCCTGACCCACGCGCGAAAGTGAACGCAGCCTTCTGGTCCGAAGGCACGGGTAGAGACTTCGCCAGCGAGGTCGCCAGTCAGTGTCATGCCCAGAGAAAAGCGTGGATGGGCCGGCCGCACGCAGGCAAGTTGTACATAATTCAAGATTCTACGCTTTGAGCGCCTGATTAATTAACCAACCTTCAGGTATCTCGCTGATGTGCGTCCTGCCTGAAAAGCAACGGCAAGGCATAGGAAGCAAGCTTATGGAGTGGGGTCTCAAACGAATGGATGAGCGCGATATTGAGGGGTTTGTCGAGGCGTCCGCGCGGGGTAGATTGCTGTACCGAAACTTCGGATTCCTTGATATTGCTTATATCCGTGTGAATATGGATCATGACGATCTCGAGAGAACGGAGGCGTGGCGGGCTTTGGAGCGGACAAGCTTGCCAATCGACTACACGGCCATGTGGCGCCCACGGCAGGGGAAGGTGCCCGCTGTGGAAGCGAAGCAGATATGGCAAGATAGACTCAAGATCCCTGTCAGAGCGCACGTTGAGAAGTTGGTATAAGAATACCAAGCAATAGCTAGAGAAAGCCAAACGGCCGTTAAGCCACCCGAGAGCCTTGGCCACCCGTGCCGTACGACGTGTCCCATGAAGCTTCGGTCTCGACTGCGACAGGAAGGACTGCCTCTTGTGCTGTTGCTGGCTGTGACACAAGAATCCCAATTTTCGTGATCTTTCATTAGGTAGCTGCCAAGGTCACGTACCCTAGAAAAGGCTAGGTAGTACGTCTGTCTGCCTTTTTTCCTAATCAACATGTAAGGAAGTGGCAAGTATGAAGAATTGAATGAATTGATTGAGTGTCTGGTTTAGTGTAGAAGTCCAAGTGTAGCAGACATGTTTGACGCTCTTATATAGCGAGAACCCATGTGACATGGCCCTAGCTGCTTACACACCCCCTTCAGGTTCGAACGTGGCTTGAAGCTGATTTGACATTTGACTATGAGTCCCCCTCTGTCTGTTTTTGTGTAGACAGCTGCATTGAATTGAAGTAAGAGGTGATCAGTCTCTCTGTAAATTGATAGTGCAGTGCCAGGTAGGTAGTCTCCGCCGTCGCGGTGTATGTGGGGTCCTCATGTTTTCAGACGTCTCTGGAGGTGTATCCCCTTGATTGCTTCATGTTCTATTTGGAGTAGGGAGGTGCCTTTTGTGAGCTTTTTGTGAGCTTTTTATGGGCTTTTTGTGAGCATATAGCTCTTTTGTATAAGCGATGTGAGCAAGAAGCTCTTGTGTTTGTTTTAAGTAAGTAGCTCTTTTGTGTGTGTAGTAAGGAATTTGTGTATAGTGAGCGTGTAGCTCGCTGGCGCTAGAACGCCCTGTAGAATACTGTTAGCTTACTACTAAAAGTTGTATGGAGTAGAGCTAGTTCTCTATGTAGTCTATAACGTCAAGAAATCTGGAAAAGATGGGTATTGAGGGTGTTGAGGGTGTTGAGGGTTGTAAGCTTAGTTCGGGGTGTGTTATTCAGAAAGTTCCTAAACAGCAGGAGCGACGAAAATTTTACATAATATTTTTGTTCAAGTTATCTTTTATCTAGGAATATAAAAATAATTTTAGTAAGAAAATAGTCATCAAACAAGTAACTACTCAGTGATGCTGAAGTGGCCAAGTGGGTTGGAGTCAGCCTGGCTAGCTATCAACTCTTGGTTAACCACTTCAAACCATGCCGACTAGTCGCTTGTTCGAACCCAG
>Ga0247757_10001917_pt1 | contig 12154 bp, 13 predicted proteins | sample UWRJL126311R4_FD_180929 | JGI IMG/M metagenome (GOLD analysis project Ga0247757, IMG submission 180929) | Plant litter microbial communities from Arlington Agricultural Research Station in Wisconsin, United States - UWRJ-L126-311R-4 | ecosystem: Environmental > Terrestrial > Plant litter >...
TATTTTGGTTCAACAGAAACCTCCCACGAAGGAAGCGGGGTTGAATCTGGGAGTGACCAAATTGATATATAGGTTTTGAACTTTTTGGGGCATTATAACAGGGGAAGCACCGTTATCTTAAGATTCCTTTCCTTGTGTGTAAGACGCAAGTCCACCTTGCCTGTCTGAATCCCACCCCCCAAAAAACCAGAGAAGCAGAATTTTTATTGACGTTGTTTTTTTTCTTTCTTTTTGGAGTGTTAAAAAAGGACATGCTGTAAATGATGCGTGGAAGCATGTCTAAAGGTCTTGAATCATCTAACTGTATACAAAGACTACATTATCTTAGTAAATATTAAAATCAAGTTTTAAACATTGGTCTGGAGAGAGAGTGTGTGTGTGAGCCAGCTAAATTATCGAATGCCCCTTCTACAACACTTCCCAAACCATTCAGCCTGGTGATATAATTGCAGGCCTTATTAGATCGCACCAGATACTGCAGTTCGAAGAACGCTGTAAGCAATCTTCCACCATGGGCAAATAGTACTGTCTATATCTCATCCCAAATGTTGACATCGGGAAGTACAAGAAGAAACCAGATGATTGCTGTGCACTTGTTGAACACATAAAGCTTCCCCAAAGCTAGATGGGAAAAAAAATCCGATGGCTCCAACCAGGACAAAGTAAACTCTACCGTCTACTATCAAAGAAAGTAACGGTCCTGGAGTATGCCAAAGGGCCAGCCAACTGGTAGGATCTTCCTGGGACTATCATGCCTATGCAAGCCGCGAATATCACAACAGTAGTAATCGAAATCTATGTAGAATTATTATATTTTCCGCAAGGGGTGCTTTACATAGTTCGTAGCATTGGTTGTTGAGATACCCCTGCATTCCTTATTTAGAAAAAAACCCCTAAGCATTATATTCAGACTAGGTGAACAGCTAGCATTTCAAGTCCTTCACTACCCAATCTCATGTTCCACGCGAACTACTTATCCACAATGTCCAACGTCCCCGGATTATGTGCCACGCTCCTCCCCTTCTGATCCGTGAACAGCACTTTGGGCGGATGCTTGACACCCTCTTGCTTCGCTTCTTCTTCACTGGTGACTATTTTCTCGACCTATGCGGATGCCCAGGCGTTAGCATGCAAAACTTCCACAACTAACGCTAAAGATGTAGCACCACATACATCACCCTCGTGCCTCCCTCCTCTAATCTTGGTATACACATGGTCCCCTTCATCAATAGGCTCACCCTGCTTGGATAATACTTGGCCGTCTCGAGACATGTTGGTTGTCGACTGTTAACTCAAGCTTTCTATAGTTTATGAGAAGAGATAAACAATGTGCGAAAAAGCTGTCAACTGCAGTGGGTCTGTTGCTGTAGTGTTGTTCTTTCAGCCACAAAGTGATCTACATTACACGTTCGTAACCTCACAGTGACGACATCACGTCGCATCACCTCAAGCTTCCAGCTTCAGCTGACTGTCGAAATCCTAGTACCCATCTATCACACGCTAGATTTAAAAATAGCCTTGTCTATAAACAATAGAGCAGCCTATGCAAGTGATTCAGGACATCGGTTGCTCCACCGGCATGAAGCATTTTGTGTTAGCGTAGCGCGAACATTACAGATTACATCCTGAATAGCGGGGGCCCAAACAAGTTCTGTTACTTGATCTTGGTATAATTTAAAACAAACCAAAAGCAGCTCACGTCCTGTTCGGTGTTTCCCGTTCTTTGTGAAGAGGTTATAGGCATTTGCGTAGCTTACCATTATTATGTAAGGCTGTTTTGCATCGAGATGAACCTGAGCCAAAAAAATGGCGGTCATTAATGGAAAATAACCACAAAAAGAAAAAAAGAATGTTGACAAGTGTGGGATTCGAACCCACGCGGTTTCCCATATGAATACACACCTCTAATGAGGCAAGCTTACGCTTGAGTCACACGCCTTAACCACTCGGCCAACTTGTCTCTCAAACCTTATAGGTTGTAATGCTGAATTTTTTAAATTTTGTTAAATACATATACAGTATATTATAGAGGGGTAAGCAAGTTGCGTCAGTGAAAGAAGTAGAGAAATTTTAGCGCGCACAATGATATAGTGGTTGGAGTGGGTTGGGACCTAAGAGCTTGAACTTGCTAACCGAAGAAAAACATATCACTCCTCAGCCTTATCGAAAACGAAACAGCATATAGCATGGCAACACCAACGAGAGCACGCATCAGCCGTTGCTTGAGTTTCGCGGAATCACCTGTCCGAACCTCGCTAGCTGATTGTCTGTCATAGGCGAAGTCCATCTGACCCTTTGGCTGTCATTTTGACAAATCCAGCAACGAAGCTTAGATGCCTCATACTCGCTACTGCCCAGCATCATCTTCGAGACTATGCAATCGCTCGACACATCACTACTGAGCGCTTCGCACCTTTTCCACCGCATGAATCAGACAGCTGCACTAAACTAGGATTATACTATATATGGGCGGCAGCGCCTTTATCAGTACCAGATGAAGAACCACAGCATATATCGGATTTCACGGCAGTAGACCAACCGGGGCAGCGGCAGTCCTATTGTTGCTTTCGATCCTGGTCAATGGGGAAATGGCAACTTGAACAGATTATGCGATCGATTCAGGCGGACGGGTATTCATACACTGTGTTTTCAAATTGGAGCTTCCTCATACGATGTATTGCTAGCGACGTTGTTGTAACTCTACGTTATATGGGAACCACTTCTCGCAAAGATCCTAGAAAGCACTACACACAGTATAATTAAGCGATAAGCTTAGTTGAAAAGTTTGATGCCAAACTTCGATGGTTCTACGAAATCCGTACATTTGTCTAGAACAATGTTGGAAGTCCTGGTGACATGGGAGAATGAGACTTCTCAGGTCCAGTTCAAAGACCTGCGACCAGTCGTTTGCTTCAACAACATGTACCATTGGACAGGTGAAGAAACAAAAAATGATGGCTTAAGCATCGTTAGTGTTCCATAGATGTCACCCGGACAAAACAGCTATTACATTTGCCAAGATTGCTTAGAGGCATCTGTTCTCGGTGCACAGTCCTCCATATGTAGAGACTTCCGAGCCAACCCAGAATAGTGCAAGTATAAGGAGAAGGTTCAGCCCTTCGTTTCAACGATGTTACGCAAACTCGTATGTTAGCGGCAAGCCAAACATGGCGCTGAAACAAAGACACGAAGCACTGCGTCGAGAGCAAATCAAACTTGTACACGCAGTGGTGATGAATCACTGGTCACAGGCAGCATAAGCGCGAAGGCAGATGGTAAATGAACGTGCAGAGCACGCGTTGATTTTGTAGGCGGAGGGCCACTTTGCAACCCTCTCCGCGGGTTCCCTATCTAAAAGGTTCATCCTGAACCGAAAAAAAGATCCCTAAAAGTGGTATACAGAGAAGGCATAAAGGGTAAAAGATTCAAAGAGCGACACGAAAGTGATCGTAAGGACAATAGACATCTCCCTAACCTGAAGTATCCGAAAAGGAGACTCCCAAAAGTTGATCCGCTTAGAGTGTGTTCATGATTCTCGTGCAAAGCGCTGATCCTGCCTGCGCTAGCATTTTGTAAAAAAGTAGGGTATCTGAGTTTGAGGCTGGCGCGAAAGAACGGGCAAGACGAGAGAGTCCCCTGAAGAGAAGAGGGAAGTTTACTTGTCATATTTATCCAATGACGGTGAAGGACATGCCAGACTCGAGACGGTCGCCGCTAGCGCCACCAATGCCACCGGTGAGCTTCTCCCAGAGAGCAGGAGTGCAGTCGAGACCAGCCTCGCCTGTGCAGCCCGGGCAACGATCCGCGACAACGGCATCAGCGGACTTGCCATTGTATGTGATGCGGATCTTCTTGTTGCACCACTCGTTGGTCGGGTTGCCGGTCGCGGGGTCGTAGGTGGAAGCACCGAAAGAACCGACACCAAGAGCGACAGCCATGTCAGTGTCCTGAACAGGGTAACCGCAGGCACCGTTACCACCGGCAAAGTAGTTCATCGTCAGGGAGCCAGTGTAGGACTTGCCATTGCCGGTGTTACCGGAAGGTTGAGAAGGAGCCGGGGCAGCAGGAGCGGAAGACGACGCAGGTGGCGGTGGTGGCGGGGCAGCAGAGGTGGAAGGCTTAGGAGCAGGCGCCGGAGAGGGCGTAGGCTCTGGGGAAGGCGTGGGCTCTGGAGATGGGGTCTCAGGCGCGGGAGGTGGCGAAGAGGCGCTTGAGGTAGGCTCTGGGGTAGAGGAAGGAGCGACCGGAGTAGGCTCTGGGGCCTTCACGGAATAACTCGAAGGAGCAGCAGCGGATGAAGTTGGCACGGCCGCAGCGGAGCCTGAGGGCTTCTCGAAGAAGAGACCGAGAGAAGAAGTGGGAGTCGGGGCAGCAGGGGCAGCAGGGGCATCGTCGCCCCAGACAGTGGTGTAGACGACGACGGTCTCGAGGACGGTGTGAGTCAAGGTGGCGTAGACACGCTTGTTGAGAGGAGCGGCGACGGCCAGAGTGCTGAAGAGCACAGAAGCGACAACGGAGGTCTTCATGTTGACTGATTTGCAGAAGTGGGATCGCTAGAAGGATTGGATTTGGGGATTGGGCAGGTGATGCTGGTGCTTGTCCACAGAGAGTGTGTAGGAATCGGCTTGCAATTCCAAGGGCGGTATGCACGGGAGTGCGACGTGAGTGAGGTTGGTGTCTGTGAAGACTGGTGTGGGTGTGCGTGCAAAGGACGGAAAGAGATGCTGGATCTCAAGGGCAATGAATGTGGGGGAGAAACAAAGTGGACAAGTGCAAGACCTCAAGCCTGTAGAGAGCGGACAGGAGTTGAGGGCAGCGGGCGTCTTTAAAGAGCGGACGGGTGTGTTGGGTGCGATGGGGAGAGTGGAGCAGGAGAGGAGCGGGCAAACAGGGCAGGTTTGGCAGACTGGGACTCTGGGTCAGCGTACGGGGCTCCCTGGGCGCTAGTGCGGCGCGGCCACGCACTCAGGCACAGCCGCCACGCACGACCGGCACCGCAGGCACACCCGGCGCCCACCCGGCGCCCATGGCCCCCCTGAGGCGTTGGGCGCTGGCCGGTGAATTGGCAGTGAGTAATGCTTTGCTCGCATTCGTCGGCCCGGCCTGTTTCCCAGCTCTCAGCTGGCTGCCGGTCCGGGACAACACGCATCCTGCGCCCTCCAACCGTCCAACCGTCCAACACGACGCACAACGCACGATGCTCCACCCACTCCCTCCCCGCTCCCTTCACTTGCACGGCACTCACTCGCCCACCGCCCGCTCTTTTCTCCTCGCTCGCCTCCTCATCTCCGCCGCCGTCGCCGCCGCCTTCGCAGAGCCACATATGGCCAGGACGGGAGCTGACGAGTTTCATGCGTCCGCAAGGGGCATGGCCCTGTCCACTCCGAGAAACAGAGCCAGCCAGTCTGCAGGCACCAGGCACAGGCACAAGGCACAGCCGCCGCTCCGTGCGGGATCGCCAGGCACCGGCTGCGCTAACCAGCAGCCAGTCGCTTGCCAGTCGCTTGCCAGTCGCTAACCCACGGATGCCCAGCCCTGACATGGGCTACCACAGCTCTCCATGGCATGTGCAAATCGAAATCGAAACGCCATCTTATTTCCTTTCGTTCGTGTTTCCCCGAGCCCCGTGGCCCCGGCGCCCGTCTGTGTTTTCCTCCTTGCCATGCTGTGTTTTCCTCCGCGTGCTGGTCCGTCTTACCCAAGCTGAGCTGGCCGATTCCTGGCGCCGACGCTGCTGTCCTCTGCTTGTCGCTCGTCATCGAATCAGTGCCCTGGGCTCACCAGTGAAATGAATTGTGGGACCGGCTGCACGCTCGTCGTCTTCCTACTGGGCCGCCGCCAGCGTTCTGCAGCCTTCTGGATCCGCGCGTAAAATCTCTTATCGATTGGATTACGACTCCACCTTTTGCAACTCCAGACCTTTCGTTGATGACGCTGACCTCGTCGCTCCTGGAGCTCGCTGCAGAGTTTTCCTCGCTGCCTGCACCCATGTCCAAGTCGCTTTGTGGCCACTGGGCCCAACCGCTGTCCTCTCCCGTCGTGTGCTTCGTGTGCGCAACTAGAAAATGCTATCACATGGCACACATGGCGGTCGTGGACCGGGACACACTTTTTCATGGCTCTATCCTGCCAGTCCCCTCGTGGACATTGAGTGGAATTGGTTCTGTCCCTGCGCCGAAATTCTAGCCCGACATGACGCATTTTTTGCGCCTGATTTTTCGGTACATGGCCATTTCACTGCAAGAGTACCATTGAAGGGCTGCAAACTTGACGAATGACTGAGTGTGTGTGCTTGGCCATGTTGCGCTGCGCGACGTAATTCAAACCGCTCTTATAATAGAGACGCACCAAACCATGGTCACCCTCGAGGGAAAAAGGTGGGCGGTAGCCGACCATACCTCCGCTTCGGTTGTTGCTTCCCACGGAACCTGACGGCCCAGCACCAACGCTGTGAAAGTGACGGAAGCATTACAGCCTCCACGTGCAGGGTCCCGTTTCCTAGCATGACTGACTACATTAGAGCTAGAGCCTGAGCCGGAAGCATGCCCCCAGTCTACAACACTCACTTCCACAAATCGCGCAGAACTGTCGAATCGACGGTCCGAGTCAAGAGCTCAACAATCGGCATCTGAGCTGTAGCATACTCTAGTCATTAGTGCCATCCTTTGCAGTCTCTCCCCGCGCCTATCGGCAATTGCCTGCAATGCAATGCTTACTCTCCAATGAGCATGCATCCCTGTTGGTACTTACTCTTCGCCGCTTTCGCTCATCGCTTTTGGCCATTTTCGTCGCGCAGAAGATCGGCAGAGTGCGCTGCTGACTACGTGCGCTATGCACATGTTACCAGCGAGCAGGGTCCCTTTTTTGTGATGCAACATGCGATTGACGCCTTTGCATCGAGCCCACCTTTTCATTGTAAAGCAGCGTTCTACTGGAATAGAGTGAGGCCGCTATAATTCGATCGTGGGGCAGGCTCACTGGTCCTTTAGGCGTGCTCCGACTGCACCGTGGAAATGTCCGGAACCTCATCTCCGGATGAATGTATCACGACAGACATCTCAGTCAACCTTACATAGGAGGGGTTCTACTGTGGCGCAGTAGAGCCCTAACGAGGCCTTCAAACAGACTTCGTTTGACCTTTCCGAGATTGAAGTCGTGCGATTCTAGGGGTACGAAGGCCATTGCTCGACTCTTAACGAGATGATGTTGAAGAACTATGCGCTCCCTATCGTTTGAAAGCTATCGAAATAGCTAGCTGTAAAGTGGCAAAGGCCACACCTCTCTTGACGAAATCTTCGAGTTAACAAACATACTTCCCGGCTTATACCGGGTTTCTTTCTTTCCATTCTCTAGCCACTCTTTCAAAGGTGCAAAACTCAATCTCCTCTCCGAAGCCCTTTACCCACTCCAATACTCTTTTCACCATGCCAACCACATGCGCCATCCCACTCGTATCTGGATGCAAGATCAACGGAAACACTCTCTCCTCGCCGTCCTCCCGTGCCTCCTCCAGTATCCAGTCGAACCTGTCCTTCCACATTCCCTCAATCACTCGCACATCAACATATCCATGGCTGTTTTCCACATGTGGCCAGAATTGTAAGGGCGTCATGTCTTCCATATACCAATTCCCAGGAATCTCGATCAGGGTTGATGCTGTTGGAGGCGTCTGCCTGGGAAGCGGTTTCATCCATGAATGTGCGGGTGTGGAAGGTGTATAGGTTGGGGGTGTGACTGAGTGTTGGGAAGGGAGATAGTAGGGTTTCGAATCATGATGAGCGAGTGAGGCATCGTAAAGAATCGAGTGCTGTTCCAGCAATTCGATTGTCGAAGCACCAAGTTGATAAAGGGGCGCACGGTAGCCAGTGGGCCGTCGACCGAGGAGCTTAGTGTACACCTCGATGCAGTGGGATAAGACGTCCTTTTCTTGCTCCGGAGTTAGTTGCTGGGCGCCCTGACTTTTGGTGAGTAAAGGAGTCTCTCCTGCCTCCTTGCTGCTACCGGCTATAACAGGGTCAAGGTTGGTTATATGTACGTACCTCATGGCAGTATCCATGTAGGCCGATCTCGCACCCGCTCTCTGCGATCTGTTTGAACTCTTCTGGGAAACTTTCAGCCGAGTGCATGGGTACGAACCATGTGACTTTGTCCTGGATCTCGAGCCTCTTGAACAACTTGAGCAAGCGTGGTACTCCGACATGCGCAGAGAAGAAGCCACTACTGTAGTCTGCAAGATTGTTGTCTGGATGAGACCCTGTGCCTAGCCATCCTGATACTGCGTCGAAATCTATGGAAACCAGGATTTTGACCTTGGGTCTTAGTTTCGGTCGATCTATGTTGTGAGTATGCTCGGGCATTATAGCTGGGATGCTGCAGTCTCTTCCTAGGATTTGATATCCTTGCTGCTTATGTGGCCTGGTCGTAATGGAATCCTAATGTGTATATAAGATACGAGCGATCCGTCGAAATTTGTCTTGGTCGTTACCGGTTGGTGGTGCTAGGAAGTGACGCAATCACCCGCATTAACTTTTAGCCTACCCAACTCAACACCATGGTACCATCCCAGTCTCCCTATTGACCATTACGTTTTCTATTGTTATAAAATCTCCACTGAAACATACAGTCAAATGTTCACCGTCTGGAGTTACAAGCTCTTCCACCCGAACAACCCCTCCTGTGATATCCCAATCGATGACCAATACTCTTTCCCAACGCCTTATGTCTATTAAGCATTTATCCTAAAACTCCGATAATAGGCCGTGGTCTTCACAAATCTAGACGCGATGTAGAAGGTCGTTCTACCGGCAACCATCACGAGGCGGCCGAAAAGCGGGGTACATACACAAATACTCCTCAGGTGGAATTACCTGGATATCAACCAAAGCATGTATCTCCAATGCGTAATCCATCGTCCCAGGGACTATGAAGTACGCTCGTATAGTTCTACGGATCTTCGTTCTGCATGTAGTGGAGATCGACTTTTAGGATCAAAAAGCTTGACAGGATGTCGCGAAGATCGCGTGGCTGATACCCCTGTCCAAGAGTGGTAGCCACTCCAACCACGCACTTTATTCCCGTCAACACCAAGGCCCGAATACCCGTTCCTGGAGGATAAATGCGGCGATAAATCGTCCCGAATGCCCATGTCTGCCTTCCCTTCGGGCCTCTTGACCCAGCCATTCGCCATGATGCGCAACCTGTCCTTCGCATTGCAGATAGCCTTCACGGCCGCATACTCCTTTCGCGAACAGTGCCTCTCCTTCGATGCAACTTCTCACCTGAAGAACGCGACGCTTCGACTCCATGAATATGTCCCCGCCAACACAACCATCCCTCTCGGTGGTATGGACTCGTCTTGCGGCCGAACAAGCCAGCTCTTCTCCACCGAAGCATGCCGTGTTGCACTCACGGTCCCCACCACCAACCGCTCGTCTGTCATCGTCGAGCTTTTCCTGCCGCAACCGGACTCCTGGACTGGAAGGTACCTAGCGACGGGCAATGGCGGAATAGACGGGTGCATCAAGTACGAAGACATTGCGTATGGCGTATCCCACGGCTTTGCGACCACCGGATCTAACAACGGGCACAACGGCACAGGAGGGACTGAGTTCCTAAACAACGAAGACATCGTGGTTGATTTCTCGTGGAGGGCGATGCATACGGGGGCTGAGACGGGCAAGCGTCTCATCAATGAATTCTATGGAAAGAGGCATGATAAGAGTTACTATTTGGGTTGCTCGGGAGGCGGAAGGCAAGGTATCCAAGCAGCGGATCTGTTTCCTGGCGACTACGATGGTATTGTAGTCGGCGCTCCTGCGCTGAACTTCAATAAGATGTCTGCGTGGCGAGCAAGCTTTTACACCATCACCGGCGCGGCTAACAGCTCAGGCTTCATCACTGCGGACGTCTGGCAAGGGCTCATCCACGACGAAATTCTAAAGCAATGTGATGAGTTGGATGGTTTCAAAGATGGTATCATCACCGATCCAGCTCTCTGCGCTGGTGTTTTCCGGCCTGAGGCTCTGCTGTGTGCCGGCCGTTCGACGGCCTGCCTCACAGTTCAGCAAGTCGAAGTCGTCCGTGAAGTTTTCAGCCCTCTCTACGGCGTCGACGGAGCCTTGATCTACCCGCCCCTGGCCCCTGGAGCGGAACTACAAGCAACGCAACGACTTCTTGCCGGCACGCCCTTCCCCTACTCTGTTGACTGGTTCCGATACGCCGTGTACTCCGACCCTTCGTGGGACCCCGCAAGCTGGACCATCCAGGACGCGCAAGCCGCGGAGACGAAAAACCCGGGCAACGCAAGGACGTGGCCGTCGGATCTTGGTTCCTTCAGGGACAGCGGCGCGAGGCTGCTCATCTACCACGGCGGCGCTGACCAGCAAATCACGGGCCTAGATACTGAGGTCTGGTACAACCATCTCTCGCGCGGCATGGACGCCAGGAGTACGGATCTGGACGAGTTTCTGAGGTTCTTCAGGGTCCCAGGGATGGGTCACTGTTCGGGTGGAGTTGGTGCGTGGCAGATTGGACAGAGCGGTGCCGCAGCAGCGGGACTGGAATACAGCCCTGAAAACAACGTTCTGGCTGCGTTGGTAGATTGGGTGGAAAAGGGCAGGGCGCCCGATGTCCTGATTGGAACACGTTTCGTCAACGATACAGTAGCCAAGGGGATCGACTTCCAGAGAGTGCACTGCAGGTGAGTGAATGGCTTTGCAGATAACCCTCGACCATAGACGGTGTCCGGAACGAGCCGAGCTGATACTCGTAGGTATCCTTTCCGCAGTGCATATATCGGTAACGACGCATCGTCAGTCGATAGTTGGACATGCAAGTAGAAGCTAGGGGGAGGGATAGTTCAATCTTCCTCGTGCCCATCCGACTCGAATCCCATGAGCATGGCGAGGCAATGCTTTGGGATACTAGGAGGAGATGTTTTTTAGCAACAGGGACGGCGAGACGAGGACGACGCAGACGACATCGCAGCGCACGAAGGACCGACGTGCGCGATAGCATATGCATACGCAAAAGAAAAAGTATCTACCGTAGAGAAGAAAAACCGCGCTATGCGTAGGGAGCCAGGCTGATCTCTTTCCCATCCCGCACCGCTGAACGCTAGGACAACCGCACCCAAACACGCCCACACCCACCTCGCAAAACCCTTTCCCACCCCTTCGCATCGCTCCCCAAGCCTCCGTATGAGACTACGATGCCGCACCAGCCCATGCGGTGCGACCTTCCTAAAGCGGCAATTGGGAGTGTGTTGCTCTCCCCGGAGAAAGCAAAACCGTCGAAGACTGCGGGCATGCGTCGCAGACACCCGACCAATGGCAGGGCGTGCGCCTTACTGGTTCCGGCCGTTGTGAGTGATGGCATTAGTTGGCTGCTTTCTTTTTTTTCTTCTTCTACGCGTCCCGGGCGACGGCGAGCGAGCCGGCCGTCGGGGAGGGCCGATGACTGATGGGAATGTGTTGGATGGGGGGTTGTTTTGCCGCGAGCGGCCGTGTGTCGGCATCCGTCTGTTTTTACGCGTTACGGGCTTGGTGACCGGGGACTAGGCAGAGCGATGCTTGTGCGACATGGCTGCTTCGGCCATTCCTCGTCCCCGATGCAGCCAGAGTGCTGCACTTGGTCCTCGAAAGGGGTTTCTAGAGTAGTTGTGCTGGTGCAGAAGCATGAATCTTCGAGGGCGCCGAGTCGCTTCAAAGGCATTCTTCATTTTTCTGTCTATACAGCCGGGGCTAGATTCGACGGAGAGGGGATAGTAATATGGACGTTATGACCATCTGATGAGCAGTACGATGGATTCCAATGTGGCTTGTCTCATCCATGTATTCTGTAAACGATAATCTGCTACACCTCTTATCTACTCGAATTTTACTCTTCAGGCTCGCTCCCATTACGTACCTCTTACAAGTTCCTCCAGGACCTCCTCCCCATACCTGAACGCAAGACTGAGATGCGCCTCTCCCTCCTTAACTTTCAGCACGGCCCCCTCCCCCATCATCTCCTTCGCCTTGATAGCCATGTGCACCGGTACATTCACATCCAAGTCCCCATGCCACAACCTAACCCTCGCGCCCTTTGACCCCAGCCCCTCCAACCCAAACCCCCAAGCTCCCCCGTAAATCGCCGCCTCCTGCGCTGCCCCTTT
>Ga0247757_10001918_pt1 | contig 12150 bp, 12 predicted proteins | sample UWRJL126311R4_FD_180929 | JGI IMG/M metagenome (GOLD analysis project Ga0247757, IMG submission 180929) | Plant litter microbial communities from Arlington Agricultural Research Station in Wisconsin, United States - UWRJ-L126-311R-4 | ecosystem: Environmental > Terrestrial > Plant litter >...
GGAGCGCTCGGGGGCGCCGGTGGGGACGGGGGATCATCGTCATTCCTTCGGAATCGGGTGCAGGGACGGGAAAGGTGCAGGGAGGGAGGGTCAGGAGGCGAGTGCCCGCTCGATGCGCTTCTCGGGCGTCGCGTCGAGGAGGGATCGGGTGTACTCGTGCTGCGGATCCGCCCAGATCTCGGCGGCGGGCCCGCTCTCGACGATGCGCCCGCGCCGCATCACGACGACGTCGGACGCGATGTGCTCGACGACCGCGAGGTCGTGCGAGATGAACACGTACGCGACGCCGAGGTCGCGCTGGACGTCGGCGAGGAGGTTCAGCACCTGCGCCTGCACGCTCTTGTCGAGCGCCGAGACGGCCTCGTCGCAGACCACCAGCCGCGGCGCGGGGATCAGGGCGCGCGCGATGGCGCAGCGCTGCAGCTGTCCGCCCGACAGCTCGTGCGGATACTTCGCCGCGTTGCCGGCGCCGATGCCCACCCGCTCGAGCATCTCGAGGATGCCCGCCCGGTCGATGCGGGTGCGGGTGACCCGGGCGTGGAACCGGATCGAGTCGAGGATCGACGCGCGCGGGTTGAAGGAGGTCTGCGGGTTCTGCGGCACGACCTGCACCTCGCGGCGGACGTCGCGCAGGCTCGAGCGGCGACGGCGCAGGAGCTCCCGGCCCGCGTACCGCACCGATCCGGAGTCCGGGATCTCGAGGCCGAGCACGACGCGCGCGGTCGTGGACTTGCCCGACCCGCTCTCGCCGACGATCCCGATGGTGCTGCCCTCGTCGACCGAGAACGAGACGTGGTCGGCCGCCAGTACGCCGTTCGGGTAGCGCTTGACGAGGTCCTCGACGATCAGCAGGGGCGCGCTCATGCGACCTCCGTCCTCTCCAGGGTGGGGAACGAGATGCGGATCGGCTCGTCGATCACGTCGCACGCGGCGTCGTGGTCGCTGCCGACCGTGTGCAGAGGGGGCCGGTGCGTCCAGCAGGCGGCGACCGCTGAGCGGCAGCGGGCGGCGAACGCGCACGCGTCGACGGCCAGCTCCTCGCCGGGGCCCGGGGGACGTCCGGGGATGGCGCGCAACGACCCGCGCGGGACCCCCGGGGTCGGGAGCGCCTCGAGCAGTCCCGCGGTGTACGGGTGCCGGGGCGCGGACAGCACCTGCTCCATCGGACCGCGCTCGACGATCCGCCCGGCGTACATCACCGCGATGTCGTGGCCGACCATCCGCGCGACGCCGACGTCGTGGGTGACCATCACGATGCTCATGTCGTTGGCACGCTGCAGCTCGGAGAACAGGTCGAGCACCTGCGCCTGCACGGTGACGTCCAAGGCCGTCGTCGGCTCGTCGGCGATGAGCACCTGCGGCTCGCAGGCCACGGCGATCGCGATCGCGATCCGCTGCCGCATGCCGCCCGATAGCTCGAACGGCAGCGACCGGAGCACACGCTCCGGCTCGGCGATGCCGACCCGCTCGAGCTGCTCCGCCGCGATCCGTCGCGCCGCCCCCCGGCTCCGCGCCATGCCCCACAGCCCGAGCACCTCGACGATCTGGTCGCCGACCCGGCGCAGCGGATCGAGCGCCGCCGACGGGTCCTGCGGCACCATGCTGACGACCCGTCCGCGCAGCCGCCGCATCTCCGAGGCCGGGAGGCCGAGCAGGTTCCGGCCGTCGAGCTCCACGGCCCCGCCGAGCCGGGCCGAGCGCCCGTAGAGCCGGAGGATCGCGTTCGCCGTGACCGATTTGCCGGATCCCGACTCGCCGAGCAGCACGAGGGTGCGGCCGGCCGCGACGTCGAGGTCGACGCCCCGGACCGCGTCGACGACCCGCTCCCCCCGCGTGAACGAGACGCTGAGGTCGCGCACCCGCAGCCGCGCGGTCACAGGAGCACCTCGCCGTCGCGCACGTCGAGCTGGCGCTTCAGGCCGTCGCCCAGGAGGTTGAAGCCGACGGAGGCCAGCAGGATCGCCGCGGCCGGCACGAGCGCGAGCAGCGGGCGGTCGTAGATGAACTGGCGCAGGTCGTTGAGCATCTGCCCCCAGTCCGGATTCGGCGGAGCCACCCCGAGGCCGAGGAACGACATGCCGGCCGAGTAGACGATGGCGAGGCCGATGAGCGAGGTGCAGTAGACGATCAGGGCGGGCGCGATGTTCGGCAGCACCTGACGGACGGCGATGATCGCCCGCGTCGCTCCCGAGGCGCGGGCCACGTCGATGAAGTCGGCCGAGCGCACGCGCAGGACCTCGGCCTCGGCGACGCGGGCGACCGGGGCGATCAGCACGACGGCGAGCGAGACGACGGAGTTCGTCACGCCGGGCCCGAGGGCCGCGCCGATCGCGACCGCGAGCAGGATCGCGGGGAAGGCGTAGAGCACGTCGAGGGTGCGCATGATCGCGCTGCGCCCGAAGCGCGGCGCGAGCCCCGCCACCATGCCGAGGGTCGCGCCGATCACGCCGGCGATGAGCACGGGCGTGACGCCGCCGATCAGGGCCGGACGTGCTCCCCAGATCAGACGGGAGAGGATGTCGCGCCCCTGCCCGTCGGTGCCGAGCGGGGAGCCCGCCGTGCCCAGGTCGAACAGACGGCGGCTGACGTCGCCGGAGGTCGGGGAGCTCGGCGCGATGAGCGGCGCGAGAAGGGCGACGAGCAGCAGACCTCCCACGATGACGACCCCGGCGACCGTCTCGGCCCCCCACCGGACGCGTGGCCGGGCACGGCGGACGGGGAGCGGTGACGCGACGACGCGGGTGATGGTGTCGGCGGACATGGCGTTCTCCTTCGGGATCGGATGGCGTCGGGACGTCAGGCCCGCACGCGCGGGTCGAACCCGGCGTGGGCGCTGTCGACGACGACGTTGACGAGGACCAGGACGAGGGCCGAGACGAGGACCCCGGCCTGGACGAGCGGATAGTCGCGGGCGGAGACGGCCTGGTAGACGAGCTGCCCGAGACCGGGCCAGGCGAAGATCACCTCGATGAAGAGCGTGCCGCCGAGCAGATAGGAGATCTGCAGGCCGGTGATGGTGAGCAGGGCGGGCACGGATCCGTGGATCGCGTGGCGCAGGACCGCGGTGCTCGCGAGGCCGCGGGCGCGGTACGAGGTCACGAAGTCCTGGTGCAGGACCTCCGACAGCGAGGACGCGAACATCCGGGCGATGCCGCCCATGGGCGTGATCGAGGCGGCCACGGCCGGGAGGATCAGGTGGAGCAGGACCGTCCCCGGCCCGCTCTGCCCCGTCGTCGTCATGCCGCCCGTGGGCAGGATCCCGGTCTCGACCGCGAGCAGCAGCAGCAGGAGCGCGACCGTGTACTGCGGGATCGAGATCGTGAAGAGCGTGAAGCCGCGGACGATCCGGCCGAGCGCGCTCTGCGGGTGCAGCGCCGCCAGCACGCCCAGCACGATGCCGCCGATCAAGGCGAGCAGGAGGGCCGCGCCGAGGAGCACGAGCGTGTTGAGGAACGACGCGAGCACGAGGGAGCCCGCCGGCCGCTGGAGCGAGATCGACGTGCCGAGGTCGCCGTGCAGCGCCGAGACGAACCAGTTGAGGAACTGGATGGGCAGCGGCTGGTCGAGCCCGAGGCGCTGACTCAGGTCGTGGCGGCTCTGCGGCGTCGAGTTGGGTCCGAGCAGCGCGGCGACCGGGTCGCCGGGGATCAGCTTCATCGTCACGAAGACGACGATCGCGACGCCGATCATGATCGGCACGGCCTGCGCGAGGCGCTTCAGCACGTAGACGGGCACGGGTCCTCCGGAGGCGGTGGGGCTCCCGACGGGGGGTCGGGTGCCGATGTGCCGCTCAGCCTGAGGAGCGCCTGTTTCTCCCGATGTTCCGCCCGGTTACGCGATGGTTACGCCGCGTTCCGACGCTCGGATGCCCGTGGATACGGCGATCCGGAGCGGGTTCCGCCGGAATGCGACGCGGTCCCGCCGACGAATGGCGCGGTGGTTCAGCGCGACGCGACCGGGTAGTGGGGCAGCGCCGCGAAGGAGTTCAGGAGGAAGCGATCGCCGCGGAGCCAGATGAACGCGACGTCGAAGATCTCGCCGCTCATGTCGCTCACGGTCTGCTCGAGCGTGAGGATCGGGGTGCGCGGCGCCAGGCCGGCCGACGCGGTCAGGGAGGCGTCGGCGATCGACGTGCCGATGGTGAGGCTCGTCGCGCCGAGCTCCAGCCCGGCGCGCTCGATGAACTCGTAGAAGTCGGTGCCGAGCTCGCCGTGCTCGACCCGGTCGGCCTCGGGATAGCGGAAGTAATTGGTCGCGCCCGCGACGACCTCGGTGTGCACGTGCAGCACGTAATCGAGCTCGTAGACCCGCTCCCCCGCGGAGGGCATGAGCGCCTGGACGGCATCCGGCGTGGGGACGGGCCGGCGCGAGAGCACCGAGGAGTGCGTCACGTCGCCCCAGAATCCGGTGCGCGCCACGTGGGCGATCCCGTGGCTGTCGCTCAGCCCCTGGATCTTGGGGCTCTCGAGCGCGTAGGTGCCGTACCCCTGCAGCCGGTCGATCAGGCCCTCGTCGCGGAGCGACTGCAGCGCCTCCCGCACGACCGCCCTGGCGGCGTCGTGCCGCTGCATGAGCTCGGCCTCGCTCGGCATCTTCGCGCCGCGGTAGGCCCCGTGCACGATGTTGGAGCGCAGGATGTCGCGGAGCCGGCGGACGTTGTCGCGATGGAGCACGGCGCGGCGGGCGCTGAGCGGATGCGACGGCGGCTCCATGACTGCACGGTATCCGCGGTGTGTTTCGCCGGCGTATCGGGCTGCTTGCGATCGTGTCTCGGAGGGAGGAGCCCGACGGCGGATCCCGGCCGAACGGTGCCCCGACCCGGCGGATCCGACGATCGGCCCCCACGCTGCACGGCCGTCGCGGGCGTCGGCGCGCCGCAATCCGGCGTAACCGGGCGGATCGGCGCGCGACATGCGCGGCGGCGATCGTGGGCGGATCTCGTCTCGTGTCGAAAGGGAGATCACCCATGCGTCCCCACCGGGAATACGGATTCATCCGGCCGCCGGCCGCCGCGCAGCTGCAGGAGTACGCGGCCCGCCACCGCATGACCCTCACCGCGGAGGAGGCGGAGCGTCTCGTGCCGGTGCTGGCCGGATCGCTGCAGGTCTACGACCTCATCGACGAGCTGCCCGAGCCCCCGGCTCCCGCCTCCGCCTTCCCGCAGCGCTCGATCGGCCGGCCGCCGCGGCCGGAGGAGGACCCGTACAACGCGTTCATCCGGCTGTGCGAGGTCACGGGGGCGGAGAGCGGTCCGCTCGCCGGCCTCACGATGGGCGTCAAGGACTGCATCGCGGTCGCTGGGATCCCGATGACCAACGGCTCGCGGATGCTCCCCACGGCCGTGCCGACCGAGGACGCCGTGGTCGTCGAGCGGCTGCTCGCCGCGGGCGCCACCGTCGTCGGCAAGACCAACATGGAGGACATGGCCCTCGGCATCGGCGAGGCGAGCGCGTTCGGCCCGGCGAGGAACCCCGTCGATCCCCGCTTCAACACGGGCGGATCGTCAAGCGGCTCGGGCGCCGCGGTCGCGGCCGGCATGGTCGACTTCGCGCTCGGCGCGGACGAGGCGGGCAGCGTCCGGATCCCGGCCGCCTGGTGCGGCCTCGTCGGGATGAAGGCGACGCACGGTCTCGTCCCGTCGTACGGCCTCTCGTACATGGACCACACGATCGACCACATCGGCCCGATCACGAAGGATGTCGCCCTCAACGCGGCCGTGCTCGAGGTGATGGCCGGGTCCGACTGGCGCGACCCGCAGTGGGTGCGCGCGGATCCGGTGTCCGGCTCGTACACGCAGGGGCTCGACGCGGGCGTCACGGGATTCCGCCTGGGCGTCATCGCCGAGTCGCTCGAGCCGATGGGCTCGACCCCGGACGTGCTCGAGGCGTTCGAGCGCGCGTGCGACGAGCTGCGCGCACAGGGCGCCGTCATCGAGACCGTGTCGATCCCGCTCTGGACCCACGCCTGGTCGATCGAGAGCGCGCTGCTCACCTTCACCTCGCGCGCCATGATCGACTCCGGCGGCGTCGGGTACTTCCACAAGGGGCGGATCGCGCCCGGATGGATCGAGACGACGACCTCGCAGTTCCGCAACACCGCCGACGACTACGCGATCTTCGGCAAGCTGAACCTCCTCGCCGCCGAGCACATGCGCGACCAGTACCTCGGGTCGCACTACGCCAAGGCGCAGAACCTCCGCATCGAGCTGACCCGCCAGGTGAGCGAGGCGCTCGGGTCGCTCGAGGCCCTGATCACGCCGACGATTCCCACCGTCGCGGGCGAGCTCGAGCTGGAGCGGCACGACCTGTTCGGCATGCTGCCGCGGATCGCGGGGTCGTCGATCTTCAACACCTGCGCGCTCGACCTGACCGGGCATCCGGCGCTCACGGTGCCGGCCGGAGCGGGCGCGCACGGTCTGCCGGTCGGGTTCCAGGCGATCGGCGGCCTGTTCGACGAGGCGGCCCTGTACCGCATCGGGGCGGCGGTCGAGAGCGCCGGCCTGTGGAGCGGTCCCTCCGAGTCGCAGCGGGTCGCCGTCGCCTGAGCGGCGCCGCGGGCTGCGGCACAATCGACGGATGGACGTGCGGCTCCGAGCTCCCCGCGACGAGGACTCGGAGCGGCTCTCCGCCCTCGAGGCCGACCCGCGGGTCGCGCACATGGCCGCGTTCGGCGAGCCCCGCTCCCCCGCCATGTGGCCCGCGCACTGGGCCCTGATCACCACGACGCCGGGCATCACGACCCGCATCGTCGAGGTCGACGGCGAGTTCGTCGGGATGGCGTGCTGCTACCCGATGGACGGCTCGCTCGACGTCGGCTACTCGATCCTGCCGGCGTACTGGGGTCGCGGGATCGCGAGCGCGGCGCTCCGGCTGCTGCTCGCCGAGATCCCCGACCGCCCCCTGGTCGCGCGGGTCGCCGAGGACAACGCCGCATCCCGCCGCGTGCTGGAGAAGGCGGGCTTCCGCGCCCACCGCCGTCAGGTGGGCTTCGCCGCGGCGCGGGGCGAAGACACCCCCGAGCTGGTCCTCGTGCTCGACGCCTAGGCGCGCCCTAGCTCGCCGCGCCGTCGGGGCCGGATCCGGCTCCCGGCTCGACCCCGTCGCCCGCGCGCTCGTGGGGCGTGACGGGCGCGAGCTCCTGGAAGACGGTGAGCTGCATGCCGTCCGGTGCCTCGGCGCGCGCGTTGAGCGAGTCCCAGGGGGTACGGGTCGGGGGCGCGACGGGCGTGGCGCCCGCGGCCTCCAGGTCGATCGCGGCGGCCTCAGCATCCGTGACCTCGAAGGCGACGCGGATGCGGCCCGGGAACGGGTGCGCGACCGGGCGGCCGACCTCGACCTCGTCGATGAACTCGATCTGCGCGCGGTTCGCGAGCTCGAGGGTGGCGGTCGCGATCGGGAGGATCGCGACGCGCGCTCCTCCGGCGGCCTCGTACGCCTCCGCCTCGGGCAGGCCGACCGCGTCACGGTAGAAGCGCACGGCGGCGTCGACGTCGTCGACCTCGAGCACGAGGCGGAGCTGGCGGGCGGTCATGGCGACTCCTACTTCCTTCTCTTGAGGCTCTTCTGCAGCATGTAGGTGCCGAGCCAGCGGTCGAACTTGAAGCCGACCTTGCCCATGTGCCCGACCTCCGTGAAGCCGAAGCGCTTGTGCATGGCGATCGACGCCTCGGCGCCCTTGTCGGCGATCACGGCGATGACCTCCTTCATGCCGGCCTCGCGCGAGCGGTCGAGCAGCGCCTCGAAGAGCGCCGTGCCGAGGCCGCGTCCCGTCGAGGCGGGGCCGAGGTAGATCGAGTCCTCCACCGTGTACCGGTAGGCCGCCTTCTCCTTCCACGGTGACACGTACGCGTAGCCCAGCACCTGTCCGCTCGACGAGACGGCGACGATCCACGGGTATCCGCCCTCGACGCCGTGCCGGAACTTGGCGCGGAACTCCTTCAGGGTCAGCGGATCCTCGTCGAAGGTGACCGTGGAGTTCGCGACGTAGTGGTTGTAGATCTCGCGCATGTCGGGCACGTCGGTGGCCTCGGCGGCGCGGATCGTCCAGGCGAAGGCGGGCTCGGGCTCCGCGGCCGGGCGGAGGTGGCGGGGCAGCTCACGGCGCGGGTTGTACTCCTCCTCCAGCATGCGTCCGAGCCTAAAGCGCCCAGTCGACGGGCGCCGCGCCGGCCTCCTCGAGAAGCGCGTTCGCGCGGCTGAACGGCTTCGAGCCGAAGAACCCGTTCGACGCGGACAGCGGGCTCGGGTGCGCGGACGAGATCACCGGGGTGTCGCCGAGGAGCGGGCGGAGGGTGCCGGCATCCCGCCCCCAGAGGATCGCGGCGAGCGGCGTCCCGCGAGCGGCCAGCGCCCGGATCGCGTGCTCGGTCACGGCCTCCCACCCCTTGCCCCGGTGCGAGCCGCTCGCGCCCGCCTGCACGGTGAGCGAGCGGTTCAGCAGCAGCACCCCCTGGCGCGACCAGGCGCTCAGGTCGCCGTGCTCGGGGGTCGGGATGCCGAGATCGTCGCGCAGCTCGCGGTAGATGTTCTGCAGGCTCCGCGGCACGGGCCGCACGTGCGGCTCGACCGCGAAGCTCAGGCCGATCGGGTGCCCGGGCGTCGGGTACGGGTCCTGGCCGACGATGAGCACCCGCACGTCGTCGAACGGCTGCTCGAACGCACGCAGCACCTTCGATCCCTCGGGCAGGTAGCGCCGCCCCGCCGCGGTCTCGGCGCGGAGGAAGTCGCCCATGTGCGCGACCTGCGGCGCGACCGGCTCGAGAGCGCGCGCCCAGCCCGGATCGATCAGGTCGGTCAGCGTCTTAGGCATCGAGGGTCCCGACGAGGATGCCGGCCGCGTCGTCGAGCACGCGCCAGACGTTGCCGGCGCCCGAGATCCGCAGCCCCTCGTCGTTGACGATGAGGACGGTCGCCTCGTCGATCGCGACGCCGCCCTCGACGAGCCCGCCCTCGGTCGCGGCGACGAGCCGGCCGAGCGTGCCCCACTGCGCCGCGTGCACGTCGACCGCGAGATCGACGAGGCCGATGCCCTCGGCGACCGTGACCTCGTCGAGGTCCTCGGCGGTCTCGGCGGGGCAGACCGGGATGCCGTCCACGCGCCATCCGCCCACGATCGCCCGGTCGGCGGCGATCATCGCGCCCGCCGAGTAGCCGAGGTACGGGAGCCCGTCGCCGACCAGCAGCCGGATCTCGTCGATGAGCGGCTGCACCGCCGCGAGGTAGGCGGGTGCGAGCCCGCCGCCCACGACGAGGCCGTCGATGTCGGAGAGCACCGCGCTCGGGAACGTCGAGCCCTCGACGACCGAGTTGACGATCGGCTGGGCGGGCGCGACTCCCGCGAACGCGTCGGCGAACGCCGCGGGATCGGGGGCGCCGTCCTCGACGCCATCCTCGTCCGGCACGACGAGCAGCACGCCGATGCGCGGCACCATGCGACCGGACCCGGCGGCCCGGACCGCGGCCTCCTCGAGGAACACGCCCACGATCTCCGCGTCGCCGTCCGTGTTCCAGCCGCCGCCGACCAGGTGGATGCTCATCCCCCCATTCTGGCAAGGACGTCGTCGATCTCCGTCGGCGGGACCGCGTGGGCGGCGACGGCGTGAGAGATGCCCACTAGTCTCCGATCATGTCGGCGTCGACGCAGCCGCCCCGCGCGGGCGCGATCACCTTCCGTCTCGTCGGATTCCTGTTCCTGGTCGAGCTGACCAGCGGCATCCTGCAGGGCTACTACGTGCCCCTCGTGACGCAGATCGCCGGCAGCCTGCACGTCACGACCGCCGACTACAACTGGACGGAGGCCGCCCAACTGCTCGTGTCGGCGCTCGTCGTGCCGGTGCTCGCGAAGCTCGGCGACATGTTCGGGCACAAGCGGATCCTGCTCGTCTCCACCGCCGTCACGGCGCTCGCGAGCTGGGGCCTCGTGCTGAACGGCGGCTCGTTCGCGATCTACCTCATCGCGTTCGCGCTGCAGGGCTTCTACGTCGTCTGGCTGCCGCTCGAGGTCGCGCTCATCTTCGACCGCGGACGCCGCACCGGCACGGGGGCGTCGCAGACCCGGCGCGCGGCGGGGTTCCTCGTCGTGGCGCTGGAGGCGGGCGCGATCCTCGGTGCGCTCGCGTCGAGCAAGGTGTTCGCGGCGGTCGGGCACGAGATCGCACCGACGCTCATCGTGCCGGCCGCGTGCGTGACCCTCGTGTTCGTCGCGATCCTGCTCGGCGTGCCCGAGTCGGAGCCCGTCGCGGGCCGCGTGCTCGACGTCGGGGGCTTCGTGCTGCTGACGCTCGCGCTCCTGTCCGTGACGGGCGGCCTCACGTTCCTGCGCCTGAACGGGCCGGCGTCGTGGACCGTGTGGGTGCCGATCGCGATCGGGCTGCTGCTGCTCATCCCGTTCGGCCGGTACGAGCTGCGGCACCGCGATCCCGCCGTCGACCTCCGGGTGCTGAAGCAGCCGAACATGTGGCCGGTGCAGCTGACCGCGGGGCTGTTCGGGATCAGCGTGCTCGGCGCGCAGATCCCGCTCTCGGCGTTCGCCGCGGCCGACCCGAAGAAGGTGGGCTACGGACTCGGACTCGACGCCGACTTCGTCTCGTACGTCATCGGGGTCTACCTCGTCTCGCTCATCGTCGGCGCCGTGCTGTTCCCGTTCTTCTCGCGCCGGGTGTCGCCGCGCGCCGCGCTCATCGTCGCGGCGTTCCTCGTCGCGGGCGGCTACCTGCTGTTCCTGCCCCTGCACGACGCGCTGTGGCAGGTGCTCCTCAACATGGTGATCGCCGGGATCGGCTCGGGCGCCCTGGTCGCGGCCCTTCCGTCGGCAGCCGCCGCGGCCGCGCCGCGCGGGCAGTCCGGGATCGCGACCGGACTCACGAACACGACCAAGACCCTCGGCGGCGCGTTCGCGTCCGCCGTGTTCGGCGTGGTGCTGCACGCGGGTCTCTCAGGCGACGTGTCGTCGGGGACCGGGCTCGGCAGCTACATCACAGTGTGGACGATCTGCGGGATCGGCGCGCTCGTCGCGGGGGCGCTGCTGTTCGTCGTGCCGAAGCTCGCGTTCGGGGATGCGGAGGGGCCCGAGGCGGTCGCGGCGCCGACGCGCGTCGAGTAGCCCGGTGATGGTCTCGCCGCTTCGGTATGGCGGAAAGTGACAGTACCTTGGCCGTGTGGACGAAACTAAAGACGAGCTGGCTACGGACCTCGAGCTGCAGGCAGCCCTGCAGGACCGCAGACAGCGAGTCGATACCGACTTCTTCGACCTGAGCTTGAGGGAACTCGTTCGGATGGTTGATGAAGACGAACTTCAGGCGCGCCCTGAGTACCAGCGCAAGTTCCGATGGACCGACAAGACGCAATGCGAACTGATTGAGTCACTCCTCATGGGCCTCCCTATCCCGGCCGTATTCGTCGCAACGAACGCAAACGGCTCCTGGGACGTTGTTGATGGTCTGCAGCGAGTTAGCACGATTGTCCGGTTCATGGGCTCTGACTCAAGCCGCAAAAAACTTGGTATGGCTGGTGCCCTAGTCCTCCATGATCTGCCACAACTTGCCGCTTTCAATGGCATTGGGTTCGATCAACTCCCTAGACAGATCCAGTTTCTGCTCGAGAAGCGATACGTGCGAGTCCAGGTACTGAACGATCAGTCGGTCCACGAGGTTCGATACGAGCTCTTTAGGCGACTGAATGCAGGCGCTATAGCCCTAACGCCTCAAGAAGTTCGAGCAGTGCTTTATCGTGGCGCGTTCAATACCACGATTGAAGAGCTTTCAGATTATCCTAATTTTAAGAGCTTGGTGAAACTCAAGAAGACTGATAAGGACAATGGCACTCATGGCGAACTCGTCCTGAAGTTTTTTGCGTATTTGGACTGGCAATCAAAGTTCACTGGAGCCGTAACCGACTTCCTGAACGAGTACATGGACAGTCGCAAAGACGAGCTCGATCTCTCAAAGGACGCAGCCTTTTTCCGGGAGGTTACGGACGGACTCGCGAGCGCAGTCGGCGGCCCAGTTGTCCGACCGGGGGTTGGCTGGACGCCTCAGAATCAGCTGGAAGCCATCATGGTTGCAGCCGGCCGTTTGATGCGTACCGGGATCAAGTCCTTTTCGCCCAAGCCGAAGTGGCTCGAAGACAGTATCTTGGTGAACAGTTCGACCAA
>Ga0247757_10001919_pt1 | contig 12146 bp, 5 predicted proteins | sample UWRJL126311R4_FD_180929 | JGI IMG/M metagenome (GOLD analysis project Ga0247757, IMG submission 180929) | Plant litter microbial communities from Arlington Agricultural Research Station in Wisconsin, United States - UWRJ-L126-311R-4 | ecosystem: Environmental > Terrestrial > Plant litter >...
TAGATATATAGCCCCTACCCTATCGTCGCGATAAAAGGATACTCCTATTAACTAAAGTTGCTACTATATATATATATATACGACGTATTTTATATAGATTAATTATATAAAGTATCTAAACCCCTACTAGGTTAAGTAGAACTAGAGGAAAAACTAATCAAGATTAATAGCAACCCTAAGTAGCCTATAGAGGAAATACTCGATAGTTACATCTATAGAGGTCGACTATAGTATAAGGTCTCCTAGACAGCCTATAACCCTAATTCTACCTAGTATAATACTTAAGGCTTTATTAGAGCTCTTTATAAAATTAGGAACTATTATAAAGCCTATTTAGAGAAGCTAGGCCTACTAGTATAACTATTAGCCTAGCTAAAGGCCTACGAAGAAAACAAGAACCTAATAGTAATAAATAAAGATAATAAGGTAGTAAATTAGGGATATTTAAATTAAATACTAAGAAGGAAGTAGTAAGGAAGAAGGATTATAAAACTTAGGAATAAGCCTCCCTTAGAGGGGGGTAATATAATAGACTACTTCGTTATATAATTACTTTTATTATATAATTAGACCTTTTACTTAAAGCTATAGTAGAACCCTAGCCCTAGTAAGACATTGGTATATTAATAAATTTAAATACTATATAGTCTTGCTAAACCTTTGTACCTATTCTCTTCCTTATCTTAGTATAGCTAAAATAGAGCTAACCTACCTTATTATCTATACTTAATATAGGAGCCTATACCTATCCTTATAGTTAACCTAAGTAGAAATTAAAAGAAAGTTCTACCTTAGTACTTAGCGTATTAGACTAGAGGAAAATTAAATATTTAGTATAAAAAGTAGTAGAGGATATAACTAGTAGGGAGGTAAAGAAGCTAAGTTAAATAATATACTTAATCTCTATATAGAATTAGCTACTTAAATATAAAAATAAGGGCCTCTATATATCCCTTAGTACTAAAAAGAAGCGCTAGAAGCGTAGTAAGCCTCTAGTAGATAATTAGTCTACTAAGTACTTAGGAGGAGTAGTATTCTAGTTACTAAGTAAGATATAGATAGTATATAATCGACTATAGTAGTAGGAGGCTAAGGTAGAGTAACTATAACTCTAAAAAGCTAAAAGAGCTAAGGCTTAAATAGCTAGTAAGTAGCTTAAAGCTAGATTACTTAAAGAGAGATATATTATAAGAGCTAAGGCTCAAGAAGCTCACGCGAAGGAGAAGGCTAATTAGGCTACTAAGTAAGCTTAGAAATAGTAGGCTTATAGAGCTTAGTAATAACTTTAGAATTATATAAAACTTACTAAGAAGTATAGTAAAAAGCCTTTAAAGCTTCCTAGGAAGGCTACTTAGAAGAAAAAGTATAGTACTAAGTCTATAGATACTGCGCAAGGTGTAGGTGCTATATCGTAGCCTCTACAGGTTTAGTCACGCTATAGCTAGAATATCAGAACTCCGAGTAGATTTCTATAGTTATAACTGATTCTCGAGTCTTATAGACCTCTCCACTAGAAAATCTCGAAATAATAGCTATTACGTAGAGCTCTAGAGCCTCAAGTTCTGCTGGCGCATTTTGGTGTTAGGCGCGCATTGACCCTCGGCGCGCATTGACCCATGACTTACGGTACAGCCGTCAGCTCCAACAGAACCATAAAAAGCTTGTTAAATAAGGCCACAGAATCACTAGAACCGCTAAAACGATGGTTAAGATGATATTAAGATGCTGATGAGGCGGTCGATCAATGAAATTGAGCGTTCTCGCCAGTGGAGGCCTAATTACACCAGCATTAAGAAGACATTACTCTGCAGATAATGATGCGAAAGATATCTTCGCGTTCAAAATGACTAGCGAAGTGTTGCAGTATACTTTACAAAAGTACCCCGCTGGATGGAGGGCAGCCCCGGAATGATTTGTAGGAACGGGAATGACGAGTCGGATCACCGATTTGCGAAACAGTATGTGGCGTAGCATGAATGCCAGTGCCACCTATAGAACAAAGTTTGAATATGCTGAGTCAATACGAATCGAGTTCAGGCATTGAAGTCCACAGCAAATTAAGGAATTTAAGCCCGCTAAATACTTTACTTAGTAGAGTGGGTAATACGGGGATCGAGGTACTACAGAAGTGAAATATGCAATGGAGGGCCCGAGATTATGTGCCCCTGATTGGCCTTGCAATTTAGGGCAGGGTTAAGACAGGGATTTTCACGAAGCTTTTCAAGGGCGCGGCATGCTGTGGCTGAAGTTTTCCTCTAAAACGCCAGAGCTAAGGGTTGGTCAAGAAAATGTCTGCTGGTCATATCCTGCAGGCAGCGATGCGCCCAGTGCGCTGGCCGTCAATGTCTGGCCTAAGTTTTCCGGTTCAACATCCCATTAGTTACTCCAAATGTTGCCGTTAACTAAAACGCATTCTTACTATTGCGAGAGAGCATACAAATGCCTGACACGCAATTTCCATTTCCCCAGATTATTAGCGCATGGCCCGGTTTCCGTCGCCCCAATCATATACGGTGCCTGATGGGCGCTGAACCCTTTGCGTATGAACTTCCAAATTATGACATGTAGGAGTGTTGCAGGATAGGCACTATCGCAAGCGCGTACAAGAACTAGTTGTATAGTTATCTTACTATTGTCCCTGCAAACAAGCAACGGCTAAGGTGGCCCCCCAAACATCACACACGATATACTACATTCACTCATTTTGATGTGAACAAACGCCCCACGCACGCAAAGGTGCGACGAATATACAAGACGAAGCTGATGCTAAATCATTCCTTGAGTCAGACCTATATCCTCCTACCATTGCAGTCTTATAACTAAGCAGGACATTCCCAGGCTGCAAGAGCTATTATTCCTACTTCACGCTTAGCTCGAGGTAAAAGCTACAACTTGAGGCTCAACAAAACCATTCTAAGTATTACCTTGAGTAAGGCTGTGAGCATAAAATTCACGGTTCCGCAGATGTGGTTGAGACGCTTTATGTGACCTGGCGGTTAGGTCACATGCTTGAGATCACGATACCGGATTATGCCGCACGACCTTCAAATGACGTGATTAAATAATCCAGACGCAAAAAGCAAGGAGTGGATGCCAACCGCAGATGTGCCTGAATGAATCGTAGGATTTTGTGGCGCTCAGCCCGTAAGTAAGCAATGAGATCTTTGGTTCGCAGCGTCGGAAGTTCAGCTCCGCTCCGGTCCCGTCAGCTTTCACCCCAAACCTGAGAATTTTCCTTTATACAATCCTCAAGTTATCGCACGACAAAGGAAATACTACTATCTTTGAGATCTTTTCAGCTTGTTTAAGACGAAAGTCTCGTTTGTAAATTTATTCAATCAACACACATACTGTATTATAATCCACGATATTCCATTTGTTTTATTAACCGTTTCATCTCCAATAAAACCCAATCATCTTCGAACATTCCGTAAAGGGACTTTTGATGACGAACACGAGCTCCCCAGTGTCCGGCACCAGTTATGCAGCAATCTTTCTGATTCCCGGAAGTATTCTCATGGGAATCTCCATCCTTACCTCCATCGCCCGCTTTTACTCTCGATACCGTCCTGAATGGCTTTTCAGATGGGATGATTATGTTCTTGTATTTGCCTTGGTAAGTCAAAAATAATCTGATCTTAGAAAAAAATCTTTGTCGCTGAATCTACTGCAGATGCTGACCATTGCTTGGTTTGCAATCGTTGTGGTGCTTTATTCATACGGTCGTGGCATTGTGGGCTATGCACTGCCTTTATCAATTGTCGGCCCTTTAGAGGCTGCTGCTGGTGTTATATGGATTTGGTCTATGAATATGACCAGAGTTTCAATGTGCCTTATGATATTACGGGTGAAAACCTCGAAACAATGGAAATGGTCATTATGGGGCCTCACCGCCGTCCAAATTGGGTTGATCATTGCCGCAACTTCAGTAAACCTTAACTACTGTCATCCACTAACTGCGGCATGGAAACCCAACCCGGATGATGTGTGCTTGAAACCGTCGCAGATGAAGGCATTTGGATACACGTACAACTGTGAGTAGAAGAAAGATGTCATACTGATGTGCTTAAAGTTAACATTTTAGAGCATTCAACATCGCTTCCGACCTTATTCTCTCGTTTATTCCTCTCGCCTTTATAGTGAAGATTCACCGAGCGAAAAGCGAGAAAATCTTGATAGGCTGTCTCATGGCAACAGGCCTCTTAGCCTCTGTTTTTGGAGTTTTGAGGCTCTGCATACTTTTAGGCGGATTTGAGGATCGAGAGGTTGCCTGGATGCAGGTAAAAACCGACCTGTTATGTGGCTTGGAGATGATGGTGGCCATCATTGCTGCCTCGTTGCCCTGCCTAAAAGCACCCACGCAGCGACTCTTGTACCGATTTAGTGTCATCCATTCGTCACCAACGATCGATTCTCACCGATGTTTTGAGCAGGTAACCCTTGATAGCCATATTAGGCATCAGATTGAGGAGCTGTGTCCAGAGCACTTTAGCGGTAGACAACGACTATAGCACAAGCTTCAATAAAATGCCTATCCCAGTTACCGACATTTCAATACCGATACGTACGCCCCCTGTGCAGTAGTAGCATAGGAGCAACACCATCACCTCTTAATCTACATCCATGTCAGATCTACTCTCCGCAGCAAGACAGCAACCAGGCTATCAATCATCCATCAAACTAACTGCTCTACTACAAGCCACAGAGTTAGCCCAAGTAGCGGATAACGAAGGCACAAGAGAAAGGCACTCTCCCTAATTCTCCCTTCACTTTGCTCTCAACCCTTAGTAAAAATTGGGATACTTCCTAGATCAGCTACTAGCCAATAAGAATTGCTATGAAAGAGGGTATATGACGAAAATGGAAGCTGATGGCACAGCTGTATAGATGCTTATTAACCTTGCTCCTTCCGTGGTGTAATCGAGTGGATTTCATCGTCCACAGCTCTTCCAATACTTGCAACATTTCCCACGTGTCTCTCACCTTCCCTCTCGACATCTCGTCCAATGTCGACGAGCCTAGATCCTCTGGCCTCCATGTCTCGCCCTAGCTCAGTTAATCGTGAGGCCCGCAAATCCATGCCTCTCTCAAAATCTTGCCCTGCGCCAGCTAGCCTCGACTCCACTCTTGATTTCCTCGCTTCAATGTCTTTCTCGAAGCTACGACCATAATCGCTGATTTCGGATACGCGTCCTCTGGCCTCTTTTTCGAATCCTTTTTCGTACTCGCGGCCTAGATTCGCGACTTCGGATGCTTTGTCTTTGATCAAGCCATTCTCTAGTGTGCGTAGCCGCTCTTCTTCTTTCTGTACGACTCCTTCGAGAAGATCGGTAACGCGGCGTCCATATTTGAGCTCTAGTTGCTGGAACTTGTTGGCGTGAGACGTCAGTTCGCTGAGATTGGGGGCTTGCGGGTTTAGTGGTGACTTTCGAGCCCTCATATCGCCCACGCTATGAGTTAAACAAGAAACATTAGCGTATGATCATAAGACACTTGTAGGATGCTTTTTGAAAATCCAGCTGTGTGATCGAATCCACCAGTACAACTTTGGCAATACCAGCTGAAGTTGCGCCATCTCCAGGTAAAAATATACATACCTAACGAAATTATCCGGTGTGTTGGCTTGTATATCGGCTTTAATCTCTTCATACCTGAGTTTCGAACCAAGAGTTAGCATTTTCCGATATGTCTGCCAATAAAGGTAGAAGTACATTCCAACGACACGTTGGATAAGATATAGTTGTGCTTTAATCTTACTGACATTTGTTCAATTGCTCTTGTCACTTCGTAAACATCCAAAGTACAGTCCGGGCGGCTGAAGTCTCTTTCTCGCTGTTCGATGTATCTATTGGTCGTTAGATAATGCGGTTCACTCAAGGCAGGCCGACTGACTCTCTGCATCTTTTCCACTCATTCTCGTAGTAACGAATTCGATTCGGCAGTCCACTGCCCTTTAGATACGTCAAGATGCCGGCGATAACCGTATTAATTGCACCGAAGGCAGTGATAGATACGTGACTGGAGTTTGCGGCACCCATTGCCGTCAGCGCCGCTGCCACAATGACCTAAAATTATCTGAGATGCGGAAGACATATTGTGTTATTTCCGTACCTGTACCCCAAGACAGCCATTGATCAGGACTGATGCAATCTTATATCCCCGCTTTGCGGAAGCTTCGCGGTGGCATACCCGGTTGTATATTCCGATATTGGGGGCAGCGCGGCCGTCAAAGTGGAGGCTGTTGTGTTGGGCTAGGTTTGTCGGGTTGTTCTCGGATCCGAAGGACTTGGTCGAGTGGATGCCCACGAGGTGTCGGAACATGGCTAAATGATTGGTGGGGTCAAGCTGGACGATCTTATGGGGTCAGCGGCAGGGTAGGAAATTTAGGGGGACTCCTGCTACATACTGTCCCTCGACGCGATTGAGGTGCTATTGTCGGAGGTTGCAGCGTTGCGTGTGACTGTTGAAGAGTGCTGTCCGAGAGCCCATCCTCGACGGTATGCGTCTTTTCTCTCCTCCCAGGGCGGAAGACCGCAGGCAGGAAATCCATTCTCTAAGGCGTCAGGGGTAATGATAGTGTGACGGAAAGAGAGCGATGAGTAAAGGGGCAAGCGCAGACGCGACCATGCGACAGCTTTATCTCCACAGCTGCGGCTAGACGCATGAGCTGTAGCTTTTGCAGGCCAGCGGGACACGGCTTGCAGCTGGCAACCACCAGCCCTCCATCCTGGGTCACGAACAGTCTGCCACCCACTCCCGTTCGCTCACGTCGCCGCGACCCGCAACCATCGTATCTCTTGGCGGCTGAAAGCCCCGGGCCCAATATTGATCCTCACCTGCGACGGCACGATCTGCAGAAAGGTCGCCGTCGCCGAGGCTGTAATAAGCATGGAGAAGCGAGGTGGACCATGCGAGGCCTCCAAATTGGGCCATGCGGCCCTCTCGGCTGCGAATAGGAGGGTCTTGAGCCACGCCATCCCGCCCATCGACACGCTTCAGCTTCGACAGTGGACGCCACCGCGCGGGAGCCCGGGGTATTGTGGATGGTCGCACAGACTGCGGACGGATACTAGATCCCTCCGCGTCTCAGCCTCCAGGTGCAGGATCGTCGCGACCTCAACTTCCCCAAAGCAGCAATCACACTCATACACACTCTCTTCCCAACCTCATCGCCATGTGGCTCATCAACATCGGAACTCTAGAACTTGTGGAATTTATCGGCACGTCCGTTCCGCCGTATTGCATCCTTTCTCATACATGGGAACGGAGGTCTCCTTCAGGGCCTTCAACGACGGCTCCAGCCAGCGTTTGAAGGGCTACGAGAAGATTAAAAAGACCTGCCGGATTGCCACCGAGCGAAACCTCCGCTATGTGTGGGTTGACGCTTATTATTGGCTGAATAAATTTATAAACGAGACTTTCATCTTAAGTATACTAAATAGATCTTAAAGAAAGTAGTATTTTCCCTACTATATAATAACCCGAAGAATATATAAAGAAAAGATCTCGAAGGTTTTAGAATAAAAGCTAGTAGGACTAGAGCCTAGTATTTCTTTATCTCTTTTATAAAATTTAAAATTATAATTAAATTATTTACTATCTTGACTATTATTAAACTAATAATAATTAAATAGTTTATAATATATTAATATATTAGTATTATAACTATTAGACGCCGCGTCGTCTTTAGACGATATTATACTATTTATTTAGTATCTTTATCTCCTTAGGTAGAAGTAATACGTAGTTACTAGTCTTTCCTACTAATTACGTATAAACCCTTTAGGTATTTTAATTATATAAGTATATATTTAAGTAGATTAACCTAATATTATATAAATAAGAACTTTTAAAAAGATTACTACTATAGTCTACGTCCTCTACTACTACCTTTATATTTATAGCCCCTTTATTTCTTTAGATTATCTATATCCTCTATCTCCTTCTATTTCCTCTATCTACTTATTAGTAACCTTTAGACTATATAGCTCTAATAATTACCTATATCTAGGTAATACTCCTTTTACTAGTTAACTTATTATAGAGCTTCCTTTTAAAGCTCTTACTCTATAGTAGCTATACCCTACTTATAACCTAGATTAATTACTCTTCCTATAGTCTTTTTACTACTAATATATTATTTAATACTACCCTTATTTCCTTTCCTCCTTCCTACCTTATTAAATAGTATATAATATACTATTTAAAGTAGTATATTTAGACTATCTTAGGTAGGTCTAGATATATATTATTAAATTTAGCGCATTTATCTACGCTAAGGGCTATATTCTAGATATTCTCTTCTATCCTATTCTCTAGGAATCTAGCTATATCTAAAGTAAGGCGCTTAACTACTTTAAGGGCTATAAAAGTATAATAAGCGCCTATACTAGTAGGGTAGGGGATAGTAATATTATTATTATCTTAGTAAAATATTATAGTAAAGTTAGTATTAGGCTTTATAGATAATTCTAGTCAACTTAGGGATCCTATAGGTAATAGGGCGCCTACGTATTTTAATATATATATATATCTAAATATAAAAAAAGTTTTAGATAATTCCTTTTAAATTATAGTATTTTCTTAGGATATAGTAAGTTTTAAATAGAGTAGTTTAAATAAATAAAGGACTATAGGTTTATATAGACCTCTATAGAGTATTAAGACTATATTCTATAGTTATACTCCTAGTAGTACTATAGTAGAGTTATAATATTATAGTTATTAAGATAGTTATTAAGATATATTTAATAGTTATAGTACTAGGCGGTAGTATAGTACTAGTATACTATAAGCTACTAAAATACTATTAACTATTTAATAATAGTTAAGATAGTAAATAATCTAACTATAGTTTTAGGTCTTTTTAGCTTTTATAAAAGGGATAAAGTAATACTAGGCCCTAGTCCTGCTAGCTTTCGTCCTTAACCCTTTAAAATCTTTTCTTTATATAATCTTCGAGTTATTATATAGTAGAGGAAATACTACTATCTTTAAGATCTATTTAGTATATTTAAGATAAAAGTCTTATTTATAAATTTATTTAGCTAATAACTATTGGAATTATAGAACTAATATTATATAACTACTTAGCTTTTCTATAGTATACTAGTAGCTTTCCTATAGTATACTAGCAGCTTCCTATAGTATACTAGTAGCTTTTTAAGTTATATAATTTATTATATAATAGCTATATTTACTAGCTATATTCTCTTACTATACCCTTTACTATACTCTTTCCTATACCCCTTACTATACTCTTTACTATACCTCTTTTCTTTCCCTTTACTATAAGTTATTATATATACAAGCTAGGTCCTATAGCGCTCTATATATTATAGAAGAAATTATATATTTATATATATAAACTCCTCTATAATTCTCTTTTTATAGAATTAATTATCTTCTCTTATATAAAGTTATTATAGCTATAGGACGATTTAATCTATATACTTATTACTATACTAATATTAATTAATAGTTAGTTTAAAAGCTATAGATTAGTAAGGAATATCTAATAGAAGGAGTTTCCCTAGTTTACTAGGACTTAGCTCTAGTATTAGAAGTAATTAACCTTTAATATCCTCTCTAGTATTAGCCTAGGATAGTAATAGTTAGTATAAAAAATAGAAACGTCTATTAAGGATTATCTTAGTTAGATAGTATCTCTTCTAATAGAACTAAAAGAGATCTACTATAAAGCTCCCTAGTATTAGCCTAGTCTAGAAACTAGATCTATATTAATTATATAATTTAATTAACTTATATATAACCTACTAGTATATTATAATATAAAGAAATTTAAATATATTTATAGTTTATAGACCTCTATATTAGTAAATATAAGAATAAGCTATATAACTTTAAAAATAAATAATTTAATATAAAATATCTAAATACTATTACCCTTAAATAGATTAAATATACTAAAGAAGATAGATTAATTAATATTATTCTACTAGATTAATATAAGGAAGAATTTATATAATAGTTAAAGTAATACTTTAATATAATTAATTACTAAATTAAAAAAAGAATAAAAAAATTTCTTTAAAAATATAGTATCTATATAGTATATAGTTAATAAGGAAGTCTAATAAACTAGTTCCTTAATCTTCTTAACCTAAATAAGTGCCTACTATAGCTAAAACCTAAACTTATTATTATAATAAACGACCTAACCTTTATATATTAGTAAATACTAGAATAAAAAAATATAAATAGTTCTAGTAATATACTACTACTAGTACTATTACTAGTATCTATACTAGTATTATTAAAATAACTAATTCCTTAGTATATAGGAATTTATACTCTTACTAACTTAGTAAAGCTATATAATAATAATATAAAGTTTACTAGCGATTTATATAATATACTAAATATTAAATTTAATATCGTCTATAACCATTATATAAAGGCTAGTATTAATAAATTAAACTATATAACTACTTTTAATACTATATTAAAAAGAAAGATATAATTATTCTATTATTAATATCTTATATAGAAGAACCTACTATTTAATATTATAGTTACTCGAATATATATATACTTTTATACCCCTAAAAATTATCAGCTATATTTAAATAAGTAGTATATAATTATACTTAAGGATGTTATTACTATTAACCCTAATAAGAATCTAGCTAAATACCTAGAGATTATAGTAGGGTAATAAAAAAAAGAGTAATTAAAAAAGATATCATTTTTAAAAGGTTATAACTCTATCAATTTAAATACTATAATAAAAAAAACCAGAATTTTAAAAATAAAAACTAAAAATTTAATATTATAAGAAGTAATCCTGATTAGTTAGTAAGTTTAAAGTAAGGTAAACTACTAAATATAGAAAATTAAAAAAGTAAAACTTTGACTATAGATTACTTTTTTCTATATTCTTTTATTTTTAGTTATAATCTATTATAATCTATAATATAGCTTATAATATACTTATATCTAAAATTTATTTAAAAATCGCTTAACTAAGTATAAAAATATAAAGAATATAAGGATTTTAGCTTTTTTAACTATAGAATAGTATTAATTCTTAACTAATAATTAGTATACTATCCCTTAGCTTCTTTAACGTCCCTATAACGCTTAGGAAGAGATAATATATAATTATCTATAGCTTCTTAAGGTATAAGATCCTACTCTTCTTCTATAGCCTTTTTAAAAGCTTCTATAGAATTTTTTATTATTTCCTATTTCTAAAGAATATTTATATTATTTATTTAGATTCTTTTTAAATATAACCTAGATATTTTTAATAGGATTTAAATCAGGGCTATAGGGAGGATAAGGATATAAAGGAACATCCTTATTTTTAAACTAGTTTAAAACCTTTTTAGTTTTATAAATTTTAGCGTTATCTTGCTAAAATCTCCACCCTATATTAATATTAGCCTATATTTTATAGTTATTAAGAGATATACTTATATATATAAATATATATTAAGATATAGTAAAGAAAAGGGGTAAAAATTAATTAAATTACTTACCTCGTTTTATAAGTAGTTTAATTATAGGATTAAGAACTTTTTAAATATAGTTATAATTAGTAAAGCTTATAGCTATATTTAGTCTACTTAGAAAGCTAGTTTTAATCTTCCTCCTATATATATAGATTACTAAACTTTTAAAGATATATCTTAGCCTATAATTAAGTTTATAAAATAGCTATTAAAAAACTATTATTATAGAATTAAAATAGACTAAATTTAGTCTAGTTTAATATAAAAAAGTATAAGAAAAACTTACTTACTAAATATTTAGAAATAAGTTCTTTTCCTAGCTTTTTATTCCTTTATTTTTTAAAATATTTAGCCCTAGAACTATATCCTCTTTAAATAGAATATTTATCTAATAAAATAACCTTATTAAGGTTTAATTCTTTCTTTTTTAATTATTCTTTAGCGAATATATCTTAAGTTTTAGTTTTTTTTTAATTAATAAGCGTTTTTTAGTAGAAATATTTACTAAATATCCTTTTTCTTTTAATAAATATTAGAGGCTTTATTTACTTATTTCTAGATTATTTTCTAATAATAATCTTTTATTTTCTTTCTTAGGACTTCTAGTTAAGTCCCTATTAATAACTCTTTTTTCTCTAGGAGATATCTTCTTAATTCTTCCTTTTTTAA
>Ga0247757_10001920_pt1 | contig 12136 bp, 6 predicted proteins | sample UWRJL126311R4_FD_180929 | JGI IMG/M metagenome (GOLD analysis project Ga0247757, IMG submission 180929) | Plant litter microbial communities from Arlington Agricultural Research Station in Wisconsin, United States - UWRJ-L126-311R-4 | ecosystem: Environmental > Terrestrial > Plant litter >...
GGAGGACGTGGCCGATGAACTCACGAGCGCCGGCTTCCGCACCGTGAAGCTCGAGCACTTCGCCGGCGACCACGAGGTGTACACGCCGCATATCGAAACCGCGCTGCGCTGGTTTGCCAAATGCGCGGAGCATCCTCCGGAACCTGCTCCGCGCTGAACGTTGGGCGGTGAACGTTGGAGGTTGAGCGTTCGGATTCGACGCCTAGCGTCGAATCCGTGCCCCTGTACGCCCTCACAATTTTCTGTGGCGCGTTCCTGCTTTTCCTCGTCCAGCCGCTGATGGGCAAATACCTGCTGCCCTGGTTCGGCGGCGGGCCGGGCGTGTGGACCACGTGCCTGCTGTTTTTCCAGACGCTGCTGCTCGGCGGCTACGCCTATGCGCACGGGCTCCAGCGCCTGCCGCCGAAGCGCCAGGTCCTCGTCCATGTGCTCCTGCTCGCGGCGTCGCTGGCGTTCCTGCCGATCGTGCCGGGCGCACAATGGAAACCCCTGGGCACCGAGGATCCGGTCGGCCGCATTCTCCTGCTGCTGACCGCCACGCTCGGCCTGCCCTACCTCGTGCTGTCGGCGACCGGCCCGCTGTTGCAGCGCTGGTTCAGCCTGACGCATCCCACGGCGTCACCTTACCGCCTCTACGCGCTGTCCAACGTGGGCTCGCTGCTCGCGCTGCTCGCGTACCCTTTCTTCTTCGAGCCGCGTTTCTCCCGCGGGGCCGTCGGCCTCGGCTGGTCCGCCGGGCTTGTGGTGTTTGCGGTGCTTTGCGGCGCGTGTGCGTGGCGCGTGCGGAAATTTGGAGGGTCGGGCTCCCGCCCGACCGCGGCCGGGCGGGAGCCCGGCCCTCCAGCGCCCGCTCCCTCCCCCATCGACCGCTTCCTCTGGTTCGCCTTGCCCGCGGTGGCGTCGGTGCTGCTGGTCGCCACGACCAACAAGCTCTGCCTCGACATCGCGGCCATCCCGTTCCTCTGGGTGCTGCCGCTGGGCGTGTACCTGCTGACCTTCATCCTGTGCTTCGATCACCCGCGCTGGTACGCCCGGGGACTGTTCGCCGCCCTGCTGGCGCTGTGCTGCCTGCTGCTTGCATCCGTCCTCGCGATCCGCGCCCCGCCGCTCTTCCAGATCGTCCTCGCGCTGGTCGCGACGCTCTTCGTCGCGTGCATGGTCTGCCACGGCGAGTTGTACCGCCTGCGTCCGGCCCCCGGCCGCCTGACGGGATATTACCTCGTGATCGCCGCCGGCGGCGCGGCGGGCAGCTTCTTCGTGACCTTCGGCGCCCCGCTGCTGTTCGCCGACTATCGCGAACTGCAGCTGGGCCTCGTGCTGCTGCTCTACCTCGTGGCGGTCATTTGCTGGTTCCAACGCAGCCGCACCCTCGCGCTCGGGCTGGCCGCCGGCCTGCTGGCGCTCCCGGTTGTCATCCCGCTGCTCCGGGCCGACGGCGGCGCGCACTGGTCCGACTGGCTGCTTTCCTACCGGGACGAAACGATCGCCCTGCTCCGCCAGCACGGGCTCCTGGCCCTTTCCGGCCTGGCCGCGCTGGCGGCCACTCTGCATGACCGCTGGCGCGTGGCGGCGGACTGGCGCCCGCGCATGATCGCGATCCCGGTGCTGCTGACCCTGCTGCTCATGGCCATTTTTGGCCAGCAGGCGAAAGCGGACGGAGCCCAAGTCCACGAGGCGGCGCGCAACTTCTACGGCGCCTACAAGGTGTTCCTGTACGGCGATTCGCCGGAGCCGGCGGTGCGGTTCCTCGTGCTGGCCAATGGCGGCACCACCCACGGCCAGCAGTTCCTCGCGCGTCCCCTCTCCACCCAGCCCACGACTTATTACAGCGAGACGAGCGGACTCGGGCGCGCCTTCGCCGCGCTGCCCGGCGGACCGCGGCATATCGGGGCGGTGGGCCTGGGCACCGGTACGATCGCAATCTACGGCCGTGCCGGCGACTCCCTGCGTTTCTACGAGCTCAACCCGGCGATCATCGACGTCGCGATGCGCGACTTCACCTACCTGGCGGACACCCCCGCGAAAGTCAGCCTGGCGCCCGGCGACGCCCGGCTGGTGATGGAGCGCGAGCTGCGCGCCGGCACGGCCCCGCAGTACGACCTGCTGGTGCTCGACGCCTTCGCCGGCGACGCCATCCCCGTGCACCTGCTGACGCGGGAAGCGGTCGCGCTGTACGTCCGCCAACTGCGGCCCGGCGGCATCATCGCGGTGCACATTTCCAACCGGCACCTCGACCTGAGGCCCGTGGTCGAAGGGGTGGCGCGCGCGACCGGTCTCCACTTTGCCTTCATCCACGACACCGTGGACGAAGGGCATTGGTGGCTCTACCCCACGGATTGGGTGCTGCTGAGCACCAGCCTGGAGCTCCTCCAGGGCCCGGTCATCCAACAGGACGCCCAGGTCGCGCCGGACACGCCCGGGCGCACGGTGCTGTGGACGGATGAGCAGGCGTCGCTGTTCGACATCATTAAGTGACGTCGAACCGCGACGCGGTTATTGGTTGGGCGTTATGGGTTGTCGGGAGATGCGGCTCGTCCCAATAACCGATAACCTTCATCCAATAACCGCCGCCTAAGGCTTCGGCGACCCTTCCGCCGGGGCCGGGGCGGGAGCCGGAGGCGTGGCAGGAGCAACGGGCGCCGGTGCCGGCGGCGGCGGATCCTGCCAGAAGTAATAGCCGCGGGAATGATGGTCCCAGCGGATCCAAACCGCGGCGGCGAGCAGCACGAAGAGCAGCAGGAAAACCAGCCGCCGCTGGCGGCGGGCGTCCTTGTCCTCGTACGGATCTTCGAGCGAGCGTTTCGCTCCCGCCGGCAGGGTCGCGATGTCGGTGAGCTTCGTGCCGAAGGGGATGTTGATCTTCACGCGGCCGTTGATCGCCCAGCCGTTGGCGTCGAGGATCGGTCCGAGCGTGCGCTGGCGGAGCTTGAGCCACGCGATGATCACGGCGGGCAGCGAGATCGCGAGCATGACGGCGAGAAACACCAGCGGGAGCTGCCACCAGTGCATCGCCGCCAGCTTGGTGCTGACGGTGGCGAGGGCCCCGCCGATGGCGCCGACCGCGACGCCGAGGGCCGCCACCACGCCGACATCGATCTTCTTCGGCGGAGCGGGCGGCGGCGCGGGCTGCATGTTCTGCACCGCGCTCGTGGCGGCGGCGTTGGCCGCGGCGGTGACGGTCTTGTCCGCCACCTGCCCGAGCCGGTCGTTCGAGGCCGCGTCGGCCGCGGCGGCGCGCTTGGCGGCCATCTCGTCGATCATCCGGATGAACTTCTTGTACGGCGACCAGAACGCCTGGCGCAGGCTGATGGGATTGTCGACGATGCTGGTTACCACGGCGTCCCAATCATTGCCCTGCCGGTCGTAGAAGATGCCGTGCCGCCCGACGAAGAGGAAGTCGCTCGCGCCCTGGGTGAAACAGGCGGCGATCGTCATCGTCGCCGCGCCGCGCGTGCAGGTGCAGTAAGCGATGTAGATCTTGCCCATGGCCGCGAGCGGGCTCGGGGCGTCGACGCGGAGGCACAGCTCCGTGCTGCGGCTGTCGAGGTAGAGCACGCCCGCCTGGAAGACGGCCAGCCGCGCCGGCGAATAAAAATCGGCGAAGTTGACGAAATTGTGGAGCAGCGCGCGGAAATCGCGGTGGTAGTGGACGAGCCGGTCGACGTCGCTGATGGCCTTGAACTCCGGCTCGAGCGCGCGGTCGCTGGCGATGAGCGTGGTGATGGTCTCGTAGCCGTGGCCGTTGAGGATCTCCTTGATGCGGTCGAGGCCGAGCTTCTCCACGGTCGCGCCGGTCTTGCTGCCGAGCCAGGTCTCGTAGGCGCCGAGCCGCGTGTTCAGTTCCTGCCAGCCGGCCTCGGTCAGCACCGTGTGCTCGCCCAGCAGCGGCACGATCGCCGCCTGGCGGAGCGTCTGGAGGGCGGCGGTCCAGGCGGGATTCGTGCCCTCCCCCAGCGACAGCGGCTGGCCGGCCACGACGCGCGCGAGCGGGAAGCTGGCGACCTCCTCCGAGCTGATCTTCAGGTCCTTGGCCGCGATGGCCAGGTATTCGGTCTCGGCCCGGTTGAGCGCGGCGGTGGCGCGGCTGTCGAAGGCCGCGAGCCGGCAGCGGGCGAAATAGTCGTCCACCTTCGCGCGCACGGCCTGCACCGCGGTCACCGCGGCCGCGGTGGCGTCGCCGAGGATGGCGATGTCTTTGACCGCGCTCTGCGCCGTCCAGTGCACGTAATTGTTCAGGTCGGCGAAAAACTTGTCCACCTGCTCGCCCGTGACGCCCTCCTCGCCGGTGCGGTCCTTCGTGCCGCCCATGCAGGCGATGATGTCCTTGATCAGCTGCTGGGCCGCGGGGTCGTCGCTGGCGCCCGGGGGAATGACGCCGTCGCCGTTCAGGGAGTTGGCGGCGAAGATCGCCGCGGTGTTGCTGCTTTCCGCCACGGAGATGACCGTGGCGCCCCGCTTGCCGAGGTTGTCGAGAATCTGCTTGGCCGAGGAGAGAAGGATCCGGCCCTCGGGGACGGCGTCGTTGATGGCCGCGAGCGGCAGGCCGTCCTGGCCGGCGAGCAGCACGCTCACATCCTTGAGCCGCGGGGCGGCCCATTTGATCGCCGCCAGGAGCTCCGGCACGCGGATGCGGCCGTCGCCATCGGTGTCGATCAGCTTGAGCGTCGCCTCGTCGAGTTCGAGCCCCTTCACCGGGCAACCCAGCGCGACCCACAGCTTCTGGTCGAGGTGCTCGAGGTTCAGCAGATCCTCGCCGCTTTCCAACGCCACCTGGTCAAGCCCGCCCGTGCGGAAGAATCTCCATTGGTGCATGCCCATGGGTTAACATAAAGTCCGGTGCGAGCAAAGGGATGAATTATCGACCGACAGTACCCGTTGGGCCAATAGACCAGGCCCGGCCGGGGGGAGAGATCTGGAATCGGGCATCTAAAATCTAAAATCGCAAAAGGCGGTGGGAGGCGGATCGAGATTCCAGATCTTAGATTTTAGATGCCCGATTCCAGATTTCCGCGTGTTGGGGTCCACCGCCCGCTCTCCGCTCAAACCGTCCGCCTCCGCCGGCCCACTTGGCGCCTGACACCTGTCGCTTCCCACTTTTACTGCGCGTCATGCTGTTACCTTCCGATGGCCCCACCCCGGCCGGCGTTGACCGGCGTCACTTCATGAAAACCCTCTCGGTCGCCGGGCTGGCGCTCGGGACCGCCCCGGTGGCCTTCGCCCAGGCCGCCGCACCGCGCCGCCGCTTTGCCATCATCGGCTGTGGCTCGCGCCACCAGATGTACCAGGACGCCATCGAGAAGACCTACCCCGAGCACGCCCAGCTCGTCGCGCTGTGCGACCTGAATCCCGGCCGCGTCGAGGTCGCCCGCAACCGGTCGCTCAAGAACGGCGCCCCCGTGCCCCCGGGCTACGCCCACACCGATTTCGAGAAGATGATCAAGGAGACGAAGCCCGACTTCGTCATCGTCACCACCATCGACTCGACGCATGACGACTACATCGTCCGCGCGCTCGAGGCCGGCGTGGACGTGATCACGGAGAAGCCCCTCACCAACACCGCCGCCAAGTGCCAGCGCGTCCTCGACGCCACCAAGCGCACCGGCCGCTACGTACGCGTGACGTTCAACTACCGCTACTCGCCGCCGCGCACGCAGGTGAAGGACCTCCTGATGTCCGGCGAGATCGGCGACGTCCTCTCCGTCGATTTCCACTGGCTGCTCAACACCATGCACGGCGCCGACTACTTCCGCCGCTGGCACAGCCACATGGAGATTTCGCAGGGCCTGATGATTCACAAGGCCTCGCACCACTTCGACCTGGTCAACTGGTGGCTCGGCGACGTGCCCGACACCGTGTGGGCCGCGGGCAAGAAGGATTACTACACGCCCGCCATGGCAAAGCGCATGGGTCTCAACGACGCCCACGAGCGCTGCCACACCTGCCCCGAGACGGCCAAGTGCAGCTTCTACATGGATCTCGCGGCGAGCCCGTCGCTCAAGGAGCTCTACCTCGACCAGGAAAAATACGACGGCTACTTCCGCGACCAGTGCGTGTTCCGTCCGTCGATCGACATCAACGACACCATGAACGTCATGGTGAAATACCAGGGCGGCCCGACGCTCAGCTACTCGCTCAACGCCTTCAACGCCTGGGAGGGCTATCACATTGCCTTCAACGGCACCAAGGGCCGGCTCGAGCACACCCTCGTGGAGCAGATCTACGTCAACGACGCCGCCGGCGGCGTGCAGGGCGGCATCGCGGCCAACGGCGTCACCACCCGCACCATCCCGCTGCGCGGCGCGGCGACCGTGCACGAGGCCTGGACCGGCGCTGGCGGACATGGCGGCGGCGACAAGGTCATGCTCGACGAGATCTTCCTGCCCGACGCGCCGGCGGACAAGTACCTGCGCGCCTCGAACGAGCACGCCGGCGCGAACTCGATCCTCATCGGCGTTGCCGCCAACCAGTGCTTCAAGACCGGAGGGCCCGTGAAGATCGCCGACCTCGTCACCGGCCTGCAGCTGCCGAAGTACGCCCCGATGCCCTCGCGCACGGCGCCGATCCCGATGCCGCGCGCGCCGCAGAAGGCGATGGCGTGACGATGGGCGAACGCCTTCGATCAGGTTGACGCGACGCTTCCGAGTAGGGCCGGTCTGTGACCGGCCTTTTCTCGAAATCAGAGGCCAGTCATAGACTGGCCCTACTGCCCGGCATCCTTCGCCAAATCCGCCAGCAGGCGCTGGTATTCCGGGGAGTCGCGCAGGAGCTCGCCCGCGGCCTTGCGCAGGCGGTCGACGTCGGCGTCGGGGAGGTGAAAGCTCGTCTTCAGGTTGTAGAGGTAGGCGCGCTCCTCCGGGTCCCGCACATTGCTGAAATTCACGTCGATCAGGTAGAACTCCAGCGTGCCGGGCTTGCCGGTGTGCGCGTCGGCCAGTTCCTTCCAGTGCTCGATCTTCTCGGAGAGCAGCTCGATGGTCTCGTAGGAATAGCGGGCCATGGGAATGCTGGAGCTCCGGACGCCCAGGTTCAGGATGCCCGGCGGGTTGGGCTTCGTATCCCAATCCAGCTTCGTCCGCTGCTCCGCATTGACGAGCAGGATGGCGATGCGCCTCACGGTCGCCAATGTTGGGGCATTCTCCACCGTGGCCTCCTTGACCAGCAGTCCGTCCATGATGGCGCGCAGGCCGAGATTATCCGTCACGCCACCGTCGATCAGGTGAATGTAGGGCCGGGTCGCCTGGGTGCCAATGGCGGCCAACTCGTGGGCCCGGTAGCGCGCCCGGGGCGGCACATTCTTGTCCCCCGACAGGGCGTCGCGCATCCACTCGGGCTGATCGAGGCCGCAGTTGCCGCCGCGGTTGTCGAGGGTGATGGGCGACAGCACGACCGGCACCGCCGAGGAGGCGGCCACGGCCCGGGAGATCGGAAAGCGGGCGAGATCGCCGCAGATCAGGTCAAAGTAGGTCTGGGTGAACTCGAACCTGGCGCCGTTGCTCACGTCGGTGGCGTTGACGAGGATGTACGGGCTCGAGGCCCGCTTCAGGTCGCCGAAGGTGGCGTGGTTGAAAAGGATCTTGTCGTAATAGTCCGCCGCGAGGTCCGAGCGGCCGGCGATTCCCGACCACAGCCGGGGCCAGTTGAGCGGGTTCAGCGTCTGCCACATCAGCACGCTCTGGACGTCGCGCTTCAGGAAGCGGGGCTCGAACTCGGTGAAGATCTTGTCGCCGTAGAGGGCGTAGGCGGTGGCGGTGAAGCTGCCGCCCGACACGGACGAGATGCCGTCGACCTCGGTCAGCATGTTCCGCCCGGCGTGGTGCGGCACCGCGGTGTGCGCCAGCTCCTCCATCACCCCGTAGGAAAACGCGGCGGCCCGCGTGCCGCCGCCGGAAAGGGCCATCACGAACGTGAGCTCGGGCTGGTTTTCGATGCTCCGGCGCTCGGTGCCATAATAGTAGCCATGCGCCGGGTCGGCGTTCGCCAGTTTCGGCGTTTCCATCCGGGTCGCGCAGCCGGCGAGGAAAAGCGCGCCCGCCGGCAGGCCGGCCCGGAAAATCAACTGGCGCGCTCTAGTCATGGATTGGCGGATGGTGTCCTAATTTGTCCTGTCATCGCGAGGGGCGCGAAGCGCGCCGTGGCGATCCAGCTAGATGGATTGCTTCGCCGCCCGCTCTGCGGGCGCCTCGCAATGACAAATTAGGACACCACCGACTGGCGGGCGAGATTGGCCTCCGCCCGCAGCCGCGCAAGACCGGAGCCCGCAGGTTAGCACAAAGGCCAAGGCGACCGGCCGCCCGGGCGGCACTCCGGCCTGACCGAGCGCCTAAAACGAGTGCCACCGGTGGAAACGCCAGCCCGCAGCGGATTGCCCCATGGTTCAGGTGCCCCAACGCGAGGGCCGCGCCCGCATGCGGCGGACGCGGCCCCGTAATTGCAACTGATCGCATCAGCGCGCGGTCACTGGCCGCTGGTCTGGGCGTTCGAGAGTTTCTCCAGCACCTGGTCGAGCGAGAAGCTGCCGACCTTCTGGCTCGGGGGGAACTCCTTGAACGTGGCGATGTATTTGGCGATGTACTCCTGCGCCGGCACCAGCAGGAAGGTGCGGTCAATCCGCCAGTGGCCATAGTCGACGCCGATCCGGTCGCCTTCCTCGAACGGATCGGACCGGAGGTTGAAGATCTTGGGCAGCCGCAAGGGCACGAACGGCTCCTGCCAGACATCAAATCCGTCCGCCCGTTGCTCCGCGAAGACGATCTTCCAGTTGTCGTAGCGCAGCCCCACGAGCGACCCGTCGTCGTTCCAATAGAAGAATTCATGGCGCGGGCTGGGCGTTTTTCCGGCGAGGGCATCGGTGATATTGTAGCCGTCGAGATGTACCTTGAAGGTCTTGTCGCCGACTTTCATGCCTGTGAGCAATTGCTCCTTCACGTCCGGCACGCCCACCGCGGCGAGGAGGGTGGGCAGCATGTCTTCATGCGAGAAGATGTCGTTGTTGACGGTACCGGGCTGGATAACCCCGGGCCAGCGGATGGCGCAGGGCACGCGGTAGCCGCCCTCCCAGTTCTCGTTCTTCTCGCCGCGGAAGGGCGAGGCGCCGCCGTCGGGCCAGGAAAACTTCTCCGCGCCGTTGTCGGTCGAGTACATGACGATGGTGTTTTCCTCGAGGCCGAGCTCCTTCAGCTTGTCGAGGATCTGGCCAACCATCGCGTCGTGTTCGAGCATGCCGTCGATATAGGGGGTGAGGCCGGACTTGCCTGCGCTTTCCTTCTTCAGGTGCGTGAAGATGTGGCAGCGGGTGGAGTTCCACCAGAGGAAGAACGGCTTGTCGGACTTGGCGGCCTTGTCGAGGTAGTCGAGCGTGGCCTTGGTGAACTCCTCGTCCACGGTCTTCATGCGCTCGATGTTGAGCGGCCCGGTGAGTTCGATCTTCTGCGTGCCGTCGGGATTCGCCCAGGTGTGGATCACGCCGCGCGTGCCGTACTTCTTTCGCATCGCCGGGTCCTTGAAATAATCGGGGTTCTCCGGTTCCTGCTCCGCGTTGAGGTGGTAGAGCGAACCGAAGAACTCGTCGAACCCGTGGGCGGTCGGCAGCGTGCTGTCGGCGTCGCCGAGGTGGTTCTTGCCAAACTGAGCGGTGGCGTAGCCCTGGGCCTTGAGCAGCTCGGCGATGGTCACATCCCGCGCCTGCAAGCCCTCTTTGGCGCCCGGCAGCCCGACCTTGAGCATGCCCGTGCGGAAGCCGGACTGGCCGGTGATGAAGCAGGCGCGGCCGGCGGTGCAGCTCTGCTGGCCATACCAGTCGGTGAACAGCGCCCCGCCCTTCGCGATGCGGTCGATGTTCGGGGTCCGGTAGCCCATCATGCCTTGGTTGTAGGCACTGATATTCCAGTAGCCGATGTCGTCGCCCCAGAGGATGACGATATTGGGTTTCTTGGCCGGGGCGGCGGCATGGGTCGCAACGGGCGCACCCAGAAGCGCTACGCCTACCGCGAGAAGCGGCCAGCCGATGCGCGTGAACTTTGATTTTGGTGACATGATTTTCGGGGTTGGACGAGTCAGCCGAGTCAAACGTGCGGAACGTACGTGTGCTCGCACATACGAAGTGGCCGGCTTGGCAAATAGGTTACCGAATAGGGCTTGCGTGAGCTATTGGACCAAAGGCCACGCGCCGGTCACGGCATCTGGGCCGTCTTCGCGCGCTCGAGTCCGCGGACGAACATCTTCGCCCAGCCGCTCAGCGCATTTTGGGCGGCGATGACATTGGTCGCTTGGTTGCGTGGGACGCGCCAGGTGTAGTTGTCACCCTTGCTGCCCTTCTGGTCGAAGGCCCGGGCCAGCAGCTGGCGGGTCTCCGCATCGTACAACTCGAGGACCAGCGTGGCCTCGCCCGCGCCATCCGCGTAGATACTGCTCACTGCGCCGAGCTCATTGTTCGGATCGGGCACATAGACATCCAGGTCGAGGATGGCGGGCTTCAGCGCGAGGGTGTCCGGCCCGATACCGTCGGCCAGGGCGTAGCCCGCTTTCGTGAGTTCCTCGGCAAACGCCTGCAGCAACAGCTCCTTCCCCTTCGCGATCATCTTTTCCATGTCCTTGCCGGAAATCGGATGCCCGGGATCCGTCACCTGGAGGTTGGTCTGCCAGTTTTTCCGGAAAGCGATCGTGGGCTCGACGAGCAGGATCTTCCGGTAGCCGGCGAACGAGACCCCGGGCCGGCGATACACCAAGTCGGCCTCCGTGTCCCGGACGAGCGCGAGTCCATCCGGGGTCTTTTCGGGTGGCTTCTCCGCGGCGGAAGCGACCGCGGTGCCGACGGCAACGCAGACGGCGAGAAACAGGCGCGAAGGGATCATTGTTTTCATGGGAAACAAGGGAGGCGACTTGGGACGCGAGGCCGTGCCGGCGGGATATCGACCGCAAGATTTGGCGAAAGAGTAGCGGATCGGGGCCGCGCGAGATATTAGACCAAGGGGAAAGGCGTCGCGCGCAGGAAACCCTCCTGTTCCAGCGAAACGGCTATTGCTCCCGCTTCCCGCCGCCCGCACCCTCGCACCCCCCGTCATCCCATGACGTCAAACCGGACAACCCGATGGTTGCTGGGAACGAGCACCGCGTTGCTCGTGCTGTTCCTGTGGCTGACGGCGATCGCCTACCGGGCCTGCCGCGCCGCGGAGCGCGACAGCCAGATGATCAGCACCGATGCCGTGCCCGGTTCCAATGCCGCGCTTTCCATCCGGGTCGCGACCTCGGCGTGTGTCCGCTATTCGCTGCAGGCGCTGATCACCGCCGATCCCGGCCGCCGCGCCGACTGCCTCGCCCGGGCCCACCAGGCGGAGGCGGATTTTCTCGCGGCCGTGCAGCAATACCGCGGGACGATGCGGATCAATCCCGGGCGCGACCAGGCCCTGATCGAAAAGGCCGCGACGCAATTTGCCGCGCTCCAGGAGAAGCGGAAACACTTCGAGGAACTCCTGGCCACCGACGCGCCGGCCAGCCGCGCCTACTTCGAGCTCGAGGTGCTGCCGCTCTTCGTCCCGGTGGTCGACGCCGCCGACGCCCTCGTGGCCTACAACCAGGAGAATGCCATCGCCCGCGCCGAGGCGATCGCGCAGCGCAGCCGCAGCCTGAAGAACGCCATGTGGGTCGCCCTGGGCATGTCGCTGGTTTGCGGCATCATCCTGATCGCCAATATCGCCGCCTGGCGGCGGGAGCAGCGCATGCAGGACGAGAACGCGCACCGGATGCGTGCGATCATGGACAATCTTTCCCTGCTCATCGGCCTCTGCGACACGGAGGGCCGGCTGCTCGACTTCAATCGCACGGCGATGAAAGCCGCCGGCGTCGAGCGCGAGGGACTGGTCGGCAAGTTCCTGCAGGACACGCCGTGGCGGACGGACGGCCACAACCCGGAGGCCCAGCAACGTCTGCGGGAGTGCATCGCGCGGGCCGCCCAGGGTGTCGGCTCCCGCTCGGACGTCGAGTTCCGCACCACCGATGGCAGCACCATCATCCTGGACTTTCGCTGCGACCCGGTGCGGGACCCGGACGGCCGCATCCGTCATCTCGTGGTCTCCGGCATCGACGTCACCGAACGCGATAAGCTGAAGCAGCAATTCCTGCGCGCCCAACGGATGGAGGC
>Ga0247757_10001921_pt1 | contig 12135 bp, 16 predicted proteins | sample UWRJL126311R4_FD_180929 | JGI IMG/M metagenome (GOLD analysis project Ga0247757, IMG submission 180929) | Plant litter microbial communities from Arlington Agricultural Research Station in Wisconsin, United States - UWRJ-L126-311R-4 | ecosystem: Environmental > Terrestrial > Plant litter >...
CACATAGAAAAGAATCTTAAGATAACGGTGCTTCCCCTGTTATAATGCCCCAAAAAGTTCAAAACCTATATATCAATTTGGTCACTCCCAGATTCAACCCCGCTTCCTTCGTGGGAGGTTTCTGTTGAACCAAAATAGTATCCGAGTACAAATTTACCACGAAAATATCGTATATACGCGTCGCGACAGTTCCACATAGACTGGCTCTTCATTGATGTACATGAAATCACTAGCCTCTTCTATAAGAGGTTTATGGCGAGTAGTTATCTTGAGAGCTATTCCATTCAGCATGAACACCAATAAAGAACGTATATTCGATTTCATTTGTATTTAAAATATCTAATAAGCTAGATGTACGCCTTGGGCACGTCAATAATCTTAAAGATAACAGTGGGCTCCACCGTTATAGTAAGTCAAACAAACGCAAAGCCAAGGACATGTAAATTATCACATACTAGTGGAAGCATTATTCTCTTGAGATTCTTTTCCTTGCGTGTAGGACGCAAGTCTATGTTGCGTGCAAGAATTATTTTTTTTAAAAGAAAAAAAGGAATGCCAATGGAAAAGAGAGGGGAGATAAAGGAAGCAATCTTCAGATTATGACAGACAAGTAACCTAGCATATATAAGAACGTAAATAGTCAAGAACACGCATGTGCATTGGTAGGTCAAACATATTACGACACGTACGAATAGTTATGACTCTTTGAGCACCTTACTCTGGGGCGCTTTTACTTTCAAAGATCTATTGAGCTCTCATCACATATGTAGCTTTTCGTTAAGAAGAGGGACTAAAATCGTCTCATCGTTCGAAGTCCATATGACTCACGCGCTGTTCGTGCTTAATTGTCATACTCTACAATGCCCCCTCTTCATGGCTTACTGTGGGCATAACGCAAAAGACATCGCCTACGTGCGAAATGCTGACGGACTGATCAAATCCTTCCTTCGAACATGGCCCCTCTATCGGCCTCCTCCGACCGAGGAAACCCACATAATCCGACATGGGAAGCAAAAAGATCACGGACGTTAACTCCACTCAAACTCCACGTCCGCCACCGTCTAGAACCCCCATCGGCACTCTTCCTCAAAACGGCAAAAATCGGACCTCCAATCATGCCCAACCGTCTCCACCCAGATCCGCACTCCAACAACCCAACCATACTTTCCCAAATTGACTCTAAATGTAGGTCTCCACGCACCCTTCCCTTTCCACTTACCAGGCCCCACGCTCAACGCCTTGGAAGCGAAAGAAATTTTTCTTCTTCGTTCCCAACATAATGTCCGCAGCATGGGCCTGTCATGCAATGCAGATGCAGATGCAGACGCGAAATGCCAACCCTATGCAAGCCAGCCCTAGCGAAACTACATATGCAAATGTACAAGTCGGCGGCAAAAATGGAGAAAGACAACGGACCGGCATGAACGGCGAGCCCTGCTTACCCTAGGGCTGGGATTCTAGAAAAGACAGATGGAGCGGTGTCGGAGCTGGACGAGGGACGGCAAAATAGGCTACGCGATGTAATATTGATAATTCTGGTGACTATTGCATGTGTGCGGCCGAAACATCTCCGGCGGGGAGTGGGGTTTGGGGGAGAGATGGCGCCTTCGCAACCCTGAAGCCAAAACTAAGCGCAACATGTCGCACGCAATTGACGTCAATGTCAATGCTGGTAGCTTCGGGCGTTAGCAGCGTCGACTAAGAGAGCATGGTGTCTGTGCATTGGTCTTACACGCCTGTATCACCAGCTTTCTGTATTAGATGAGCCGAGGTACACGGCTAATTCGACATGCACGCATGAGATAGCTTGCGAGGTGGCTTTTGTGAGGCTCAAAGAGTGCATAGGGCTTGTGTAACGCAGTTGTGGAATTGTGATAGGTTCTTAATTCGATATACAAAGTAGAGGGTCCTGCCGTTGCATGAACTCCTCCGCAAAAGACCAGCTCTCGGAAGCTGTTCGGCGATGCCTGTTGCTACCAATCTCTAGGGTATATAAGACGCCATACCAGACGCGATCCTAACTATATCAATGACAGCAACCTGTCCATCGCCATTCGTATTCCAGCCGTTGAGCCATAGTCTTCAGTCGTGATTCATCTTCAGAACCATGACATGTACCTTATAGACCATGCCGCTCTATCCGTCATGTTCCGGCATAGTGATTTGTCCACCCCTCCATCATCTATTACTCATGCGTGGAGGCTTGCGCCGCCAGACTCGATAGCTTCGATTTCGGCTTCAGACCACGTCAGGCGCTGAAAGCGCTGGGGAAGTTCGGAGCGGTCGAAAAAGGAGCCCTTGGTGGGCTCGACGGGGCCAAGTGAAGCTCCGGGGGTGGCGCCGATGTGACCTGTGGAGAATTTGGAGGTCTGGTTGAGAGGACCGTGCTGCTGGGCCTTCTGGCGATAGCTTGCGAACGACTCTGGAAGGGCGTTCGAGGGAGACGCAGGGTGGACTTGGGGTGTGTGGTCAATCTCTGTGCTGGGGCATTAGCAAAGCGTGCCATTGGGATCTGTGCAACGGCCAACTGACTGCTAGGCGTGGTGCGCTTGCCGAGGAAGCGAATCATGGGCTGACGGCCCTGCTGGAGGATCTTGGTTGCGTTCATTGCGGATGGCTCGATGTAGCGGTGACGAGGTTGGGGTTGGCAGTGGGGTATGGGTAGCGGCAGCAGCAGCGCTGAGTTGCGATGGGAAGCTCAAGAGAAGATCTCGCAGGCGAGTTGCAGTATTGGATAGTGTTGGGTGAGGGGAAAGGGTGGTAGATGGAAGGGTTAGGTGCAGTGCAGTGCGCACGATGGAGGACTGATAAATAATGCACGCTACGCACGAGGGCGCCAGGCCACGGCCACGGCCTAGCCCAAAGGCACAAACTGTTGGCAGCTATTCACTACGCATCAAACGAGAATCGCGTGAGTTTGAGTCGCTATCAGAGTCTGGCTGGCGTGTCTCTCGCCCACGCAGGCCGAACTCCGCAGTGAGCGTGCCTTTCACTTGCGTTCTTTGCGCTTCTGGCCGGGGCTCTAGGGCAAGACTTTCGTCGCTGCTGCATGCACCCCGCCAATCGCGTGCCCGTCGGGCTTATCGAACCCCACGAAAGGCCGCCCACCACAACTGCCATCCTTGAACGTGGGCGTGTTTGCCTTTCTTCATCGACCGCCAAACTCCGCCATCTCCATGCATGAGCTGCTGCTGTACGGGCAGGTCCCGTCCACGCGCCATGAGCAGGTCCTGAAGGTTCTGGCCGGCGTCGCTGCCATGCAACCTCACCGGGTGCTCCAGAGAACCATCATCTACAAGCCTACCAAAGCGCCCCAGGAGCCAGGAGCCCATCTCAGCCATCGCGGAGGCTCTCAGGAGGTTCGCAGCGCCAAAGCTAAACAGCCGGCCGCGAAGGACCTGTATTACACCAAGCTTGTGCAGAGACTCACTGAGGAGGATTTCGGACGTGGAGGTCCGCAGTCGCACGAGGACGGAAAGCGTTTGTCAGCGAATGTCAAACCCGGGGAGGAGCCTAAGTGGTCATTCGAGTTCCAAGACACTCCGGATACTGGAGACAGAGGTGTGTCCATACGCTTGACCACCTCGACCGATCTCATCTCAGGCGATCCCCACGAATACATGGTCGCCGCTGGCCCTAACAGGTAAGGATATCTCCGGCCTCCGATCCTAGCATGACTAAAACCATCAAGCTTCGTATCCGAATACTATGTTGAGGGTCACCGCTTTGTCTACGGTAACGTCATTATGTTCCTGCACCGCCTTCTACATGAGCCCGGCGTTCGGTCTTTGGAGACTGCACCCAGGGTAAACCCGCCGGTTTTCCCCGCTCTCCAACCCTTCGACCCGAGTGGCGCATACATTCTCGAGGCAAAGGTGCGCGTACAGGAATATAATAATCAGACTGTGCTAGAACGTGGCGTGAATGAACTGAAAGCCTTCCAAACCCAGATGAGAGGCTGCGTAGATTTGGATCTTCCGGACAGGCTTTCACTGGATACGCGCGTCAAGTACAAACCTCCACCTCCACCTACCCGCACAGCTAGATGAACATGAAGGTACAGGTATCTCAGGAATGCTACAAGTGTCCAGTATCTGAATTATGCGTAACTGCTATATCCAGACGCTGTTTCATAAAGAACTGCAACTGTCCGACTGTTGAGGACCCGGCCTGAATATCATCCGGTCATATTTCACTCACACGGATGAGTATGACATAGACTAGAAGGACTTGTATAGTGACTCAGCGTCAATGAGTGTACCCCTGAATGGGTGTGCAGTAATGCATGCGTAGTAATTTATTAGGTACTGCATCTTTCAGTCCCGCAGCATTTCCGTATGACCACGCCATTGTGTGCCGGATTTGAGCGAAATCCTTTGAGGGTGAAGTCTAAGACAATGCGCGATCCTTTTGGGCTGCATTGATGTGGTGGCTATCTTATCAACGAACTCAAACGTGGCCTACATTTATTTGTTTGCTGTGGATGGATATTTTAAGGTCCTGAATCTTGAGATTAACCGTGTGCACGTGAGAGCGTGAGAGCGTGCGAGCGTGTTCGCGAGAACAGGCGCGATGGCTGAACATCACCTCGTTGCGATCTGGGCCATCGCAACCTCGACACAACGCCCTTCTACCTCCCTTATGCGTTAAGTTGTATCCGTACCTTCAGCGATGCCCAGCCGCCCAGCTATAGGGAAAAGGCCGAGCTCTAATGATAGGGGCGTTTCCCCTCCTCCAGCAAAGCGGAAGCAACAATCCACAACGACCAGTGCGTATTGCTTCTGGCCAGAGAGTACACAACACTAAAGAGGTTGCAGGCAAGGCCGTAGCAAATTTTTTCACACCACTCTCCAAGAAGGAGCCTGAGCACATGTCATGGCGTATCGTCAGCGATAGCCTTTTGATTGGGCGTCACAGTGTCACCGCTGCAACACAGGCAGCCAAGGCTGTCACGACAAGGCGAAAAATAGCTGCGTTCGACTTCGTACGTTGGCGCACTGGAGCGCTGTCCCAACCCGCCTAGGATTTGTGATAGTAATTAACATCGTAGGACTCGACATTGATCACGCCTGCTTCTGATAGAAAGTTCGCTCGCAATGCGTCCGACTGGAAATGGTGGGACAGCAGCATCCCACAAACGCTGCGAAAGCTTCACGAAGATGGGTAGGGTCAAGTCCTACGTTTTCCTGCGACTATCGAGAGCCATTTTACGCTAACAGGGCATCCCTGCGGCCAACAGATATCTCATCGCAGTGTTGAGCAACCAAGGAGGCATCAGCCTAAAGCCCGACCCGAAGAAGTTAAAGAGTGACCAGAAACGATTGGCAGATTTCAAGGGCAAAGTGTCGGCCGTGCTCAACCAGCTCGAGTTGCCAATCTCGGTGTATGCAGCCACCGGACATGATCAGTATCGCAAGCCCCGAGTAGGAATGTGGCAGGAACTGCTCGAGGACCACGACCTAGAGGCTGCAGAAGCAGTGGATTTGGAGAACTCCTTTTTCGTGGGCGATGCAGCCGGCCGCGAGGCAGCGCACGGGGGAAATTCAAAGGACCATTCCTGCGTCGATAGGTAAGTGCAAATTACACGCAGCCTCTGTACTCGTTTAAAAATACTGAAAGGGTCTAGAAACTTTGCTACTAACGTGGGCCTGCAGTTTCATACACCTGAGGAATATTTCCTGCATCACGATCCATTACCTTTTACTAGGGGATTTGATCCGAAGACTATTTTCGAGGAGGGGGCTGTGAAGTCAACACCGACCAGTAAGTTAAGGTCTACAAGCCACACGGAACATCGGTGAACAGCCCCATACTAAGTTCAGCCTTCAGTTCCGAAGCCATACAGCAGAGCCAATTCGCTTGATATCGTTCTGTTCTGCGGCAGTCCAGGTGCGGGTAAGTCGACATTCTACTGGAAGCAACTGCAACCTCTTGGGTACGGTCGCGTCAACCAAGATGTTCTCAAAAGTGTAAGTGCTCATTCCCATGTTATCTAGCACGTGCTCGCCTGCTTTACCCCGCTCTTTGAGTAACGTCGTTAATACAGCGTGATAAATGCTTGAAGGCTGCGGAGCAACTGATTGGAGAGGGCACCAGCGTAGCAGTGGGTAAGGATAGGCACACCCCACACTTGCTAGTAACGCGCGTTCGCGAACTAACCACAGTCCAGACAACACGAATGCCGATCGAGAGACGCGGGCGCATTGGACTACTCTAGCGAAGAGAATGGATGTTCCGATCCGCTGCGTGGTTTTCACGGCTCCAAGCGAATTATGCCAGCATAATGACACATTCCGTTCGATGAATGTTGGCCAAGAGGTGAGTGTTCCGACGTCAAAATGGTAATTTACCACGCTCGGAACTAGGGGTATCTGCCTCAATCGGTGCTTGACCTTGCGCGTTGGGAGCTGCCATGCGCATACACGGGTGGTAGCGTTCGACACGGCATGGCTGACAAAGCACCTCCGACCAAAGTTGTTCACTCACTGACGGCTTGCAGACCAACCCTGAGCAACGGGTAGTCCTGCCGAAAACAGCGTTTTTGGGATTTGCAAAGAGATACCAGGAGCCTCAGATTTCCGAGGGGTTCCAGGACATTGTGCGAATAGACTTCCAGGTACGGTTTCAGAGGGACGGCAACGCTTAGGCGAGCTCCCGGACCACCCACGGCTGCAAGCTGACTTTGGAACGTTTAGTTTGAAGGCCCTGAGGAGCGCAAGAACCTGTGGAGCAGGTTCTGGATTTGAGAGAGAAGGAGACGGCGCAAGAGCCAAAAAGCGACGGTGCGTGGGGAGGGAGATGAGCGCGTTCGCAATCGCAATCGAGCGGCTGCATGCGGCAGGGTTTACAGACGCATCTCTCCCTCAACAAGTTCAGAGGAGCGATTCGATAGAGTAGTGATAGGCCCTATGGAGGCAATATCTTTTCGGAAGGCTCTACCCTGTTGCCGCTGTCAATATCTTATCTGCATCTGGCTTACTTGCGCACTAAGAAGTGTTTGCTTGTCATTGAATGGCCGGCCTATTGCTTGCCTCTCTTACGAGTACATGTATGTATGAACGGCAATACCCGGAGCATCCTCCGCGCGGCCAATGGCTAGCAGCAAATTGCTGCAGGGCTGGCCGCAGCAGAAATGCAGTAGCAAATACTTTGGTCGGCTTGGCGATGGTGGGAAAAAAAAGAGTGTCGTGATGGGACCGGCTGGTTCAGGCGGTTTGACCTTTTGACGAGCTAACGAAATGAAAGAGGGGAAGAAAGAAAAAAAAAAAAGGAAAAGAAGGGCACAAGACAGATCTTGGTAGGCTACTCTAGTACATGCTTCACGATGAACCTTTGCAGGTTCTGGTACCCTTCTGCGATGGCGAAGCGGTGCGAATTTTGTGATTGGGCTGGCTTTGGTGGATTCTAGCTGCAGGGTTTTTCTCACTACACGATTCCCCCTCTTTCACGGCGAGGTGGGCCGTTGGGATCGGTCGAAGCTCCAACGCTGACTTGTTGCAGTGGGGTTGCTGCCGGTGGAAGAGGGGGGAATATGGTACATAGCGGGTTGTACCTGCTCTAGGCGACGGGAGGACCATCAGCAACTCTGGTTGCTCCTTCACCACTGACCGGCAGTTGTCGCTGGGCTGCACGTCGCAATCAATGCATGGTGAGCGTTGCCAGCCGTTTACGGTTTGCTAGCCCGGCAAACGTTGGCAACGTTGCTGTGCCGTCCCGCGCAAGCCTCCATCGAGGCGAGAGACAGCGGGTTCCCGTGTCTAGTGCGCCTGGCTCCGTGATGGCGCGTTGGTGGGTAAGCTCGCGATCGTGTGGGCTCAGCAGGTTGCAACGCTCGCTCGCTGGCTGTGCTGTGCTGTGCTATGCTTCCCACGGCCATGCCCCACGGGCCCAGCGCGACTTTGCCGAAAACTGCGACTAGGCCCGAGCCGGACGTGCCTGTCGTCATGATCGGAGCGGGCGGCCGGGCATGTTCCCAGGGTGAAATTGGGTGGGCTCGGTTCCGAGGGGCAGGAAGGCAGAGCGACGGCACGGCTTGAAGCCCATCGCTGGACACGACGCTGAGAGTGCTTGAGGCCGCTGGCACGACCGAGGTGATTGGGCCGAGGGCGTCGAGGGGGAGCTTGTCTGGCTGCGGCGTGGTAGGCGATGCGCTGGCTTGCTGCCGACGGTGCCTGGTGCCTGGCAGGCTGGCGTGGCTCGAGTGGTGACAGCAGGGCAGGCCTTGCCAGGAGACAGCAACAAGCACCACTACGAGTTGCTACCGCCGGCTGCTGCTGACAGGGGAGTAGCATGAGGAGTCGAATGTTGCAAGGACGGAAGCGGGCTAGGGCTGCCAATCGGCGTGGGCGCAGCGGCGAGTTTTCTGCCAGTACCGCTCCGATTCGCCTGCCGGATGAAGACACTTTTTTTTTCTGCTGGCCCAGCTTCGCTTCCAGCCCCCTCTGTTTTTCTTCCTGGCACGCACGTCTCAGCATTGCGCTGTCGACGGTTCGGCGTGTCGCGAGACGAATGGTGAGGCTGCGGGCGAGCCATTGAAGCGGGCGTCGAAACGACAGGCCCGTGGTTGTTTTGCAGTGTTTGGAAACTCTCTGGGCCGGTGCGGACGACACGCGGTGGGCAGGGCAGCTTGGACAGCATCCTGGTCCTGGGCCTTGACCTTGCCCTGGTCCTGGCCGTCGAGCAGCAGCAGCTCAGCGATCATCACTGGGTGGAAGTGCATCCCTCGCAACCACGCTGGCGGGTCTCTCACGAGGCACAGAACGGCATGAGAGAGCATTCTGCTTCTTGCCTAGCCTGCCCAGAATAGCGTCTCCCAAATGTCGTTGCTGGCCGTGGACGGCCGTGGAGCGTCACAGGCGCTGAGGTGCTTGCAGCGCCGGCCGCCCACCAACAGCATCCTGAATCCGCCGCAGGACCAACGACGACCGGGCGGGGGGAGGAAATAAGCAAAGGCTGGGCGCGTCCGACGTGGGCGTGGGCGTGGGCGTGGACACGGGCAGCATCGAGCATGAATGTGACCCAGACAGCAGCAGCAGCAGCGTCGACGCCAGACGGCGGCGCGCGTGTCGAGGGCAGCAGCCCAAGGCAGACCAAGGCAGGCCAGCAGGCCAGCGGCAGAGCAGACACGACGGCGCCGTCGGGGGAAGGGCCAGCACAGCCGCGGGCCGTTCACCAGTCGCTGAGTCGTGAGAGTCCAGGCGTCGCGGCGAGAGGTGGGCGACGGTTAGCTTGCGCGCTGCCAGGTCCGGTCTTTTTCTGGCGGGCGGCCTGGAGCTGCTGGAGCTGCTGGGGCTGCTGGGCTGGCTGGGGCCTTGGCAAGCGTCACGCCCCGGCAGGTAAGGCTGGCGACGGCTGGCGACCCCTGCCCCCCTGTCTCCTTGCGAGCAACGCTGCGGGAAGCCAGGCCCAGCAAGCCCCAAGCAGGACCGCCAGCAGCAGGATAGCATAGCCAGAGTGCCGGAGGCCACTACGTCCAGCCCACCCACGTCGCCCGCCCGCACAAATGGCCCTGTTCGCCCCCAGCTGCGCCCGAGCCAGCGAGTCCACCGTCCAGTCTCTCTTTCCCTCGCTCCTTGAGTCTGCTCCCCTTCGCCGTCGCTGCTTGCCATTGCTTGCCTGCCGTTGCTGTCGCCGTCGCTGTCGCTGCCGCCTGCCGCTCGCTCTCCTGCCTGCACCCTTCCATCCCCCCCTCCCACCACCACCGCACGCGCTCCCATTGTCTCTCCCACCCACTGTGCGTCAATCCGGCCGGTGAGTCGCGCCCGCCTGCATCCTCACGTGCGCTCGCCTAGAGCGGGCGCGAGCCGAAGCTGTGCGTGCGTTGTGTGCTGACCACTCGCCAGCAGGATAAACACCCAGCCAGCACCTACGTGTTTTCGCTCTGTCGTGGCACCGCTCTCAAACTTCGCCATACCGCCACACCTCCCCCCTCCTCCCCAACCATCAATTTACGGTACAGCACCGCAGCCGCCGAGCCGTCTAGAAATTGCCCGCACGCCTGCCACTTTAAACGGGCCATGGCCTAGTGCTCCCCCCAAGCACCAAAGAAAATCTCTTCCCCGTTCTGGTAGTGCTCGCCATGCGCGAAATGAAACCTCTGATCCTCCCCAAGCTCGTCGCCCAGCGCAAGTCGTCCAAGAGCTCGCTCGAAATGTCTCGCGAACCCACTCTGTCCGTCCACTCCAGCACCGACTCTGGCTTCTACTCAGCTTCCGAATGCTCCACGCCGCCCACCCCAAGCTTCTACCGTGGCCATCTACGCTACGCGAGCTCCACCTCGTCATTGTCCTCAAGTCCGCCCACCTACGAGCTGACCGACACTCCCAATGCCTCCGGGAAGCTCCCCAAGCTCACCGAGGATGTCGAGCGCGAAGAGCCCGAGGTGACGGTAGCCTCGTGCAACTGTGAGTTCCACTCTGCTGTTTCGTCCCAACCCCCACTGACGTGATATCAGGCGGTATTGAGCTTCCCCAGGACCCTGTGATCGACGAGGCCTACGACTTCGCCGATTACAGCTTCCAGTCCAACCAGCACCAGTCCAAGCGACGCCGTTCCGTGGAATCAACCGCGCACAGCGTTACTCACAGACTGGAGCGTAGCTTCCCTTCCTTCTCGCGCAAGCTTCGTGAGCGCAAGAGGTCGTCCACTTTCCACGGGAAGACATCTCGGAGCACCACTCCATCCAGGGTACCCTCGACCCGGTCATCTTCAATCACGAGTTCCATCCACCAGGTTCAGGGTTACGATTCCATGGATACGTTTGCGTCATCGTCCGCGCCCGTCCTCAGCAGAGAGGCCGAGCCAATTGCCTCGACACCAATCGACGTCGCTAAGGCGAACGCATTAGAGATCGACGTTGAACAGATTGAAGCCGAGCGCTTCGCTACCACGCCTCTTCTGCCGCCTTTGCTGGTCAAGACTCGTCTCGACGATGTGCCTACGCAGTCCCCCCTCCAGTCTCCCACCGTCGCCATGGCGGACCCGTCGCAATCGCTCGTGTCCACCCCCATCGACACACCCCCGGTTCGCGCTTATCATACACCACCTCTCTCGACCAAGGCATCTGTCGCATCGTTCAAGACGTCACGCGTCAGCCCGCTGGTTCCCTCGAACGAGATCCCACCAATGGTGCTGACTGATCCCGACGACAAGTGGGCCTTGGTGCTGGGTCACAACAACTTTACCATCCACCCGGAACCTTATGTGCCCGACTTTTGTGACTTGGCGTCCCTGCGACAACTGTTCGCCGACTGGGAACAGGCCCGCCGCAATTTCACCAAACACCAGGTGCGGATGGCCGAACACAACGGTCCCACATCAAAGGCCTACCTTCTCTGCGAGCAGAAGTGGGCTGAGATTGATGCTTTGTGGAAGAAGAACAACGATCTGGCCATCACACGTGCCGCAGAGATGGGTGAGGAACCCGAGCCAACGTCGGCCACGGAACCGGCCCCACTCAGCAAGATGCCAACCTTGAACGATCCAAAAAGCGTGGGAAAGTTCCCCAAGCTTGGCGACGAAGACATCGTCGGCCCTATGGTCCAGATCGCGTCACCCATTCTGCAAAGTTCGCCATCCCGGAAGCGAGGCTTCTTCCGATTCTTCAATGACCTCAAGTTCTCTACCTCGTTCCTCGGGAAATCAACCACAGGCGTGCGCAGTCACTGATCACGGATCAATATCTTTCCTTGTCTATATTTGTGCGATTAAGCATCTTGTTCCATGCTTGTAACATACCCTCTTGCCCATGGCTCACGAGGTACGACTTGTACGACACTTATCTTAGGTGACCTGCATGGGTCACGACCGCTCCTTATCACGATTTTCCTATGTCCAAACTTCAATGATCTTAGAGGACCTTTTTTTTTCTCTCCACAGTTTCATCCTCATGCGGATGGACCTCCCTCGCAGGGAGTACAGGCTGGTGTTTATGAGTATACAGACGGTCACCCGATTGGCCGTGCTTCACTGCATGTTCACGAAGCGCCACAGGCTCATCAGCCAAAAAGTGTTTTCCTTAGCGATATGTCTGCTGTTTAGTTTGTAATTTCTCTGGTCTATATCTGTGAAGACGGAAGTTAACCAAGGAGAGTTTTTCGGAATTTTTTTTTTTTTTCGGCGGCTTTACCCCCCTTT
>Ga0247757_10001922_pt1 | contig 12125 bp, 7 predicted proteins | sample UWRJL126311R4_FD_180929 | JGI IMG/M metagenome (GOLD analysis project Ga0247757, IMG submission 180929) | Plant litter microbial communities from Arlington Agricultural Research Station in Wisconsin, United States - UWRJ-L126-311R-4 | ecosystem: Environmental > Terrestrial > Plant litter >...
AGCTGGCGACCCTTGCCCTAGACGGCCCCGCCCAAGCCCTGCAGAGAAACGCCAGCCACCGCCTTTCTCCCATGCATCTCAACCTGTTTCTCGTTGCACCACCGCAATTGGCCATCCGTTTACGATGACGTCTCTCGGCCAGCTGGTCGCACTCACGTCGCTGCGAGGCTGGTCGTCTGGCTACGACGACCGACGTCACGGGGGTTCGGCTTGCGCTTTAATGAGCGCCTGGTCCGGGCATGGGTTCGCGAAAACCCTAAGATTGCGGGCCCATGGTCATGTGAAAGGCCGCGAAGCAAAACATCGCCCGATTAGGAGCACTGTGCTTGGCGGTGACCTTTTGGGTTATTGCACAGGCTTACGTGGGCCAGGAGGATGAATATGGATAGCACACCTGGAGGGTTTATATATGACTCTAATCGCCATGTCTGTGGACGATATCTACTTAACTTCACGTCTTCGTTGAGCCGATTGCCGTTCAGCTAGTCATGGCATTGCTCTTCACTCGAGCATCCAAATCCACACGACCACTATGTGCCGCAACGACCCTTACTAAAGACTCATCTCACTACAACACTGCAGCTTTCAGTCGAAATTTCAGCCGGGCTACAGTTCTTTCGTCTTCTCCACCCCAAACACCGTCTTCAACACCATCACCGTTCAACATCTGGACACAGATCCGTGAATCAAAACGTTCCATCCGGTACACAATTTACACAGGCTTCGCCCTCGCAGTCACCGCTGAGACCACTTTCTGGGCCAACGTCATATATGCGAAGTGGTTCGCTGGCGAGGAAGACAAGGAAAAAGCCGACGCTTTTCTCGAGAGATTTAGTGAAGCAATAAGAGGATACAGGGCGAGGTGGATAGTCAATTATGGCAACTATTGGAGCAAGCATCTATGGGGGCTGTGAAATACGAGAAAAAACCATACGCGTGGCATTAAACGAATGTCGACATTGAATCTTAGCGCGATGCCACTCCATTGCTATAAACTGTAATACAAAAGCCAGGTCTGCTTCGTTCTCCATGTCAGGGTTTGCGTTGAAGCATCCATCCCCTCTACTATCAACTTTTCCATTTTGGCATATTTGAACCGTGAATACAAAAAGTGGCCGTGATCGTTGAGGTCTTCGTTGAAAAGTTCCTTTTCCTTTTTTTTCCGAACGAGAATGTTTTGTATTCACTCTTCAGGGTTTAGATTCTCGTCGGGTCCAAACTCCTCCACAATCCATGCGCAGAATCTTTCCCATCTTGTAGTCCACTCTTTTAACCTCTGCGCTCTTATACCTTTGCCCATGCTTCCGTCCTTTATGTCCTGCACCCACTCTTGTGAAGTATAATCATCGAAGCTAGCCCACCTCACACTATTCTCAGCGAGTGATCCCAGACCTTCGAGACCGAGGTTCTCCCAGCCTTGTAAAGCTTGCCAGAAGTCGTGTGACATGCCCGAGATACCCTGTCCAAGGATAGTCGGATCATCATTGCAGAGGGAGCACGGGACGCCGCGAGCCAGTAACGCAGGGAGGGGATGGCTCATAATACTACTACACAACCTGAGCACTTCATTCGACACAGGGCAGCTCTCGATGAGGATCTTCTTCTCCTTGACCATGTCAATCAACAATGGATGTTTGTATAAAGAGAAGCCGTGGCCGATCCTCCTAGTACCGAGCAAGATGGCATCGAAGAGGTTTTCGTCAGTTGAATCACCGTCTCCAAGGGTCTCACCAGCATGGAAAAAGAATGGAATGTCAACACCGGCTTCAGCACACTTCTTGCGGAAGTAAAAGAGTTGCGGGGCGAGATCGGCAAGCGTACGGCCTGCATCTTCCTGACCGACCAGGTCGTAGCCGGCAATAAGCTCCGGAAATTCCTGCTTCATCTCGATGCACTGCTTCATACCTAAACGAGTCAGCGTCGTGAATCGATTGGTAAGGGGGAACTTGCTCTTTACTATGGTCTGATTGTCGAATGCGCGGACCGTTGTCCAGATCATGCGAGCACCCCAAAAGTCTTTACCCTCTTCGGAAGCTTTGAAATTTGCAATCTCTTCTTCCATGTGTAGTAGCATATTGAAGAAGTCTGGGTCCCAGTCTTCACTCCCAGAACTCCGGTATGGAGTATAGAAAGCAGCCCGCATGTCCACGTAGAAGACTCCATCATTCAGAAGCTGCTGGCACATTTTACGCATAAATTTGCGAAAGATGGGTTCGTAGAATATGAGTGAGCCAAGGATGGGGAAGCAGGAAAGAAACTTTCGCCATACTTCGTTAGGGCCCTCGTGGTGCTTAAGATGCTCTTCTGGGGTAATGGTGGTGCGTGACCGAACCCATTCAACGAAGCCCTTCCGTCCACCGCTGGGAAAATTGTCGGCTGCTTCGGCTAGAGGTATCTGCGTCTCCGCAGCGTAGGCGTCATCCCATATGGACACGCCACTCTTCGCGCTAAGCTTCGAAAATGTAAACGAGAATCCCGTCTTGAGACGTGCTTGCTCGCTCGACAAAGGCGCATCGCTACGAATGCAAACACCATCGGTAGCAAAGGCTTCCTCGAGCGCCCAGTCGAGATCAATCATAGCTTCAAGATGGCAATGTAGGAGGGCGCCCTTGGGCATCTTAGACACAATTTTCCACAGTTTGCTCTTCTCCATTCGGTCTTTGGCAAGGAGAAACATCATGCCTGGGAACACATCGACATGCTGGCTGACGAGGCTGTCCTCATACTCTTTTGTCCAGAGGGTCTGTTGCTCCTCGAAGCGGATCTGCGACACTATAGCGCAGGCCTCGGCCGCCATGGGTGACAAGTTCTCGCGGAACAGGTGGTCTGAGGGCTGTCAGGCCTTAATTCATTCTGGTGGTGTGGACACTGGTGGAGACCGACCGCTACGCTGCTTCTTCTCTTGCTGCACGAGTGCATCTCGTCCTGCGAGGTACTTTTGCACAAACGGGTCGCTGAGACTGGGTACGCCTTCGGCCCGGGCCCACGCCTCCTCGTTTGCGGTGGATTCCTGAGCCATTTGGATGGTGTTCACGCTGGCCACAACCAAAAATTGTTTTCCCACTCTACCCAACAGGCAGCCGCGGCAAAGCGAAGATTGGAAACTTCCGTCGGCGCCGATGGAGACAATACAGTCTTAGTGGCTAACATCTAATCCACCTGTGATGCGGGCTGACTAACCCAGGACTGTCTTCGCAGCCCTAGTTGCGGGAGGCTTTGCTTATCGCGCGGGCTAGCCCCGCGTCGCGCTGCGACAGCGGTGCTGTGGTCTAAGCACCTGCGCTGGTGACCCTGCGACTGACTAGGCGGCGCTGTACGCATCATCCGCCCGTTCGACTGCCAGACGCCCACCCTGTGCCGGCTTCCTTGCCCCTACATTCTATTACTCTTCCCTCGTGACCACCTACGCGTACAAGCACCCTCTGCCGCACTCTCCCAATCGTTGAGCGCACTGTCCACACCGCTAGCCCTACATTCACCTCGTTCGAGGCCGCCACAGCTTGAATCTCGGCAGTTTCCATACCCACACCTATTCCTACAACCATCGCGAGGCCATTCCGCCACGTTCCTCTTTACTAAATTCATATAGCGTGAAAGTTAGAGCTTGAAACTCATGGAGTGCGTTTCGGCGCACCGGTAGGCGCTCGACTTGTCCGCCAACGCGTATCCGACCCCCGCGACACCTCTACAGACATGGCTTTCTTCTCGAGATTGTCCTCATCAATCGGCAAAAAGCTGCTACTGTTCGGCCTCCGTCACATCGACATTCTCGACAAAGACCCTGCCGAGTTTATTAGCGGTGTAGATGTAGGCAAGAAGACCACTCTCGAAGTCCGAGACGTGGGGCTTCATGTGAAAGTCAGTCTGCATATCACATACCTTGCATGCGCTGACCTCTTGTTATTAGAAACTCGTTGCTCTCCTTCATATCAAACTCCCACCGGAGATTCATCTGTCCAAAGCTCGAGCTTCACGTTTCCATGTGACTGTCGTCCTCGAACTCGGCGTGCCGCATATTATAGTAGAAATTGATGGAATTCAAATCCATGCTCGGTTGTCGGAGAATGACAAGACTCCATCAAAGTCGCGTGAAGCAGAGCCAACTGAACCACGCGCTGCGTCTCCAGCCCGGCACCGTAGACCTGTGTCGCCTCCCGTTCCAAACGATTCCAGCGATGCATCATCTGATTTTGATGATGACCACATCCCGACCGTCGACGATTTGGCTGACTCTTTCATACGAGAGGAGCCAGAGGAGGAAATAAGAGAATTGGAACAGGAGCTACAGTACCAATCCACCAATCTTCAGGATTCCGTGACTTCGAGTGACGATGGCGATGATGAGAGCGTATCAGGAATGGGAACACCTTTAGGGCTTCCCGCCTATCTACGCACCATACTAAACACCGCTCTCGATCGACTACAAATTATTGTAAACGATATTGACTTTGAAGTGCAGGACCATCTTTCCTGTGATGGGTCCGCCGATGCGAGAGAAGAAGAGTCTTACACTTCCCTCAACTTTCACGTTGATCGTATCGCAATAGACTCAGTTACAGCAGAAGAGCCTCGCGTAGATGTCTCTACGACTATGCAAGACGCCTCGTCCAAACTGGGAAAACGACGACTACGGATCGAGAACATATGCGGCCAGCTGATATCTGATACTAGTAATTTCACGTCTTTCTTACGTGCTTCGATTCCATCATCGCCTGTGGACGCCCGCTCGGAAATTTCGTCAGGTCAAAAAGCACAGAGCGATTTATCTACAAGCCAAGCCTCAGTGAAGTCTGAGCCATCACAGAACTTGCAAGATTCCTTGATCGCCATGTCTACAACCCGAGACGGAGACCAACCTGCAGTGGAAAACAAGCCCGAACTGGAGCCGGGAGTAGAATCAACCGTTGGACTCCAACCTGATCACCCAGCCACCCCTGAGTCACCAATAGCACATCAGAGTCAACTTGTCTCGTCTATACATACTACAGACGACGACAGATTTGCTGATGCTGCCTCTGACGATGGATTAGAACGCAGTGTAGCAAGTGTAACACGTAGTGAGTCGCCTCAGCATGAGATCGACGCTAGTAGCATTCTATACGAGGAAGGGCTGCTAGATTACGCCATGCATAATGATCTGCTTAATTTAGGACTTGTCGAGAGTGAGCACAGTGACGCCCAAGGCCTTTCTCAGAGTTCTTCGAACCTATGGGGCGTGGACGGTGCTGGGTCGACCCACGAAGAGGCACTTTCACACTATGGAAATGATTCATCAATGTCGAATCTCCCTACCGTCTCCATGCTTGGACAACCGGAAATTATGGCACAGATTTCGGAGTCGCCGTCACACTCAAAGGTGCTGAATGAGCTCTCAACATCAACACAGAGCTTGAGTAATGATAAACAAACGCCCGAAGAAAGAATTGAGCCCCCTAAGGAGACGCCCTTGCTTCCGGCTACCAGCCAAGTACTTCCAGGAGCTGATCTGAGTGAATCTATGCTATTCTCTCATTCAGATGCCGAAAGTATGTACATGAGTGCCCTTAGTGCTACGGCGTCTCGCAGTGGTCACGTTCCTGGTGGATGGGAGTCTTCGTCATCAGCCTCTAGCCACGATGCTTTATCGGAGCATTCGGGTTCAGTTCCGGATGAAATGATCGCTGGGAGCATTCTACATCCATCGCAAGATGCAGATGATGGCTGCGAAACACCACGGCCAAGCAGTCCGCATAGTGCAGTCTCATCTTCACAGCGAACACGCCGTACATCCGCAACGGGTTTGAAAGATTCTTCCAAAATCCAACATATGCTCCAGCAACTTTCAGCCAAGACATTTTTGACTGTTGATTTGATAACCGTTTGGTTCCCATTAGGCTTGCAGGAAGACCAAGCTACCGACCCCACGATTGAGTCGGTATTGCAAACTTCCGAATTCAATTTCAGTCCCCCTGGTCTTCCAGAGGATTCTTTCTTCCAAGGCATGCCTGGTTCCTTCTCTAGCTACGCTCAGTCGGCAGCTACACGAAGAAAGAATTCAGCTGAAGAAGTTTCACGACGTCGACCATCCGCCCGAGCACCTTCAAAGGAAAAGTATACTACTGCGCCGAAGAAAAACTATCCAGTAGCTGTGAGCGTAGAAATTGGTTCTGTCATAGGTCAACTTGATTTCTCTACAGGTCGCATTATGGTTCAAATGTTTGAAAGGGCAATGGCTGCCATCGTCGGACAATCAGGACAGGACATAAGACCACAACCCAAGGCCCAAGCAATATCTACACCAGTAAAGTCTAATTACAGCGTGGAGGTCTCTGCGAAACACATTTGTGTGTCATGGAGGGAAAGACTCTTGGCGGAGTCATTGCTTGACGGCAACGCCCCTCGAACCCCACTTGAAACGAACCCATCAGATGCTATCCTGAAGATCAGGATGTCCTCTATCTATGCAGCTAGTCAGACCAGGGCATTAGAGTCACAAACCAAACTGCAGATTGGTACGCTCGCATTTTCATCTCTGGATCATGATATAATTACTTTCCAAACCTCGCGCTCGAGGTCCCGGAGATCCGTCAATCATGCTACAGAGCAACTCAAAAATGATATCGAAGTGCTATATGAACAAAAACAGGACTGTCGTATCACAGTCGTCACACGTCCTGTGAAAGTTCTGTTTGACCTGCAGAAATTAGATGACGCGTTAGTTTCGTTTGGGGGGTTCAGTGGCGTTTTAGAATTGAGTGCGTCAATGACTTCAAACAGTCAGAGCAACAGTCCAATAGCGTCACCTACACCGCCCCGGCCACGTGGAGTTCATTTTGGAGACACCCCAGCACCCGCGTCGGCCAGTCCTTCGAAGACACCTAAGATTCAGGTTCAGTTTGGGGATGTCTCTTTTGTGCTTAGGGGGAAGAGCTGTGCGGTGCAGCTACAAACAACTTCTATAAGGATTGCTCTACGCGAAAGTAACGTGCGTCTGAAAGTTGCGGACATCCAATTCACCGGCCCATACGTGGATGGCACTCACGAAGGAGCTCCACTTATAGTTGAGATCAAAGATTCTACTATAAATTTTCTCTTCGTGCCAGAAGAAGTTGATATGGACAAATTGATCTCAATGATCACGCCCTCTAAAGATCCCTACGAAAATAACGAGGACATCCTTATCGGAACATTATTACGACAGCGGAAGAAAGGCTCTGTTCTTCGTGCTGATGTCAAAAGTGTTGACGTAAGAGTCTCCGACGTCGAACAGCTTAAGGGATTCGAAGTACTTGGAGCGGAAATGGCCAAGCTGTCTAAGGTGACGAAGTATTTACCGGATGATGACCGCCCTGGCATTCTAACCCTTGCCCACGTCGAGGAAATCGCCATTAGTGCGAGGGTCAACGAACGGCTCGGCGACATGTCAGCTAGACTTGAGGACGCTTCGATAGCCCATGTCGGTGTTCCCGCCCTTTTCGCTGCTGAGGTTGGTAAGGTGTTTGTTAGGCGAGAGGGAGAGGTCCTCGTGCATGAAGTCGTCCGATTGGCAGAATCAGACCAGCTACCAATGCTGATGATGCGAATCATTGGCGACGAAATTGAGCCGATCATGAAGGCGAAGCTATTTAATGTTTGTGCAGAATATCGGGTTTCCACTATTATGGCAGCACTTGGACTTTCCGAAGACGGTACGGTTGATGATATTGCCCTTGGATTGGCCTCATCTGTCGTGACTGTTACCGGCGTTTCACCTCCAAAGACTTTGACTAGACAAAGTTCTGCAGCAACTTCCTCCCCAACTGCTACAAAACCTTTACATCTAGATATCCTCTTCCGCAACTGCGCTCTTGGGTTAAATCCACGGAGAATGTCTGCAAAAGGATTGTTTGTGCTTACTGACGCACATTTCCTAGGAAAGCAGACGAAAAACATTGGTTACTCGGTAAATTTGGAATTACGCAAGGCCTCTGTACAAATCATTGATGATGTTGCCCGGCTTGAGGAACAGCAGTCAACGGCCTCATCGTCTCCTAGAACGCTCACAACCAACGCTCACCTCCGAGAACTTACCGCTCTTGGGTATGTCTCAGTGAGCTCTATTGCAGCTGCAAGGATACTTGTCACTATCATTGGTGATGGTGCATCCGAGTCCCAGAAAGTCGACGTAGAGTTCAAGAACGATTTATTCGTTATTGAATCGTGTGCAGACTCTACTCAAACGCTGATTGCGATATTGGGCGGACTGCAACCACCAACTCCACCGTCGACAGCGGAACGATACCGGACCGTGGTTCCATTGCAGGAAATGATGAATTCTTTTACGGCAGACGCAGGTGTTGCTCCTACGGCCACAGAAGGTGATGACTTTATGGAAACAGCCGATCTTATCGCTGATGAAGTTCCTACAAATCTTGAATTTGTCGGTAGCTTTTATAATCAAGATTCTCTGCCCTCTGACGAAGAGATGGGTGATAGCATGCTCGGCGAAGATGACCTGGGTTCACTTGCCAGTCCCCCGGTGACCCGCAAATTCGGTGCGAAAGCACTTGAAAGCTTTGAAGAACAATATGAAGTCGCGGATGACGAGACTAGTGGCGAGAAAGAACTCGACTTCCGTGAGGAATATTTTCAAGACTCCGACTCTGACAACAAAGGCAAAGCTCGCAAATGGGATTCAGCGAAGAACCGCTATCACCTCAGCAATGAGTTTCAATCTCCTACCGCTCCTTTGAAGGTTCGAGTACGCGATATGAACATCATTTGGAATTTATATGACGGATATGATTGGCCGAAGACACGAGGGGTTTTAGCACAGGCGGTTGAAAATATTGAAGCCCGTGCCGAAGAGCGTAGGCGGAAGGCACAAGATGATGAGGACGAGGACATCAATTTCATTGAGGAAGATTACCTCTTCAACTCTGTGTGGATCGGTGTTCCCGTTCAAGAGGCGAAGGGCACTCTAACAAAGCAAGTCTTTCAGGACATCAACCGCGGCCGTGATTCGGATGATTTGGTAAGCGAGACAGGCAGCTACGCTACATCGACCGTCACTCGCACTACGGGTGCTACTGCCCGGCCACGGGATTCAATTTCTTCGAAGCATCGCTTAAAGTTGGGTCGAGGAAAGCACAAGCGAATCGCGTTCGAGCTAAAGAACGTAGCCGTAGACCTGGTTGTTTTCGAACCTGGATCTGGCGAGACCGTCAATTCTGTCGATGTGCGCATCCAGGATCTGATTGCTTATGACCGTGTCCCTGGCTCGACTTGGAATAAGCTTGCTTTGTGCAACGTCGAACCGGAGAAGCGTGAAATGGAACGGCCGATGATTCATTTGGCCCTTTTGACCGTTAAACCCGTAACTGAGTTGGCCGCTTCTGAACTTGTCATCAAACTCAGTGTCCTGCCACTTCGACTACACGCCGATCAATTTGCTGTAGAATTTATCCAGAGATTTTTCATGTTCAAGGATGAATCGGCGTCCACACTTAGCGAGTCTGGACCATCTGAACAGGCATTCATTCAACGGCTTGAGATCAATACTATCAAACTTAAACTGGACTACAAACCCCGAAAGGTTGACTACCGAAGCCTCAGATATGGTCGCACGACAGAGTTCATGAACTTTTTGACGCTCCAAGACACGGACATTGAACTCCGTCATGCTATTCTCTACGGGCTTACTTCACTTGATGAACTCCACACGACTCTCAACAATGTCTGGACATCTGACGTAAAACGTAACCAGCTTCCCAAGGTGCTTTCCGGAGTTGCTGTTCTTCGTCCTGTAGCCAATGTAGGCCTAGGAGTAGCAGATCTTTTTGTGGTTCCTATGCGAGAGTACAGGAAGGATGGTCGGGTAGTGCGTAGTCTACAGAAGGGTGCTGCCACATTTGCAAGGAACACAACATCTGAGGTTGCACGCCTAGGGGCAAAAGTAGCCATCGGAGCACAAACCATTCTCGAAGGTGCTGAAAAATTCTTGAACCCGGAAGCAGGATCACCAGGTCGTGCCTCAGCTCATCAAGACTGGGATGGCGAGGATCCTTCATCAGATTCCGAAGAACCTCGCGCTGTGTCGAACTACGCAGATCAGCCTATTACTGTACGCGCCGGCCTTCGGTCTGCTGCTCGGCATCTCCAGAAGGATTTGCATACCGCACGGGATGCGATCATAGCCATACCTAGTGAGATCATGGAAGAAGGAACCGGTGTAGGGTTAGCGAAGGTCCTTGCCAGGAGAGCACCCACAGTGGTCCTCAAACCTGTCCAAGGCGCCACTAAGTTTGTGTCCAAGACTTTGCTGGGTGTTGGGAACGCATTAGATCCGCAGAGCCGCCGGAAGATCGACGATGTAAGCCACAATCGTGTCCCTTTGGTTCTGAATTTCGTGCTAATGATATCATAGAAATATAAGACGTATTGAGCGATTCACTAGAGGCCCAAGGCGCAAGCATTCAAGAGGAACATAGACAAAGCATTTGTTCTTCGGTTGAGTATACGGACTACATACATTCCGCATACAGAATAAATTTTCTTTTGGTTTCCTTTGTCACTCTTTTCACACCTATATGCGCGGAGTTTCTTTGTTCACGATTCCCCGTGAAGATTGCATAGCGACGGCGGGGGGTATCAGGATCCATCCTCTCTGGCGTCACCATCCCCCATCTGGCATTCCTTTGGCAGTAGCGTAATCATCGCATTTGGCATGTGTGGCGTTGAATGACCTCAACTCAGATTGTGTATCTACTTGTTTTGTGCTTTTTACTCGGTGGCACAAAGAGTAGGTGTATATACCCTACAATGCTGATATTTTCGCATCGTTATATCTCAACAGTAATCGAGCTTATACGAATTTGTAACCGCTAGCTGTTGTTGATATAGTATTTTCTTGACATAGGCTTGGTTGGAGAATGCAGCAATGGTATAGTCGTAAGTCACGAAAGAATAAGACTTATTAGCGATTTTTATCGTTTGATGTACATGTTTTGTCTTATTCATGTGTTCGAGCTCGCAGAGCAAGTATAAAGGGAGTCTAAGCCTATCCGTGTACGCTACACCGATCCGAGTTATGATTCAATCTTCGAGACCTATTCGAGATTACTATGCGGGCCAGGACATGGAACATAAAACATCAGCGTTAGAGATACACAGTCACTGCACATTTTAGTCAAGAGCTTCAATTCATTCAGCATGTAAATATGAATCTACAATCAATCATAAGCTCTAGATCGATTCTTCACCCTCGACGATCTAATTCACTGTGTTCAAAGTCTGTGCTTCAATGGTAATCTGTAAGGAAAATTTAACAACGCATAAGAGGACGTCAAAATGTATGTGAATATGAGTAGGGAGATAGCATTGATATCGAATCTGTGCTACTGCATTTTGCATAGTTCCCGCTCAGCACTATATACAGTACGACGCAATTGTGGGTGGCGCCAATTAACTAACTGTGATGGTGCTTGTTCCACTAGGTAGCTGGCTTCCATTGGCAAAAGCCTCAGTAATCATGAACATATTCTGCTCAAAGTTACCAAGACGATAACCGAACTTACTCCAAGCATCGAAGTGGTTGCCAGTGGTAATGGTGCCACTGACTGAGCCGACCTTCTTCTCGGCTGCGTTCCGCACGGAAAAGTATTGGGTGAAAGTCCTGGTGCCTTCGATCGACGGCTTGTTGACACGCTGTGCAGTGTAGAAGGCATAGTTTCCGCCATCCGAAGTGAAATTGCCACGGAGGGTCCAGGGCTCACCAGGGGCCAGCACGTCCCATGACTCGACGATGTAGTATTCGATGAGCGGGTTGCGAGTCCATCCATAAACTGAAAGATAGCCGGGACCCTTGGGGTTGTAGGTGCCTGAGTATCTCACAGTCCTACATCATCACCGTTAGTACCCGTAGCAAATGTCTCCAAAGATCTAACCCACTTGCGGCCAGCTCCCCAACCTGTACCAGCAACCATGCCGCCGCCCTGTTGTCCACTCCATGTGCAAGAGTACTTTCCACCTCCCTGCTGCTGGCAATTGAATTGGCCTGATCCTTCAGTCCACCACTGCCACGGATAGTTTTGACGCGTGGATAGGGCCTTGCTCTCGGTGGTGTAGTCGGTGGGTGCGGCGATCGCACTAGGGACAAGGGCCAGAGC
>Ga0247757_10001924_pt1 | contig 12116 bp, 13 predicted proteins | sample UWRJL126311R4_FD_180929 | JGI IMG/M metagenome (GOLD analysis project Ga0247757, IMG submission 180929) | Plant litter microbial communities from Arlington Agricultural Research Station in Wisconsin, United States - UWRJ-L126-311R-4 | ecosystem: Environmental > Terrestrial > Plant litter >...
CCGCGACGGCATGACCGACCTGACCGCGTCGTTGACGCCGGAGGCGTGGGCGGTGTGGGAAGCGATCTTCGCCAAGTACGCCGCACCGGGCATGTGCAACCCCGACGATGACGAGCCGTGCACCGTCGGTACCCCGAGCCAAGCCCAGATCGATGGTGATCACCGCACCCTGGCCCAGCGCCGCCACGACGCGCTGCTCGCCGTCGGGCGGATCGCCCTGATGGGTGGCCAGTTGGGTCAGCTCAACGGGTTACCGGTGTCGGTGATCGTGCGCACCACCCTGCAAGATTTGGAATCCCGCGCCGGTGTCGGCGTCACCGGGGGCGGCACCCGTCTGCCGATCCGCGACGTGATCCGGATGGCCAGCCATGCGACCCACTACCTCGCGGTGTTCGACCGCGCCACCGGGTCCGCGCTGGACCTGTTCCGGGCCCGCCGCGTCGCCAGCGCTGCGCAGCGGATCATGCTCATCGCCCGCGAGGGCGGCTGCACCAAACCCGGCTGTACCGTCGGCGCCTACGGCGCCCAGGTCCATCACCTCACCGACTGGGCCGCCGGCGGGCTGACCAACATCGCCAACCTCGCACTGGCCTGTGGCCCAGACAACCGCGCCGTCCACGACGGCGACGACGGCTGGACCACGAAACTGAATGCGCACGGCCAGGTCGAATGGACCCCACCCCCCGGCCTGGACACCGGCCACACCCGCATCAACACCTACCACCGCCCCGAACTCCACCTCCGCCCCGAACTCCACCTCCGCCCACCCGACGACGAAGAAACAGCAGAAGATCCCGACCAACCCGGCGGACCCGCACCACCCGGGGGAGAAGCGGCATGATCGCCGCGAATCGTGAACGCCGCCAATGTTTCTGGCGGTCGTATGTCCCGGTGCAGCTACCGCTGCACGATCGGGAAGTCAAAGAGTGTCCGAGGGGGGACTTGAACCCCCACGCCCGTTAATAGGGCACTAGCACCTCAAGCTAGCGCGTCTGCCATTCCGCCACTCGGACCTGTTCGAAGGCAGCTTAGGGTATCGGATCGTCGGGCTCGGACCCAAACCGGGACGTGACGGCCGCAGACGTGGTGGTAGGAAAGGAGCGTGAGCGGTCCCCAATCTCCCAGCGACGAGGTCGTTGACATCGTCAGTTCTCTCATCCGCTTCGACACCTCGAACACCGGCGAACCGGCCACCACCAAGGGGGAGGCCCAATGCGCCCGCTGGGTGGTCGAGCAGCTCGAAGAGGTCGGGTACACCTGCGAGTACATCGAGGCCGGGGCGCCCGGCCGCGCCAACGTCTTCGCCCGCCTGGAGGGTGCCGACCGTAGTCGCGGAGCCCTGATGCTGCACGGCCACCTCGACGTCGTGCCCGCCGAGGCGTCGGACTGGAGCGTGCACCCGTTCTCCGGTGCGGTCGAGGACGGCTATGTCTGGGGCCGCGGCGCGGTCGACATGAAAGACATGGTCGGCATGATTATCGCCGTGGCGCGGCACTTCAAACGCAATGGCATCACCCCGCCACGTGACCTGGTGTTCGCCTTCGTGTCCGACGAGGAGGCCGGCGGCAACTACGGCTGCAAGTGGCTCGTCGAGAACCGGCCCGACCTGTTCGACGGTGTGACCGAGGCGGTCGGTGAGGTCGGCGGGTTCTCGCTGACCGTGCCGCGCCGCGACGGCGGCGAGCGCCGGCTGTACCTCGTGGAAACCGCCGAGAAGGCGATGATGTGGATGCGGTTGACCTCGCGCGGGCGGGCCGGCCACGGCTCGATGGTGCACGACGACAACGCCGTCACCGCCATCGCGGAGGCGGTCGCGAAGCTGGGCCGTCACCAGTTCCCGATCGTGCTCACCGACACCGTGGAGCAGTTCCTCGCGGCGGTCAGCGAGGAGACCGGCTACAGCTTCGATCCCACCTCACCCGACATCGAAGGCACCGTCGCCAAGCTCGGCGGGATCGCCCGCATCGTGGGCGCCACGCTGCGGGACACCGCGAATCCGACGATGCTCAAGGCCGGCTACAAGGTCAACGTCATCCCGGCCACCGCGGAGGCGGTGGTGGACTGCCGCGTGCTACCCGGTCGCCAAGCCGACTTCGAGCGCGAGGTCGACGAATTGATCGGACCCGACGTCACGCGCGAATGGATCACCGCGCTGCCGTCCTACGAAACACCCTTCGACGGTGAGCTGCTCGACGCGATGAACGGCGCGATCCTGGCCACCGACCCGGACGCCCGCATCGTGCCCTACATGCTCTCCGGCGGCACCGACGCAAAACACTTCATCCGATTGGGTATTCGGTGTTTCGGGTTCGCCCCGCTGCGGTTGCCACCCGATCTCGATTTCGCCGCGTTGTTCCACGGCGTCGACGAACGGGTACCCGTCGACGCGCTGAAATTCGGCGCCGAGGTACTCGAGCATTTCCTCCTGCACAGCTGAAAGGATTGTGTCGCATGGCATTCGACTACGACCCCTACTCGTTCCTGCCGCAGCTGCCCACCTTCACGGTGACCTCGCAGTCGTTTTCCGACGGTGACGTCTGGGGCAACGACCAGGTCAGCGGAATCATGGGGGCCGGCGGCTCGGACGTCTCGCCGCAACTGAGCTGGACGGGATTCCCCGAGGAGACCCGGAGTTTCGCCGTCACGGTCTACGACCCCGACGCCCCGACCGGTTCGGGATTCTGGCACTGGGCGGTGTTCAATCTGCCCGCCACGGTCACCGAGCTACCCGCCGGCGTCGGCGACGGCAGCCCTCAGGGTTTCCCCGGCGACGCCGTCACCCTGTCCAATGACGCAGGGCTCACCCGCTTCATCGGCGCCGCGCCACCGCCAGGGCACGGCCCGCATCGCTACATCGTCGCCGTGCACGCCGTCGACGTGGAGAAGCTCGACGTGCCGGCCGACGCCACACCGGCCTACCTGGGCTTCAACCTCTTCGGCCACGCGATCGCGCGAGCCCTGATCACCGGCACCTACGAGAACAAGGGGTGAGGGCAACCGCACACTCGCGGCGAAGGCCGCAGACGTCAGCCGGCCGATCCGATCGCGTCGACAACGCTGCGGAAACCGTTGCGCCGCAGACGTTCTGCGATGCCGTCGTTGACCGACTTGGCCCAGAGTCCGCCGCCGTAGACGAAGCCGGTGTAGCCCTGCAGCAGTGAGGCGCCGGCGGTGATGCGCTCCCACGCGTCATCGGCGGTTTCGATACCGCCCACGCTGATCAGCACCAGCCGGTCGCCGACGCGCCGGTGCAGACGACGCAGCACCTCCAACGAGCGGCGAGCCACCGGCGGTCCGGACACGCCGCCCGCACCGAGCCCGTCGACGCCGGGCGTGTCCAGGCCGTCCCGCGAGATCGTCGTGTTGGTGGCGACGATGCCGGCCAGGCCCAGTTCGACTGCCAGATCGGCGATGTCGTCGATGTCACCGTCGGCCAGATCGGGCGCGATCTTCACCAGTACCGGGGTGGACGTCGCCGCGAGCACTCCCGACAGGATGGGACGCAGGGACTCGGCCGACTGCAGATCGCGCAGGCCGGGCGTGTTCGGTGAGCTGACGTTGACGACCAGGTACGCGCAGTGCGGTCCGAGCAGACGCGCGCATTCGGCGTAGTCCGCAGCGGCTTCGTCGGGCGGGGTCACCTTGTTCTTGCCGATGTTGACGCCGATCGGCACGTCCGGGTTGGCCTGCGAGAGCGTGCGCACCAGGGCGGCCGCACCGTGGTTGTTGAAGCCCATCCTGTTCAGCAGACCCCGGTCGGCCGGTAACCGGAACAGACGCGGCGCAGGATTGCCCGGCTGCGGCCGCGGCGTCACGGTGCCCACCTCGGCGTGCCCGAACCCCAGCGCCCCCCAGGTGTGCACTCCGCGACCGTCTTTGTCGAAGCCGGCGGCCAGCCCGAGAGGGGCGGGGAACCTGACACCGAACACCGTGCTGGCCAGCGCGGGATCGAACTGAGATAACCTGCGCGACAACGCATGTCGTAAAGGGGCCGGCGTGGTGGCGGCCCGCAGTACGGCGAACACCACGCTGTGGATGCGTTCGGGCGGCACCAGGAACATCGCGCGCCGCAGCGCCGCGTACATCACAGGGCCGGCTGATCGGGACCTTGCGCGGCGTCGCCACGCTTCTTGCGGCGCAACAGCACCCGGCGGCTGCCGTCGGTGTAGAGCCGGACCCGAGTCAGTTCCCATCCGCGGTACTCGGCCTCGATCGACAACCGCACCGATGCGCTGACACGGGTGACGTCCGGGGGCAACCGTAAGGGAATCCACTCGTATTCGCCCGGGTCGTCGGCCACCGCCTGACGCCACGCCGCGGGCATACGGCCGCGTGACCCCGCGCTCACCGGGCGGTCCCGGCGTCGGTGATCATCTGCACCCCGCGACCCGATCCGGACACCACGTACAGGGTGCCCGTCGCGTCGTCGAATGCCACGGTGTTCGGTTGCTGCACGGTTCGATATCGCACCTTCTCGACAGGTATCCCGGTCGCCAGATCGTAACCAACAACGGTGTTGCTCGCGGTTTGGGCAACCCAGGCGAGCCCCGCATTCTTCCCGTCCGCCGACGCCGTCACACCGTAGGGCGCGTCCGGCACCGGGTACCGCTGCCGCAGCATCAACGGGTCGACGCCGTAGACCAGCAGTTCACCACCGCGGGTGTCGGTGACCAGGACCCGGCCGTTGGGGTCGGCCGCCATCGTGGTCGCGCCGTCGCCGGCGCGCAGGGCGTGTTCGGCCCCCGTTCCGTCCGCGTCGAGGCTGGTCACCGACGTCTGCCCGCGATCGAGCACGACGGCGATGTCGCCCTGGGTGACGATCCCGTCGACCCTGGCGAAGATCTTCACCGACGCGCCCACCGCCGTGTCGGAGGACAGCGTGTACACACTGCCATCGGCGCTGCCTAGCACCAGCCGCCCGTCGCTGCGCTGCGCGATCGCGGTGAAATCGGTGCCCTCCTGGCCCGCAACGGGCATGCGCGTCACCGTGCGGCGCGCGAGGTCGACCAGGAAATAACCGCCGCGGGTGGCCACCGCGACCCGCCCGTCACCGTCGGCGCTCATCGCGGTCGCCCCGCCCGGCAGCGCGATCGAGGCCGCAGGCAGGCCTGGCGTGAGTACCGTCACCGTCGCTCGGTCGGGCGCGGCCACGCTCAGCACCGCCAGCGCCCGGGTGGCCGTGTCGACGGTGGCCGCGATCGCTCCCGCCGGTGCCGGGACCACGGTGCCGGGCAGCGCGCCGACGACCGGCGGCGAGTCGGCGGCGTGGGCCGGGGCGATGGTCGGCGGCGGCGCGTCGGCCGATTTCGACGAGCAGCCGGCCGACAGCGTGATTGCCAACATCGTCATTCCCAGGACAAACGCCTGCGAGAAGTGGTTTGGGTGCCGCTGCAATGGGTAGCTTCCGGTCGTGCGTGCAGATCTTGATCGAACAGCCAGTCTAGGCACCGCCGATGGGCGGCGAGGGTTCCGATGGCGCAGACCTCAGGGCGTTGGCGTCCTCGCGGCGGTATGGTACATACCATGACCCTGGCCATGGACCGCCCCGCGAGTACACAGGGCTTCGCGATCGAGGACATCATCACCGGCGTGCACGCCAGCGGGTTCGGCCAGGTCGGTGACGGGCGCACCTTCTCGTTCCGCATCGAGCGCCACGAGCTCGTCGTGGAGGTCTACCGACCGCGGTTGCGCGGTCCGGTGCCCCAGAGTGAGGACGTCGTCGCGATCAGCACGAGGAAGCTCACCGACATCGATCTGGGCGACGAGCGGAGCATGACAGCGGTCGTGCGTGACGCTGTCGCCGCGGCCCATCCGGTGGCACGCAACGGTCGCTGACGGCGCGTCACGGTACGGTCGTCGTCGTGACAGACGCCCCCGCCATGTCGTGGCTCCAGGTCGTTGTCCTGTCGGTGATCCAAGGCCTGACCGAGTTCCTTCCGGTGTCGTCGTCGGGACACCTGGCCATCGCCTCGCGGATCTTCTTCGACGACGACGCCGGTGCCTCGTTCACCGCAGTCAGCCAGCTGGGTACCGAAGCGGCCGTACTGCTCTATTTCGCCCGCGACATCGGGCGCATCATCACGGCCTGGTTCGGCGGCCTGTTCGCCTCGGCGCGCCGCAGCAGCGACTACTGGTTGGGGTGGTGGGTCATCATCGGCACGCTGCCGATCGGTGCGGTCGGGCTGGTGTTCAAGGATCAGATCCGCACCGGCGCGCGCAACCTGTGGCTCGTCGCGACGGCGCTGATCGTGTTCTCCGCCGTCATCGCCGCGGCGGAGTACTACGGCAGGCAGGTCCGCAAGGTCGAGCAGCTCACCTGGCGCGACAGCATCATCGTGGGGCTGGCGCAGTGCCTGGCGCTGGTGCCGGGCGTGTCGCGTTCCGGTGCGACGATCAGCGCCGGGTTGTTCCTGGGCATGGACCGCGAGCTGGCGGCCCGCTTCGGGTTCCTGCTGGCGATCCCCGCCGTGTTGGCCTCCGGCCTGTTCTCGCTGCCCGACGCGTTCGCCCCGGTGGGCGAGGGGATGAGCGCCACCGGCGCGCAACTGCTCGTGTCCACGCTGATCGCCTTCGTCGTCGGTTTCGCCGCGGTCGCCTGGTTCCTTCGGTTCCTGGTGCGCCACAGCATGTACTGGTTCGTCGGCTACCGGGTGCTGCTCGGTGCGGTGGTCCTTGTGCTGCTGGGTACAGGGGTGGTGGCCGCGACGTGAGTGAGGGGCAGGCATGACCGTTCTGCTGCTCCGCCACGGTCGGTCGACGTCGAACACCGCGCAGACCCTCGCCGGGCGGTCCGAGGGCGTCGACCTCGACGACCGCGGCCGCGAACAGGCACAGGCGTTGGTTGACCGCATCGGGTCGTTGCCGATCCGCGCCATCGTGCGTTCTCCGCTGCTGCGCTGCGCCACCACGGTCGAACCACTGGCCGCAGCACTGGGGCTCGAACCGGTGATCGACGACCAGATCACGGAAGTGGACTACGGCGCGTGGACCGGCCGCGCCATCGGTGAGTTGGTCAAGGAGCCGCTCTGGGCGGTGGTGCAGCAGCAGCCCTCGGCCGCGGTGTTCCCCGACGGGGAGGGCCTGGCGGCTGTGCAGTCGCGTGCGGTGGCTGCCGTGCGCGAGCACGATCGCCGGCTGGCCGAGGAACACGGCGGCGACGCTTTGTGGGTGGCCTGCACCCACGGCGACGTGATCAAAGCGGTGCTCGCGGATGCGCTGGGCACCCATCTGGACAGCTTTCAGCGCATCAACGCCGACCCGGCGTCGGTGAGCGTCATCCGGTACACGACCGTGCGGCCCTTCGTCATTCACGTCAACCACACCGGTGCGACGCTCAACGCCGCGCTCGCCGCACCGCCGGCGGCGGAGAAGTCCGCTGACGTGCCCAGCGGGGACGCCGTGGTCGGCGGTTCTGCCGGGTGAGCCGCGCACGGTATTTTGGACAATGCCATGTCCCGTGAAATCCACGTCTTCCGCAGTCCCGACCGCTTCGTGGCCGGGACAGTCGGTCAACCGGGAAATCGGACGTTCTATCTGCAGGCGGTGCACGACACCAGGGTGGTCTCGGTGATCCTGGAGAAGCAGCAGGTGGCAGTGCTCGCCGAACGCATTTCCGCGCTGTTGCTGGAGATCAACCGGCGCTTCGGCACGCCCATCCCGCCCGAGACGGGTGAGGTGGAGGATCTCAGCCCGCTGCTGACTCCGGTCGACGCCGAGTTCCGGGTCGGCACGATGGGCCTGGGTTGGGATTCGGAGGCGCAGACGGTCGTCGTCGAACTGCTGGCCGTGTCGGAAACCGAGTTCGACGCCTCGGTGGTGCTCGACGACGCCGAAGAGGGACCCGACGCCGTGCGGGTGTTCCTGACCCCCGAGTCGGCACGCCAATTCGCCGCCCGCTCCAACCGGGTGATCTCGGCGGGGCGGCCGCCCTGCCCCCTGTGTGACGAACCGCTCGATCCCGAAGGTCACATCTGCGTTCGTACCAACGGTTACCGGCGCGGCGCGCTGGCCGGATCCGACGATGTCGACGACGTTTGATGACGACGGCGTCTGAGGTCATCGACCGCGGTGAGTTGACCGTCCTCGGGCGTATCCGCTCCGCGAGCAACGCCACCTTCCTGTGCGAGGCCACGGTGGGGGAGCAGGTCGTGCACTGTGTCTACAAGCCGGTGCGCGGCGAAGCGCCGCTGTGGGACTTCCCCGACGGCACGCTGGCCGGCCGGGAGGTGTCGTCGTACCTGATCTCGGCGGCCCTCAGCTGGAATGTGGTGCCCTACACCATCATTCGGGACGGACCGGCCGGACCGGGCATGGTGCAGCGCTGGGTGGACCAACCCGAGGACACCGCAGACGCCGACGACGCCCAAGACGCAGAGGGCGCAGAAGACGCTGAAGACGCAGCGCCGACCGGGCCCGACCTGATCGACCTGGTGCCCGCCGGTGCGGTCCCGCCCGGATTCCTGCCGATCCTGCAGGCCTACGACTACGCCGGCGACGAGGTGACGCTGGTGCACGCCGACGACGACCGACTCCGCAGGCTCGCCGTCTTCGACGTGGTGATCAACAACGCCGATCGCAAGGGTGGCCACGTGCTGAGCGGCGTCGACGGCAACGTGTACGGCGTCGACCACGGGGTGACCCTGCACGTGGAGGACAAGCTGCGCACCGTGCTGTGGGGGTGGGCGGGCAAGCCGGTCGATGATGAGACCCTGGCCGACCTCGCCGCGCTCGGTGAGGCGCTGCGCGGTGACCTGGGAGCCGAGCTGTGCGGCCACATCACCGGCCACGAACTCGCCGCCCTGCGCGCGAGAGTGTCTGCGCTGCTTCGCAATCCGGTCATGCCGACGCCCGACCGCCGGCGTCCGATCCCGTGGCCGGCTTTTTGATGGTCTCCGACGCCGAGCTGGCCGCCAGGGTGGCCGTCGAGGCAGGCGATCTGCTGCTGTCGCTGCGGCAACGGTACCGGGACTACTACGACCCGTACGCCCTCGGCGACGCCGGCGACATGCGCGCCAACACGCTGATCCTGGACCGGCTGCGCACCGAGCGGCCCGGGGACGCGATCCTGTCCGAGGAGGCCGCCGACGACCTGTCGCGTGTCGACGCCGACCGGGTGTGGATCGTCGATCCGGTCGACGGCACCTACGAGTACTCGATGCCAGGCCGTTCTGACTGGGCGGTGCACATCGCACTGTGGCAACGCCGGGGTGACTCACGGTCCGGGGCGATCACCGACGCCGTCGTGGCGCTGCCGGCCCGCGGCGAGGTGTACCGCACCGACACCGTCGCGGCGCCGCCGTCGCGCGCCGACGGTCCGATCCGCATCACCGCCAGCGCGAGCCGACCGCCCGCGGTGCTGTGGCGGATGCGCGACGAACTCGACATCCAGTTGGTCCGGATCGGTTCGGCCGGGGCCAAGGCGATGGCGGTGGTGCGCGGCGACGTGGACGCCTACGTGCACGCCGGCGGCCAGTGGGAGTGGGATTCGGCCGCGCCCGCCGGGGTGCTGTGGGCGGCGGGTCTGCACGCCACCCGGCTCGACGGCTCGCCGCTGATCTACAACCGCCGCGACCCCTACCTTCCCGACCTGCTGATGTGCCGGCCCGAGGTGGCCGACGCACTGCTCGGAGTGATCCGATCGGCGTGATCGGGAATGAAACAACCCTCGGCGTTGTCGCATCCGTCGATGTCTAGAGTCGAAGCCATGCAATCGTGGTCGGCGCCGAGTGTTCCGGCGCTCCCAGGTCTGGGTCCGCAGTTGCGGCTCTACGACAGTGCGGACCGCCAGGTGCGGCCCGTCAGCGCAGGGCAGATCGCGTCGATGTACGTGTGCGGCATCACCCCTTACGACGCCACCCATCTGGGGCACGCCGCCACCTACCTGACCTTCGACCTGGTGCACCGGATCTGGCTGGACGCCGGTCATGACGTGCACTACGTGCAGAACATCACCGACGTCGACGACCCGCTGTTCGAGCGCGCTCAGCGTGACGGCATCGGCTGGCGTGAGCTCGCCGACCGCGAGATCGGCCTGTTCTGCGAGGACATGGCCGCGTTGCGGGTACTGCCGCCGCGGGAGTACGTCGCGGCCACCGAGGCCATCGCCGAGGTGATCGAGGTGACGGAGAAGCTGCTCGCCTCCGGCGCGGCCTACGTCGTCGACGACGCCGAGTATCCCGATGTGTACTTCCGCACCGACGCGACCGCGCAGTTCGGCTACGAATCCGGCTACGACCGCGAGACCATGCTGACGCTGTCCGCCGAGCGCGGCGGGGATCCCGACCGAGCAGGCAAGAGCGATCCGCTCGATGCGCTGCTCTGGCGTGCGCAGCGGCCGGGGGAGCCGAGCTGGCCGTCGCCGTTCGGGCCGGGCAGGCCGGGTTGGCACGTCGAATGCGCCGCGATCGCGCTCAGCCGCATCGGCACGGGTCTCGACATCCAGGGCGGCGGCAGCGACCTGATCTTCCCGCACCACGAGTTCTCCGCCGCACACGCCGAATGCGTCACCGGTGAGCGCCGTTTCGCGCGCCACTACGTGCACGCAGGCATGATCGGCTGGGACGGGCACAAGATGAGCAAGAGCCGCGGCAATCTCGTGCTGGTCTCCCAGCTGCGGCGCGACGGCGTCGACCCGGCGGCGATCCGGCTCGGCCTGTTCGCCGGGCACTACCGCGCAGACCGGTACTGGAGTCCTGCGGTGCTCGAGGCGGCCCAGCACCGGTTGCAGCGCTGGCGCGCGGCGACGGCCCTGGCCGAGGCCCCCGACGCGACGGACGTGATCGCCCGGGTCCGGCGCTACCTGGCCGACGACCTCGACACGCCCAAAGCGCTTGCCGCCCTTGACGGGTGGACCACTGACGCGCTCTCCTACGGCGGGCACGACGCCACCGCCGGGCCGGCCGTCGCCGCCGCGGTCGACGCGCTCCTGGGGGTCCGGTTGTAACCCGCGCTAGCCTGGCGCATGTGAAGCAAGCCGATCTGGTGCTCTCGGGCGGTGGCGTCAAGGGCATTGCCCTGGCCGGCGCCGTCGCAGCCCTCGTGGCCAAAGACTACGTGCCGCAACGGGTTTCGGGTACCTCGGCGGGAGCGCTCGTCGGGGCGGTACTCGCCGCGGCGGCCCAGCGCGGCGAGCTGTCCGCGGCGCTGCTCGAAGACCTCGCGATGAGCATCGACTATCCCGTGTTCCTCGATGCCGGCCCCGTCGAGCGGATCCCGGTGCTCGGACCGGCCTGGGGCGTGCTCAGCGGGGAGGGTATCTATCGCGGCGAGGCGTTACAGCGCTGGGTGGCTCGCCATCTCGCCGACTACCGGGTGACGACCTTCGGCGACCTCGCGATCGACGATCCGCAGCTGCCGCCCGAGCGCCGCTACCGGCTCGTCGTCACGGTCGCCGACGTCACGTTGGGTCAGCTGGTGCGGCTGCCGTGGGACTACCAGCGCGTCTACGGTCTGAACCCGGACGAACAACCGGTGGCCGACGCGGTGCGCGCGTCGACGGCGATCCCGTTCTTCTTCCACCCCGCGACGTTGACGGCCGCCGACGGGCGGACGTCCACGCTGGTCGACGGAGGGCTGCTGTCGAACTTCCCCATCGACTCATTGGACCGCACCGACGGTGCGACGCCACGCTGGCCCACGTTCGGGGTGACCCTGCTGCCGAGCCTGCCCGCCGACAACGAGCAGGTGATCCCCGCGCTGCGGCCCCTGCACCTGCTCGGCGGTCCGACGCTGCTCGAACAGGTCATCACCACGACCCTCGTCGGCCGAGACCAGGCGTACCTCAATCAGCCGTGGGTCAGTGCCCGCACCATCCGCATCGACACCGGCGGCGTCGGGGTCCTGGACTTCGACCTGTCGGACGCGCAGAAGGACGTGCTGTACGCCGACGGTCTGCGTGCCGGGGACGAGTTCCTCACCACCTGGGACTGGCCGGCGTACCTCACGCGGTTCCGCTAGCGCCCTCGCCTGCGTAGATAGCGCTCGAACTCCGCGGCCAGCGCATCCCCGTCGATCTTGCCCAGCGCCTCGTTCAGGTCGACCTCGGCGTCGCCGCGTTCCTCGAGGGACTGCACGTACTCGGCGATCTCCTCGTCCTCCGACGTCATCTCGGTGACCGC
>Ga0247757_10001925_pt1 | contig 12106 bp, 10 predicted proteins | sample UWRJL126311R4_FD_180929 | JGI IMG/M metagenome (GOLD analysis project Ga0247757, IMG submission 180929) | Plant litter microbial communities from Arlington Agricultural Research Station in Wisconsin, United States - UWRJ-L126-311R-4 | ecosystem: Environmental > Terrestrial > Plant litter >...
AAGCAGTGCTAGAGTGAGGACCATCGGCGTTAGCGGTAGAAAGTAACAAGGGCGGTAACGAGGTGTCATAAATTTAAGCTACTATCAGTTACACCGTACATGCAAAGCTCGTTCTTTCATAGTTTTGGTACTAGTAGTCCCATACAGAGCGCCTTTTGAAAGATGTTGAGTCTGACCTTATGTTGCTGACTTGACATTTTATGGTAAACCGCGTGCACTTCCAATTGGCGTTTTTAACCGTCTCAATTGGGCAGCTTTCTTCTCTAACTTCTCTTTCACTCACTAAATTGTCTTCAGCTTTTAACACCATAATCTATCAACTCGTGTGGCCCCAGATTGCATTTTCCGTGGCTCTACGTACACTTCAGGATACATTATCTTGTTTGACTATAGTCATATACGTCGATATACAAGGTAGCTCCAGAATCGAGCGTGCGAACGCTTTCAAAGCTGATTGCGCGTCCGCACTGACCTCATACACCGAGATCTAGTCTCTCCGTGAATGCCTTGCTAGTGTTTATTTATGTGTATGATGTTTATCTTTCCATCCAGACTCTTTCAAGTTGATTTTGCTTGTAAACCCTCATCGGAAAGTTCCTTCCGCAACAGCTCAAAGGAGAATTCCCTGAGTGTCGACAGCGTCGGGAGCGACGTAAGCTCCGTCGTTGTTACGACAGCTGATCCCCGCCTAGAGGGCGCGTTGCACGTTACACAAGGCCGAGCGCTTTTCAGTGTTTTCTGCGAAGCTTGTGTTGACCGCACCAAGTCTTTCTCTGCTTCCAAAGAACCAAAGGTGAGCCAGTGGACAACAATGTAGCCCCAAAATACTGTTTTGAATGTCAGTATTAAGATTCGAGGGCCGAATAGGAGTTGTGTTACCGTCTACAAGGCATATCGTGCTGCATACAAATGCGGGTCCTTTACCCTCGACCACGTAATACTGGACAAAAAATAGTGCCACCGTAGGAACAGTGATGAGCAGCGCTCCAATAATACTTTTTCGCAACAACTTCCTGATGCTCCTCTGCACGGTCGTCTTTCTACTTTCTCTATGTGTGGGTGGTGTAGGAGACGTCTCACATGGCCTCTTGGTGTTAAAGATGCTGGGGAAATTTGAGAGGCCGTTATCTTTTATTGTAGGGCGGAGGAGGTAGACAAAAACCCCGGTGAGAACAATATCCATCAAGATGTCAATGAGTAGGAATGGTATTGTGACCTTCTTGATAATTCCCATATGGCATCTACCATCACTTGCATACATTTTAGTATAAGGATGGATCCATGCGTTGATAACGACACCTGTGAATGCGGCGATCATGAAGAGTGTGCAGCCGATATAGATGCGATCCTGACTGCGACCAACGTAAGGCGCGCGCACAACATGGACTCGTTCTACGAGAAAGACGTAACTGCACACTATTAGCTGCTGGAGGGTTCACTAAGATTACGACCGAATACCAACATTACACTCTTCGACGATGCATAAAGAACAAGGCAAACCCAAGTAGCAGAGAAGCATTGATGATAGTTGTACAGTCCCTGTCCGGTGTGCAGAACTACCAGACTTACTGTAAAACAAATTACTAGAACGTATAAGATGAGCACGAGTGCAGAAGTGATGTTTCGTTTAACGATGGCACTGTGCCGCAATCGATTAAATCGAGAGCCTAGAGTGGCGTCAGGATTATGATTTTACAAGTGATAGTATCACTACCTACCTAACATAAGAGACAATACTATCACAATGAGCAGTGATAACAGAAGGAACAGCGTGCGGTCCAATGGCCGCTCGCCTGAGAAATTTCGACTCTTTTCGTTATCACGCAGTCGAAGGTTATGAGGGCTGAGCGCCATTGCTGTGACTGTGCGATGCCAAAGCGCTTGCGCAAGAATGAATCGGAACCACACTGTCGGCTCAATGCCATTCATCTTGAAAACATAGGGATGAGCATGGGTGTTTCATGACATTCCCATTCTTTATGAGAATGTGTTTTTGGAGAAGAAGTGTGGCGATGCCGTCAGTGCGCATCGGGGGGAGGGATAATTCCAGCCTCAACCCCGGGGCCTAGGGTACCATCAATGACATATAAGGTTTGTGGGCGAGGACAGGGTGTTTGAGGGCAGGAAGTGTATGGTGAGCCAAAAAGCGGAGTAACATCCGGTGGCTTGGTCTATTCCGAATCGAGGCCCCACTAGTTAGATGATGGGGGCGCTAGAGCATTCTTGATTTGGACCCGCGACGTAAAGGAAGGAACAGCGAGCACCTTTTCGAATTTGGGCTCACGTCGAAATCTCAAGTAGCCGCCGACTCCCCAGCATGCGGTTTTCCGGTGGCGCGGCTGACGCGACTAAGACTGGAACTACCGCACACAAGCCATCCAAGTCGGATGGAACGGATCATGCCAGGCCGGATTTAAAGGCTCTCGCTTCAATCTTCTCAGCAAACCCATATGCCTCAAGACACGGCATCACTGGTACTTCTGATCTCGATGACAAAATTACGTTCTTATTGATACATGCTTAGATGGGCAATAAGAGGCACAAAGCCGCATGAAGATCTCAAGACGTCGAATAATAAGAATTAGATAGTCCCTACCACACTCTCTCAACAATGACACCAACCTGAACCGCAAACTATATCAAAGAAAACATTAATAGTATACGAAAGTCTTTCGCTTTTCTCTGGCCACTAGAATCCTAGGAACGTAAGCCATATGGGCCCGCCACCCACCTAAATCATGCAAGAAAACGAGACTAGTGACTCATTTCTCGTGGCGAAATCCCTACAACTGACTACGTACTTATTCTTCCACATAACCTAGCTTTTAGTCCGCACATTCTCTACACATGCAGCCTCCTAACATGATATTCAATAGCCCTCCCTCTCCACCCACTCTTCTTCCTATATTCACTCGGACACCCTCTTACAAAACACCTCTCATGTCTCTCCTCCTCAGCATGCACGCCCACATCATCCCACCTTAAGCAAACTTCATGGTCTTCGCACTGAAAGGGGAAATCCCTGTAATGTCCTGAGAGATGGTAACGATCGGGGAAGAACTCGTGACAGCAGGGACACTGTTCACGCTCCGGATTAGCAGTGGCGGTGATGCTACGAGTACCGCGGGATTCAACAGAGTAGGTGAGATGGGTGACGTCGTGTGCCACAGGAAGCTTGATGAAGATATTTGTCAGGGGCTTAAGGTGTGCGGGCCGCATAAAGGAGTCGCCAGGGCTGGCCCCAGCCCCGAATTCATAGTCCCAATCGACGCTGCTGTTGTAGCCAATGGCGTTGGCGTTGTTGTGGTTGGAATAGCGGGACAGCGCTGTGGAGAGATTGTAAGGCTGTAGCGTGTCGTAGCTATCACTGAAGCCGAGCTGCAGCGGCTTGTGGGAACCGTGGTGGTAGCGTGGGTAGGTGGTGCGGTATCTAATGTCCTCACCATCTAAGGAGCTGTAGTAGTTCTGGTGATTTCGGCTGTGGTAGGCGCAGTAGGAGCCACGACCGGAGAAGCGGTCGCCGCATGTGGTACAAAACGGCATTGCGGCTAGACTATAGACCTATTAGCGATTCAAGGGTCAGATATGATTTTGAAACTTAACTGGACCAGATGAACCAGATTTCCTGTCACTTGGGAATGGCAACTTGGTAGAATTAGGTTGGAGAAGGAGAAGGAATGAAGCAGAAAAAGGTGGAGGATGGTTAATGGGTACGACACCAAAAGGCTGACAGGCTGACGAAAAAGGGCGCAGTACACAATCTCAGGCCAGCGATCGTGCGAAACAGAAGGCAAAACAGAGGCATGGGCTTGCAGGCATGGCGGCATTCACCGGTCGAATCTGCTCAGCCTGACCATGATTGACAGGATGTTGCCTGTTGCGCCACAAGATATGGGACCGGTGAGCGAATGCAGGCATCAGGAAAGGGCACTTCGTGTCTTGGAACAAACGATCACCACATTATTTAGATTTTTGGATTGTATAACTACGCTCTGCTTACACTTGGCAGGTAAACCACCGCCCAGATGAGGCTGAGAATTTGAACAGACCTTAGATATGCACGTGATCTTGTAATACGAGTACATAACGCCATCAGCCTCACTACATGAACATGTAAATAACGCCCGACCGATCACCAGATATAACCATGCCATACGGTTGTTCCAGGAATGCCACGTCTAGAATCGTATCTAAATGCCCCTTTAACAGATACTGCTGCTGAGCGCTGATTAGACCCGACCGACTGCTCTTGGGAATTGCTTTCTTAGTGGAACTTTTGCTATCCCTACCACCTACGACGCTCAGATTCGGAGGCTGCATTAATCTTTCGGTGACAACGGTTGTCTCAGGGCTGGAAGGAGGCTGACTTGTAACATATTGCGGCTTCGACTCGTCAGGCTCCAGGCCACTGACAACCATGGAAGCTTCCTGTCGATTCGTGTCCCAATAGCGGACCTTCCAGTCTGGTCCAGCGGTCAGCATAAATGTCTGAGGCTTCGCCTCGCCTTTCTCATCAGTGGCTTGCGTAGCTACCACAAGTGCACGCACTCCTCGGTCCGTTGAGGAAGATGCAGTGGGCTCTAGTGAAGCAGCAAAGCGACTAAGCATGCTGCCAGGCGTTTCCAGGTCTAAATCAATAAGAACAGTACTCTTGTTTCCAGTGTCTTTACTCGTTCCAGTACGGTAGAGCTCTTTGCAGGTTAATTTATCGAAGTCCCAAACTGTGATTTCCCCGTGGCCAGTTCCACCAGCAATGTAAACACGAGGCTTTCGGACCCGCTGCAGATAAAGTCGATGGATAGGTGCCGCCCCATTGAAGACCCACGACTTTAGCTGCAATTTAAATCGAAGATCCCATAAGCCAAGCACACCATGAGATGTACCAAGCAGTAACCAGTGTGCCTTTCTGTCCACGCAAAAACAGGTCGGGTAGCCGTGCTGCAGCGGATTGTTGAGAGTGTACAACTCAATCATGGTCCTCAGATCTAGCGCGATCACCTTGGACGTGTTAGTCGCTATAACAAGGACAGACTTATTATCCTCATTGTAATGGTCCGACCACATTGCGTAATTTCCATCCGGAAGCTGATGCTCGCGCAAAAGTCTCGGTCGCCCGAACTTTCGACCACCGCTATGATCTTCGTAGCTGTCCACTCGAACCACATGTACACTTCCATCACTTCCGGTTGCAACGAAACAGTATGTCGATTCAACAAAGCAAAGGCTTGTAACCTTGACCCCTTCGCTCAGCCTATATGTTTGTCGGGCTTTACGAGTGACATTTCGTTCGAAGCGAGAGGTATCCCATATCTTGACCGTACCGTCATCCGAGCCAGTTATGAAGAAACTCTGGTCCGGAGCGACTAGTATTCTCCGCACTGCAGCTGTATGTTCGCTGAGTATACCTACCAGCGTACCCTCTGGCCTCCATGGAAGGTTGTTAGGTGATTGATGTCCATCTCTATATCGAATGAAGGGCGCACGCATTGGCGGTTGAATTCTGGGTCCAAACTCCATTTCGCCCGAAGGAAATCTTTCGAGGAGCATAGAATCCAGTAATTTTAGGACAGCGGGATCATTGCCAGTATAATTGTGCGCGTCCCGAAAGCGTGCACGAGAAGGGCTCCTGTGTCGGTGTTCTACCGTTAAAGGTGATGGTGGCTGTCGCGTACGCGATGCTTCTCGAGCAGTAGCGCCGTCTACACGGCCTTGTGCATTAGCTGATGTGGTCCCAATCTCAGCTAGCGCTTTGTCCCCCCTGTTCAGAAGATTTAGTGCACTGTTCCTATGATGAAGTAGATGTACATGGTCTTTGCTTGCGAGTGCACCCATTGTTGACTGTGTGCTCGGTGAATCTCCACTGGGTACCTGTAGCGAGTTCCTTCGTGGATCAGTGGTGTCAGAAGCTGGAGAATCTAAACCAGAGTATAGGTCGCTCGGGGATGAGCCAAGCTTTGATCGCGAAGGGATAGATATCCGACGCTCTCCGTTGAAATCGCGAGCCATCTTGTTGGGTGTGCTAGTAATTTGGACAGGGTTTCGAGCAACTTGATTACCGTTGTCTGTTGTAGAAGCATCCAACAAGGCGTCGCGGATGGTTTTTGGTTGATAATCGTCGTCTTGTCTTGCTGACTTACGAGCTTCTTCTACCGTTTGCCTAGCATTCTCGAAGAGGACCGTAAGCGGCTTAATGCCTAGGTCCTTCAAAGCTACTATGTTATTAAACCTCGAAGGACCAGATGCCGAGCCATCTGAGTGTCGGCGATGCGCCACTCTCCATATGAACTCTCGCAACGCCACCAACTTGAAGTCATCGTCGGGAGTCAAGCCAGCGTTTCTCAGTTTCCGTATCCACTGCTCATCTTCATCAGTCTTCTGCATTTTTTGGAGAACCTTCCCGTCCAGCTCTTTCCCCGAGATTGTTGGCAAAGTATCTTCAGACGAACCGAACGAAAACGTCTGTTGCTGCCTGGCGGGTACCCAAAAAAGTCCTTTCTGTGCCTGCATGACCCAATTTGATGCCATCTCTATGATCAATCTTGGCAAAGGTTTCTTAAGCGAGTCAAGAATGTGCAATTCTGTGAACTCAGAGGGCACAACCTTGAGGTAAGGTTTTATCAGATTGACCAAAATGCTATGTGTATCTGCAATGGACAGATACTTTGAGCCAGCTGAGATGAAATGTGCCGCCGCTTCTCGGATCCAGATATTTGGATGCATAGTCAGGCGCCCCACAATATCAACCAGTTCCCACGTCTTAGATCGTTGGAACAAGCCAAGTTCGGCTATCGAGCCGAAGGCGCGGATGACCTTCTCCACCACAAACTCCTCGGGGTCGGTCAAGGCTTGAACCATTAGAGGAAGTATATAGCCCTCTAAGCTTGCACCTCCGACGAAGACGGCAACGCCGACGATAGCCTCGAAGAATGCGCATTTGAGCATCCAATCTGGGTCGTTCAAATATGTGTTCAAGTGACTCAATACCACATCATTGGCTCTTGGACTTCCGAAAAAGACGCAAAGGTCTGCCACTGAACGTAGCATTGCGCGACGTACGGAAGGGTCAGAATCGATGAGCAGCGATTTTGTATGTTTTTCAAACGCTTCAAGCAGATTTTGGCGATCCGAATCGAACTGATTTCGGTGAGCCGAAGCGGTGAGCTCTTCTTCTGTCTCAGGATCCGCCGCCGGTAGCGTTGACTCCACTCGAAGAGCCTGGATGATGTCAAGGTACCTTGCTGCAGTTGTCGCAAGGGTTCCGATGCACCATGCATAGTGCATCCGTACGAGTGGACTGACTGCAACGGTGGCATCGGGAAGATAACGCTCTAAACGAGGCAGAACGTACTCGGGAAATACGTATGCGTTAAGAGGTGAAACAACGTGAACCATGGCGAGAATTTGCGTCATTGTACGTAGAGCGGCGATCTTAACCTGCTCAGACTTGTCCGTTAATAGCGTTGCTACATATGGAACAACGCGGTCGAGCTTCGCTTCATCTGTCAACCTCTCCGCAAATGCGAGAAGCAGTTCCAATCCTCGCAGCCGAGCAGATGCTCTAGCGGTTCCGCGGAGGCAAGATACTACGATGGTGAGGAAGATCAGATTTCCATCATCAACAGAAAGACTCGGTTTAGAAATTGCTTGGTGTTGATAGTTGGGAATGTCGATGCAAAGAGGGAAGAGGTTGGCATTGGGTTTCGGCTGAGAATGTTGCGGTTTCTGCAATCCTTCGCCCCCAGAAAGTAGATGCGATATCTTGTCAAAGTCACCATATATTTGCTCTATCCTGTCGTCCGGTTCTCCTAGGTGTTCAGTCGCGGTAGTAACTGGTTTGCGCCCAGACGATGGGTCTGTTATCGAGTACATGTATTGTTGGAGGAAGCCATAGAAGTAATGCGGGAAGACCTTGCCTCGCCAATGCTCGAGATAGTCATCTGCAGACATTCGTGAATTTGGATCGACCTGGATCATGTGTATGATGAGCTCTCGAACATGCACATCTTGAATCTTGCTTAGATGCGAATATGCAGGGTCATATTCAGCTTGGCGATATTTGAACAGCTGGCTCAAATTAAATATGGGTGATTCCAGGAACAGCTCGGCAATAACGCAGCCGACGGAGAAGATGTCCATGGCCCAAGTTACAGTACCTTCGCCTTCAGGCTGGGCACTAGGTCCCAGAAATCGCTCTGGGGCGAGATAACATGTGCGCCGACCAGACATGTCAAAGTAGAAGGAAAAGTCGGCAGGGTTATCTTCAGGAAGGTAAGCAGGCTTATATGAAGCCGAAAAATCAGTGAGATACAACCAGTTCCATGACGTAACAAGGACATTCTCTGTCTTGATGTCGCCATGGTAAACGTCCCGGGCATGGCAGTCCCGAACAGCGCAAAGCAGTTGGAACGAAAGCCATTTCTTTTCTATCTCTTCTAGGAACGGACGGGTGCTGCACGTGATGAGTGCCACCACTCATTAGGGCTGCAAAGCGGGCTTACCTCAAACGGTCGTACAGCGAACTATGGATGTACTGGCGCACTAGGAAGCCACCTACAGCCGTTTCGACGATGCGATGGTAGGCCAAGGCATTGGGAACGTCGGAAAGTACTCTCCTCTCCTCTTGCAAACATCAGTTCCTGCTTGGTTCATCATTGCTCACCAAAGCACTTACCGATAAGTCGGCGAACATAGGGATCAAGGTTGAACTGGGCATACGGTTTCATAACGACGCGGGCGACGACCAGGCCCTCTCGATGGCGCGCCCTGACAGATTTCATAAAACGCGCAGCACCGAGTGACTTCTCATAATGGAGGTCGGCCAGCTCAGGAACGTCGATGTTGGCTGAGCCGGCCGAGAGGGTGGTAAGGGAGAAGCCTTGACCCATGGCTGTGGGCGACGTTGCTCTCAAGTCTGGGGCGAGGATAACATGCTGGAGTTGAGTCTTTGAGCTAAGGTAGCTGATGAGGAAGATGGGTTGACGAAAGTGAAAGCGGTGGGATATCGGGTGAAGACGTGGAAGTTGGAGGCTACATCATCATGTGCAGCCAGCACGCCCAAAGCTCACGGCAACGGTGAGGGCAAGGGCGACCAGGGTCTACGGCAGCCATACCACAATGGGTAAGGACCACCGCGCGCACTGAAAGGGCCTGCCATTGCGCTCGCTTGCTCTAAAACGCGTCGTATCCCGTCGCAACAACCGCAACTCCCCGCCATGGCCACGACGCCTTCACCCAAGAAAAAACACATCGTCTTCTTCCATCCGGATCTAGGAATAGGCGGCGCCGAGCGTCTGGTCATCGATGCGGCAGTGGGACTAAAGAACCGCGGTCACAGGGTCACCATATACACGTCGCACTGCGACCCCACCCATTGCTTCGACGAAGCACGCGATGGTAAGCTCGGCGCCCATGCTTGTGAGCGCGAGCTGAGCTGAGCCGTTATCTATTCATAAAGGGACCCTTGATGTACGAGTGCGTGGGAACACGTTTGTGCCGCCCGCCATTTTTGGCCGCTTCGCCATCCTCTGTGCCATCCTCCGCCAGGTGCACTTGATCCTGCACATCACCGTTTTCACCAACGAGTTACGGAGCATAGGTCCGTCTGTGTTCTTTGTGGACCAGCTCAGCGCGGGCATCCCACTCTTGCGAAAGCTACATGGCAACCACGTCATATTCTACTGCCACTTCCCCGACAAACTTCTCGCGAAGAAGGGAGGCATCATTAAGTCGCTGTATCGAGCGCCCTTCAACTGGCTTGAAAGTTGGAGCACAGGCTGCAGCGACACTATTGTCGTCAATAGCAACTTCACGAAGACCATCTTCGCCGCTGCATTCCCTAGCTTGAGCTACCGCAAGCCCGGCGTTGTGTACCCCTGTGTCGACACCCAGGCCAAGGCCTCAGTAGAAGAGATTAAGCCACTGTGGGATAACAAGAAGGTTTTGCTCAGCATCAATCGCTTTGAGAAAAAGAAGGATGTTGCGCTGGCCGTCAAGGCCTTTGCAGGACTATCGGCGCAAGAGCGTAAAAACGTACGACTGGTGATAGCAGGCGGATATGACCCCCGCGTCGCAGAGAACCTTTCTACTTACACGGAGCTTTGCGAGCTGGCCGATTCGTTGGAGCTCAAGCACGCAACCGCAAAGACGCTCATCACCGCCCAGCGCATCCCCAACGACATCGACGTCCTCTTCCTTCACTCCGTACCGAACGCCTTCAAGACTACCCTCCTATCCACCTCGCGCTTGCTAGTCTACACACCACTCCACGAACATTTCGGGATCGTGCCGCTCGAAGCAATGCTGGCGGAAACACCTGTTCTAGCGGCAAACGAAGGCGGACCAACCGAAACCGTGGTTGACGGAGAAACAGGCTGGCTCAGGGACGTGACAAAGGTGGAGGATTGGACCGAGGTCATGCGGATCGCATTGCTGGACGGTGCTGGGGAGAAGCAGCTTAGGATGATGGGCCAGCGGGGGCGCAAACGCGTGGTTTCTTTGTTCTCCAAGGAGAAGATGGCTGAGACGTTGGAAGCACACATTCTGCACATGTATAACAAACCGCGGCCGCCCATTATGCCTTTTGCGGCGATGTTATTTGTGGTTGCTAGCATGGGTGGTTTGGCAGCCCTGGCAATGTTGCTTGCGATGAAGCAAATAGCTTTTTTGGGAGACACATGAGTGGATGGGGGGCCATGCTTAGGCCAGTGACGCTCCCCAATCATTGATCAGCATCACATTGGATATCCGAGTGCTCGTTTGCTTGTGTTTTATTGTAAAACCTGAAGAGCTGTTTCTATGACTGAAGAAAAAGAAAGAAAAAATACTTTAATTGTCAGGGACTAGGTAGATCAAACCAGCCACAAATGCAAAAAGTCAAGGTCGTGCCCGGGATCGAACCGGGGTCGCCGGAAGTTTTCGAAGAATGAGTCATCAAAATCCGGAGTGATCACCACTACACTACACAACCAATAACGCCATGTGTTGACGCTTTTGCAAAAATAGAAAATACAATACCAGTGGTTTCGGACAGGGAGAGGTGACGAAAAGGCTATGAGACACAGCAAGGGTTGACAAGGACTTGGATGGATGGAAAGCGGTGTGCAGGATGTACAGTGGGTCAGAAACTAGCCAGGGGCCTGGGTGATCTGACCGGCGAGTTAGCGCCGGAGGATCGCCGAAATGGCAGTCGGATGTGGGATGTAACGTAAATGTCTGGTTTAAGCCATCGACTTTGCCAAATCAATGAAATTCATATGTATGATGTAATAACTCCCACTCTCTAAGCCAGCAATAGATTCAATATTGGTCTCAGTTGATGATTCATTTCCATACTTTCGGTTCTCGCTTCTCCTGAAGCATTTCATCGGGTAGGAATGCTATCATCACCTGTGCACGAACAAAGCCATCTGGATTCAACTCAACGACATTCCCACGTCTAACTAAATGTCGTGATCAATTCCCTCCTGACCCAACCCCCTTCACCATTCTAGCCTACTTCACATTCCAGTCCCAACGCATCGTCTCCTTAAACCACTTCTCAACATTCCCACTAACCGCCAACACAGAGCCTCACAATTCTTTCGCCCATTGTGGCATCACCGCTTCTCCACTTCCCTCCTCACATGCATCTCACCGCCGGAAAAAAAAAACCGCGGCTACTCCTCCATACATATGGCAGCTTCACAAATATGCTCCGCGGCACACGCATCCATCTGCTATAGCCGATGTGCTTCCCCATGGCCTTACGGAAGAAGCTGTCGAGCAGCGACATCTACACTGGCACAGACAGCACCGTGACCCTGGAAAAGGCTGGGCCAGGCAACGGTGGCCAGCCGCGCACGCGACCCTGTGCCCTCGAGCTGGCAGAAGCACGCCCCGCGCAGGAAGTCGCCGAGCGTGTGGTACTCCCAGGACAAGCCTATTTCCGCTGCGATCGGGGGGTGGGGACAGTAATTCTCTGCCGGACCGGACATAGGGAAGCTGCGGAAGTAGTAGATGGCGTGGGCAAGTTTGTGGCAGGGCATGCTGGTAATGTGGAAGTGAAGGTTGGTCGTTTCAGCGGATCGAGGGGGCGCGCGGTGCACACGGGTTAGAAAGGTAGGAGGGA
>Ga0247757_10001926_pt1 | contig 12096 bp, 9 predicted proteins | sample UWRJL126311R4_FD_180929 | JGI IMG/M metagenome (GOLD analysis project Ga0247757, IMG submission 180929) | Plant litter microbial communities from Arlington Agricultural Research Station in Wisconsin, United States - UWRJ-L126-311R-4 | ecosystem: Environmental > Terrestrial > Plant litter >...
TCTGTCCTTTTTTTTTGCTCGTGTTCATGGGCACGCTGGGTGCTGGTGCTTCCTTCCTCTCGGGGCGTGGTGCTTTCCTTGTGTGCACCGTGAGCTCGTGGCCGCTTCCCTGTTCTGCCCGTGGTCTGATGTTCCGACGAGTTCCCATCTCTTAATTGTAATATCGCCCGCTTCTGTATTCGTGTCGCCTTGCCAGCTCGAGTCCTCGCCGAACCCTGCAGAATCAGGTCTACATAACGACCCCATAGCCTCGCTCCCAGCGACTGTCTGTCATCTCGCATGCCGCATTGAGGAGGAGTCGAAGGAGTTACTGGAAACATACCTACACTCGGGCCTGGCAGTAAGTAGTAACGTTAAGAGCACCTAAATCTTCAAGCCCTTCCAGGTCCTATGTAGATACATCCCATGCTAACTCAGGGTTATCCAGACTCTGGGGCCGCTCGGTCCGTGGTACAGCACATGGCTTGAGTACCGCAATGGTTCTTCACCACGCATCAGCCAAAGGTCAAGTGGAAGACATTAAAAGAGGTAGTCTGAGGTGCAATTGGGAGCATTGAGACGATTGTTGCGGTGAAGTCAAAACAAGACGGGAGCAACCCATTGCGCTAGGACCCTCACTGCCTACCATGGCAAGGTATTCGCCTTCACTTAGGATGGACTCCGTCGGCCCAGTGACGCCTGTCCATTCCCCACACCACTCAGTCCACAGCTCTACCTCGTCACGCCCCTCACTCCGCGCTCTCACGATACACGAGTACCGCAAGCAGCAGAACTCTCCAGCCTCGCAAGGGACTCCGCCCGGGAAAACGCTACGGAGGAAAGCTGCTGCTTTCAGGTTGAACGGAGTCGAGCGCGCGCCGTCAACCTCGCCTGCGTCTCGCCCTCTGCCTCGTGCTCTACATCTATCTCAATCAGTAAGTCATACATTGGAGCTATGGCTACCTCGCCCAGCTTGTCTGTGCTCAACACAAGAGATCATTGGCGGCACGGCTATCTTCGAGCTGTTTGCATGTAGCACATGCCTTGGCATAGATCATTCACTGACTCGGCCGTCTCTCTACAGGCACATCAACTGCTTGCCTTCCAACCTCTACCACCTTCTCCGCCCCATCAACAGCACGACCTGTCACCTGATCAGCCATTCCGCTCGCAGTCTGCCCAAGCATACGGCCTAGGCGGTTCAAGTAATCAAAAGCGTGAGTTCAAGCCTATCAAAAAGCTTCCTAAACCCTTGCACGCTGTGGAGTTCAACTCCAACTCTACCGCCCTTCTTACGCCTGTGATTTCGACGCAGTCGCATCCGTCACCGCTTCAAACAACGTCGTCCAATTCTTTTGAAAATCTGTACTCCAACGATTCTCAAGCAACGCCTTCATCTTTTTCACTCTCTCGATTCCCGCAACCGCCTAACCTGGTTGGTCCTTCTTTCTCACCGCTGGATGATGAGTATGAAACGCCGCGCGTAAATACCACGAGCTTCTCAACGACTGCGCCTGCAACGCCGCCCGCAACCCCGGCCGTCGTTCATTATCGCGGCACTTCGTTTGATCTTGTGAACCCGCATGATTCGCTTATATTGGAAGATATCATTACACCGTCGAGAGAGTTTAATTCTTCCGAGTATCTGCCACTGCGCTCTTCCGAAGATCCGGCCGCGTTTTTAGACGTAAGTTTTGTTCCGCGACACAATGTGCGGAAATTCACAATGATAGATGGCCCCAAAACGGCCGCTCTACGGCGATTTGTCTACTGCATATGAATCGATAGCAAGACGGAATGATGAGACCCCTCCGCCATTGAGTCATGTTCTTCCACTCCCACCAACACCTGCAGCGCAAAGCCCAGGATCATCGCCATACGACTCTTCGCTATACTATAGCCCAGAATCGAATGCTACAGTTTCGCCTCTTTCCACGAAGAAACCCTCAAGCGAGTCACGCTTCTCCCTCAAGCAGCTCACGCAGTCTTTGACCAAGAAGATCGGCAAAACTTCAGAGAAAGGGGAAGGCGAAGAACTGCAAGACTTTTCTCCCTATGTCGGAATGGCCTCTGCGAGCTTTGAGGGGGATTTCCCACGACCCCTTCATCGAAGCTACCATGCAGTGACACGAAAATACTCGATTGGCGCCGATGAGCCCTTGTCACCGGTTTCACCTTTCAATGAAGCGGCTCCCCTAATGTATCCACAAAGCCCAGACACATCAACTGAGCGAGTGCGGTCTCCCACGCAGCGGCGATACCCTTCTGTTACTCTCACTTCTATGATTCCGGATAATCCGTCAAATCAGTCCGACCCACCAGCCCAGCCGCGCTCATATCTTTCGGAGATGAACATTACGTCGCGACCGTACTACGATGATCTTGCTTCTATATACCCCAGTTCCTCTATCTACACCAACGATGATAAGCGTCAATCGGACTACCTAGCCAATCAGTCGGGTCCGGAGTCAAGTAATCCCTACTACCCGATGAACAGAGATGCAGAAGATTTTGCCAACGAATACAAGTCTGACAGTATGTATGGGTATTCGGATTCCCGCCATGGGTCTCGTCGTGTGTCTCGAAATCTAGAAAGAGAAATGTTCCAACGTTCGCTTCGGCAAGGGAAAGAGAACACTGATACCATCAGTAAATTTATTGATGAGTACAAGGGATCTGAAGGCTCCAATTCATCCCCAAATATGCTAGGAGACCAGGGCGACAACACGTCCGGCCTCTTTACGCCATCGAGGATTACTTTAGAGGATCCCAGGATGATGGGTCTTCCTGACGATTCAAGAATGACTTCCGATCTGAGTCAATTTGAGTTCGACTTCCCTCAGCCTGATTCCGGAGCTACAGATGAGACGGCTCCTTCTATCGAAATTAGTCGTGCTAGAAATTTCACAGTCTTACAAAATCCTGGCCAACCCCCTTCCATACCAGCCCCATTGGCACCAGCCTTCGAATTCGATGAATTTGAAGCCCCAGGTAGACCTAATGCATCTGGATTAACATCTGGATACTCCTCGTATGGAGATACAAGACAACTCCTCCAACTTTCGCAGCCAGTTGTAGGGGACATTCCAACGTCACAGTTTGTAACTCAGCCTTCCTCATCCTACTCGCAATTGGAACCTCCAGAAAGCAACCCTGCACACCCAACGCTTCAACCTTCCTCATCATATTCACAACCGGAAGCGCTTTCAAGTCCAAAGACTCCAGTTGAAGCCCTTGACCAGGCAGAAAAGATATTTGAAAATGCTATCAATGAGCAGATTTCTGAAGGTATTCCAGCAATGTGGACAAGACGAAATTCTGGCAATATGTTGCGCAACAAAAGTAACAATCTTCCAGAACAGCAGGATAGTGGACGTATAGAGTCTCCAGATGGAAATGAGAATGAAATAGATGCGAATGAATGGGAGACTGTAAATGGTAGCCAGTACGGACGCCACAGCCGCCATATTTCATCTGGAGAAAGTATTGCGGACTTGAGCGATTCCGAAGACAGTCAAGAAAGCCGCGACTCTCTCGGATTCTCCAGATCTTTTTCGGTGTGGGAAGAACCACCTTTGGAGCCGGGTGCATTCCAGTATCAACATCCACAACCTTTGGGCCCTCATCGTAATCCGTTTACCACAACTCCCCCGCCACTGTCTCCTCGTAAGAGTGCGCAAAGTGCCCGGATTGATATTGGCGCCAATGACTCGTTAAGTCCTTCAAAGTCTATGACTGCGCCATCAATTACCGAGCGGAATCACGATAGTTCCTGGAGGAGCCCTGAAAATCAGGAGCATTTTGATTTAGCGCCCTGGACTAACCCGTACGCTCTAAGCGAGAAAGAAACTCAGGAATTGCTGGCGTCTGGCCCCAATGAGGACATTCTTTATGATGTACCCGAGGAGGAGGAAGATCAAGGCCCAACTTTCTCGTTCCATGATGGTGCCAGTTCACCAGGCCCAGCTGTTGAAAGCAGCTCAGAGCTTCTGGATTCCATGCCAGGACGCGACAATAGCTTCGATAAGATTACCATGCTCGGTCCTCGTATGAACATGACTGGAACCCCGGGAGGTTCTGGTATGAATGATGCTGGCAGCAGTGTCGCCGATAACAGCAGTCCTGGAGCGCTACTAGACTCGAGTCCATTTCAAGAAAGTATCCGCTCAGATCCACCTGCTAGAGAGGGGGTATCAAGCCAGACTCCTACTAGGCCTTTGAGCATGAACTACGAAAGCTCTGGGTTTTACGCGGTCCCTGGACGTACGGGTAGTGTCACTTACGCATCACCGCGTTTGCATAGCTCGGCATCTGGAGATCTTGATCGAACACCCTCTCAAGCAACATTGTTCCCGCGTCCGGTTCCGGAACCTGCTTTCGTAGATTCTAGCCGTCGCCATACTCGGAACTCGCTAAGAGCTCCCATCACGCCTCGCAAACCACGTCGTGGCAGTCGTGCGGCAGTCCCGGGACAGACGAAGTTGAGGCAGATGGTACTCGCTCCAGATGCGCAGACATTGTCATCTCTGAGTCACAGTCCAGAAACCTCTCGCATTTTCGGTGGTTCCGAGAGCGAGCGCCCATCGACTAGTAATACACATACGCCTTTGAGAGCTCATCCCACTCGGCAAGACCTGCAAAAAGCGCTTGCAGGCAAGGATTCTCCGCACCTGCTCTGCCCTGAGCGGGCTCTGGACCCAGAAGAGGAAGAGCGGCGACGTAAGCTATCCTGGACCATTTTCGCATGTTTCTGTATCCTACCACCAACTCTTATCCTCTATCGTTGGATGGGAGACATGGTCATTGTCAATGTGACTGACGGTCGTATCACTGAAACATATCCCAGAGCGAAGAAGATTGCTCTTGGCGTCGGTATAGCCGTTAACATTGGTATTACCGCGGCGATTTTGCTACCGATATTAATTGCACATGCCGCTGGTGCTCTTTGAAAGAACGAGTCTTTGACGAACTACGTACCGGTAAGTGTCAAATGCCATAGATCCACGCGCCTTAGAGGACTTATTAGATGCTAGATTTCTTCTGTCAAAACCTCTCACTTTCATTGCTGCGCGTTATTTACGCCAACATGACAGCAGTACTTTCTTGAAAGTTTTCTACTCCTCTTGTAAAACTCTCGAAGTAATTGAAGCCGTGGGTTACGTGAGCAGCCTAGATGGCCACTCGAGCTTGACCACATGGTTTTTTTGTCCACTCACCCATACTGTGTTCCCGCATAGGAGCGCAACACTTTCCCCTGAACTTTTTCTCTTTTGTCATGATCTGCATTGGAAAAAATCGGCGTTTGCATGAAAGAGATGGTAAACTGGGGAGGAACTAATTGGGATTCTGCATTTGGAAGAACAACTCGCGCCACTCTCTTTCTTTTTCTCTCATCACGGTTGCATAATTGGCATGCATGGACAGGGCAAAGAAACAAAGGAGTTCTGACATGCAATGGACGAAGTCATGTATTGTCTTGGAGGGAATCGTCCGGGATTTGCTTAATATGAATTGAAAGTGTGGTAGCTCAATATCACAATTACAGGATTAATTTTGCTGTAACGAGAGATCTCTTACATTGCGAGGTGTTTTTATGAGTGATTTGTTAAAATGTTTGGTGTGAGAAGAATACAGTTAAATGTGTGTTGTTATGGGATTGAATCCTAGTGGCTCTAGTCACTGACTATATGATTTGAAGTATGCTCAGATGGTGGTGAGAGCTTCCAGAGTCAATCCAGAATACCAAGAACTCTCTGCAACGGAATTGAAATGCTAGAAAGCGCTCATAAATGTTTGTTAAACACGAGTTCATAGACGAGGGCAATCTCATGTGCTCAACATCCGCCCAGCCCGGCGCACGGGCCCCCTGGTTCCTCGGAAAAATCTCAGCATTGCCGGAGCTCCCAACCTCCATCTCCAGAGTGCCAACACCCATCCACCACATCGTCAATTCGCGCCCCTCGCCTGTCGCTATGTCTCTCGCAGCATCTCGCGCCGTGCTGCGGCAATCCAAGTTCGCGGTCCGCCGCGCGGGCATCCGCAATGCCTCGTCGACGTCCGAAGCCGCTGGCGCCGCCAAAGATAAGGCCGCCGAAGCCTCATCGAAAGCATCCGAAGGACTGTCTCGCGTCACATCTTCCGCTGGAGCTGCTGCTAGCAAGGTCGGATCTGCGGCTGCCAGTGCAGCGGACAAAGTTGGAGGAAGGACCGGCAGGTTGGTTGGAGGCGTGCAAGGTCAGTAGGCCATTTCCGGTCTATCATACAGGCTATGGGATGCATTGGACGCGCTTCATCTCTGGAATGGGCGATTGAAATTCTACTAAGCTCAATGGCACTCCAAGAGCTATTTGAGAGCTGCCCTGACGTGTTCCGACCGGTGTAGTCCAGCTCCCCGAGCTCGGACCAATGCTCCTACGACCACGATAGCTATCCAATTTACGAATCAGACGCTGACCCGGATGGCTTCTAGGATTGATCCCGCGTCTTACATACTACTCAAGAGTTGGTCTTGAACTCGGCAAGCTCGTCGCTCACCAGCGAGGCATGGCACCACCGTATGAACATCCCTATCGGTGCTGTCTTCATGCCCCTTGTATTGACCTCTTTTTCCAGGAACATGGCCACTGTTCAGAGCTACTTTCAGCCCGTGATCAACGCCGCCCGCAACCCCTTGAGTCTCTTTGCTCGTTCCGCCGAATCCAGCTCCGCCCAGCCCGTCAACATCCTCAACCGCGTCCGAGGCATGTCTAGCGCACAGTGGCTCGCTACTGGCGTTGTTGCCGCCGAAGTCATTGGCTTTTTCTCTGTCGGTGAAATGATTGGACGCTTCAAACTCGTGGGCTACCGTTCCAGCGCCCCTGCTCATCATTAAGTGTACTAAGCCTGGCATGACGTTTGAAGGAAAGGACTGAGAGCAGAGTACCTTGTATTGGTAATGAGAAGGGGTTGAGGAGTGGGTAGTTGAACTGAGAAGCCAAAATGGCGAGGCCGGGTTACCGGTCACGGATGGGGAGACAACGTGCAAGAGGTGCACAAGATACGACCCTCCATGTACTATTTCTGCACATACTCTGATTTAGATTTCCTTGTTCTCCATGTGCAACTAGGCAATGCAACTTTTCTACTGTATGGCATCTCGTCATCCACCAAACCGAACTCCAGTAATCGGCGATTAGTTTCTCCGATCGCCGAGACGCGGGCAACTTTTTTTGAGCAATCGCGAACTTTTTACTAGAGTATAAGACTCCCACCCCAGACACCATGTGTGACGCACGATAGCGATCCTCTAGAGGCTTTCCCGATCGTTTCCGAGTACGCGCGCTACCATGGACATCTTCAAACTCCTCTCGCGCTCGAAAACCGCGCGCTCTGCTCCCGCGCAGAAGCTTCCTTCGGCGGGCGCGGCCGCCAACCCGCAGCTTTTTGGCCCTTCCGAGCCGACGGCATCGCCCGAGGAGGGCAAGCAAAGCAGGAAAAGGAAACGGGGGAAGGATGGTGCGTCTGGGCAGGCGGAGCCGCTGCCTGCGGAAATCGATTTTTTCGCGACGGCGTCTAAGAGGGAAGATGTGAGCCGTGCAGCAGCAGTAGCAGCTGGCAGCACGAAAGGAAAGAAGCGGCGAAGCGACGCCGGTAAGGAGGACTCGGACGATATGGGGGGTGGTGTGCGTGGAGAGCATGGGTTGGAGGCGTACGACGAAGAGGAGAGTAAGCGCATGCTTCGGTCGCATAAATTGAAGATTATGGTGCTGGAGGACTTTGCTGCACAGGAGCCTGCGGAGGAGCCTGCGAAGAAGAAAAAGAAGCGGAAGAAGGGAAAGGAGAAAGAGAAGGAGACTGCTTCGAAGAAGCGGGCGAAGAAGCAGCTGTTCCCGCAGCCGCTCACGTCGTTTGCGCAGCTGAGGTCGCAGTATGGGATTTCGAAAAGGTTGGAGGAGAATTTGAAGGAGCAGGCGTATACGTTGCCCACGGAAGTACAGCTTGCGGCCCTGCCATTGTTGCTGAGTAAAAGGAACGAGGTTGGAGAAGAGGCCGACAAGGGAGCAGACAATGCGCTTAGCTCGTCGGGTGCGGAGTATGGGGGAGATATCGATCTTTTGAGCATCGCACCAACGGGAAGCGGGAAGACGATTGCGTTTTTGATACCTGTTATCAATGCACTTCTATCGGAGAAGGCTTCGGATGGGCAGGATGGGCCACGTGCTATTGTGCTGGCACCTACCCGAGAACTCGCGTCGCAGATTGTTAATGAGGCGAGGAAGCTTTCCAAGGGCACTGGGTTGAAAGCTACACTTATGAAGAAGGGTATGGAGGTGGTAGACCGATCAGAAGACGAGCAAGATGGAGTCGAGGCATCGTCTCCTGAGGCGTCCGAAGACGACAACACCTCGGGGTCTGAGAACGAAGCGAAGGTCGTACAGCAGAAATCTCGTAAACGACGACGCGCAGAAAAAGTCAAGGCCGCAATCATGGTGTCGACCCCACTCGCCTTGTTGAATGCACTCAAGCGGAGTGATGAGACCGTAACAGAGCTTCTTAGCGTTCGCCATCTCGTTCTTGATGAAGCTGATGTTCTGCTTGACCCTGTTTTTCGAGAGCAAGTACTTTCAATTTGGAATACCTGCACAAACCCTTCTCTTCGTGTTGGTTTGTGGTCAGCCACTATGGGATCGAACATTGAAGCATTGGCCATCACTACTATGAATGAGCGGTGGGCTACACTCTCTGTGTCCTCGTCTTCTGAGTTGCCTGCTCGTCGACCGCTCATACGTCTAGTCGTTGGGCTTAAAGACACGGCTGTACCGAATATCGCCCACCAGTTAACATACGCAGCCACCGAGCAGGGCAAGCTCCTTGGCCTCCGTCAACTCCTCCATCCCACAGCAGCCCCAGCTTCGAGCACCGGTCCATCGCTTCGACCCCCTTTCCTCGTCTTTACGCAAACGATACCTCGTGCCATCGCACTCCATTCTGAGCTTCTCTACGACATTCCTCCCGAAGCGGGGGGCAGTTCACGCATAGCAGTACTGCACGCTGACCTATCCTCATCCGCTCGTGAGAACATAATGACGAAGTTTCGCCGTGGCGAGATATGGGTGCTCATTACCACCGACCTTCTTGCTCGCGGCGTGGACTTCCGCGGCCTCAACGGCGTGGTGAACTACGATGTGCCGAACTCTGCTGCTGCCTACGTGCACCGCGTCGGTCGAACAGGGCGTGCCGGCCGTGAAGGTGGTGTAGCAGTAACATTCTACACTAAGGAAGATATTCCTTACATCAAGCTGATCGCCAATGTCATCAAAGCGAGTGAAAAGCTAAGAGGGAAGAGCGAAGATGAAGCAAGTGTGAAGCAGTGGTTACTTGATGCACTACCGACGCCGACGAAAAGGGAACGGCAGGAGTTGAAGAAGAAGGGAGTAGAGGCCAGGAGAGGAAACAAGGTGAAGATCAGTACGAAGAGTGGCCATGTGAGGATCCTCGAGAACAAGAGGAAAGGAGCGATATTGGCAAGCAAGCAGAGGAAGAGCGGAGATGGTTCAGAAAAGAAGACAGTTGCCGAGGCCAGTGAGAGCGAATTTGAAGGGTTTGACTAGGTTACAGATAGTAGGATCCGGAAGACGAGATACCTGGTAATTGCCTGGACTCTCCACTACTTGCATCATATCGTGTCTCTTGTCTGTGCATCGGATCTTGAACGCATGCGTCTTCATCCCTTGAATACCCCACCATCGGTGCCTTTTCTCCCGAGCTCCCAGAGCTACCAGCCTGCACCCCGCTAACGCGTCTCCGAAGCACGCTGCCGTCCATTGACACATGAACCGCCATGAAGAACTTGGAAGCACTTACACACATTTTCTTCTCGAGCTTCGAGTACCCTCCCGTGCATACCACGCGCAGATAATCCTGCTGCTCTCGCCTTGATCATACTTCACATCCATATACCAACCCCGCCTTCCTGCCCCTCCTCCCCTGACAATCCCTCTCCACAATGAGCGCATCCACGCCGCAGCTCCTAGCCGGCAAATCGACAGCCATCACCGGCGGCGTGACGGGTATCGGACGCGCCATCGCGCTCGGATACATCGCACACGGCGCCACTATCGCCATCAACCATCTCGGTGACGCGCAATCCTCGTCCCAGTTTCAGACGCTCTTGGACGAGGCGGCAGAGCTGCTGGGCAGCAGAGAAGAAGCTGAGAAGCGCGTGGCTGAGGTGCCGGGGGATGTGGGCGATGAGCAGACAGGGAAGAGGCTGGTGGGTGAGGTGGTGCGGCGATGGGGACGGCTGGATGTCATGGTGAGCAATGCGGGGATTTGCGAGTTCAAGGAGTTTTTGGAGTGAGTCCTTTTCTTCCTCTCCTTCTCCTCATCTACAAATATGTCGACAGCTTGGTTAGGGACAAGGACCGGGACACGACATGAATAGAAAGGAAGCGCTTGACCTACATTTCAGGGGGGGTTAGATGATGGGACGAACACTCGAGCTCTTTTCACTGACGAATTATTCCCTCAGGATAACCCCCTCCCTCTGGTCCCAGACCCTGACCACAAACCTCACCGGCGCCTTCCACACGATCCAAGCTGCCGCGCACCAAATGTCCACGCAGTCTCCTCCCGGCGGCTCCATCATCGGCATCTCCTCCATCTCCGCGCTCGTGGGCGGCGCCCAGCAGGCGCACTACACGCCTACCAAAGCCGGCGTCCTCAGCTTGATCCAGTCGGCAGCGTGCGCCCTCGGAAAGCACGGCATACGCTGCAACGCCCTGCTGCCGGGCACCGTCAAGACGCAGCTGAATGAAAAGGATCTCGCCGACGACGCGAAGAGGAAATACATGGAAGGCAGGATTCCGCTGGGCAGGACGGGCGTGCCGAGCGATCTGGCGGGTCCGGCAGTGTTTTTGGGGTGCGAGGAGTTGAGTGGGTATGTGACGGGGGCGCAGTTGCTTGTGGATGGGGGGTTGTTCGTTAATTTGCAGTGAGAAGACGAGATGGGGGTAGGATGAATGTGCAAATATAGAGTGAACTAGGAGAAGCTAAAAAGGAGGGAAGATAAATGTTTACATTGATCGAGTCTCGTTTGATAGAGGCGAGAATGGGAGTTTGCTCCATGAAACCCTTCCCCCTTTACTGAAAAATGACCAATCCTTTGGGAATGCCCGAGAGTATGATGCTCGCTTGAAGACATTGAAAGTATCCTTGCTTCTAGTGCTTACGGGCTCTGACCAACGTAGCACTACCTGCACCCTGTGCGATGTGTCGGAGTAGATAGTCGTCCCTCGTAGAAGCAGAAGTCGGAAGTAAGCCATCAGACACTGCCACTAGATATCTCCCACAGGCTTTTATTTTCTTTAATTGTTCAATTTAAAACGCCCTCACAAGGATCCTCAGGGAGTGTATTATCATATCTGAATTTTTTTTAAAATTTCCATACGAGCGCATTCTCTCCCTCATCGTACTGACTACTTCTCGGACGTGCCAGCCGTACGAAAATTCGCACGAGTTCTAGATATCATCGATGCCATAAGCCTCAGCTCCGGCCTTCCACCAAACCTCCTCCTTCTCCCCATCACTCAATCCCTTCCCCTCCATCCACAGCTCCACCACCTCCCTCCAAAGTTCCCAATTCCCCGCCTCGCCGCTCGGTCCCCCGACATTGCACACCGGCCAATCGCTCCCGAACATGATCCTCTTGGTGCCGAAGCTGGCGAGTATGGTGTCGAGATAAGGGGACAGGGCTTTGACGATGTCTGCTGCGGAGGACGGGGTGGGCGTAGGCTCGAATTCGTTGAGGGCGCCGCTGAGCTTGATAGAGACGTTGGGGTGTGTGGAGAGGCGGGCCATAGCATCGGACCAGGTAGGGAAAAAAGGCCAGGCTGAGGTCGAGAGGTCAGGTTTGCAGAGATGGTCTGGTGAATATGTTAGTATTGGTCAGCCTGACAGAGCCCCCTTCCATCAGAGAACAGCCACCAGCGTGCCTTTCGAGCGACTCCTCTACCTCAATGGGCGAATACCTCGCTGTCCCAACGACACAATCCCACAAGCGGAAGACGCCCAAGATGCAAAGGAAACAGGAACGCATACCCAGCACAAACCCCACCCCCCCACCCACCTCCCCCACCA
>Ga0247757_10001927_pt1 | contig 12091 bp, 8 predicted proteins | sample UWRJL126311R4_FD_180929 | JGI IMG/M metagenome (GOLD analysis project Ga0247757, IMG submission 180929) | Plant litter microbial communities from Arlington Agricultural Research Station in Wisconsin, United States - UWRJ-L126-311R-4 | ecosystem: Environmental > Terrestrial > Plant litter >...
CATGGACGACGCTGCACACGATCCCAAGACACATCTTGACGTCAATGTCTACGAACACGACGTCGAGTCTGGTCTACCCCTCTCCACCGCCTCCACCCAGCAGCCCAAGGTCTCGGTCGATGGCCGCGTCAAGGAGTGCACCATGTGGCCGTCGCGCCAGACCATCATGGAGAGGAAAAAGATGAGCCAGCGCGCCAAGGGTTGTAACTTGTTCCGCAGCCTCTCCACCAAGCAGAGACTATGGGTTAAGATTGCCATTGCCTTCGTCCTCGTCGCCGCTGCTGTCGGTCTGGGCGTGGGCATTTCCAAAGCCGTCGGTGGAGGTGTATGGAAAAAGCCCGGCCAGACGCGGCCCATTCAGTAGGACGACCTCGACAGGTTTGTGTCCACCTTGCAACCCATCTTTTGACTTGCTCCTGACCTACATCCAGTTGTCCAGTTTGCGGCCATTCACCACGCTCCCGTCGAACATTTGATCTCGCCTGCGAATGCTGCGCCACGTCTCAGGCAAACTTCATCACTTTGCATTCGGAAAAAAAACCAAAGATACCCATCTTTTTTTTTCTGAGACTCGTTACCAGCGACTCCACGACTTCTTCTCATCGCATACTAGAGCATTGTTTTGATATCCCTCTTAGTGATTGCAGTGTCTTCGCTTCCACTTCCATTATGTAAATATTGTTGACTGTTTTCGCCTCGATGCATTTGGCTGCTCTCGTCTAATCCGGAACTTGGCGTATATATGGCAGCGCAAGAATTGGGGTCATTACTTGATTTTCTTGGTAATACATGTGCTTGCGTGATGGCATGCCAGCTGTTATCATTATCATTGTCGGCGTTTGGCACGTGGAAGCTCGATTATTGTGATAGAACTAGCTGTTCGAAATGGTTTGACGATTGCATGCCATTGACAATCTTAATCTCTTTTCCAATTACAGCTGCAGCTGTATATTGATGGTATTGTCGTGGTGACGCAAGCTTCAGAAATAGACTCGAGACGCATCTCCACTCTTCAACAGGAGCTGCGAAGTTGCGTGATACTCCTGCCTATCAAAGCCGGGGGGGAACGTCTCCAGAATTTCTATCCCCGCACGCTACGCTGTGCTAGTTACGTCAAGATAGGACTTGTTTACTATGTCATCATTCTGCGAGACCTCTAGTATAAGAGCTGGGTTTGACATGAGTGCATTGTTCTTGGATGGACTTGAAGTCAACCGTCCCGCAGGTCCCATCACAACCGTGAACTGTCATGCATTCCACCTACCTTCTAGTCCCACTGTTTTCCACATTGCTTGCCACGGCACATGCGCAAAACCTTAGCTCCACTAACAACATCGGCTCCACGCCTGCCCAGCGTTACTACGTAACAGCAGACCAATCCCAAGCCATCCTATCAGCCGCCATCGCCAAGGCGGCCGCGCTCTCCATTCCCCAGAACATTGCCGTTGTGGACCCCTCCGGCCTCCTGGTAGCCTTTTTACGCCAGGACAATGCCTTCCCAGGGAGCATCGACATAAGCATCAAGAAGGCGAGGACGGCCGTACTGTTCAACGGGTTGAGCTCGGCGGACTTGTATGCGAGCAGCCAGCCAGGGGCAAGTCTGTACGGAATCGAAGAGACAAACGGCGGATTGGTGGTCTTTGGAGGAGGGTAAGCCCGGGTCCCCGTTCCTCTGGAGATTCTGGATCGAATGAGCGTGGCTTGTTAACAATGCCGTGCAGTGTTCCCATATATCTCCAGGGCCATTTGATCGGTGGGGTGGGTGTTAGTGGGGGAACGGTGGGCCAGGACGTCACTGTGGCTACCGCCGGAGTTGTTGGTTTGGGAGGTAGTGTAAGCCGGTTATAAGTGTTGAAACATAAATGAGCTCGGATACAGGGATTGGCAATGAATGATACACGCTCAACACACAGCAGGCGGACACCATCACAAAACAATACATTAATGTCTGGATCAGTCCCGTTGCTTGGATATCGAAAGGTTCGTTTCAACGTTCATAGTATGTGGCTTGCTTGCTCGCCGTCAATGGCACTGCTTAACCTAATGGCCAAAATGTGGTATGTTATGTCTGATCATCACGGTCCTCCAATTCAAGTAACCATAACAGGGAACCCATTGCTGAAACTGGCAAGCAGTGGCAGGGGCCTATATTAGCGAGACATCCCCGCAGATCAAGCTCGATGCACAGGCATGCATCATGCATTGGCTTAGCTAAGACGTAGCGACAAAATCAGGATGCTCCAGCTCTGAGATTCCCATGCTTCAACCCTACCATTGCATTCCGACAAGCGATGCTTCTCTGCCCGCTCTCCCTCCTCGCCCTTGGCTGGGTTGTCCAAAGCTCGGGCGCGTCGCTGCTGCCCGAGTCGACCTCGAAGGAGCTGCTACACCTCCACCGCAAGCTCGTCGAGATTGAATCCATCACAGGCAACGAAGGCGAAGTGGGCCGATGGCTCGCGTCATACCTCCATGATAACAACTTCACTGTCGAAGTGCAGGAAGTGTCGCCCAATCGTTCTAACATTCTCGCATACGGCTCGAAGCGCGCAACCACCATCCTCGTCTCGTCGCATATTGATACCGTGCCGCCGTACTGGCCCTACTACTACAACGAGACCACCGACGTCATTGGTGGACGTGGCTCCGTCGATGCAAAAGGCAGCGTCGCCGCACAGATCATGGCTGTGCAGGGCTTGCGCGAGCATCTCCAAGATGACCTATCGCTCCTCTTCGTTGTGGGGGAGGAGACGGGCGGCGACGGCATGCGTGCCTTCTCAGCGTGGGCCGACCGGCCGCAGCCCAACTATGATGTGGTCATATTTGGCGAGCCGACGGACGCAAAACTGGTTTGCGGCCACAAGGGTATGCTAGGCTTAAGCTACACGTCAAGGGCAAAGCTGCCCATTCCGGCTATCCGTGGCTGGGTGTGAGCGCGAACGATGTTTTGACCGAAGCATTGGCGGAGCTGCTGGTTCTTAGAGACAACGGGCTGCCATGGTCAGACAAATACGGCAACACGACGATGAATTTCGGCCGGATCGAGGGAGGCGTGGCTGCTAACGTCGTTGCAGAGGAGGCCTCGGCAAGCATGGCTGTGCGTCTTGCCGCTGGAACGCCCAAAGTCGTCCAAGGTCTCATCATCAATGCCTTAGCAGACGTGAAATCACGCGCCGAGAGCTTGGGTGCTCATCTAGACATTGAGTGGTCCAGTGAAGGATACCCTCCTGTGGACATCAGCTGCGACATCGAAGGCTTTGACACCATTACGGTTAACTACGGTACCGACGTGCCTCTACTCGCCGGCGACCACAAGCGCTTTTTGTACGGCCCTGGGACCATCTTTGTCGCACATTCGGACCATGAAGCTTTGGAAAAGAAAGAACTTGAACAGGCCGTACTTGACTATAGGCGCTTGATCATTGCAGCTTCAAAGATAGACCATCAATCCCAGGTGGAGCTGTGAAAAAATGCATGTGCTGCCTTCGAGACAAGGGCACTCGCCAACTTCAGAGAAGGAAACCATGAGGGAAGTCGGCAATAATGGTTCGAGAAGCAACAATGACCCTTGGATCTGTTCGTGGTACAGTCGCAGCAGGCAATAACCGCGTGACCACTACCCACTATGTTCTTGCTTCACAACCTTATTTAATTTACTTTACCTCAACGGTCGGTTGGATATACTCAGCCCACAATTTCCAAAAGGGCCAGAGTCTTGACTGAGATCGACTATACTCCTGAATACCTTTGCGATTTCAAGTCCTTGGTTGTGACCTTAATTGATGCCGCCCGACCACACAAAGTGTTTCTCAGCTTCCTTATGTGTACAGTCTCGTCTAGGATAACTTTACACATGAAGCTTTGGACCGCCATTTGTGGGTCGGTATGACCACGATTGAAAGTTCAATAGCCGAAGCTCTCCAAGTGAACCTACTCCTTCCCCGCCTTCGCCAGTACCGCTCTTACCAACGCAGCCCTCTCTGCACCCTCAACTTCTGGTCGTACTTTTTCGACGATCCACATGCAACTCGTCGCTCTACAAATGACAACTATCGCCTCGGCACGCTTCATACGCATGGCTTCTGGCAAGCCCTCAAATCCTGCGTTGAATAGCAGCTTATCCAGTGCCACCTTTGCGTCTTCATTGAGAGTTAGATTAGAAGGCATATGCTCAAATAGTGTATGAAGAGAGCTAAAAGTCGTGACATGTACGTCTTTAGCGTGGGTAGAATTCGCCTTCACTACCAGAGGGAAGATGGAGGAGAGGCATTCTGTCAGTTGGGAAGGCGAGAGCTTAGATTCGTTCGGAGAAGAAAGTAGCGCCGTGACGGTAGAAGCGAGTGTCTTCTCTGTTCTACACAACGCAATGTTAGATGTGATCAAAGGCAACGGGAAGCAAAGGGTAGAAGAAGGACTTACAATTGTGCGTCTTTCATCGGCTCACCGTCATCGACATCCATCTTCTCCCCGTCCTCAAAGTTGGCAAGCATCTCCTCCAACACATCTTGAGCAATTTCGATGATGATCCCCGACAGCTCCAGGTCAGTCCTTGCATGACATACCTTTCCTAACGCCCTCAGTGCATGCACGCGGTATGCTTTGTTCTGCCTCTTTGCTTCCCTGATCACCACCTTTTCAATCTGCTTGGCTACTTTCGTATCTTCCTCCCAAAGGCTTTCTCCGCGTTCAACAAACCGAATAAAAGCTTCCAATACTACTTCCTTGCCATCCCAGGTCTTACCAGCCATCGCTTTGTCAATTGCGGGCCAAAGAATGTCAGCATTGGACTTGGCGATAGGTTCGCTACCTGTCGTGATAGATACCACAGCCTCAGCTACTGTTTTCGCCGCCGTATGTTTGAGTACCCATTTCTGCGAATCAAGATACTTGCTTGCGAGTTCGACAATCTCTTTCAAGTACAGTAGCACAGCGCGGGGGCCTGCTACATTGTCTGACCAAGTGTCCTCGAAAAGTCTTCGGACTACTTCGTGAGTGTCATGCTTTGCAAGGAATATGAACGGAAGTAACTCAGAAGACAGCGCAGTAAACCGGTCAGATGCATTTTTCGAGATCGATAGAATGATGTCACCTGCGGTAAGCCTACTTTTGTCGTCTTCAGAACCGAAGTACAGTTCGCGGCAGAAGGCAATTGTAGAAAGAAGCTGCTTGTCTGACGCTAATCGGGCAATATAACCTGCTGCCGCGGCATACGATGATGAGACTGTGTCATTGCGGTCATGCACATATTTCTGAACTAACCCAAGATAGCTGTCCGCGTAAGGTTTGAAGAGGAAATTGTGTCGAGTGCTGAGTGTCACTAATATCCGAGAGCATCCTACTTTAGACGGAAGACCAACGGCATTTTTCATTGCAATCTGGATGCGCGAAGCGAGCTCCTTCATTGTGGCCGCATCAGCGAGGTCCAGGCAGCGTTCAATAGATTCTGTGAGCGGTGATGATCGAACACTCTGTAATCGCATATTGTCAATCTTTTGTTCTGTGAGATTGTACTTTGAAGCATTGAGATGAATGTAATTGACAGCTTCTGGCTCCAGCGAACTAAGTAGTCCAAGTAGTCGCTCAACGAGCTCTGGAACATGTGGGTTGAGGGTTCTGGCGTTGCTTTTCTTGACAATTTGTAGAAGAGTATGCACAGCGAACAACTGCACCTCTTCAGCACGTGATTCGAGGCCAGAGCTTGAGAAGAGGAATGGTAGGACGCGAGACAGCATAGCGTTTGCGGTTTTAAGTGATGCATCTCCCGCTTCCAGAGACCGTGTGAGGATACCTGTAAGCACGCGGGCAAGCGCACCAGCAGCTTCGCGAACTGTTTCTTTAATGTCGTCAAGTACTTTAAAACATTTGTCCCATATGCCTTCAATATATTTCTCGTACTTTTCGATGTTGCGACCTTGAATAAGGTCTGAGAGGGCTGCACATGATGCTTGTCGTACGCGCCACTCTTTTGTGAGAATGCTTGTTAAAAGGTCATCCATGATAGCATCAAAATGCCTTTCGATCGTAGCTGCAGAATCCTTGACTAATGCATTCCATATGTCGTTCATAGATCGCTGCACATTGGGATTCGGATCAAACCTATACTTGCATTAGAGGTGCATCGGTATGCAATTTCAAGCTGCTTACCTATACCGATAAAGCTTTGGATACAGTTTTGGGTTTTCCGCCAAATATCCGTCGACGCTGCTGTCCGAAAAGATATTGCTTAATCCAAAACGACCGAATGCCGCACGACTCGACCAGATGGAATTATTTGAGGCAAGCGACATAAAGCGGTAAACTAGACTTGAATCGCCAACTTCAGATGCGAGGCTCAAAATGTCTTTGTAGGTAGTGATCGAGCCATCTCCAGTCGGCAAGGCGCCTGGTTCGAACAATTGCGTATCTCCAGAGACTGTGCCGGACATTTTGGACTTGTTATCTGAGAAAGAGCCCACCAAGTCACGCACCAAATCATCCTTGAGTTTTCGGTCACCCTTCTCGTACACCAAACCAAGGCCTCTGGATGCTGCTTCCTGCACCACTTCATCTCGATCAGATAGACAGTGTTTGAAAGCAACTTGACACCGAGGCAGATACTTTTGAATAACAGATTTGTGTCCGCAGTACTGTAACAAACAAAGTAGCCAAATTACAGACGCCTTCTTGAGAGACGGTTTGGTCTGTTGGCAACCCTGCAGTATCTTCTCCAAGACAACAGTCAAGCTGTTTTCACGCTTGGGGCCAGTTGGCGTGATTGGAGGTGTATCCCACAAACCATGTGGTTGCTGCGGATGTAGAATATCAAGCTCTGCTGTGAGTGCCTTTGAATCCCATCCACAAGCAAAACAACTCAAGGCTTCGCCTACAGAAAATTGTACTTCGGACTGCCGTACTTCATGCAGTTCGTATAATCTTGCGGCAATAAATGTATAATCGGAGTTTTCGTCCGACTCGTCAATTTCATTGGTTGTTATAGACAAGTGTCCCAAAGCAAGAATGGCACCCACAGTGCCTGTCTTTGCGGAGTCAAAGATCTTCTGAGCAACATCCTGGAATTTGGAGTACCGAGAAATGATTGCGGGTGTGACAACTTGGAACAGACTTAATTGATCCAGGCAAGCAAAGACCGAGGCTTTTAATGTGGTATCAGCAGAGTCTTGTAAGATACTAAATTCGTTAGCTATGTTAAAAAAGAGCTTACGACACTCGCATGATGATCAAAACGGATATTAGGAGAAACTACGCACCTTAAAACAGTCTCTAGGAGTTGATACAAGGACTCTTCTTGATCAGGAGAGAGTTCAGATCTCCATTTTAGACGGCTGAAATAATAGCCTAAGGCTATAATTGCGCCGTTTATCTGATTTATCTCCCCACCAACCGCACTTCTCCATATTTTGATCTTTTCTTTTAGTAAAACTGAAGATTTTTTAACTAGCGAAGCATCGGCACCACTGTGCGAAGCGAGCAACCCATACGCATGAGAGGCGGCAAGTCTTCGGTTCATATTGTTGGAAAATATTGAAGGCTCTAAAGCACGGTAGTCCTTCAGTAGAGATGCATGTGTCCAGATATCCTCAGGACTCAAGGATAGTAAATGTACGAGATTGCTGCCCACTCCACCACTGTCACTGAGTTCATCCTGTACGAACTCGTTAAAGCTGGCTCTAATTAATACAGCTAGAGAGTTTTTGTGCGATCCAAGAGCAGCAAACGTCCGGAATGCCTGGCGAGCGCGGAGATCTGTAGACATGAGCGTTTCTAGCTTGCGACCCCAGTCTTCAGAGAGTTTATCGTGAACTTTTTGGTCTGCTAACGCAGTGTGCATAGCAATTTCTGTACAAAATTTAATAACAGTAGATACGGTATCTGGAAAGTGTTCCTGGAATCGCCGCGCTTGTAGAACAGCATCTTCGCTGCTATCTACGTCCATGTCCTCGTCATCGCGTCGGCGGGTAAAAATGAATTGGACAAGTTCATCCAAGTCCGGAAACCGTAGTGCGTTTCTGCCGCTGGAGCCCGGAATAGAATTTGACATGTCGAACCAATATGGATCTAAACCTTTCCGTCCTTCTTCTAGAACTTCTTGCCGTTTGTTACCCCCACTAATGGCAAGGATGTCGATCCATCTAGCAAGGACATCATCATAGGCCAGACAACGGTTCGCGAACTTTGTGGCAACGTATTGAGTACTCCTTGCAAACTTGTCCGAGGAACTGGGGATGGAAGAATAAATTGTCAGTATTTTCCTAAACTTAGGACGGACAGACGCATCCAAGGACTTAGAAAAGACTTCAAGCACCGAAGACAGGGCCTGCTCAATGCTGACAGCCACATCTTTACCAGACGTGTCCTCCCTCAATGAACGAAATAGCCATAGGAGGAGGTTTAGGTCTGGTTCCAACAGTACGGTTGTAGGCGAAGCTTTTGCTAACAAGCCAATGGTCTCATAGCCGTAGCCACGCAGCTCCATGTCTTGGTCTAAGTCCGGCGTTGGCCATCCTTGATCTTGGATAAAGCCCTTGAGATTGCCTACGAGGCCTTCAGCAACTATTGACAGATGCTCAGAAGAGCCTTGACGGGCGATAAAGTTGACAAGACTAAAGATGGCGCTTCTGAATTTAGAGGCTTCTCGCCCAGCCGTAGTCCTATTTGTCAGGCTAAGCTCAGGAGAAAGGAGACCTCCCTCAACTATTTTAGCAATTTCCTTGGGGTACTGCGCACAAGTAGCAGATTTGCACAGAATGCCAATGATCTTGATACGGAGTGGTATTTTGACGGGCAAAGCCCCGTTGGGCGCGGGTGATCCGAAGTAAATGGTAAGCAGCGTACCCACGAGGGTTTTATCTTCCAAGTCTTTGGATGCAAGGACGCGCTTCAAGACATCTTCACCAACATCTGATATTCGCGAGTTAGTATCTGCCGACGCAAACAGGGCGGGGAGAAATTTCTCGTCGGCGGTGAAGAGGCCGCTAGCGAGCAATCGCGCTACAAGGATTTTAGACTCGGTCAGGTTCAGGCCAGCGTCTGACGTTGCATCCCAAGCATCGGGCTTTCCCTGGAGAGTAAGAAACGCGTATTCTTCGGTAGACAGGCCGGGACAAGCTGCGGACGCTGGCTCCGAGCTGGGCTGGCGAACAGGGGTAAGAAGAAGCAACTTTCCAAACCAGCGCGAGAGAAACTGTGCATCTTGGTCGTCAAGATGCAGCTCGGACCGTAGCTGAGAGTCTTCATTGCTGCCTCGGGCGGGGAGTTTGAAGTGGGCGAGAAGACGAAGGGTCAAATGGAACAGCTGTGCTGCATGCTGGGGGGAGGCTGCGTAGTCGCGGGAGATGTTTTGGATCAGGATGGGGAGGAGGTCGAGCCTCTCGGGCACGGGAAGGCGTAAGATGCCTTGTTGGATGTAGAGGATGTCAAAGTGGCGGATCAGGGCTACGTTGGTGTTCTCCTTGAACTGCTTCAGCAGGGCGGCCACGGGAAGCTTGATCTCGTGGGGCTTTATGCGCGTGTTGATATGCTGGCAGATGGCGATGACCTTGTTCCTGACGACGACGCTCTCCGACGCAAGCTTGAGCAGCAAAGGCGCGAGGTACGTGTTGAGCAGGTCGGCCAGCTTCTTGTCGGAATCGGCCAGGGCAATGCGCATCTCCAGCTTACCGACCAGGGCCAGCTCGCGGGCCTCTGGAGACTGGGTCGAGGCCATGGCTGGGGTAGGGAGGGGCTGGATGTCAAAATGGCGCGGTGGGCGTGAATGCGGCCGTCTATGTAGCTCCCAGCACAGGCAGCGGCGATGGCGCGGCAGCCAGCCGGACGGACTTGCACGACAATGGTGTGGCGGATGGCGATAGCGATGGCGAGTGCCCACGCCCGTACCTCACAGCCGTCCCTGTGCCTGTGCCGGTGCTTGGGTGCTGAGCAATCGACCTTCGATGGGATTCTGCCCGTCTGCCTCTTCTTCTGCGGCCATCTGATCGGGCGTGATCGGGCGTCGGAGCAAAAGGCGCGCACAGACGGCGGGACAGCGAGCGAGTGACGCACATGCACGGCCAGCGCGCGAACACAGATAACTCACCTTACCATTCGACACGACGCTCCGTTTGGACCTTCTCTGCCCCGCGTCCGACAACCACTCACACCCCCAACTCTCCCCAGAGCTCCGCATCCAGCGAAGAAGCCGTTTCGCGTCGGCGCAGCGCCCTCAACCGCCCGTCTCTCTGACCGTCTTCCCACACCGACGCCACCATGGACGACGAGAACATCTCTGACTTTGTCGCCATTACCTCCTGCGAGCCTGCACGTGCCGCTCAGTATCTCGCCCTGACAGATGGGAACCTCGAGCAGGCCATCCAGCTGTACTTCGACAGCCCAAACTTGGACTTCGGTGGCCCTCCTCAGCCTCAAGCCTCGGCCACAAATGCATCGACGACCCAGAACCCCATCCCAATAGACTCAGACGACGAAATGTCCGACTTCGATGCTGGTCTGCAGTCCAACACCCCGCCACGAGCCCAACCCAGTACAGAGGACGATGAGGCAATGGCCCGCCGCCTGCAGGAGGAGATGTACGGCGCTGGCGGCGCCTCTGCACCCGACGATGAGGTGCGTGCGCCCATGGAGCGTCGGACCGAGACGCTGGTCGGCCCTGGGGCGAATTGGGGCTCGCATGGCGAAGAAGATGTGCCTGCCCTTATTCAAGAGCAACTTGCCCGCCGCCGTAACACGACCCGGCCTGGTATCTTCAACCAGCAGACTAGCCGGCCTTCTGTCTGGGATAACACCGCCGACTCGAGCGCCCGCCGGCGCGAACTAGCTACAGCTACAGGTGGTGCGTCTGAACAGTCAGCAAAGATGAACATGCTTGCAGAGCTGTTTCGCCCACCTTTCGAGATTATGTTCCAGCAGTCGTGGGAGAAAGCCCGTGACATGGGCAAGGATCAAGAGAAGTGGATTCTCGTCAATATACAGGATCCCGCCATTTTCGATTGTCAGCGCCTCAATAGGGACATTTGGAAGAATGATGACATCAAAGCGACCGTGCGGGAGAACTTCATCTTCATGCAATATTCTAAAGATGATCCACGTGGGGAGGAGTACATAAACTACTATTTCCACGCCCGTGATAGCCAAGATGCCTATCCACATATTGCCATTGTAGATCCACGCACGGGAGAACAGGTCAAGGTCTGGTCTGGTCCGCCCATCCCCGACCCTGTTGAATTTCATGCCCAGCTCCACGAATTCCTTGATCGTTACAGCCTCAAAGTGAACGCCAAGAACCCAGTGGCGACTCGCAAGTCGGAGAAGAAAAAAGTGGACGTTGGCCGCATGACGGAGGAGGAGATGCTCGAGATGGCTCTCCAGAATAGCCTAGCTAACGGACAGGGCCCTAGGGACGAGGACCCAGATGCGCTGACAAAGGCTGATGCTGTCGATAAAGGCAAAGCCAAGGCGGAGGTAGAGGACGAGGCACCTTTGGAAGTCTCTGCCTTTGCCCGTATACCTTCCGACAAGCCGCACACTGAGCCCGAATCCACAGACCCCAAAATCACCACCCGCATTCAATTTCGTGGCGGGCCTGGTCGACCCATTGTACGAAGATTTAGCCTTTCCGATCCTGTACGCCGGATCTATGAATGGATCAAAGCCGGCCGCCCATGGGAAGGCAAGGAGGGTGCAGAGTTTGACCTCTCTTTTATGGGTAAGAACCTTATGGACCGTCTGGATTCCACTATCGAAGAGGCTGGGTTGAAGGGCGCAAGCGTGATGGTTGAGTTCATTGACTCGGAATAGTTCAAGATATAGTTGTTAGCATCTCCTGGAGTGTGGCGTTATACTAGACCTGAGTTCTCATGGGACCGGTTATGGGCTGGGTATACGATTTGTGGTATGGTAATACAGATTCAAAGCACCGTGCGATGCTAAAGGTTCGTTTGGCCTGGGTGCCATTGCCGAAAGGGGCTGGGTAGTGATCTTCAACATACCCCACTGCATTCTTCGATTGTTTACATCGGAAGGCATATTCTCACCCAAAAAAAAAAAAAAAAAAAAAAAAAAAAAAAAAAAAAAAAACCCAACCAACCCAAAAACACACAAT
>Ga0247757_10001928_pt1 | contig 12090 bp, 1 predicted proteins | sample UWRJL126311R4_FD_180929 | JGI IMG/M metagenome (GOLD analysis project Ga0247757, IMG submission 180929) | Plant litter microbial communities from Arlington Agricultural Research Station in Wisconsin, United States - UWRJ-L126-311R-4 | ecosystem: Environmental > Terrestrial > Plant litter >...
ATCGCTACTATTTCTACTCGCTATTTATACGGTACGTTTATTTAAAAATCCATTAGGTATAGTTTAAACTAATTTATAGCCTTTCCTACGAAGTATACTAATATAAATAATACCTTCCTTTCTTCTATATCCAACTAGACTAACTATATATCTAGGTATAATATTACGCCTACTAAAAAGCTTTATAGCTTATTATATATTCTATTAAACCTCTTAAGTATTAGAAACTTTAATAGCTTAGCTATTATAGCCTTCTTAATCTATTCGACTATTACTTTATTATTATTCTAGTCCTAGCCTAATATCTAAAGTATATCCTTAGCTACTCTTACTCTTTATTATAGCTCTTAATTCTATTCTAGGAGAGTTTATAAGATTATCTAGATCCCTTAGTTCTCTCCTCTAAGCTTGTTGATTTTAGTTCTTAACTAAGCCTAGTCTATATTATCTAAACTATAGGCTAATATTCTTATATCTTATCCTTCTATATCAATTAGCTAGATTGTGTATAAACTTATATATCGCCCTTTCTACTTTAAAGATTATTAAAGTATAATAGACCTACCTTCTTATAATAAAGGTAGTTCCTTAGGTTAGGTACTAGTTATTAATAATAGGAGTTAATATAGGTAAGAATAAATAGGTGATTAGTAATATATTAAAGGGATATTAATTCTAGAGAGGATATTAATATATATAACTCTTAATTAGAGATTAAATTAACGATAAGAGATTCCTTATAGGCGTCTCTCCTTCTAACTATATACTTATCTAGATTAGTAAAATCCACGCTACTTATAGAATTTATTATATAACTAAATTAGTAAGTTCTATACTAGTCGTAGACTTTATTATATAATTTAGTTAGTAAGTTTTACGCTAGTTGCAGACTTTATTATATAATTTTAATTATATATCTAAATTGTATTCGGCTTCTTAGCCTAGATCTAAGTTATTAATCCCAAGCTACTAGTCGTCCCTACTATCACTATCGCTATAAGGCGTAGCCGTAATAGAAATTCTATATCTTCTTTTAATTATTAGTATATATTCTAAATTCGTTATACGAATTTTTCTCCTTAGGGTATCTATATCTCGATTTCCCTTCGAATATTATATATTCTTAGTTTCTAACTATAATTCGCGAAGAATAGTAATATTCCTATAGCTATATTAATTATATTATTATAAGCTAATTATACTATTAATAGTAGTACTATCTAGTTATTCTATTAGTAGTTTAAGTAATACCTTAGGAATTATTCTACTATTTAGTTTATTCTTTCTAATTATCTATCTATTTATAGATAATATACTATTAATATATTATATTTTATTCCTATATTAGCTATTATTATTTACTAAAATCTAAATATAAATCTGACGTTTTTATTAGTAATTACCTTATCTAGTATTCTATATTAACTAATTACAATATCTATAAATCTCTATACTACTTCTTCCGCCTTGGTTTATTCCTTATATAGTTTAAAATATAAGTATTTTATAGTCTTATCTATAATAGTTATAATTCTATTATATTTATAATTATTTATTAGGTCCTTTAACTTTAATAGTCCTATTATAAAGTCTATTATAATAACTCCCTATAGTTGTTTAAGTACTCCTATTAGTACTAGTTCGCCGTATAGAGGATACCTACTATATTTATTTCGTTAATAATTTATACAGTCCCTTAATACCTTTATAACTAATTTCCTTACTTTAGTATATAGTATATTCGTTGAATCCTATCTAAGGTTTTCTCTATTCCTTGATATCTATATACTAGTACTTCGTAAAATTATTATATAAATTCTCTTTAAATCTTAGTTAGTACGTAGATTCTATCGAAGACCTAAAATAAGTCTCCCCTCTATTCTCTATTCTATTTACTAATATCTTTATTCTAAAATATATCCTTAATTATATAGGTCTATTCTATTTCTTCTAATTCTATATTTACTACTAACTATAGCTTATTTATAACTAGATATCCTTACTAATTTTCGATTAGTATTATTCCTATTACTCTAATATATTTCTAGAGATCTAGTCTTCTACTTAGTATATCAGCTAGTAGGTTTTTTAATCCCTTTATATAAATTATCTAGAATTTAAAACTTATTAAGTATTCTTACTATCGTGTATACCTCTAATTTAGGTCTTTATTTATTATAAATCTTATTAGATTCTTATAGTCTATATATACTTTTATAGGGTATCTTACTTCCTATAAGTATACTCTCTATTACTTAAATACCTTATAGATTATAAATATTTCCTTATCGTAAATTAGGTAATTTAGTTCTACTAGTTTTATTTATTTTAAGAAATATTCTATAAAATATAAGTCTCCTTTATTATCTTTTTATAACAGTGCTATCCTATAGACTAAATTTAATAAATCTATTATAATAATTGCTTTATACTTTAGGTTAAATATTCTAAGTATTAGGTATTCTACGAACTTCCTTTTAATCTTATTAAAGGATTTCTAATATTCGTTTATTTATATAAATTTAATATTTTTCTTTATTAGTCGTATTAGTAGTTCTATAAGTCGTGACTACCCTACTATAAACTTCTTATAAAAGTTATATAGTTTATTAAATTATTATATATCTATAATATTTTTAGGTACTAGCTAGCTTAGTATTTACTATATCTTCTCTAGTTTAATTTTGATTTTTCCTGGTTTAATTACGAATCCTAAAAAATATATTTCCTTTATATAGAATTCGCATTTTCTTATATTAAGATATATCTAATTCTTTACTAGTCTTTCTAGAATTATATATATATAAACCTTATATTCTTCTTTTTCTTCTAAAAAAATTAGGATGTTATCTAAGTATATATATTATCCGTTAGATGGTAATAATACAACGATTACTAAATAAAGAGATGCGAGGAGCGTTTATAGGTAATATACCTTATAAAAGGCTGGATAGCATGCAACGGTAGGGCAGGATAACTTAGGGGTTACGTAACCTAGAAAGTATTCTTATTAAGAATAGTAACCTCGCTAAGATTAGAGGTTAAAATAGATTCTAAGGATAAGTAGAACTATATATAATTAGATAGACAAGGATAGTATAGAATGTATTTAAGGAGGATTTCCTATAGAGTAATTCTAATTCCTTATAGTTAACTTTATTTAGTAGATTAAACCTAGTACTAAGACTAATAACTACCTTAGTATAGACTTCTTAATTACTTTCGTTTAACCCTTATTATCTTCTCTACTATAGATTATACTAAATAATCCTACCTATATAGCTATTATCTTAGGTAAGACGCTAGCGAGTAATACTTTAACTACCTAATAGGTCTATAAGAAGAATAATTAATAATAGTTATACCTAATACCCTAATAAGCAGTATAAGTGCACTAGTAAGTAATTAAACTATAGTTCTAGTTAATTAAGCTATAGAAATATAGTAGCTATAGCTATAAGTTTAATAGTTAATAGTATAGCTATAAGCGACTAACTAGTAAGTAGTAGAAAGGGCAACGAACAACGCTATAAGGAGACTTAAAGTCCTAATACCTATAATATAGGAAGGAGATCGTATAAACCTTAAAGTATTCCTTATATAGTTAGAACTATACTATTAAGGATATAGTAGATATTATAATAATCTAGTAGACTAGATATTAGTTATACTTATATATATAAAAGAAGTACTAGTAGTATAGCTTTAAATATTAATAGACGATTACTTAGCTTACGAAGGAATGAAAAATAGCCTCGAGAACGATACTAAGAGAGTATTCGCTAGTTAGAAAAGCTTTAAGGAAGAAGTTATAATACTATTTAGGGAAGTTAATACTAAATAATAAGTATAATAAGAGATATAGAATCTTAAATAAGCGAAGTTAGTAAGAACTTATATAGCTAACTTTAGGCGACTAGCAATGATACTAAAGTAGGACGATAAGCCGCTTTAGGTAGTATTCTACAACGGTCTTAAAGAAATAATTAAGGATAATCTAGCCTATTACGCGGAACTAGAGGACCTAGATAAACTAATTAGTTATACTATTAGTATCGATAATAGGTAGTACGAATGGTAATAAGAAAAGAAAGGAAATAAGACTATAAGCTATAATTATACCCTATAGAAATCTAATATAAAGAAAATATAGTAGCTATAAAGGGACTATAATAGAGATATTATTATAGCTAATAATATTAAGGGAAGGGGGAACCTAGGAAAGAAGTAACGATAATCCTAGGATAGAGTATCTAAGGAGGAATATTAGAAATACTTCGAGTCTAAAGCCTATCTAAAGTATAAAAAATAAAGATACTTCTAGAAAGACTATAAGGCTAAGGAAGAGGTACGAAAAGCCGAAACCTTAGATACTAATATAGCTAGGGTGGCTATATTACAGGCAAGCCTAAAGGTGAAGGATCCGCCTATAGCCTATAAGTATTTACTTAGCGAATAAATAGTTATAGATCGACTAAAGTATAGAATATACTAGAAATATAGACTTAGAACTTATAATAGTATATAATACTAGGATAGAGTTATAGTTAGAGGACCCTATACTAATAATATAGTAGTTAAAGTAGTAAGTCTCTAAGGACTAGTAGAAGACTATAATAAGTAACTTATTATGGTATATATCCTATATTATAACCTATAATAGCCTAAATACGAGATTAAGGATTACCGAGAGTATAAAAGATAGAAACGAAGGGTTAGGGAGGTTCCCGCATACCTAACATATATATATCTAGAATACTATAGAAACCAGGAATATTATATCTATAATACTAAAGATTAGATATAAAGGTACGATAGTACCTAATAGTACGAATACTATAATGATTTATATAAGCTTTACAAAGAAGCTAAGTATTTAATAAAATAGTATCTATAAAGACTATATAATAGTAGTTATATAGAATATATTAATAAAAACTATAGATATAAGCATCTAATAAAGGAATATTAGTAAGAAGACTAGGCTAGATATATATTAATAGGTTATATATACTACGCTTTTTAGAAAGAAGAAGTTATAGGAATAACTAATTCTCGATATTACGAAGTAGTAGAGTGAGAATACCGACTATGACTATATATAGAATATAATAAATACGACCCTAATAAAGCGCACGATTATTAGAAGGCCTAATATATCTAGCTAGGATAGCCTATTAAGAGAGTCGAATTTATAGAATTAATAGACCTAGAGAATCTAGGAATAACTATAATATAAAGGGTACCAACCCTAATACTAAAAGAGCACGTTAAGGAATCTAACGACGATTAGTAAGATTATATAGAAAGTCTAATAATTATAGAATATTATAAGTTATTATATTAGGATTATAATATTAAAGGATACAACGATTACTAGGCAGTAAAGGATCGAGATAAATATACTAGCCTATACTAGAGGTTTTACTATAAAGATATATATTTAATATACTATAAAGTAAAATAAGACGCTGGATAGTTCCCAAGCGAACTGCGTCTACCTAGAAGGAATACTATATAGATTACGATAGCTAAATTAAAAAACTAGAGTATTACTAGATATAGAGTCTAGCTAGTAAGGGTACTTAAGAGACTTAAATAAGTATATAATACGCCTAAACGAGCTTAAAGCTTAAGATATATATATAAGGATAATAGCTTAATATACTAGTAGATAGTAGAGCGAATAGAACGTTTATATTATTAGAGGTAGTTAAAAGGTATAGATTACCTTACTAATAAAAGAAAAACGTATTTTATATTATAGCTATAGAAGGATAAGCTATTAGCTATAGTAGAGGAGTAATATACTTAGAAATAGAACTATTATTCTTAAAAGTTTAAGGAATAAAAGAAACTAAAAGCATCAATATCGTACATCTTGGAAATAACTATAATATATTTATAGGATATAATTAGTTAAGCTAATATAACCCTAATATTGATTAGTAAGCTACTATAATAGTTAAAAGAAAATCTACTAAAAAAGTCAGGTCGATATAATAAGTAGGACGATTAGGATTGAAATTATATAACTTTAAAGTATTCTAGGAAGTATAAGTTGGATAGATTTTAGTAGTATAGTTAGTATAAATCGCGCGCAAGAATCCCTAGAAAGTAGGGATTATTATAGTATAGTATATTATAGGGCCTAATATAACTAGATAATCGATTATAGAACTAAGTAAGGTTATACTTAAGATACTAGAAGAGTATTATAAATATAAGGACTTATTTAAAGAATATAGTAAATTAGATTTACTAGATTACTAAGAATAGGATTATGAAATATACCTAGAAGAAGGGGCGAAATTTAGGCTAGGACCTATATACCCTTTATCGTTAGACTAGTAGAAGGAACTATAAAGTTACCTTAAAAAGAATCTTAAGAAAGGATTTATACGACTAAGTAAAAGCTTAATAGCTTTACTAATATTATTTATACTAAAAAAAAATAGTAAGCTATAACTCTATATAGATTATAGACAGCTTAATAACGCTATAAAGAAGAATTGGTATCTATTACTACTAATTAAAGAGCTTATAGAATGAATCTAAGGAGCTAAATAATTTATAAAATTTAATATCTAGGAGGGATATTACCGAATACGAATCGCTAAGGGCTACGAATAGCTAATAGTATTTAAAACTAAATATAGCCTATATAAATATTAGGTTATACCTATAGGATTAACTAACGTACCTACGATATTTTAGGTAGTAGTTAATAAGGTACTATTCGAATACTTAGATATATTTATCTTTATATATTTAGACGATATTCTAGTATATTCGAGCGGAACGCTAGAGGATTATATTATAAAAGTTAAGTTAGTACTAGTAAAACTATAGAAGTTTAAGCTACTATTATATCTAGATAAGTATAAATTCTATATTAAAAAAACTAAATACCTAGGATATATTATCTTAGAAGATAGAATTATTATAGACCTAAGGAAAGTCGAGACGATATAGAATTAGGAAGAACTATAAACTCTTAAAGAAGTATAATCCTTTCTAGGATTTATAAACTATTATAGATAGTTTATAGAAGGGTACTTATATACTATAGTACTATTAATAGATATAACTAAGAAAAGGTAGTTTATATAGATAAATAAACAAGGGAAGGCCTTTAGGATACTAAAAGAGTTATTTCTATACGTACTATTACTATAAGTAAACGATCCTACGAGGGTAAAACGAGTTAAAACTAATATATTAGACTATATACTCTTTAGTATACTCTATTAATAATACGATAATAAGAAATAGTAGCTAGTATTATTTTATATAAGAAAATTCTTAGTAGTAGAATTAAACTATAATATTTATGATAAGGAACTATTAGTAATAGTCGAGGCTTTTAAATATTAGGAAGCTTAGTTATTAGGGGTACTAATATAGATCGAAGTATATTTAGATTATAAAAATCTTATAAACTTTATATTAACGAAAAAGTTGAATAGACGATAAGTTAGATAGGTAGAATAATTAGCTATCTTCGATTTTAAGATTATCTATAGGGAAGGAAAGCTGAATAGAGTAGTAGATACTTTTAGTAGACGATTAGACTTTATAAATAATAATAACCTAGAGAAGTATCTAGCGATATTCTAGAGGAACCTAGATAGATTGCTTAGGTATAACTAGGATAGTATACCTATCTTAGATAAAACTATAAAGAAAAAGAAGCTTATAACGAAATCTAAATAGTTTAATAAGATATAAGACTTCCAAGATTATATACGACTTAATAAGAAAGATAAGGATGTATATAACGAATAGCGTATAATATTATTAACGCTAAAGTACGTCGCGATAACCTAGGTATAGTAGTTCGATAAAATAATAAGTTACTATTAGCTAAGATAGCGAAGTAACGACGAATAAAACTAATACGTTAAATAGGCGAACGAAACGCTGGAACGACTAAAGAAGTTAGATAAAATATATAAGGAATAGGAGAAGAATCTACTCTATAATATATATACGTTTAAGGATATAGATAATTCTATATTATAATTTTAGAATAAAGTAATAGCCTACGAATAGTTAAATAAACTAAGGAAATATCAACTTAACGAGAATAGGAAAATTATAATACTAGAGGTTCTTAATAAGGTAGTATTAGAAGTACTATATAAGTTATTAGAATAGGGATACCTAGGAATCGATAAAATAGTCTATAGATTTAAAGGAAAATATATAATAACGAAAGTACGTAAAAAAGTAGAAAAGATTATAGGTAAATATATAGAATATTTAAAGAATAAACTATAGAGATATAAGCCTTATAGGTTACTATAACCTTTAATACTACTAGAGAAACTATAGACGTATATTATAATAGACTTTATAGTAAAGCTCCTAATATCGATCGAGCTAGGCTCGTAGAGGATATATAATTCTATTATAGTATTTATAGACTAGTTTATAAAAAAAGCTAAGTTCTACCTAATAGAAGAGTTAACTTTAGTAGAAGAACTAATATATAAAGTAGATTAGACTCTCTTCGCTAATTATAGTATTTTAGAGGAATTAATTATAGATTAAGTAAGGATTTTTATATCGAAGTATTAGTAAATATTTATAGCTAAGATAGGAATAAAGTATAAGATAATAACTAGCTTTTACCTAGAAACTAATAGTTAAATAGAACGAACCAATTAGATACTAGAATAATATTTAAGGTTCTATATAAATAAGTTATAAATAAATTAGGTTGAGTTATTACCTATAATATAAGTAGCGTATAATAGTATAAAGTTAAGTACGACTAGCTATTTACTATTTTATACGAACTATAGATATAAGTTATACTCTTATCGAAATCTAAAGAATATTAAAAATATCGTAGTAGATACTAATAATAAGGCTCGATTGATACAGGAATTATATAAGTAATTACGATAGAGAATTATAAGAAGGAACCTTATATTATCTACTTAAGCGAATAAGAAAAGGATTAAAAGACTAACTTTTAAGAAGAGGGATAAAGTCTTCCTTTTAATAAAAAATTTAAAGACTATAAGACTAAGTAGGAAACTAGATAACCTCTAGAAGAGACTATTCTTAATTAAAGAGGTTCGAGGATTAGTAAATTTCAAATTATAGCTACTAAAAGGAGTAAGGATATACCTAATTTTCTATAAATTACTATTAGAACTAGTACTATAAGATATAGTCTTAGAAACGAGTTTAGAACTCGAAGACGACGAGTATAAGGTCGAGAAAATTAGGAACCTATAGAAAGTTAGATATTAGTAGAAGTATAAAGTAAAATAGAAAGGATAGCTAAAGAGTTAAAATATATAGGAACTAGTATAAAACCTTATAAACTATAAGTAATAGCTATAAGAGTTTTATCGGTAGAACCCTAAGAAACTAGATCTAAGGGAGGATTATTAAAAATAAAGGAAGGATTAAAGAAAGGGTCAAGGGATAAGTCAGCCTATAACTAGCCTAAATTAGAAGATGATAGTTTAGGTAATAACGGTCCAGGAGTAGTAATAGTACCTATACTCTTTATAGCTTTATTTAACTTTTTAGGCGCTAGGGCGTTAAGAACGCGCCTATTATACTAAGTAAGAAATTATTTATATATTTTAACTTTAGCTAATATAACCTAAGTATAAGCGGCTAGAGTAGTAGTAGTAGTAGCCTCTACTTTAGTATAAAGAACAGTAAGGTACTTTTCTTCCTTTTTTATCTATACCTTCTCCTAGTCTTCCTTAAGAATATAAAGACTATAGTACGCTTAGACGGCGATATAACTAGTATATTAACTAGAAGCTATATCTATAAAGCACCTTAGCTTTTTAGTAAGACAACGATAATATTAGATATTAGGAGCTATTTCTAAACCCTATAAAAGGATCTTATTAATATAATTCTAGCGGTAGTTAATAGATAAATAAATAACTTTAGGTATAGTTAGGGAGACAGTAGAAAGAATAGAAGAGAAACCTAAAGAGGGTAGTTTACCTCTTTATACTCTATATTATAGTATAATTATAAACTTAGAGGTATTAAGATAATAACCTTAAGGGGGGGGATAGTATTATCTATTAGATAGTAATAATATAATAATTACTAAATAAGGAGACGCGAGGAGCGTTTATAGGTAATATACCTTATAAAAGGCTAGATAGTATATAATAGTAGGGTAGGATAACTTAGGGGTTATATAACCTAGAAAGTGTCCTTACTAAGAGTAGTGACCTTACTAAGATTAGAGGTCAAGGTAGATTCTAAGGATAAGTAGAACTATATATAATTAGATAGATAAGGATGGTATAGAATGTATTTAAGGAGGATTTCCTATAGAGTAATTTTAATTCCTTATAGTCAACTTTATTTAGTAGATTAAACCTAGTACCAAGACTAATAACTACCTTAGTATAGACTTCTTAATTACTTTTATTTAACCCTTATTATCTTTTCTACTATAGATTATACTAAATAATTCCACCTATATAGCTATTATCTTAGGTAAGACGCTAGCGAGTAATAATATAAATATAAATATATCTAAATATTCCTTTAGTATAGTATTTATTCTTTTTTAGAATACTACTAGTATATTTATTAATCTAAATAGTATTACTTAATATTTATATAGTCTATATTATATTCTAAATACTATTTTCTATTTATTACCTTCTTTAACTCTAATCTAGTAATATATATTTTTTATATCTAGTTTTATAAATATCTTTACTCTCCTTATTATATCTTATAATTATAATATTAATAGTAATAGGTATCGATTCTTCTTCGTTATTACGTTGGTTTTTCGGTAATCTACGTAGAATCATAATTTATCTATCCCCTTTTTTACTATAAAGGTTGTCTTATAAGATATAGATAATTATAATCTTTATATCTATCCTTTCTTAAGCGTATTCTTAATATACTCTTTCTAGATTTATTATTCTTTCTCTATTATATAATAAATTGGTCTCTACCCTAGATTTTTTCCTTCTTCTAGTTTAATTTCTAGGTCCTATAGTTTATATTCTATTAGGTATTACTCTAGTTCTTATAACTACGATTCCTACTTCTTATATTCTTTAGGGAATTTCCTAATATATAGTTTAATATTTACTTTTAATTTCTTAGTTTTATAGGTAATTATTTCCTTCTACTAGTCGATTATTAGGTTTACTATTTTTAATTATAGTATTCCTAGAATTATATCTTAGTTATTATTAATTTATATTATATCTATTTTAATATTATAAAGTTCTAACCTATCTATTTTTAGTATTAAAAGTTTTATCTTAAACTATACTAGTTCTTAAAATAGGTTTCCTTCGATTATTACTATTATTCTTAGTTATACTTTTCGAGTATACTATATCCCATTTTATTCGACGAATTTCTTTAATATAAAGTTCCTAGTAGCTCTACTATCTACTATTATTTATATATTCCTTCCTTAGTATATTCCTTTTATAGTAATATATAGTCTATATACTCCTTTTAGTCCTTCTTTCTTAGGCTAATATTAAGTATTTACCTTCTTTTATACCTGTTTTAGGTATTTATTTTCTATATATTTATACTATAGTCTTCCTAAGACGTATTCTTCTAGTAGTAGTTTTCCTAGTATTATAATAATATATCTAGATAGTCGTTCTTCTATTAGGTACTATCTATATACTTCTTCTCTTAGTATAATATTAATAAATCGATCCTATTCTCGTCTTTCTAGCTAAGTATTATATCTTTACTTTAGTCCTATATATATCTAATATTTCCCGTTAATATACAGTAGGGTGACACTAAAAAAAACCAATCAAAAAAGACACCATTTTTAAAAGGCTATAACTAATTCAATTTTAATACTATAATAAAAACAAAACTAGAATTTTAAAGAAAAAATCTAAAATTTTAATTCTATAATTAGTAATCCTGATTATTAAGCACGTTCGATAAGGGATAAGTCGCTAAATAGGAAGAAAAAAAAAACCAAAAGTTTACTTTATAATAACTTTTTTCCATATTTCTTTTTTTAGCTAAAACTCCCACTAACTATAATAGGCCTAGTAAAGAATCTATATTTAGATTTTTAAATTATTCTAT
>Ga0247757_10001929_pt1 | contig 12089 bp, 3 predicted proteins | sample UWRJL126311R4_FD_180929 | JGI IMG/M metagenome (GOLD analysis project Ga0247757, IMG submission 180929) | Plant litter microbial communities from Arlington Agricultural Research Station in Wisconsin, United States - UWRJ-L126-311R-4 | ecosystem: Environmental > Terrestrial > Plant litter >...
CGCGTCTGTAGATGATAACACGCTGCGCCGAATCGACGGTGCTGACTTGGGTGATACTATAATTTCCGTCAATCCAGTCAGCCCCAACCACGATCGAAGCCATTCCTCCGTGCGCCCCAACATAGCGCTCAACGCCAGACGAATCTTTAAAGTAGACGAGGGTGGTCGGCAAAGTCCCCTCACTCGGTTCGTACGAAATACTAAACGAAAGCGTACTTCCTACCGCAGCAGACATCCCGCTCGTGCGTGAAACGCCGTCCACAAAGGTCAGGGATTCTGCATTTGCGAGTGGCGCAAAGATGAACGAGAGAAGGGCAATTCCTGCCATCTGCAAACGACTGCGGGACCAGCGTGCGAAGAGGGTCAATAGAAGCGAAGAAGGATGCGTTATGGTCAGCGAGCTGCGGTAGGGTATGTCAGGTCTCGATTGGCGATAGGGGGTCGCGCATCGAGGCCGGATGTCGAGAGTCGAGACCTGATGTATTCCGCTAGGGTTCGTAACAAGCAGGGCCATGCAGTGCAGGGGAGAACGGAGGCGCATGGAGAAATTTACCGGCGGCATTCAGTCGGTCACGCTGCATTGTGGGGTTAAATCTAGGTGCGCGAAGTAACGTAGGACATGTTGTTCCGTGTTACCTTTCTGGGGCCAGGACGAGCGCGCGTCCCGGCGGCAGAGCGACGGCAAGGTTCCTTTTCCGGGCATGGTGGTGCGCAGTCTCAGATGGAGGTTCACCCGCAGGTCTCGACCTGGCCCGGATCAATCCGCAGCGAACGGCCGCTAGGAAGCTGTCGGCCATCTACCGGGTCAATGCTTTCGTGCCGCCCCGAAGTATCCACCCTAGAAAACGGCTTCGCGCCTCTTCGCGCCCTTCGCGGTTCAACCGGCTCGAACCCCCATCGGAGCCAAGGGTTGACGCGCCGGAAGCGGGCCCCAAGTTCTGCCGCCACCTGTCATGCCTGTTTTCCCTGCGTCATTTTCCGGCCCGGCTCCGCGATGAGCGATCCGTCCGCCTGGCAGTTCGATCTCGAGGTCCATCCCACCGGCTGGAAATTCCCGGCCGGCAAGTCGTGGATCGCCGGCTGGCTGTGGTCGCCGCAAAACCGCCTGACCACCGACCTGCGCTGCTGGATCGACGGCCGGCCGTTCCTCGGCGTGTGGGGACTGCCGAAACCCGGTCTCGACGAGCGCTTCCTGCACCGCCCCGGCCCGCCCTACCTCGGCTTCACCATCCTGGTGGAACCCCACGCCGGCGCCGCGCTGCTGCGGCTGGAGGTGCGCGACCAGACCAACCAGTGGACGGAAATTTTCCGCACGCCGATCACCGTGGTCGAAAACGCCCTGGCGTGCCCGCCACCGCGCGGCCTGCCGGCCCTGCTGCCGGAACTCGTCTCTCCCCTCCTCCGCCTCCACCGCCAGCGCCCGGCCACTCCGCTCGCCGCGCTGGCCGACGAGGTCGTGTCCGGCTTCCTGGGTGAGCCGCTGAACTGCCTGCCAGTGCCGCCATTCCACGGCGCGCTGGAGGAACCGCGCGAGTCCGGCTGGATCCGCTTCGGCCGCCTCTCCATCACCGGCTGGCTCGCTCACCGCGAGCAGAAGATCCGGCGCGTCACCGCCATGGTCGACCCGCTCGGCGAGAACGCGCTGCTGCATGGCATCCGGCGCACGGACGTCGACAGCATCGCCGCCTTCGCCGACCTGCCCGGCCGCGAAACCTCGGCGTTCGTCGGACACGTGGACTTGCCCGCCGACACCTCCGTGCCGGCCCTGCTCAAGGTTTTTGCCGAACTCGAGAACGGCGAGAAGCACCTCGCATTCGCGCAACGCTTCACGCCGCGCGTCATCGCCGGCGCCGATGCGCCGCTGCCGTCGCGCTCGCACTTCACCTTCGCCCGCGCCGCCTGGGCGCTGCGCGGTTCCGCGCGCCGCCACGGCCTGCCCACCGGCGGCTGGTCGGAACTCTGGCCCGCCCTCACCACCGCGTGGACGGCCTACTCCGCCGAGGCCCCGGCGAAAGGCGGCCGCGCGCGACTCGCGCCGGAACCCGCGCTTCGCGATAAGCCCGATGGCCCGCTCCGCCTGCTAGTCGTCACGCACAATCTGAATTTCGAGGGCGCCCCGTGGTTCATCTTCGAACTCGCGAAATACCTCGCGGCCCAGCCCGTCGTCACGGTCCGCGTGCTGTCGCCGCAGGATGGACCGATGCGCTCCGTCTTCGCCAACGCCGGGATGCCCGTCACCGTGGCCAACCTCGATCCGGCGCTGCGCGCGAAGTCCGCGGAGGAATTTCATGGCGCGCTGCCGGCGGCCACCGCCGGCGCCGACTGGGCCAACACCGACCTCGTCATCGCCAACACGATGGTGTCGTTCTGGGCCGTGCACGCCGCGCGCCACGCCGGCAAGCCCGTGCTGCTCTACGTCCACGAGAGCGCTGCGATCCGCCGCTTCTTCGAGCCGCTCACCGTGCCGGCGCTTTTCCCCGTGATCGAGGACGCCTTCCGCTCGGCGACACGCGTCGTGTTCACCGCCGATTCCTCGCGCCGGGTCTTCGACTACCTCGGCGACCGCGGGAACTTCTCGCTGCTGCCGAGCTGGGTGGACGCCGGGCGTGTGGACGCGTTTGCCGCCACGCACGAGTCGGTCGACCTGCGCCGCAAACACGCCCTCGGCACCGACGCCGTGCTGGTCGTCAACATCGGTTCCGTTTGCGAGCGCAAGGGCCAGCACGTGTTCATCCAGGCCGTGGACCTGCTGAAGAGCGAACTGGGCTTCACCTATCCCGGGAAGGAGATCCAGTTCGTCATGGTCGGCGCGCGCGAGGGCCTCTACCTCGAGACACTCAAGGAGGAGATCAAGCGCCTCGGGCTGGGCCGGCTCACGCGCTTCGCGCCCGAGACGGGCGAGATTTTCGACTACTACCAGCTCGCCGACGTCTTCGTCTGCACGAGCTTCGAGGAATCCTTCCCCCGCGTGCTGCTCGAGTCCGCGGCGTTCCGGAAGCTCATCGTCTCCACCAACGTCAACGGCATCGCGGAGATGGTCGGTCCCGACGAGGCCTGGCTGATGCCGCCCGGCGACCGCTACCGGCTGGCCGAGTCGATCAAGCTCGCGCTGGCCGCCCATTTTGCCGGCGACCGCAGCCGCGCGGAAAAGGCGCGGGCCACCGTGCTGCGCAAGTACCACGAGGCGCGCTCCCTCCCGCGGCACGCCGCGCTGGCGTACGATGCCGCCCAACGGCGCTAATCCAACCCCGCCGAGCCGTGGCCACAAAAAACACCAAGACTGGGCTGTATCCTAATTTGTCCTGTCATCGCGAGGGGCGCGAAGCGCGCCGTGGCGATCCAGCTAGATGGATTGCTTCGCCGCCCGCCATGCGGGCGACTCGCAATGACAAATTAGGGACTGCCTTGGTTCGGTTTTGCGCCTTTTGTGCTTTTTTGCGGCTAGTCTCCGCGATGAGCTAGCCCACCCCGGCCATGCACGAATCGCCGCTCTGCTTCCACAACCTCGAATGGCCCGCGGACGGCGCGCGCCTGGCCGGTCCCGTCGTGTGGGTGCGGGGCTGGGTCGTGGCCCAGCCCGGCCACGCCACGCTCGACCTCCGCGTGCGCCACGCCGGCGGCACGCACCGTGGCATCCTCGGGCTGCCGCGCGCCGACCTCGCCGCCCACTTTCGCGCGGAGCGGCCGTGGCTCCCGGCCGAGTTCATCCTCGGCGTCCCGGTCGGCGATGGCGCGGTCAGCCTCGTGCTCGAGGTAATGGACCAGCACGGCACGTGGCACGAACTCCGCACGGTGAACCTCACAGTCGCGGCCGACGGCGTGCCGCCACCGCGCGTCGAGGGCCGGCTCGAAACCGCGCTCGACGGCACGTGGACGGTGCGCGACACCCACCGCCCGTACCACGGTCACCTCGATTTGCCCGGCGCAACGCCGGTCCGCCGGCACGGACGCATCCCGGTCTTCGGCTGGCTGCTCGACGAATCGCGCCCGCTGGCCGCGGTCCTCGCCACCACCGACACCCTCGTGTTCAACCACCTCGACCACAGCCTCCACGACGAGGCGCTGGCGCGAAAGGTGCCGCAACACGCGAACGCCCGACACGCCCGCCTGCGCGGCGAGGTCGATTATCCCGCGACTCTGGCCGAACCCGCCTGCCTGCGCGTGTATGCCGTTTCGCCCGACGGCACGGCGACCTTGTGTTTCGCCCAGCGCGTAACCGCTGCGGCCACACCGGCGGCGACCGTCGAGGCTGCGCTCCCGCCGCCGGCCCCGCTGCCGGCGCGCGAGTTGCCGCCCCTGCCCTCGGGCCGTCCGCGCCGCCTGCTCTTTGCCGTGCACGGGCTTTGGCCCAACGACGCCACGCTCCGTGCGCTGGACCTTGCGCGCCATCTCGTCGGCTCGCACCGCTGGGCAGTGCGCGTCGTCAGCACCGAGGACGGACCGCTGCGCGGGGATTTCCTGCGCGCCGACGCCGAGTCGCTCATCGTTGACCCTGCGCCCCTATTCGCCGCCGGCGACGCCGCGGCAGGCACGCAGGCGCTCGCCAAGTTGGAGCGCCAGGTTCGCTGGGACCATCTGGACGCCGTGGTCGCTTTCAATTCCGAGTGCGGCTGGGTGCTGGAACTCGCGCGCCGCCGCGGCATCCCGACGCTTCTCGACTGCTCGGACGCCGAGCCGATGCAGCCCGACCCGACCGCGGTCGAGGCGATCCGCCAGCTCCAGCTGGCCGCCTGGCGCTCCGCCACCGGCGTTTGCTTTGCCTCCGCGGCGGCGGCCCGCGCCCAGCAGGGTGTCCTCGCCGGCGTGCCGGCCACGATCGTCCCGCAGTGGCACACGCCCGACCTGCCCATGACAACCGCCCCCGCCGGCCCGCGCGTGGCGCTGGCGCCGTTGCGCACCGCCGACTGGCTCGCGCGTTTTCATCCCGACGTCGCCGCGCAGTGGAAATTCCGCCAGGGCCCGGCCACCAGCAACCGCGCGGAACAGCGGGCGCTGCCGGACGATCGCTTTCACGGTCGTGTCGAGCGCACCGCCGACTGGTCGGTCGCCGGCGCGGCGTTGTGTCTCGGGCCGCTGTTCGGCCGCGGCCCGTTGCGTCCGCTCCTCGACGCCGCGGCCGCCGGCATTCCGGTCGTCGCCCCCGACCTGCCGGTCACGCGCGAAATCCTCGGCGCGTGGCGCGTGCCCTTCGTCGGTGAGGACAATCCCCTCGCGCTCGCCCATGCCGTGATTGCCGCGGACAGCATCGCGACGCCCCACGAACTCGCCGCGCGCGCCGCCGGCCTCCGCGCCGCGCACGCCCCGGCTGAATTGCTGCCACGATGGGAAGCGTTGCTTGCGAGTGTCGCGGCAACACGACCGAGCAGAGCCTGATTCTGTAGGGGCCGAGCTTGCTCGGTCCTCGGGAGCCACGCCGCGAACCGGCCTCAGGATCGAGCAAGCTCGACCCCTACACCAATCCCGCCTGCATCCAAAGCGGGCAAACCATCAACCGAAGCTGCCCGTGGTTTAAGTAGTCTATTAAACTACTTGTGCGGGGTGACCAACCGGGACGTACCGCAACCGGGTAACAGCTTGCGCCACAAGGCGGCGTCTGCCTTGGTTCTGCGACCGTCGCGTGAACGAAAACGACTCCTACCTCTTTGACGTCGAGCTGCCCGCCCAGTGGGTTTTCTCCGGGGAACCGACCTGGATCAGCGGCTGGTTCCTGTCGAAAACCGACGCCTATTTCACGGACATCCGCGCGGTCACGGGCGGGATCATCCACCTCGGCATCCTCGGCCTGCCCCGGCCGGAGATCGAGGAGCGCCACCGCGGCCGCGTCGGGCTCCCGCATGCGGGCTTTTCGCTCCAGGTGCGTCCGCCGCACGGCGCCAAGTCACTGCGCCTCGAACTCCGCGACCACGGCGGCCGCTGGGTCGAGATTTGGTCCACGCCCATCAAGGTCCGGCAGGGCCCGGCCGCCCGGGCGAAGCTGATCCCCGGCATCGTGCCGGACCAGCTACGCAAGCTCCTGCAGGCGCGCCGCGCCGACGCATCCGCGAGCCTGCTGCCGCTGGCTCGCGAGCTGGCGCACGAGTCCGCCGTCGTGCCGCTGGAGACGCTGCCCAACCCGCCGTTCTTCGGCGCGCTCGAGCAGCCGCTGCTCATCGGCGGCTCCCAATTCGGCAAGGTGAACGTCGAGGGCTGGATCATCCACCGCGAGCAGCGCATCCGCCGGCTCGTGGCGTCGACGCATCCGCTGGTGGAAAACGAAATGGATTACGGCGGACGCGAACGCGCCGAGGCCGGCCAGATGTTTCCCGGCCACCCGTACGCGGCGAGGTCGCAGTATTTCGGCATGGTCGACATCGACGAGGCCGCCGGCGACCCGGTGTGCCTGAAGATCTTCGCCGACCTCGAGGACGGCACGCGGCACCTGGTCTTCGTGCGCCGCTTCTTCCAGCGCGGCTGCGAGCAGATGGAACGGCCGCTGCCGCTGTTCTCCCGCGCGACGTTCGTCGAGGCGGCCCGGACCTTCGCCGCCGCGTGCCGCGCAGAGGACATCAGCCTCGGCTCGCTCGGCGAATACTGGCGGCAATGCCGCGAGGCCTACCGCCTGTTCAAGCTCTTCGCGCCGCGCGAACTGCCCCACCCGGCCACCGGGCCGGCGGCGCCTTATGGAGAATGGCAGCGGGCCAACGCCCTCACTCCGCACCTGCGTCACGTCCTCGAAGGCGTGGCCACGAAGCTCGGTACCGACGGCCCGCGCTTCACCCTGCTGGTCGATGCCCGCGGCTGCGGCGCGAGTCGCTTGCGCGAGCTCGCGGATTCCCTCGTCGCGCAGATTTATCCGCATTGGGAGGCTCGCTTCGTCGGTACCGATGCGGCGCCGGGCGGCGATGCGCGCCTGAAGGCTTTCCCGGCGTCACCGAAGGAATTCATCGCCTCGCTCAACTCCGCGGCCCACTCGGCCAACGGCACCCACCTCGCCCTCCTGCGCGGTGATGCGCGGTTGAGTCCGGACGCGCTGGTCGAGGTCGCTGATGTCCTTGCCGCCCGGCCCGGGCTGGAGCTCGTCTACACGGACGAGGACACGCTGGATCCCAGCGGACGCCGCCAGCGACCGAAGTTCAAACCCGACTGGAGTCCGGCCCTCGCCGACTCGGGACTTTTCCCCGGGCAGCTGAGCGTCGTGCGACGCGACCGCTTCATCGAGCTCGGTTCGTTCCGTCCGGGTTTAGACGCCGTGGCGTGGTTCGACCTGCTGCTGCGCGTGGGCGACAAGCTACAGCCGGATCAAGTCGCCCACCTGCCACTGGTGCTGCACCACGCGGCGGCCGGCCCCGACCAGCTCCCGCTCAGCGACCGCTCCTACGAACAGGCACGGCAGGCCCTCGCCGCCGCCGCCGAGCGCCGCGGCCGGAACACCGCCCCCTTCCTCCCCGAGACCGGCCATCACCGGCAGGTGCGCTTCCACCAGCTCCGCGCCGAGCCCGGCGTCCTCGCACGGCTGCCCGTCACGATCGTCATCCCGACGCGCGACCGCCTGCACCTGCTGCAGGAGTGCATCGAGCTGCTCGAGGAAACCGTGGACTGGCAGCACGCGAAGCTGGTCATCGTCGACGACCATTCCCGCGACGCCGACGCCGTGGCCTACCTGCAGGCGATCCAGCAGCGCACCGATCTCCGCTGCGTCGTCGTGCGCCCGGAAGACCGCGCCGCGCCGTTCAACTACTCGCATCTCGTCAACCTCGCGCTGCCGCACGTCGACACGCCGCTGATTCTGCACCTCAACAACGACGTCAACGCGCTCGAGCGCGGCTGGCTCGAGGAGCTGGCGACCTGGTTCCTGCAGCCGGACGTCGGCGTCGCCGGCGCGCAGCTGCTTTATCCGGAGAAGACGCTGAACCACACCGGCATCGTCATCGGCCCGCACGGCGGCCTCGCCGACACGCCGTTTGCCAAGGTGCCGCCCGCAGAGGTCCCGGTCGAGTGGCACGCCGCCGCCCGCGAGGTTTCCGCCGTCACCGGTGCGTGCCTGATGACGCGCACCGCGCTCTACCGCGAGCTCGGCGGATTCGACGAAAAGGATTTCGGCGTGTCGTACAACGACGTGGACTACTGCCTGCGCGTGCGCGCCGCCGGCCGGCGCGTGATCTACACGCCGCAGGCGAAGCTCATGCACTGGGGCAGCGCGACGCGCGGCGTCACGTTCGACGACGCCGAGCACATCGCCTTCGTCAACCGCTACCCCGCCTTCCGCGACCCGTACCTCAGCCGCCACCTGCACCTCGCCGGCGCCCGCCTCGAGGTGCGGCCCGGCGCCGCCCGCCCGGCCCGCGCGGGCAAACTCAATCTCCTGCTGCTGACCCACAACCTGAACCTCGAGGGCGCGCCGCTCTTCCTCCTCGAGTACGCCACGTGGATGGCGCGCGAGGCCGGATTCGGGCTGGAGGTCCTTGCCGCGCAGGACGGACCGCTGCGCAGCGCGTATGAGGCGCTCGGCGCCTCCATCACGATTGTCGACTCGGCGCCGCTGTATGCCTCCGCCGACGAGGAAATCTTCCACGCCCGCCTGCTCGACATCAAGGCGCGCGTCGACTGGGACAAGGTCGACCTCGTCGTCTGCAACACGCTCGTCAGCTTCTGGGGCGTCCACCTCGCCGTGCGCGCGGGCAAGCCCTCGCTGCTCTACCTCCACGAGAGCGCCACGATCTTCCGGTTCTTCGAGCGCAAACTCGAGCTCGGCCTCCACGGGCTCGTCGCCGACGCCCTGCGCCGGGCGACGCGCGCGCTCTTCCTCTGCCAGGCGACGCGCGACTACTACGACGACCTGAACGTCAACGGCAACTTCCGCATCGTGCCGAGCTGGATCCACCTCGACGCCATGGCGGAGTTCGCGCGCGGGCACACCCGCGCGGAGATGCGCCGCAAGCACGGCTTCGCCGACGACGAGATCGTCATCGCGAACATCGGCACCGTCTGCGAGCGCAAGGGCCAGCACGTCTTCCTGCGCGCCGTCGAGCACTTCACCTGCCAGGGCCACCGCGGCAAGTTCCGCTTTGTGATGGTCGGCGCGCGGCCGGGCATCTACCTCGACCTGCTCAAGCGCGACCTCGCCCGCCCCGGGCTGCCGGCGTTCACGCTCGTGCCCGAGACGCGCGAGGTCTTCGACTTCTTCGTCGCCGCCGACCTGTTCGTGTGCACGAGCTATGAGGAGTCGTTCCCGCGCGTCGTGATGGAGGCGATGGCGTTCCGCACGCCGATCGTCAGCACCGACGTGCACGGCATCAAGGAGATGATCGGCCAGCGCCAGCAGGGTTATCTCGTCCCGCCCGGCGACCACCTCGCGCTCTCGCGGATGATGTGGACCTGCCTCGCGAAGGAACGGAGCGGCAAGTCGCTCACGCCGACCGCCTACTCGAAGGCGCTGCGCTACTACGACCACCGCAAGGTGCTCCCCTTCCACGTCGACCTCGCGCGGGAAGCCGTCCTGGCGGGAGAATAGATCAATCCGACCTCACAGGAGGCAACAGAGGGAACGGAGAGGGACTTCTAGGAGGAAACCCGTCCTCCGTTAACTCCGTTTCCTCCTGTAAGGTTGGTCCGTATCGACCGCGACTGCCCTAAGGTGCCAGCGACGACGACTGCAGCCTGACGCTGGCCCGCACCGCGGGGTGGCCGGGATCGAGCAGCACGCCGATCCAGCCGCCCGGCTCGCCACACCACGCGTGGAAATCGAACGTTCCGCCCGGCGGCACGTTGCCCTGCTGGAGCAGCTGCAGGCGTCCGCCCTTGCACCAGACGACGCGCACCATCGGCACCACGTTGGGGTCGGCGCCGATCGAACGGACCTGCCCGCGCACCTCGCCGAGCATGTTTTCGGTGTGCCACCAGATTTCGCCGCCCGCCGGCAGCTCGATGCCGCCGGGCGCCGCCTGCCCGGCGCGCGTGACCAGCTGTTGCGGCCGCCAGCCGAGGTCGCCGAACAGCGCCCTCGCCATGGCCTCGTCACCGGCCGCCGGCTGCGCCGCCGCCGCCCGCAGCGCCGGGGCACCGTCCGCCGATTCCATCGAATGCAGGATGGTGAAATTGCGAAACCCCGCGGCCACGCGATCGTTGGCGGCGCCGAGCACCGACACCTGCAGTTCGAGGTGCTGGCCCATCGCGTCCACGGAGAAGGGCATGGCCTTCCGGTTCTCGTTCGGCGCCAGCTCGATTTCCTGGTCCCAGCGCACCTGCTCCGGCGTGGCGCCGTGCACGGTCACCTTGAAGCGCACCCGCAGGGCGGCGGCCTCGCCGGACGACGGCAGGCGTTCGAGCACCGCGTCGGCCCCGAAACGATACGTGGGCGCGGTCAGCAGCAGGCGGCCCTCGCCGCGCGTGACGCCGAGCATGAAGCGATCGCCCTCCCAGGCGAGGTCCGTCAACGGCCGCTCGTGCACGAAGAAGGCCGTGCCGGCGACGTTGCCGCCGTAGCGGTTGGTGAAGTCGAGGCCGTCCTTGCATTGCAGCTGCCAGCCGTCGCGCCGCGTCCAGCGCACCGTCACCGGCCCGATCAGCGTGCGGTCGTAGAATTGTTCCAGCGTGCGGCGCAGCGCCGGCGGCCAGAAGTCGCGCGCGAGCGTGACGAGCACCATGCGGTACCGGTCCGCCGTGCCGATGTCATTGAGCAACCGGTAGACCTCGCGGTTCCGGTAAGTCGTGTCCCAGTGCACCCACAGGGGCTGCCCCGGCACCTTGGCCGCGGGCCAGAGCTGTTCGAGCCATTCCGTGCCCGGCCCGTAGAACACCGGCCGCAAACCGTCGGCGCCCGGGGCCGGCACCCATTTGGCCAGCTCGCGCAGCGTCAGCACCTGCTCGGGCGGCATCCACAGGCCGCGCACATAGCGGTAGGCGGACACGTCGTCCGGCACCTGCGCATAGGTGGCGCGCGGCGATTCTGAATAGCCGAACTGCGAGCGCTGGCCCTGCCACGCCGAGATCCACGCCGTCACGCCCAGCGCCAGCGCGGGCAGCAGCAGCGCCGGGACGAGCACGCGCGGCCGCAGGTCGCCCGCGAAACCGAGCCACAGGCTCACCGCCACCACCAGCCAGCCGGCGAGGCCGACGTAGGCGATCTCCTGGTTGGTCGCGAGGAACGCCGCGCCCGCCAGCGCGCCCACCACGGCGGCCACCGGTTGCAACCAGCGGTCCGCGCGCGCCGCCGGCGGACGTGTCCAGCCGGCGACCAGCGCCCCGGCGGAGAACACCAGGCCGGTGAGCCCGACGCACGGCAGCAGCAGCGGCCCGTAATAGTCGTGGATCGGCACCCACAGGAACTTCCAGGTGAAGATGTGCGGGAGGTCGTTGGCGCGTGTGTCGCCGGCGAGGGCGATGACATTGTGGCGCCAGCGGTCCGGCGAGGCGCCGGTCCAGGCGAGTTCGGTTGCGACGGGCAACACGAACCCGACGAGGCCGACGACGACGAGCGTCACGAGGAGTTCGCGCTCCGTGGCGCGGCCCACGAGCCACGCCCGCAAGGCCCACGCCGCCACCGCCGCCAGCGCGACGAGCTGGAAGTTCAGCTTGTTCAACCCGCCGAGAAAAAGCCCGGCCAGCATCAGCGCATGCCACGGCCACGTCGCCCGCCGGAGCACCGGCGCGACGGCCGCGGTCCACGCCGCCAGCGCGAGGGCGAAGACGCCGAGCGCGTTGTGCCAGAGAATCGTGTGCTGCGAGGCGCTCGCGACGGTGACGCTCGCCGCCACCGGCAGCGCGGCCCACGCCGGCCAGCGCCGGCCGAGCACGAGCGCCAGGCCTGCGCCCGTCAGCACGATCAGCGCCGCCCCGCCGCGCGTCAGCGCCAGGTACGAGCCGTCGCCGGCGCGTTGCACGAGCCAGTTCAGCCCGAAGAACCCGGCCTGGATCGGCGTGGCAAAATCCACGTACGGCCGCGCGCCCTCGTCGAGGCGGGCGAGGCCGGCGATCACGACGCCGTAGTCATAAAAATCGCGCAGGTGCGCGTGATTCCGTCCCCACGGGAGCAGCGCCACCGCCACCAGCACCGCGATTGACAGCCACACAGGAAGGGGGAAGCGCCGGGGGGAATCGGTCTTGCAGCCCGG
>Ga0247757_10001930_pt1 | contig 12087 bp, 8 predicted proteins | sample UWRJL126311R4_FD_180929 | JGI IMG/M metagenome (GOLD analysis project Ga0247757, IMG submission 180929) | Plant litter microbial communities from Arlington Agricultural Research Station in Wisconsin, United States - UWRJ-L126-311R-4 | ecosystem: Environmental > Terrestrial > Plant litter >...
TCGAGACTTTTTCGTCGTCGACTTCAAGTGCGCGGGCTACGAGCGGCTCGTGTCGAGCCTGGTGCGCGAGATCAAAGCTGCGTCCCCGACCACCACGACGCAAACGACGGCCGCGTCGTCGGTTTCGCATCTCGCGCTCAACGCTTCGGGGCTGGTGACGCACAATACCAACAACAACAACGGTGGGTACACGGACGGATGGGACGATGTGCAAGGCGTGTGGCGCAGGCTGGATGCCAGCGAGCCGCTGCCGGAGGATCTGGCGCGCGAGGTGAGGGAGGGGGCGAGCGTCGTCAGGGAGAAGACGGAGGAGGTGGGTGCCGGGAGGAAGGAGGGGGAGAAGAGGTGTACGAGTCCGTTTCCGTTTTTGGATGTGGCGAGTTCGTTGATTTTGCAGCTTTCAGGGGAGTGAGAGGTGTGTATGTGTGTGTGTGAGTGTATGTGAGAAGGACAGTGTAATGATGGTCGGAGATTCGACGAGAAGGGCGTTTTTTTCCTTTTCGGTGGTGATGGAGAGGTTTCTTGGCGGCGTAGTCCTCGTTGCCTTCGCCATAGGGGGAGTATTTTTTTTTTTCTTCTTTTCCTTTTTTTTATCATCGATATTTTTCTTGCTTTATCCATCCGTCTTATTTTCTTTCTCGGAAAAATGTAGAAAAAGGAAAGGCTGAGAAGAGAGATTTTTCTTCTTCTCCAGCCGTGGCGTGGGAGGAAGGTGTTTTTTTTTTCGGCTTAGTGGGATGGGATATAGTTGCGGCCACAAGGTGTGCGTAGTAGCTTTTAAAAAAAACCAAAGGGAAATGAAAAGCTGTAGGGGGAACGTCCAAGTCGTTGCTGTTTTGTCTGAAGGGAAATTACTCCCTGGGGTGGGTGATGTTTAGGGGCGACTTCCCTTTTTTAGGTGTGTAGGTGTGGTGTGTGGTGAGGGGGATTAGCAGGGTGGGTGGCTTTGTAGGTGGTGAGGTGGAGTGGGGGGGGTTCCGCGGGGTTTGGGTTTGGGTAAAAACGGATTGGAGAGATGGGAAGATTCTGCTGTCAATTTTAATTTGCTGTGTCAGGCGTATGGGCAAACTAAGTTGCTGGGGTACGTTTTGGTTTTTTCCTTGCTCGCGATGGGATAGATCAGCAGAGGAGAGGGGGGGATATGCATAGGTGTTGCTGGTTGCTGGTAAGATGGAAGAAGGCGGGCGATAGTATGATTGATATTCCAAAACTCATAAACGGCTATCTTTTGAGGGTCTAGAAATCATCTCTGTATTGTATGTATGAGCGCCTGCTATGAGGTCGCTGCGGCTACAGCAACGATGAGCTGTTCTGGCGTAGGTGATACCATATTTTCATCAAAGCCCTCTCGGCCTTATCGTCAGAAAACTGAGCCAACAGCTCAGCCAGTGGGGCCGAGTATAGCCAATTCTAATGAGTTAGTTTTTAGTTTCTGGTAACTAACTTAGATATAGTGCTAAAAGTAGGGTAATTATTTAAACTTATTACTATAATTTAAAGTAGATAGCGTTATACTACCTAGCCTTTCTACGACTCCAATCTACGCTTAGCAACTAGGCGACCCAGATCCTGAATATCGCCTGCTCCTAGAATCTCAAATACGGCAACAGAAACTCGCATTCGCTGCCAAAAGACGTTCCGCAGCTCAATCGCCATAAGCGAATCGACGCCACAATCCGCCAGACTCCTATGCAGGTCAACGTTTTCAGGTTGCACCCCAAGCGCCGTTACTAGATAGTGTTTCAGAAGCTGCACCACGGCATTGGTACGATCATTCACGTTGGTGGCGTTCATGAAGTTCTCGACAGCGACGGCGGCGGCGTCCTTGTCAGCATTTTGCGTTTCGCTTGTTGAAGAGGGCGAGCGCACAACGTTGAAAAAGGGGGAGAACAAGGGAACGCGAAGGTGCGATGGCGGTTGGTCGCCGCGAGCGAGACTGTCGGCTGGCGTACTGGTGCCCAGCAAGACCTGGCTTTGCTCTGGAGATGGCTGGGGAAGTGCTGGATCGCAATAGTGTTCGAGAACGGCGATGAAGTCATCAGTGCTTATGGGTTGCATGTCACGAGTACGTTCTCGAATGCGGCGATAGTCAGCACGCTCAGATATGATGCCTATAGACTCCATCCAACCGAGGTCGAGAGAGACGGTGGTACCGTAGCCCTCATTAGAAGCTCGCATGCGGGCGAGGGCATCAAGGAAGGAGCTCCCGGCGGCGTAGTTGGATTGGGATGGTAGTCCATATATTCCGGCGAGGGAGGATGTGAGGATGAAGAAAGTCATGTTGCGGGGTAGCAAGCGGTGGAGATTCCAGCTAGAATTGACTTTGGTGCGAACGGTTTCCTCCCATTGCGCATATGTCATGGTATCGAACACGGCATCCTGTGAATGTTAGACAAAGCAAATTTCTGTTCATTAATTACGAACACACCTGAAGTACCATTGCCAGGTTGATGCACCCTTTGATAGGGGGCATATCAGCGCATTGGTAGAGAAGACCAGCAAGTTCAGAAGCTGACGAGACGTCGCATCTTGGAGTAACAATTTTAACCCCTTTGACCTCCAGTCTCGCGATCACATCGATGGCGGCTTTTGAAGACGGTCCTGAACGCGACGGGACGATCATATGTCTGGCCCCTCTGTCAGCCATCCATTCGAGGATCTTGCGCCCCACACCACCTAAGCCTCCAGCGATGAAGTACGATGCGTCAGGGTCAAAACTCCAGTCGCTTGTTTTCGTAATATATTTCTGGAGTTTGTCAGTCCATGAAAGTTACCTGGATATGCTAGTCAAACTTACTGGAACTTCTTCCTTTGTATCTAAATCGATTATTATTCGACCTGTGTTCTCGCCACTTTGCATATACCGAAATGCTTTTTGAACGTCCGACGCGCCGAAAACATGAACTGGGGTTGGGCCTCCTCCAAAGCCTTGGTAAGTGATAAGGTGAAGAACTTGTTCCACAAGTTGACGAGTCAGAGCATTATTAGTGAGAACGATATGAAGCAAGTCAACCGAGGAGAAAGTCACGTTTTTAGCAAAATTCGCCATCGGTAGACTAGAGTTCGCCATGATGTCCGATTTGCCGATATCAACGAATCGGCCGTTTGGAGCAACACAATCCCATGACGCAAGTAAACCCGGTCCTGACAATGAATTCAATACCACGTCCACGCCACGTCCATTAGTGGCTCTCTTGATTCCATCTGCGAAATCAGTATTGCGGCTGTAAAAGATGTGTGATTCAGGTATGTTGAGGCTTTTGGTCTCCATTAGTAACTGTCTTTTAGTATCCGTCCCTACAGTGACGAAAACTTCTGCGCCAAGGTATCGTGCAATCTTAACAGCCATCTGGCCTGTACTACCAGCAGCAGCGTGAATAAGAATCGTTTCGCCGCGTTGAAGCCGAGCAACTTGAGCTAAGCTATACCAAGCCGTCATCCCAGGATTCATTCCTGCGATAGCTTCGTGGAAGGAAACATTGGTTGGGAGCTTGAATACATTAGAAGCAGGAGCTCGGGGATGGCTTCGCAGGCATCCCACCGAAACCATCAGTACGCGGTCCCCAAGCGAGAATTTGGCGGCGGCAGCTGCACCCACGCGCGAAACGGTTCCGGTGCATTCGAACCCCATCTCTTCGTCGCCTAGTCGGCCGACGGATATGAATAGGTCTCGAAAACTGACAGGCCAAGCGGCGGCTGTAATTTCAACATCCTCAGGATTTAATTCAGGTAGCACATCCGCCGAAAATCGCAACGTATCCAATAGTCCAGGAGTACCGAGCTCGAGCTTCAGCGGCTGCTTCGAATTCCATGGCTCGTATACTGATCTTCGATTGACACGCGTGTCTCGCTCTATATCAAGGTCTGTATCTTCTTGTAGACGACCAATATGTAGAAGGTTATCTTGGACTCGGAATTCGAGCTCGGTGCATGCGGGCCGCTTTAGGAAACACGCTTCCAGAACATCAGATACAAGACTGGCCTCACTTCCAGAGGTAAACGATTCCATATCGAGTGTGACTACATGCTTACTACTTTGCTCAATTCTAAAAGAGCGAAAGAAGCCGGAAGCAATTGAAATGGGAGGGAGACTGGACTGGATAAGATTTCCAACAGAGGCAACCCAACAAATATTTTGCACCTTCTGCAGCAAGCGTCGCAACTTCAAAAAATCGGGTTCTCCTAGAGAGCTAAGAAAAGCGCCTTCGATTTCTAATAGGAAAACGACAATACTGGCTGCTATACTGGTTGATGGAATTTGAGTCTCAGGTGTAGCGAGGCCTGGAAAGTCCAGCATTTGTGCCGTTGGGTGCCGTTCAAGGATGTTCAGTGCAACTTGCTTGTGGGAAGCAGAGGCAGGGTCAAGAACTATAATGATATTTTGCCCATCGAATTCGTCAAAACTCAAAGCTTGCTTTGGCGCACTGATCGCTGTGGTAATCATTATACTGGTTATGTGGCATTCCTCGTCTTCGTAATCTCGCATCAAGACATCAGCTCCGGAAAACCCCGTGGCTCGAAGCAAATCATCCCACTTCGTCTCGCTGACCAAGGGACTATATCGGCGATAGTCTTCGGTAGCCGCCCACCATCCTTCTAAGGATCCAAAAGTTACGTTTGCACAAGCGCTATCGAGGGCAGTTATTTCTAAAAGCACTAGATGTCCACTAGGCTTAAGTAGTTTACGAAGATTGGTTAATGTAGAGTTCAGATTAGAAGTGGCGTGGAGGACGCTACCGGCGAAAATCATATCGTACTCGGCTTCCCCGAAAAGCTGTTGAAAAGGATCCCGCTCCAGATCTAGTTTCCGATACTTCATTCGGTCGCCAAATTCCTGGAACCTGTTCCTGGCGCCTTCGAAAAACGATGGTGATACATCAGTGTACGTATACTCTTTGAAACGTCTCTGCCCGTTACAACGCTCTAGTTCCCCCAATGTTGCGAGGATGTTGTGCGTCATACCACCCGTACCTGCACCAACTTCGAGTATCTGGAGCCCGGGATTCTCGTGTGTAGCCAAATCTAAGAATTTTACAAGACGGGAATCCCGTGCAAGGTTTTGCAATACTTGGCTATAAAATTCTTCGGCAGCCTTGTCACCAAACATGATTTCCAAAGGGTTGACCTCTTCGGTAAGAATCTGATTCAATGCTCTAGAGATGGATGTTAGGAGACGCCACGCGGGCCTCTCATTCTCGCATTCCCTTAAAAGACTTTCAAGTTCATCGTCTTGAATTCCGTCGTCCATATAGGGTTCCGAATTAACTTGGCGCTCGAGAGAAGTGAGGTAATGCTTTCGGTATCCTGTGACGTAGGCTCGGTCGCAGTGAGTTAGCCTTTGTAAAGACTTCCTTGTTTTCAACCGTATGGCCTTCTCCATCTTCGGGTAAAAGCTCTTCATCGATAAGTCCTCATTGGGAACATAAGAGCTTGAAACAAACTGTTGAATCTGCTTTCCGCTGAGAGAGCTCAGCTGAGGCATCCATGAAACTCTGTGTATGAGTGTGCGACGTGCCTTCCTTTTTTGGTCTTGGTTTTGCTTTGAAATCTGGGCAGTCACCAGACCCTCTACAGTGGTCAAGACACTACCCTCGCTGTCGATAGCATAGATCTTGGCCTCTTCACTTCCGAAAGATCCACCATTTCTACGCGTGGAAGACCATACATGTACAGACCGTGTTGCTTGCTTCCAACTCTTAGCCGAGATCCACGCATTATTAATGCGCTGGGGAACGCATGTTGGAACCGTTTCAGAAGCTCCTTTTGATCTCTGCGAAAGGAGTAGGTGAAGTAGTGAATCTAAAACAGCTGGATGTACGAATTCTTTTGCAACATCATGATGGCGCTCCACAGTGGCTATATCAATGCGCGCAACGGAAGCGTTCTGTCCATCCCAACGAATGTCGCTCAGTAACTGAAATGATGGGCCATATCGCAAACCGCTTTGCTCACACGAGGCGTAGAATAAATGTTGATCTACCGGATAGTTGCACTCCGCCGAAGCAGATTGTATCTCCCGGCGAATTTCGGCGTGCTTCTTCGAGGATTCATTAGACCAGGAAGGGAGAAAGCTGCTGGTCTCAGCCATTTGAACATGGATTTCAGTTTTGAAGCAAATTTTCCAGTTTCCCTCATGGCAAGTGTAGATAACGACCTGTGACCGGGATTTGTTCTTCTCAAATTCGTTCTGCATAGGTCGTAATTCAACCACGGTCTCAATTGCATCTTGGCGATTTTGTCTAATCAGGATGGGGGCCAAAAAGAGCGCGTCCTTAATAAAAAAGCCAGCTATTGGACGAGCTTGCGAGGAAACCATCTGACGAGCGGCTTCAATAGCCATTGAGAGCATTCCAGTGGCTGGACAGACCACGACTTCATTCACCACATGATCGGCAAGCCATGGAAAACTCTCTATGCATAACCAATTCCTCCATCTGGGCTGTAGTGGGTTCCAATCGTGAGCTGGCTTGCCAACGAGTTGGCCAGGTGAACAGTTTCTCAACCGATAGTCTTTGCTAAGACGCGATTCGGACCAATACCGTTTGCTGTGGTCAAAAGGATATGGTGGGCAATTGGTGAGGAAAGGAGTAGGGCCGTCGTCCGGGTTGTTGATAGAGGATAAGTTGACATCGTATCCACGTGCAAATAGAGTGCCCAGAAGATTTAAAAGTGTATGCAGGGGGGATTTTTCGCGCTGTAAGACTGAATGGTAGTTGATCGAAGGAAGGGTCTCTTTTATTGGCAACCTTAGAGTTGAATGAGGACCAATTTCAATTACATCTGTTATGTTAGGGGTATTGAGCCGAAGCATGGGTAAAGATGCGTCTCGGAGGAGATTTTGTAGTGCATGTACAAATTTGACAGGTGAGATCAGATTGTCCAGCCAGTACTGCTGCTTCACAAGGGTTGACAAAGCAACTGGTTGGCCAGTAACCGAGCTGAACATGGGTGCCATACTGAAATGCTTGCTTGGTTGCAATGTTCCCATCATAATCTCATAGTCGTAAGACACAGACTGCATGGCAGGAGAGTGATATGCAACGCCCGTGTGCACCGTTCGGGTAAAAATCCCAAGATCGTTTAAACGTTTTTGCAGTAACTCCAGAGACCGAGACGGGCCCGAAAGAGTCACATTGCTGGGACTATTGATACAAGCTAGATGAATGCCAGTTCCAGTCAAGTATGGGGACATTTGTGCTTCCCCCAAACCAACGGAGAGCATGGCGCCCGGGTCCATGCTGGAGGCACGGCGGACACTATCAGCCACCTTTCCACGATAGTACGCGATTCGACATGCTGATTCGAATGTGAGAGCTCCAATTGCATATGCGGCGGCAATTTCGCCGCTAGAGTGGCCAACAACGGCTACAGGAATGATATCGAACGAAAGCAGCAAATCTACGAGGGCCAGTTGCAGAATAGTGCAAAGGGGCTGACTGACCACTGGACTGTTCATCATGTCAGCATCGTCAATAACATCAAAACAAGACCACTCGCAGCCGAGATGCGTCAATATTTGACAACCTTTGGTCATGCTAGCCTTGAATACAGGATACTGCATCAGTGCTCGACCCATGCCCGCATACTGAGCACCCTGCCCCGTGAAGATGAACGCAATAGCAGGCTTCTCACTGGAGGAAGTTCGAGCCGGCTTAGACAGAACTGGCAGTGAGGGAAAGCCCTCGTCAACGACAGCAAACCCACGCCACGGCATGAGAGTACGGCGAGTGGCGAGTGTGTGAGAGAGACGTCGAAGCATCCCTGGTTTCCCAGCGATGTGTCGGGGGAAATAGTCGCTGTAGTCGTCCGACATACGCTCAAGAGCTTGCGCATCGGCCGCCGACAGAACAAGCAGCTTTGGTTGCAAATCTTTGCTACATGGGGGATTTGCATGGTCTGAAACGACACAGGAGCTCGATGGGTGAAAGTCAACTTGATGGAGGCCCTGCAAACCCAGAGTATGCAGGCAGCTGGCAGCATCGTCCAGCACAGCATGGGCATTGGTGCCGCCGAACCCGAAGCTCTGCACAGATACGCGTCGTAGGCCCTGCGACGGCCATGGCAGGCAACGAGTCGGCACCGCAACATTGTAGAAGGCGGCATCGATGTCGGGATTGAGCGACTCGAAGAGGGCAACGGGCGGCACTAGGCCGCGTTCCAGCATGAGCAGGCACTTGACGACGGATGCCAACCCGCTGGCAGCTTCGAGGTGGCCGACATTGGCCTTCAGTGAGCCCACGTATAGCGGCTGGGTGGGTGCGCGGTGGGTGCGAAAGACACGGCCGATGGCGGTGATCTCGACGGGGTCGCCCACGGCAGTGCCAGTGCCATGAGCCTCGACGTAGCGGGTGGAGTCCAGGGGAAGGTTGACTTTGGCATAGACGTGACGGATGAGGAGCTCTTGGGCGGCGGCGCTGGGCTGGGTCAGCGTGGGTGTGCGGCCGTCTTGGTTGCAGGCCGTCGCCCTGACCACGCCCCGTATGCAGTCTCCCGCCGCTACCGCCTGGGCAAGAGGCTTAACCACGACCGCAACAGCTCCCTCGCCGCGCGCGAAGCCGTTGGCGCGCGCATCGAAGCTATAACAGCGGCTGTCGGGCGACAGAAATCCCATGTTCGCCAGCAGGCCCGTGAGGTCCGGACTGAGCAGTGTGCTGCACCCCACCACAACGGCTGCCGTTGCGTCGCCGCTGCCCAGCGCCTGGCACGCCATGTTCAGGGCGACGAGCCCGCTGGAGCACGCCGTGTCGACGTGCACGCTGGGCCCTTTGGCATCGAGAAACCAGCTCACTCGGTTGGCCATGGATGAGCTTGCTGTGCCGATGCTGCCATGGCGCGGCGCGGCGTCTGGGTCTTTTGCTTGCATACGCGCATAGTCGTCTGCAAACGAGCACGCAAAAACAGCCATGCGACTTCCACGTACTTTCTCTAGCCTCATGCCGCTGTTTTCCAGCGCGTGGTATGTTACCTCGAGGGCCCAACGGTGCTGCGGGTCCATGGCTGCCGCCTCCCGCCCTGAGATGGAGAAGAATGGGGCGTCGAAAACGCCTGGATCCTCGTCGAGGAAATGGCCTCCTCGTCCATGAAATGAGTTCGGTTCTCGACGGCTCTCGTCATGGAAAGACTCGACTGTTAGACGGTTGGATGGCCACTCTGTCATGACGTTCCGACCGCTCGCTACCATTTCCCATAAGCTCTCTTCATCAGCCACCCCTTGTGGCATCTTGAACGCCATGCCGACGATTGCTACTGGCTCCATCTTGACAGTTCGACAAGGTTTAGGTGTGAAATGTGGCGTCACTAGTTTTACGCACCTTGATTTCCGGGTCCTCCAATGATTCAAATAATTCTAGTAATGACCATCTGGACCCGTATCGTGCAGTAACAGTAAGCGATAAAAATGGCACCTGGGATCCGACTTATACCTACCCCGCAGATGCCATCACGTCTTGCCATCTTTTTCTCCCAGAGAGATTCGCCCCCAGCCTCCCTATACCCTTTTCAAGGATAAAAGAAATCTTCAACGGATACGATACAACATGCGCTTTCTTTGCTTCCACGGAAGAGGGGCCAACGGAGAGGTGAGCATTACCCCTGCTGCATATTACAGTCGGAGTTCAAAATCACATTGCAGATACTCAAGAAGCAGACCTTCAAGATCCGCGAGCAGCTTAGCCAGGACCATGACTTCGTATTCATCGAAGGAGATCTACCAGCAAAGCCTCCAAAACCTGAGGCCTTTGCGCTCGATACAAGTTCAAGCCAGCGAACCTTGAGTTTTTGGCCCCCTTTCACTACCACAGGACACGAATTCCGTCGGGCATATCTCTCTTTGCGTACATTTATCCAAAACGCTGGCCCGTTTGACGCCTTTATGGGATTCTCCGAAGGGGCTAGCGTAGCTGCTACCATCTTGATCGAGGATGTCCATCGCCACCAAAGCTCCCTCCGAGTCAAATGTGCCGTGTTCTTCTGTGCGGTGCCGCCCCTAGATTTGGGCTTGGACGGACCATCCAGCGGGCCTATCCGGCCTTTGGATCCAGATGTCGACAAGTCAATCTTGCATTTACCCACCGCACATATCTGGTCCGCTTCGGACGACTGCCACCCTGATCTAGGGCTGAACCTTCGCGGCCTGTGTGACCGGACTTTGCGAGAGGACTTCATGCACTATCTCGGCCATGATATCCCGGGATCGCGTTCTGATGAGGGGTTGCGCGAAACTATACGTGCCATTGAAAGAACGATTGAGAGGGCAAAGGCATCATGAACGTACATATCACCCTTACTACATCGCATCGCCTGGCGGCCTTACACCTATGCCACTTGGGCCTTGCGTAACTCTACATATGTATATATTTCCACCTTGACTCAATGGCACCAAGCCGTGCTCAAGATCCATGATATCCGTGCGCATACAATACAAAAATATGCCCTAAATAATATTACTGATACTGCTTTTAGCCGCTTAGAGTTGTAGGCCTTATTTAGCGACCACCACCTGCTTCTTTCTCCACATTAACCATGCAGCGGGTATTTGTGCGGCCCCAAACGCACAGAGCGTCAGCATCTGCTTGTTAAACCCTTGCGACAAAATCGCACGAATATCGTTCCGCTGGGCTTGTGTCACGCTCACTAGTGCCTGCGAATGTAACACAGCGAGCCCATCGTGGAAACCCAATGCGTCCAGCCTCGAGCGAACATAGCCATTGAACACCGATGTGACAACAGCTAAGCCAATCGCTGAGCCCATCGCGCGGAACTGGTTTGCCACGCCCAACGCGACGGCTGGGATGTTGTTAGCATGGATTTTACAAGCAGATCGAATAGCGAAGGGTACACCTACCTCCATCACGCTTTTCAGCGGTGAAAGCAACTAGCATGATAAGATTCGAAAAGCTGAAAGCGCAGCCCATTCCAGCAATCACTTGATAGCCATATATTTTGGCCTCCAATACCTCGTTCTCGTCCAATGTTCCCAGGAGCGCAAAACCAATAATCTGAAGTGCGGCACCGAAGAGCACAAGATAGATACCAGGTACCCTGAGCTTGCTCGCTAATTTCCCGCTAAGAATAGTGCCTATAGCAGATGAGCCACCAAAGGGGATAACCCTAACGGCGGCACCAAAGTTTGGCAAGCCATTCACCAGCATGAAACGTTGCGGCAGCTGGAAATTCGTCACGGCAACCGGCGCACCCACAAATATGATAGCGCTACCTTAATTAAGTCATCTTCAAAGAGGGTGATCGACAACTACTCACACGAACAATCCCACTGTTTCCCGGGTTGTGAAAAATCTCCAAGGCAAAATTGGCTCACGAAGCTTCTCTGCTAGCGTCACTCGGCGTTCCCAAGCCAGCAACAGAATCCAGAGGAGAACAGAGACAACAATCAGCGTGATTGTATACGCTGAATCCCAGGAAAACCGAGACCCAACCTCTTGAAAACATGCGGTGAAAGATATCGTGGCCAGCAGGATGAGGATTGTTCCGGGCCCATCAATTCGCTCCCAAATTGCCTTCAAGTGACCCTGAGCCTTTTTCTGCCGCATCGGGCGGTCTTGGAATGGGAAAGAAGTGGGGATTGCTAGCAGTGCAACAACGATCGCGATTACGCCGATGGGAATACTAGGATAAAAGCCTTAGCATGCGACAGTAACAAGTCGTAGAGAGAATATACTTGATGAGAAAGATCCAACGCCACATTGTATGCTCGCTGATGGCGCCTCCTAGAACGGGGCCCAGCACAAGAGCAAGTACTATGGCGACGCCATAACGCGAGACAGCATCTGCGTACTTCTCAGGGGGTTCCGATTCTATCAAGAGAACTGAGGCCAACGCGAAGCTCCCGCCAGCGCCAACGCCCTGAAATGCTCGAAGGACGATCCTGGAAAGCAAATCAACATGAGCCATGCGCTGTGCCCCTAAGCGAATACTCACAACTGTGTCATAGTCTGTGCCGACGCGCAACCCGCCGAGAAAAGCGTAAAAGTAACGATGCTACTAACAGTGACTGATTTGCGTCCTACTATGTCGCTGAGCTTGGCTAGGATCACAATCACACCTTTTGCGATTGCATCAGCTAGTCCT
>Ga0247757_10001931_pt1 | contig 12084 bp, 15 predicted proteins | sample UWRJL126311R4_FD_180929 | JGI IMG/M metagenome (GOLD analysis project Ga0247757, IMG submission 180929) | Plant litter microbial communities from Arlington Agricultural Research Station in Wisconsin, United States - UWRJ-L126-311R-4 | ecosystem: Environmental > Terrestrial > Plant litter >...
TTTTTTCTCCCCAACGGTTATCAGGTCCTAAGAGATACAAGCCGTGGTGGAGGGGTTACAGCTGAGAGGGACGAAAGAGGAAAAGAGGCTGCGGGTAAGTGAGTAAGTGAGGGAGGAAAGGAGTCAAGAAGTGAATTGGGGTAGTGAAGACCTTCGTTATTTTTTGTCGCGGGCAAGTAATTTGATGGATGGTGGTGGTTTGCTGATGCTTAGAGAGAAAGGAACGATGTGGGGCGGGCAAACGCGGAGAGGGGGAGGGGGAAGCTATCACTCAGGAATGGGTGGGGGTAAATCGCACTGGCTCGCTATAAATTCGCTTGCGGTCGTGTACCCACTTCGGCCAATTCTATGTCGTATAAGTCACACCAAAGATAGGGTTTTTTGCGCTTGCCTGCTCACTCCCATAAGACATAACCCTCCCATAGGCAAAAAATTGAGGATAAGACACTAGATACTATGATTAGGATAGTCTTATAGGCTTTTATTCCCGTCTCTCATATGTATTCGATCTATTTTTTTTTGTACGAGACAACTATAATGCCTACCTGTCTATCTATATGTATAATACTACAACATGCTTCATGATATTACATCTTTCAATCGCTACATGAGAGAAAGAAGGTGGTCTTTTCCCGCAAATACTATGTACTCAGCCGAGGAAAAACCTATCGAGCACAACATTCCGCCTGCAATTATAGATTACCTCGGCTACATAACACAGGTTATTACAGGCTCGACGTAACAAAAACAGACACACTCCCTAGGTGATAATAAATCAAAAAACTAGCAATTTTTATTTCTTTTGGTTTGCATAAAACGTCTACCCTTTGTTGGTGTTTGATGGGGGGTTAGTAATAATAATTGAAGTTGTCCTACAGACCCGTAAAAAAAGTAAAATACCCCAACCCCACGCCAAAACAACGAGTTAAGTCAAGCTCATCCCCTTCCTAAAAAACGTCCAATCCTCTCAAAAACGTGATGATCCGATGGAACAGAATGGATGGGCAACAAACAAATAATAACCTCACACAGATATCCCTAGACAAGGATGCAGCTGCCGACCTACAGCAAAATTCCCAGAATCTATCCAGGCAATCATCATGAGCATGGTGCGATCACTTCCAAACGACATGTTTTACATATTTTCGAAGCTGAGCCCCCAGTCGTCGCCGTCTCCATCCATGCCCATGCCCATGTCTCCAATATTGAGGTTTAGGCCGGGCAGATCGTCTATGCCGCCACTCATGTCCCCTGCCCCTGTGTCGCCAACGCCGATGGCACTCAGATCAAGGCTCGCACCGGCAGCACTGAGATCGAGCTGCTGGTCGATACTTTGCTGCAAGTTATTGTCGATACCCGTCATGTTTGCGCCTGCAGCCACGGCATCGTTCATGGCCTTGTCCAGATCGGTCGACATGGATTGCGTTTGGACGCCCACCATGTCAACGTTGGAAAGGTCGACGTTGGCGGAGGGCACTGCTTGAGCCATGATGGCGAGAAGGGCCTCGACGCGGCGATGGAGCCGGACCGTCGTTTCAGCGGCTGAGAGATCGGTTGACACAAGGCTCGCTGCACTGTCGAATTCCACCTTGAGCACTTCGCGGAGATTTGCCCGCGTCCGTGGGGCCTGGGGTGCTGGCACTGAACTTCCTACCCAATCCACCGGGATAACACTATCCTCAGTCATTGGTGCACAGATAAGTGATGTGCCAATGTCTAGCGCTGCTGGGCCGTTTCCAGCTTCGGTCTGGGCCTTGACCTCGTCAATAATGGCTCGGAGAGTCTTGGTAGTGCCAAGAAACTTGGTCGCAGCGTAAATCTGGCGGTGGGTATAGTTGGGTGGATTTGGTTGGATAGAGGAAGTTGAAGCCCATTGAGATAGTTGCTGAACAGTATGGCGCAGTGAAGTGGCAAGTGTAGTATTGGTCGAGGTAGTCCATTGCTCCAGTTCTGAGACGGACGCGTACACCGACCGGGCGTAGTGCAAATGGCTCTTGAGAGCCTGCAGGAGCGGCTCGATGTCCGTGCGGGTCGGGTGGCGCCGCTTCAATGTGCGGAAACAACTCTCGAGGCGAGCGGATACAATAGAGAGGATTGTGGAATGCATGGCCTGTGCATCTCCGGAGGTCGGAGTAGACCGGATTAGCTTATGAAATATCTGCACGATAACTTCTAGATCACGGTGTGTTTGCAAGAGCGCATAAGACCCCATCCAAGTTAGGCCTCCTACAAGCGATGGCAGAAGGAAAGTTTCATGGAGATCTGAAATCCGGTTAGCATGCCAGTGCCTTGTATTCGCCCCCCAGTCAACTTACATTCTAATCCGCCTTTAACTGAATCCAAAGATAGGACCTCCGCGGAGCAGGCCATGACGGTCTGGCTGAAGAGAGTTGGTACAATAAGGTAGAAATCCTGCGGCCGGCACGATGCGAGTACATCATTACTGAGTCCTTCTTTGTCAGCATCGAAGAGACCGCGAAGCCAATTCCCTAGTTGCTGGCCTTGGTCTTCTGTCATTTGATCTGGAGACATGCTGCAATGCCCACGTTCAAGTAGTCGAGCGACAAACGATTCATGGCCGATCCCCAAGTCGTTGTAAGTCAGGTCGTAACGATGAACAAAAGCTAAAACGAGGAGTACCATGGAGCTGAACTCTTCGTATACAGGTTGGTATTCTCCTAGAACCATCAGCGACGGTATATTGGTGTTCGCATGGGGCGTTACCTTCAACACCGTCGTATCGCCATTCATCCAAGAATTGACATAGAGGTCGTAAAATGGTGGCGGGTGACACGAATTGGAGGATAACATCTAACGCGAGTGGCTTCTTCGAAAGCGTGTTGCACACCGTTCTCAGGTACATCGTCATTTGCGTTTCGCATAGATGCGAGATAAACTATGTTCTAATTAGCTTCTTTATCGTGTATAGCTGGTGAGAAATCGCACTTCTGTAATGGCAACTACAATGGCCCCAGCGTTGCCATCCATATTCTCCAGCTCATCAATGTACATGTTTACCTTGTCAAGATTCTCTTTCCATTGGCTGATCAAGTCCTGTTTGACATATTTTGTTGCAGGTGGACCTTGCATGGGCGTTTCCCCAAGCAAGCGTTCAATTGTGCCTGTAGGAATTAGGCCATGCAGTGCGCACGCGTTGAGGAAATCCTGCCGTACATCAGCCAGAGCATTGTTAGCACCCAGCAAATCATCAAACCCTTGAGAGAGGGCTGGAAAGGCATTCAGATCAATATGACCGAGAGCTTGTGTTATGCAAAGCTCGGGGCTCATTTCATACAGTGGGGTGGCCAACTGTGTTAATAGAACAGGTATCTTGTTAGTCAGGAAAGACTTTAAACAATTCATCGTTTGCGTCGATTCATTCAGATATAAAGCATTGGCCAGGATATCGAACGAAGCAATGATTAGGTCTGTCGCCATGGTCTGCGCATCCATCTAGTACTGTCAAAGATTGTATCATTCCCGGGCAGACTTTCTTACCTTGTATCGGGAATGCAGGTAGTTAGTGAGGGTGAAATCATCTGTAAGAGGGCGTGCAACAAGCTACTGGGTCAGTTGCTTGACGACCATTCTAGACAAGCCACATACGAGAGAGTTGAGGAAGATGTAGAGCCCAGCTCTAGTATTGATGAGTGGAGGGTCAATGACAGCTTCCAGTTGGAGAGCAGCAACTTCCAGGCCGGCGTTCTCAGTCGTCTCAGCATTGGCGTTAGAAGAGGGCTTGAACTGCAATTCATGTTCCTTTTGGAAGATCTCCAGCCGATTTGCAATTTGAATGGACGTTTGCGATAAGAAAGGGATGAAGGTCGTCAGTGTTTCGGCGAAGGGCCGTCGAAGGCTATCTGCGATGCATGTGAGCCTACAAGCGTGGCTGACATCGATGGTGGAATCCAATACAGGATTTTCATCTCGTATCCAGCTGATGACAAAAGCGACGTACCCTGGAGTGCATCCTTATTGAGCAACTGTAAAATCTTGGCGTTCTCAATCAGGCCCACAACGAGCATGCCAAGGGCTTCACGGACATTGATGGATTGCTGCTGGGGCTGCTGCTGAATTCCAGTCATTGCCTGGATCATGGAGTCGTTGGTGTGCGATGTGACCATGGCTGACATCCATCTCGTGACCAGATTTAGAGTTCGGGCACCCTCCGCGTTCGTCACGGGCCGTTCGGGGCGCTCTCCTGAAAAAGCCTTGTGCAGCCGATGGAAGACGATCTCGTCCAGCTCGGGGGGGTTCTGCCATCGGGAGGGGTCCTTTGGGTTGGTGCTATCGCCCGCCTGGGGTGGCCGATCTTTCGAGAACTGGAAGGTGGAGTACAAGACTTCGGCAGCGTCGACTATCTTGAGTGCGAGGAGACGCTCGAGGTAGATGACCACTCGCGGGTCGACGCTGGTGGACGCAGCCGTTCTGGGCTTCAGAAGCAATGATGCAATGTTGCGGCCTGGAATAGGCGACCTAGTATGTAGCTGAACAACGGTAGCATCGAACAGGTCGACGGCAAGCCGCACTTCCAAGCACCTGTCAAGGAAAAGAGCCCACTCCTTGACCAAGGAATCCATCGTCCATGAGGGGAAGACGGAAGAGGCACCGGACCTGTCGGCTAGCTGGGGCCAGAAGAATGAGGCGTGTTGTGTCGTAGAAATAAGGACAAGCCTGGCGGCAATAGAGAGGATGAGGAGCGCAGATCTCAGATCGCGGCTGCTTACCAGGGTCCACCGTGGCTTGGCGCTGCACAAAATGGGTAATGAGGCTGTGGGGGGTCGACGACTCCGTTGTCCCGCTCGATTCAACTTTGCCAAATGTGATTGACGGGCTCTTCACAGGGGCTGGGTTGCCGCCGGGCTCAACCTTCTTTCATGTAGCGGCCCGGCTCTGATCGTGTGTGGGTGCCAAAAATATCCGAAGAAGCAAGCCACTCAATTCGCCCAATATCGCCCGGCAAGCCAAGGTCCAAGGCAGCGGAAGTCCGCATCCACTGTATTTTCCGGCCTGGGAGTTGGTGGCTAGGAGGTGCGCTTGCAAGCATGATCTCCAGAGCCAGGCTGCTGCGCACGGCTCGTCTGCCTCCTCCCTGGCCAAGCAGAGGAGCAGACGTCCACTTGGCAGGTCCCAGAGGGGGGAGAGCATGGTCGTACTGTAGCGTGGGCGTGCAGATCCGTGCATTTGCTTTTGCACCCTGGGTCATCATCACTCGCACCGTGCACAAGATCTTCCCAGATATCCTGGCAAACATCGTTTGGAAAAGAGGCAGCTGATGCCGCGACTATGAACATTCCTTGGAAAAACACGCAGCAGTCGCTATACCCATGCCCAGCACAAACGCCACATAGTCTAATCCATGCAATCGCACCTTTCGCTCGACGGGTCGGACAAATGTGACAGCCGCCCGTCGACCTCAAGCCTCCCTCTTAAGATGGCTATCCAGGTCGGGCGCCCGAGGACCCACCATCCAATCCTGCATGGCTAGCCACTGGCTCCACGTCTTTTCGGCGCCCTCAATCTCGGCCAGACTGGCGTCCTGCAGTGGCTTGAGGAACGGGACCGACTCGTGCGGAGACATGTCGTAGTGGTGCTTAACGCCGCCCCAGTCGGTGCTCTTCGCCGCAAAGAGGTAGTTGCGTCTCTCGCATTCGTGGACGGGACCCACACCTTTCCGCCATTCCTCGCCAAAGAAGCCATGCATGATCCCCTCCCTGTCCATTCCCGTGATGACCAGGCGCCGTATATACGGGACGAGCGACACCCAGGCAGGAACATGCTGGCCGCGCGAGTTGGTCACGGGACCAGGCCTCGGCCAGGGGTTGTTGTACGCTGCTGATCCTGAGGAGTTGGGCAGAGGGCCTGCCGAACTTATGATGGGCGACGGCGTCCATTGGAAGGGTAGGCAGATGTTGATGAGGGCGGCCACGGCCTGGACTCCATTGTCGTGCTGGGCATGATCGAGAAAGTACCGCTGGCAGTTTTGATAGGCGGGATGCCAGTCGAATATGTCAAACTTGGGTTGGCCTCCGTCTTCGGACGGTGAAGCGGTCCCCCCAGGGAACGGCTCCCCTCTCCCTTGGAACGAAGGATAGCCACCTGGGACCTGGAAGCCGTGAATGTTGGACATGTTGGAAGTTGGCAGGCCGGACTAGTGCAGGAACAAAGGGTATCAGCATCTGGTTGGCCAGCGGGCAGGGCAGTATATGTGTTTCAGGGCTCACCTGGCGGGAGTTTCGCCTGCTCCAACGGCGGACGATAGCGCGGGCCGAGTGGATGGTGAGGGAGACGGTCTAGAAGGGTGGAGTGCGGCTATGACGACAGGAAGCGGGCTGGTGATGCGAGGCGAAGGCAGGAGAAAGGGAGAGGCGCTGTCAGGCGTAGGCAGCGGGAAGTATAGCTGGACGCCCTTACTTATAACCTGCAGATGAGCTCATGGGCTTGGTGTGGAGTGTGTGGAGTGCGTGTGGGATCGAATGGAGGACCTGTGGCTTCCGGCGCGTGAATATTGAATCCCAGTGTGCTTGTTCTATTCCAAAATAATCCCTGGAGACCATCAAGGCGGACGCAGTCGAGGCGATCTCAAGCCGGGTATCTCGCATAGCCAGCGGCCCAATTGAGGGGGCGGACAGGGCGGCGGAGGAAGATAGCGCACGAGAGTGTGGCTGTAGTGTCGTGGTTGGTAACCTGGTCGTCTTGTCGTCGACTCGGCCGCCACGAGCCCGCAAGCCCACGAGCTCCCCCCAGCCCCTCGCGCCCACGACGCTTTCAGCTGCTGCGAACGGCTCCGAAGAAGCTCAAGGGGTCTACCCCAGGTGCCCAGGTCAGGGACCAACACGGCCAGCCAGTCGACGGTCGGCGCCGCCGAGATCTGGACGCATCCACCGCCAGCACCGCCCGTGGACGCTCCCGTGGCACCATGGGGCCTGCGTCCCTGCTTTGTCATGGCAGCACACGCGTGCCGGTCCGCTGGCCATGGGCATTGATCGCTCCCTCGCCGACCGACCGGCTGGAATTGACACCTGGATTCGCAGCAGCCAAGCACCTCGGGAGAGCAGACAAGGGCAAGACAGCAAGAGGATGCCTCGTTTGTTTTCTTTTTGCCCCATCCCCCCTCCATTGTTTCATGTACCATCCCCCAAGAGGGCCTCCAGGCGGGTGCCCTTTTTTGCCTATTTATTTGTTTATTCATCTCACTAACGATCCGCGTGCTTTCGTGAGAGCCAGGCAGGACCTGCCCGGCCGCCCGCGTCGCCGTCCAATACCCACTGTATGCAGTCGCGCGTAGCTGCTTTGGGCAGTCAATATTCTCCAACAGCGGCCGGCAGAGCTGGCAGAGGACCATGGGAGCCACGGGAGGACGCCACACAGTACGGGCTCCCGGGGCTGCCTCTGCGACGTGTGCAGGTTGAAACGCGTCTTCGAGAGCGTCTGTGACGGCAGAGGCTGCAAAAGTCGCCTTCGACCGCCGTCGTGGGATACGTCAGGGCCCGGCAGCCTGGGAAGCGGGCGTGGGTGCGACGCTCGCGTCTGCACGCAATCCGAACATCTGCGGCCTGCATCCCTCGGTCCCCTCGCTCCCTCACGATCCCGTCCTTTCTCGCTGCATCGTGGCGTCTCACTGCATCATCGTCCCCCGCCTGCCCTTTGTCGACCCCAACCGCATCCATCGTCCTCGTCTAAGTCCACCATGCCCTACTCGTTGGCCTCTCGCACAAAGGTTGGTGACACGCACGCGCGGCGCCTCCGTTGACTCGTGCAGCTTGCCAATGGCCTCTCCATGCCAACCATCCATCTCGGCGTGTACCTGACCTCTGGCAATGAGACGTATCAGGCAGTGCGCTGGGCACTCGCGGTATGGCCTCCGTTCCACGCCTGACTTGGCTCACTCATGCTCCCCGCAGGCCGGATATCGAGGGTAGGTTGCTACCACACGCTCAACTACGGTGCAGCTATTGACGACGGACCAAAACAGCATCGACTCTGCACAAATGTACGACAACGAGCGGGAGTCTGGCAAGGCCATCCTCGACTTCCTGGCGAGCAGCGCCAATTCCGACTCCCTCAAGAGGGAAGACATCCACTTCACCTCCAAGCTGGCGTCCAACTCGTCCTACGACGCCGCCCGGAAGGCAATCTCCAGGTCGGTCAAGGAGTGCGGCTTGGGCTACATTGGCCTGTTCCTCCTGCACTCCCCTTATGGTGGCAAAAGGGCGCGTCTCGAGAGCTGGAGAGCAGTCGAGGATGCAATTGACGACGGCGAGATTAGAATTGGTGGCGTGTCAAATTACGGCATCAAGCATGTCAGTCTTCCTCCACCTAACGCGTTTCGGCTTGTATCGTGGTCAGATGAGCAACAAGGCTGGGGTTAGAACATGCCCTCCATACGATGCCATGCCACAGGGTGTTCAGCAGAGAGCTTGCGTGATTCGGGGGGCTATTAATGGCACATGCGAACTATAGAGGGTTTCGGTAGCCGGGGGAGCCCATGGCTGTCATGTCGTCTTGCTCCGTGTTTCAGATCAAACTCTCTACTGCACTACCTTGGCGACCCGATCCACCAGGTGGCTATGCAAGGTGCTCGTGCTGGCCACAACGCAAGGCTCACCGGACGCGCATACAACTGCTGTTACTGACCCTGTGCAGCTGCAAGAGCTTCTAGACTCGCAGCCACGGATACTGCCGGCGGTGAACCAGGTCGAAGTGCACCCGTTCAACACGCGCGAGAACATCACTTCGTTCTGCCAGGCTCACGACGTGGTCGTGGAGGCCTATGCCCCGCTTGTTCGAGCGCTGCGAATGAAGCACCCAACGATTGTATCCCTCTCCGAAAAGTACTCGTGCACGCCGGGACAGCTGCTGGTTCGCTGGAGCTTGCAGCACGGCTACGTACCGCTGCCTAAGAGTGTGAAGAGGGCGAGGATCGTCGAAAACGGTGATATCGGAGGATTTTCGATTGAGGAGGGCGACATGAAGAGAATGGACGAGCTGGACGAGTACCTTGTCACGGGTGAGTAAATATGTGCACACCGGAGCAACGCCCACGCAGACGTGGAGGCGCGATTTCGGACGGCTCGACAATGGGCCACTGCTTCGTGCTGCTGACGGATTTGCAGACTGGGATCCTACCAACGCAGCGTGATGGGGGGTGGTCATGCGAGGGCGTGCAACCGGACACGAAGTCGCTCGTGGGGTGTTTGCATTTGCAAGGGACATGGACAGGCTGGAACGGGCGATGGCTTCACAGGGCTGCTTCCCAAAGCAGTGGTTCGTAGCAAAACAGCCGACGCGAGATCCTTCGGCCTGACGCGCCGTGACGGCGAGCGAGGGGAGCGCGAGGGGGGGAAAAAAAAAGCACGGCCAACTCCGACCCCGCGGAAGTCCCACTTTCTCCCACTGCTGCCAATGCTGCCAATGCTACCAGTGCCCCCCTCGAACCCTGAGTTGCGGCGACGTAAGAGCTTCGCCTGGCCGTTCGCCGCCGAGCTCAGAATGACGGCCACAAATGACCGCTTCTGAGCGCGGCCAGTCACGTGCCCGTGGCCCGCATCGCTCTCATTGGCCCCATGCGCCCTTATCTTTGGACGTACACCATGGTTCACATAGCAGAAATCTCGACGTCGCCCGTACGCGCCAATTGACCATTGATAGGGCGCGCCGACGTCCACGGCCTGGCGCCGGTGACGTTGTCCACCTTTTTTTCTTTTGCTCCGACAACGCTCGCCAGGAGGGGGAGGGGCAGATGGGCTTGCAATGGCCTATATATTCGGCCTGTTGCTCGTGTACTACCTCGCTGCAGACTACTCCCATCTCCAGACACGCCCATCTACACTTTGCCTTTGAAATCCTCCTAAACTATCCACTCCATCACACATCACCAGCACAATGGCCGAGCCCGAGTTCGAGCAAGCCCGCAAGGGTACGTGCCCCTCCTTCGTTACACCATCCTGTGCATTTGTGCCTCCCTCACGCCTTTGAGCAACCGATGGATTGCTGACACTCACCCAGAACTCGTCTCCACCCTGGAGGCCTCCAGCCTGTTCCAGAAGAATCCCGAGTACAAGAAGGCCCTCGAGGTCTGCTCGATTCCAGAGCGCGTCATCCAGTTCCGCGTGGTCTGGGAAGACGACAAGGGCCAATGCCAGGTCAACAAGGGGTACCGTGTGCAGTTCAACTCCGCTCTCGGCCCCTACAAGGGTGGTCTCCGCTTCCATCCCACTGTCAACCTCTCCATCCTTAAGTTTCTCGGCTTCGAGCAGATCTTCAAGAATGCGCTTACCGGCCGTGAGTTCAGCCACGCCAACTCATACCAGACCCTTGCAACTGACATATACTAGTCCAGATGGGTGGTGGCAAGGGTGGCGCCGACTTTGATCCCAAAGGCAAGAGCGACAATGAGATTCGCAAGTTCTGCGCCTCCTTCATGAGAGAACTCTCCAAGCACATCGGTGCCGATACCGATGTTCCGGCTGGTGACATCGGCGTCTCTCCCCGTGAGATTGGCTGGATGTTCGGGACATATCGTGCCATTCGCAATCAGTGGGAGGGTGTCCTTACCGGCAAGGGTCTCTCCTGGGGTGGCAGCTTGATCCGCCCTGAGGCTACTGGCTATGGTCTCGTGTACTACGTCGAGCACATGATTAACTATGCTTCTGGTGGCAAGGAGACCTTCGCTGGCAAGAAAGTGGCCATCTCGGGCTCCGGAAACGTAGCCCAGTACGCTGCTCTCAAGGTCATTGAGCTCGGCGGTACCGTAGTCTCCCTGTCCGACAGCAAGGGTGCTCTGATCGCTACGGAGGGTAAGGGCTTCACCCCTGAAGATGTCAACAAGATCGCCGCTCTCAAGGTGCAGCGTAAGGCTCTCACTGCACTGGAAGGCCACTCCTACAACTACATTGAGGGAGCCCGCCCATGGAAGCACGTTGGCAACGTCGACGTTGCTCTGCCCTCAGCGACTCAGAACGAGGTCTCTGGCGATGAGGCCCAGGCTCTGATTGACGCCAGCTGCAAGTTCATCGCCGAAGGCTCCAACATGGGCTGTACCCAGGAGGCCATCGAAACCTTCGAGGCGCACCGTAGGTCCAACAAGGGTGCTTCCATCTGGTACGCCCCAGGGAAGGCCGCCAACGCCGGCGGCGTTGCCGTGTCCGGTCTTGAAATGGCCCAGAACTCTCAGCGTCTGAACTGGACGTCAGAGGAAGTTGACGAGAAGCTTAAGGGCATCATGAAGGCCTGCTTCGAGAACTGTCTTGAGACTGCAAAGGAGTACATTACCCCAGCTGAGGGTGAATTCCCGTCGCTCGTTGCTGGCGCAAACGTTGCAGGCTTCAAGAAGGTTGCTGCAGCTATGCTAGACCAGGGCGATTGGTGGTAAACAATTGCTGCCCACAGCGTGCGTTGTATAACATTGAAAAGGAATGGACGAGAAAGAGGACGATGGCACGGACACTTTCTTTTGCAAATCACATCAATAACAGGTTTGGCGGCACCTTTTTTAGCATTTGTACATAGTAGATACCATTTGATGAATTCACGGCATGCAAGGATGAGGATATGTTCCCCCAGTTTCTAGTTATTCTTTTGCCTTTTCTTTTAAGCACATACTACTCCATCTCTCTCCAGCCTCCATAATTAGCAAATCCTTGTTTGAGATTCTTATGCCCAGATCGACGTGGAATGCTAAATTCAAATCAAATCAAATCAAGTCAAAAAAAAAAGAACCCGAAATCCCACGCCAAAACCCCTCTTCTCCCTCCTAGCCACCAATCTCCGCGCTAGTCTTACAGCAAACTCCAGCCACAAGTTGATTGCCTAGCCCGATGGCTAGCCTTGCCCTCCCACGTTTGTCGCCAAGATCCGCTTTGGGCGAATCGCAGTGCTGCTCTTTGGCGTTTTATTCGAATAATGCAATAAGGATGGGAGGCGATGGCGGGCGTGCCTAGCGCGATTTGGGAGGGAAGGAGGCCAATCAACTACGCGTACTGTATTACTGTGTGGGCGAGGCGGTCGCTGGTGCGACGTCGGAGGGCATGGGTACTGTTTCGGGTGTTCACGGCGAGAGGAGGGTGGGGACGGAAACCGGGG
>Ga0247757_10001932_pt1 | contig 12076 bp, 8 predicted proteins | sample UWRJL126311R4_FD_180929 | JGI IMG/M metagenome (GOLD analysis project Ga0247757, IMG submission 180929) | Plant litter microbial communities from Arlington Agricultural Research Station in Wisconsin, United States - UWRJ-L126-311R-4 | ecosystem: Environmental > Terrestrial > Plant litter >...
CCGGCACTCAGCACGAAGCAAGCACCGGGCCCGCTGTTACCCGACGCCTCGTTGTTGCCGCCGCCCTGGTAGTCCGCCCGGAAGCAGTAGGTCCCGACGAAGGTCGGACTGAAACCCGGCGAGGTCGCGTCACCGCTGGCTGAGAGCGCTGCCGTACCGAGGCTCTTGCCGCCGCTCGCGCACCCCGAGGCTGCGGACGTCAGTGGCCCACAGACCGAGAACGCGACGTTGCCGCCGGCAGGACCGGCGACGAGGCTGCTGGAGACGTGCGCTGTGGCGGATACGGTCGCGCCCCACGGGGCCACCGATGGACTCACAGCCGCCGTCGTGGTGGTCGGGACGGGTTTGACGATCACGGGCCGCCCGTACGCCCACATCGGCCCGTTTCCGACGCCCTGGGAGTCGCCGCTGTACGTCCGGTAGAGCTCGGGCTGCCCGACTGCGGGCGCGACGATGGGAGCCGACGTGGCGAGCCCGTTGATCACGGGCCCGACTCCGGCGGGAACGGCGCCCGGATCACCGCAGAATGCGTTCCAGCACCACGAGACGGTCCCAGCCGGGTTGATGCCGCCGATCGCCTGACTGGCCACGAACGTCTCCCCGAGCCGGAGCGTCGAAGGCGTGTACCAACTGTCGCCCCAGTTGGCGGCCTGAGCGGATGCCGGACCGATGAGCACGGCGGCCGCGATCAGGCCGAGGACGGCGCCGCGGGCCCAGCGCAGTGGACGTGACCGACGGCGGACGTCGCGGGGAGAGGCATGCATGCGAGGCATCGTGCGCGACGTCTGCCCCGCATACAAGAGCCCCGAGCGCGGGGCCAGAAGCAAGTCCGCACGGACGCTGAAAACGTGCGGAAACCCTAGGGTGCATGTCTGGGGGGGTGACGGAGCGAACGCGCGAACTGCCCGGGCCCGAAGGCGCGCGCTGCCCCTGATCCCAGGGCATGACGGTCGGCGGACGTGAGGCCCCGCGCTCTAACGGCTCACGGTGACCGCGCTCCCCAGCGCCGTGGCCGAGGTTCCGACCGCCACGCGGTAGGTCCCGGGTGCGATCTCGTATCGCTGCGTTCCCGTTTTCCAGATCTGGAGGGCGGACGCCGGGATCCCGATGCGCGCCGTCGTGCGGCGACCCGCACGGAGCACCACGCGGGCGAAGCCGGCGAGTTGTCGGGGTCCCCCCGTTGCGGCCGGCGGCGTCACGTACGCCTGGACGACCTCGGCGCCGGTACGGTGGCCCGTGTTCGTCACCGGGACCGTCACGGTGATCCCGCCGGTACGCGCGTTCCGGGCGGTGGCGCGTCCTACCCGAAACCGGGTGTACGAGAGGCCGTGCCCGAATGGGTACAGCGGCCGCTGGCGCTTCGCGTCGTACCAGCGGTAGCCGATCAGCCGACCTTCGCGGTAGCGCACGGCGTTGCCCTTCCCCGGGTAGGCCGGCGGGGATGCGGTCGGGCCCTGCGAAGCAGAGGCCGGCCAGGTCATGGGCAGGTGTCCCGACGGGTTGGCGTCGCCGAACAGGACGCGGGCGATCGCCGCACCGCCCATCTGGCCGGGGTACCACTGCTGGACGATGGAGGCGACCTTCCGGTGCCATGGCATCAGCACCGGCCCGGAGGTGTTGAGCACCACGACCGTTCGCGGGTTCGCCGCGGCGACGGCCGCGATGAGTCGGTTCTGGTCAGCGGGCAGCGCGAGCGTGTCGCGGTCCATACCCTCCCCCGTGTTGTCGTTGGCGAAGACGACGGCGACGTCCGCACGACGAGCGGCGCGCACCGCCTGCTCCAGCTCGTCGGACGGCGGGTTCCAGCCGAGGTGGAGTTCGGCGCCGGAGATCGATAGGCCGCTCGAGTACTCGACGGTGATCGGTACGGGGTGGCCCTTGCGCAGCACGATGCTGCCACGTGAGGACAGGTCAGGCGCCCCCGGCCACTTGCCGATGCCGGACATGAACTCGGTGTCGGTCGAGGCGACCCGCCGGCCGCCGACGGTCAGCCGGCTCATGCCCGCCGCGCCGAGCGAGAACTGGTACCGGCCGCTCGCGGGCGGCGTGAGCGTGCCCGTCCAACGCGCGGACCGCGCGCTCGTTCCCGGGATCGGTTGGAGCGGGGTGCGGGCCTCACTGGCGAAGTCCAGCGTGGAAACGGCCCTGCGTTCGACCGGTGTCCCGGTCCAATCGGTGGAGGCGTAGTAGTCGCCGGTGAGCTTCAGAGCCGAGGCCGGGACGACGGGGAGCCGTACGGTGCCGGGCGTGCCGCTCGTGTACGTGACGCGGGTGGTGCGCGGTGCACGTGCGCGGATCCCGGCGAGCGGCGTGATGACCTTGCGCCCGGGCAGGACGGCGGCCGAGCCGTTCAGCGCGTGTTGGAACCCGGCTTGGGCGTCATCGCCGATGACCGCGACGGAACGCACCGCGCGCTGCAGCGGCAACGCGCTTCGCGTGTTCTTGAGGAGGACGGTTGCCTGGGTGGAGATGCGCGTGGCGAGGTTCCGATGCGCGGCGGTGCTGACCGTCGCCTTCGGGGCCGCCGCGGGACGGTCGAGGAGTCCGACGCGGTCCATGGCCACGAGGATGTCCCGCGCGGCGGTGTCCACGATCGCGCGTGGGAGCGTGCCGGCGGCGAGCGCGTCGGCCAGCGCTTTGGCCTCGGCCTGGCCGCGGTTGCTGGCAGGGCCGATGCTCGCGACGGTCCCGAGTTGGAAGTTCTGCACACCGGCGCGCGCGGCGGCGGTCACGTCGCGCACGGCGAGGGTGGCATCCGGCTCTACGAATCCCTGCAGGCCGAAGGTGCGCAGCGCCGCGAGGTGCGCCGCGTCCTCGCACGCCTGCACTCCGTTGATCCGGTTGTAGGAGCACATCACGGAGCCGGCGCCGCCCGGTCCAACGGCTGCTCGGAATGCGGGGTAGTAGACCTCGTGAAGTGTGCGATCGTCCACCTGCACGTCGACGCCGGGTTCGCCGAACTGCCCACCGAACCGCCCGACCTCCTGGTTGTTGGCGGCGTAGTGCTTCACCTGCGCGATGACCCGCTGGCTCTGGATCCCCTGGACTTCGGGCACGACGAGCGCCGAGGTGAGGAACGGGTCCTCGCTGAGCGTCTCGGCGGCACGGCCCCAGAGCGGGGTGCGCAGGAGATTGATCGTCGGGGCGCCGATCACCGTCTTGCCCTTCCCCGCGGCCTCGGCGCCGACGGCCTCTCCGTACGTGCGGGCCAGTCCCGGATCCCACGCCGCTCCCAGGCTGATCGCCGCCGGAAAGGCGGTCACGCCCTGCTCCCCGTTGCCGACCCCGTTGGGCCCGTTGCCGAAGACCAGCGGCGGGATCCCGAGCCGTGGAACGCCGTCGACGCCGCTTCCGACCAGCGACAGCTTCTCGTCGAGCGTCATCTGCGAGACGAGCGCTGTGGCGCGCTGCGTCGACGGTCGGGACGGCGTCGTGCCCGTCGAGCGAGACGGAGCGGCCAGGCCGAGCGCGAGCTGCGTCCCGACGAGCGTGACCACTGCAAGCGCCGCCACACGAAGGCGGCGTGGGCTCCCTGTTGACCCTTCGAACATCGTCTCCCGCTCCCTTGCGTCGAGCGCCCACTCTTGCATTACTTGCACCACAAACGCAAATCTTGCACAACGGCGGCGAGGAGCGCGCCGGTTCGGGCTAGCCTTCGGACATGAACGCCGCCCAGCCCACCGACCGCCGCGCCCGCCGCAAGGCCGAGACACGGGAGAAGCTGCTGGAGGCTGCCCGTGGCGTGTTCGCCCGCCAGGGCATCGAGACCACGCGCATCAACGAGATCACCGATGCCGCCAACGTGGGATTCGGATCGTTCTACAACCACTTCGACAGCAAGGACGCGATCGTGGCCGCGGTCGTCGAGGAGACGGCGCGTGACGTCGGTGCCGCGATCGACGTCGCGACCGTGCACCTCGAGGATCCCGCCGAGATCGTCGCGGTCTCACACCGCGTGCTCGTCGGCCTCGCCACCGCGGACCCGGAGCTGGGCTGGCTGCTCGTCCGCTTGGAGCTCACGCACGGCGTCGTCAGCCGGGGCCTCGGCGCGTACGCGGCCCGCGATCTCGACCTCGGCCGCACGCACGGCCGGTTCGCGATCGACGACGTCCCGCTCACGCTCGCATCGACGGGCGGAGCCCTGCTCGGCGCGATGCGCGCGCTCCTCGCCGGCCACCCGCCCGAGGGCACCGCGGAGCGCCACGCAGCGGTGGTGCTGCGCATCCTCGGACTCGACGTCGACGAAGCCGACGAGATCGCCTCACGACCCATGCCGCCAATCTGACGACCTACTCAAAGTTGATGAATTCATCAACTTCCTGCTTTACTGTCGCTCGATGAGACTTCGCACCACCCCCACGGGACTGATCGCCGAGAACGCCGACGGCTGGGTCCGGGTCGCCTACGACGGCGATCTGCTCGCCTTCCTCGCCGAGACGCCGGACGCGCGCCGAGCCAGCCTCACCGAGGAGGCGGCCGATCCGGCGAGCGCCGGGCTGCCGTTCCGGCCCCGCTCGATGCGCGCGTTCATGCTCTACGAGCAGCACGTCATCGACTCGAGCCGCGTGCTGGCGACGAAGTTCTTCCCCGCCCCCGTGCCGCGGATCGTCACGACGTTCGAGCGCGTAACGGGCAGGACGTTCCCCAAGCTCAGACCGAATGCGCGCTTCCGCGAGGCGCCGACGTTCTACGTCGCCAACCACGCGAGCGTGCTCGCGGACGGCCAGGACATGTGGTGGCCGTCGTTCACCCGGTGGCTGGACTTCGAGCTCGAGATCGCCTGCGTGCTCTCCAAGCCGCTCGTCGATGCCTCACCCGAGGAGGCGCTCGACGCCGTCGGCGGCTGGTTCGTCCTCAACGACTGGAGCGCCCGCGACGTGCAGGCCGACGACGCCCGGCGCAACGTCTTCGGCCCCGTCGTGAAGGCGAAGACCTTCGCCAACTCCATCGGCTGCGACGTGCTCACCGCCGACGCGCTTGCGGACTGGACGCAGGCCACCGGCCGCGTGCGGGTCGACGGCGAGGTGTGGTGCGAAGGCTCGGCGGCGAACCCGCAGCACAGCCTCGGCGCGATGCTCGCGTACTGCAGCGCGGGCGAGCGACTGGACGCCGGAGACGTGCTGTCGATGGGCACGCTCCCCGGCTGCTGCGGTCTCGAGCACGACCGATGGATCGCCGACGGCCAGACCGTCGAGCTGCAGATCGACCAGATCGGCACGCTGACCAACACGATCAACGCCAGCGCCCGTCCCGTCTGAGCGCCGCCTCGCCATGTACGACGTCCTGATCTGCGGCCTCGGGCCGGTCGGGCAGCTCCTGGCGCTGCTGCTCGGCGACCATGGGGTTCGCACGCTGGCCTTCGACCGGGCCGATGACGTCTACCCGCTGCCCCGCGCCGCGGTCATCGACGACGAGGTCCTGCGGATCCTGCAGGCCGTCGGCCTCGACGCCGCCGTCCTGGCGGACGCCCAGGTCCAGCCGCGCGCCAGCGTGATCACCGCCGGTGGCCGAGCCGTGGAGGTCTTCTCCTCCCGTCTCGGTCGGCTCGGCCATCCACCGTTGGTCTCGATCAACCAACCGGCGATGGAGCGCACCCTGCTGGCGGCGCTGACCGACCGCGACAGCGCCGAGGTCCGCCGTGGCGTCGAGCTCGACGCCATCGACCGCCGCGCCGATCGTGTCGTCGCCTACGTCCGCCCGGTCGCCGGCGGCCGAGTCGAGCCGCTGACCGGCCGCTTCCTCGTCGGGTGCGACGGAAGTGCCAGTGCCGTTCGAAACCGCCTGCAGATCCCGTTCCGGGGCACGACCGCGCCGCAGCGCTGGATCGTCATGGACGCGCTCGTCAACCGGCCGCTGGCCAAGGTGCCGCACCCCCATTTCGTGGGGCGAGCGGAGCGGCCGACCGTAACGCTGCCGATGTCGCCAGGCCGTCATCGCTGGGAGTGGATGCTGCACCCCGGCGAGGACGCCGGTCCGCTGCTTCGCCCGGATGCGCTTGATGCCGCCGTCGCCGAGTGGCTCTCTCCCGGGGAGATCGCCGAGCGCGAGCGCGCGGTCGTGTACGCCTTCCACACCCGGATGGCCGCGACCTGGCGACGCGGCCGCGTGCTGCTCGCCGGCGACGCCGCGCACGTGATGCCGCCGTTCGCCGGCCAGGGCTTCTCCTCCGGCGCGCGTGACGCCGCCAACCTGGCCTGGAAGCTCGATGCCGTCCTGCGCGGCGCTCCCAGCGCGCTGCTGGACACGTACGAGCAGGAGCGCCGACCCCACGTCGCCGCGATGCAGCGCACCGCCAACCTCATGGGCGGCATCGTGCAGTCGACCTCGCCCGCACGCGTGCGCCTGCGCGACCAGTGGCTCACCGCCATCGACGGCACGCCGGTCCAGCGTCTGATCGCCGGGAACGTCAAGCCCCTGCCGACCTACGCCGCGGGCGCGCTGGCTCGTCGTCCGCGCCGCGTAGCCCCACGGCGGACGGTCGGCGCGCTCTTCCCCCAGACCGACCGGCTCGACGACCGCCTTCCCCGGGGCTGGGTGGCCCTGACCGGCGACACCGGGGCCCGCACGCTCCTGGAGGCCGGCGGGATGGCGGTCGTGGATCCGGGCGCCGACCAGGCATGGCTGGACCGCCACCACCTCGCGTTCGCGCTGCTGCGCCCCGACCGCTTCGTGTTCGCCGCGGGCGACATCGGCGCGGTTGCGTCCGCAGTGGCCGCCTGGCGGTCGCTCACCGACGCCCGCCCCGAGGTGCCCGCATGATCGCCGTGATCGGCGCGACCGGCCGCATCGGCTCGCGGGTGGCCGCCCTCCTGGCCGAGCGATGCGTTCCGGCGCAGGCCCTCGTACGGAGCCCCCACGTCGCGAGCCTGCCGCTGCCGGCGGTGCATGCCGACCTCACCGACCCGGCGTCCATCCGTGCAGGGCTCGAGGGCGCCTCGCGGCTGTTCCTCGTGACGCCGCACGGTCCCGACCAGGACCTGCTCGAGGCGGTCGCCGTCCGCGAGGCCGCGGCGGCCGGCGTCCACCACGTCGTCAAGGTCTCCGGGGGCGCGGCCTCCCTCGGACCGAACGGGACGACCGCGACCGCCACCGCGCACTGGCGAACCGAGCAGCTCATCGAGCGCTCGGGCATGGGCTTCACGTTCCTGCGCCCGTCCTACCTGCAGCAGAACCTGCTCACGCAGATCGCCCCGATCGTCGCCCGAGCCGGGCTGCTGATCGCCCCGTTCGGCGACGCGCCGATCGCGATGGTCGACGCCCGTGACGTCGCCGCCTGCGCGGTGGCCGCGCTCACCGGTGAGGTCCCTGCGGGCGAGGCATGCCAGCTCACCGGACCACGCGGCGTGACGTTCGCCGACATCGCCGCCCATCTGGGGGTCCGCTACGTCCCGCTCCCACCCCGCGCCGCCGGCCGGATGCTGCGCTTCCGAGGGGCCTCGGCCAGCGAGGTCGACCACGCGGTGCGCATGGCGACGTACTTCGCGGCCGGTGCCGACGGCGTGCCCACGGACCACGTGACGCGACGCACCGGATCGCCGCCGCGCCCGGTCGAGCGGTTGCTCGACGAGGAGCACGACCGCTTCGCCCCGACGACGGGTCTGGCCCGCCGCCTGTCCCACCCCACCACCAACGAGGTCTGACATGGTCACCAGCATCGGGCACATCGCCCTCAACGTCGCCGACCTCGACCGCGCCGTCGACTTCCAGCACGAGGTCGTCGGCATGGTCGAGACCGACCGTGCGGGCGGGGTCTCCTACCTCACCTGCAACGACCGCCACCATGAGTTGATCCTCGTCGAGGACCGCGACAACCGCGGCTACGACCACATCGCCCTCCAGGTCGCCGACGCGGGCGCGCTGGAGCACGCCAGGGCCGCGCTGCCCGCGGCAGGGGCCACGCTCCTCGGCGGCGTCTACGACGGCGAGCCCGGGATCGACCGTGCGCTGAAGGTGCGCTCCCCCGGCGGCCACGTCTACAAGCTGTTCTGCGGCATGGAGAGCGTCGACGTCGCGTTGCCCGCCGACCGCCCGACGCACTTCGAGCACGTCTCCACGAAGGTCCGCAACATGGGCCCGGAGCATCGCTTCCTCGAGGCGCTCGGCTTCTCGCTCTCGGACCGCATGGGGTTCCTGGCCTCATGGTGGCACTGCGACGAGGACCACCACGGCATCGCGCTCACCCGAGCGCCGCGCTCGGAGCTGTCGCACTACGCCTACGCCTGGCCCGACCTCAATGCGCTCGGCCGGGTCGCCGACCGGCTGCGCGCCGCACGCGACCGGAAGTGCATCTGGGGTCCGTCACGCCACGGCCCCGGGAAGAACCACTTCCTCTACTTCCACGACGAGGACGGCGCGATGATCGAATGCTGCTCCGAGCTCGCGCAGATGACGCGCGACGCCTACGTCCCGAAGACGTGGTCGATGCATCCCGGGACCATCAACCAGTGGGGCGGCCCGCCTCCCCCACGGTTCCTCCTCACCGGCTTCCCGGTCGCAACGCCGACCGACGGTCCTCCCAGCTGGGCGGCCGCCGCCGATCGCACGCCGGTGGCCGCCGGATGAGCCCCTCTCTGCTCTGGCCGGTCTGCGACGGCCCCGAGAGCCTCCTGGAGATCGAGCGAATCCCGCTCCACCAACGCGGGCTGCCGGACAGCACCTACGCCCTGGTCGTCCGTGCCGCCGAATGCTGGCCGGACCGGCCGGCGACCACCACGCTGCCCGACGCCGCGCGCTACGAGCAGCCCGTCGCGCGGACCTTCGCCGAGCTGGCGGCGGACGTGCACCGCGTGGCCAACGTGCTCGGCGACCTGGGCGTCACGCGCCGCAGCGCGGTGGCGCTGGTGTCGGCCAACTGCGAGGAGCTGCACACCGCGCTGCTGGCCGCGGAGGCCGTCGGCGTCGCCGCGCCGATCAACCCCGCGCTGGCCCCCGAGCACGCGGGGCAGCTGATCACGCTCGCCGGTGCCGAGGTCATCGTGGCCGCCGGTCCCGAGCTCGACGCAGCGACCTGGGCGCTGGGCCGCGAGCTGGCGGCCGCGACCGGTGCTCGCGCCCTGCTCGCCCTGCGACCCACCGCTGCGCACGAGTCCGCGCCAACGCTCGAGCCGATCGACGGCACCGTCGTCGACTACCTGAGTCATCTCGCCGCGGTGGCGACGAGCGACCGGCTTCCGGCCGCCGCGCCACAGGCCGCGGACCTGGCCAGCTACCTGCACACGGGTGGGACGACCGGAACCCCGAAGCTCGCCGCGCGCACCCACGCCAACGAGGTCGCCAATGCGTGGATGATCGCCTCCGGCTCGACGCTCGACGAGGACAGCGTCCTGTTCGCCGCTCTGCCCCTGTTCCACACCAACGCGTTGCTCGTCACGGTCCTCGCACCGCTGCTGCGCGGCCAGCACGTCGTCTGGGCCGGCCCGCTCGGCTACCGCGACCTGCCGCTCTACGGGATCTTCTGGAAGCTCGTCGAACGCCACCGGATCGCCGCGATGTCGGGGGTGCCCACCGTCTACGCAGTCTTGGCGCAGGTCCCCGTCGACGCTGACATCGGCTCGCTGCGCTACCCGATCGTCGGCGCCGCACCGCTGCCGCCCTCCGTCACCGAGGCCTTTCGCGACCACACCGGCCTGACCCTTTGCGAGGGATACGGCCTCACCGAGGGCACCTGTGCCAGCACCCGCAACTTCCCGGACGACGTCCGCCCCGGATCGGTCGGCCAGCGCCTCCCGTACCAGCGGATCCGCGCGGTGCACGTCGACGAGGCGACCGGCGAATGGCGGGATCTCCCCGACGGCGAGGTCGGCACGCTCGTCATCGAGGGCCCCAACGTCTTCGCCGGCTATCTCGTCGCCGGGCCGAACGGCCCGGTTCCCGCCGCCGGCGACACGGTGAGGAACGGCTGGCTGGACACCGGCGACCTCGGCTCGATCGACGCCGATGGCTACGTTCGCCTCACCGGCCGCGCCAAGGACCTGATCATCCGCGGCGGGCACAACATCGATCCGCAGGTCATCGAGGACGCCCTGCTGTCCCATCCCGCGGTCACCGGCGCCGGCGCGGTGGGCCGGCCCGATCCCCACGCCGGCGAAGTTCCCGTGGCGTTCGTCACCGTGCAGCCGGGCAGCGACGTCGACCCGGACGAGCTCCGGCTCTGGGCCGCCGAGCGCGTGCCCGAACGTGCCGCCGCCCCCAAGCACGTCAAGGTCGTCGACGCCATCCCGCTGACCTCCATCGGCAAGCCGTTCAAGAACGAGCTGCGACGCCTCGCCATCGAGCGGGCCGCGGGCGAAGCACTCCCACAGGCCGGCATCACCGCCGTGCTGGATGGCGCCACGATCACCGTCATCGTCGACGGTGCCTCACCGGAGGAGACGCGCACCGCGTTGGGCCCGCTGGGCGTGAAGTGGGAGATCGCCTGAGGCCTGAGGCCGTCGCCGGGGCCGGGACCACGCACGATGGTCATCCGCTGCGCGGGCGTGCGTACACGTAGCGCGCGAGCGTCGGTTCCCGGGTGACCATCGGGGCGCCGATGGCATTGCACGGCGCGCCACACACGACCAGCTGGAGGCCGCGGGTGTCCTTGGGTCCGGGCGTCTGGGCGATGAGCGGGTTCGCCGCGCGGTCGGCCAGCTGCCCGCAGACCGAACGCGGGATGCGCGAGGCGCGCGCGGGGCCGGAGTGACGTAGCGCATCCAGCACCAGCCGGTAGGCGACGAGGTCGGTGGCCAGCCCGGCGTGGTCGGTCGGGTCCGACGAGCAGATGCGCTGCACCGAGACGTTCGCGATCTTCCCCGAGCCGGTCGACAGGCACGAGGTGCACGCCGGTGGCACGTTCTGCAGGACCTCGTCGTGGTCGGTGGTGATCTCGGTGTAGGCGATGCCGCGGAACGTCTCGGCCCGGCTGTTGAGCGCGCGCAGGAAGCGCGAGCCGACCACCTGCTGGAGGTTGACCGGCGGACAGCCGGCGGCGCACGCGGTCGCGTTGATCCGCCCCTGCCACGCCGATCCGTGGTTGTTCCCGGCCAGGCCGATGACGTCGGCGACCATCGCGCGCGTGTCGGGCCAGAACCGCAGCGCCCACCGCATCGACATGCCACCCTGGCTGTGGCCGAGGATCGCGATCCGGCGGCCGGCCCGCTCGTGCATGGAGCGGATCGCGGCCACGAGGTACTCCCCCGTCACCTGGATGTCGCCGAGCGTCATGTGCGGCGGGGTGAGCGTGCACCACGGGATGCCGAGGCGGTCCAGCGCCGGCTGCCACGTGTACCGATACTGGCCGGCACCGGTGACGCCGGTCCCCGGCGAGAGCAGGACAGGCGTCCGCGCGGCCTTCCGCAGACCAGGCGAGCAGCGGAGCGCACGGCGCGCCTGCTCTGGCGAGACCGTCAGGCCGGGCCCCGGCTGGCTCGCGGGCGCGAACGTCGCCGCCGCGGCCGGGGTCGGCTGCCCGCCGGACAGCGCCAGCAGAGCTGAGACGAATGCCGCCGTCGCGGCCGTCTCCACCCGCCGCAGCCGGCGCGCCCTTCCTCTGGACCTCTCGACCATCTCCGCTCCCTCGTCTCGAGCGCACAGCCTTGCATGACGTGCACTATCAACGCCAATGATGCACGAAGCGGAGCGGACGTGCGCTAGCTCACGGCGTCGCGACCACGAGGTGCAGCCGGTCGACGAGGCGCAGCGCCTGCGCCGGGTCGGCGCCCTCGAAGACGGCGGCGTGGATGCCGCGCAGCGCAGCGCCGAGCATCCGAGCGGTCGCCGCGGGGTCGACGTCGTCGGCCACCTCCCCCACCTCCGCCGCCTCCGTCAGCAACTCGACCAGCATCGCGTCCAGCCGGTCGTGCCAGCCGGGAGCGGAGCTGCGCGCGGGCGGGACGCCGAGATCGCGGAAGAGCACGTGGGCTTCAGGCATCGCATACGCCACCTCGGCGCTCAGGTGCATGAACACCCGCAGCCGGTCGAGCGGCGACGACGGCAGCTCCGCCCGCTCGGCGTACGCGTACATCTGCTCGGTCAGCGCGCCCGCGACCCGGTCGATCGTCGCGTTGAACAGCTCCCGCTTGCCCGCAAACCGGTGGAA
>Ga0247757_10001933_pt1 | contig 12072 bp, 11 predicted proteins | sample UWRJL126311R4_FD_180929 | JGI IMG/M metagenome (GOLD analysis project Ga0247757, IMG submission 180929) | Plant litter microbial communities from Arlington Agricultural Research Station in Wisconsin, United States - UWRJ-L126-311R-4 | ecosystem: Environmental > Terrestrial > Plant litter >...
GTTTCATATTGAATCCCTTCGCCACCTACGATAGCATCGAAAAATGCGAATGCATCTTTGTTCTGAACGATTTCATAATCCTTACCTACAACACCGAGTACTGCACCCGTGTCTTTACGCATAGTAGCGAAGTGAGAACTGATTTGATTGGAATGATCCACAAGCTGATTATCACCGCCATAGTTAGCTGTAAACAAGTCCTCTTTTGTTACTTCGTAGTCCAGACCGGCAAATTGTAACGCTTCTCCGCTGGTTGGATATTGATCGACGATCTGGCCCAGGCCGTGCCATGCTTTTTCTTTAACTGAGAAGAAGCTGTGTTTTCCTGTTTGTTCGTTTAAAAATATTTGATGTGCCATGTTGATTTGATTTAAGATTTAGAATTTGTTTTTAAAAGGGGAGATCTGCAACGGGTTCGCTTATTTCATGCGGATCAGGTTGTTTGGGTTCTGTAGTCTTTTTGATGTGAATCATTTTGATCTCACTGGCATGGCAATTAATGCTTGCTTTAGGGTTGCCTTGCAGATCTAGATATGCATTTGTAAACAGCCTTCCCGATACAGAAACGATAGATCCTTTGGTTAGGACTTTGGCTATGTTGGTTCCCATCCACCAGGCAATGTTGAAGTAGGTGGAGAACTCTTTTGTTTCTTTCGAACCTTTGGGACGGTACCGGTCATTTGAAACTACTGTAAAGTTGACCACTTCTTTGTCACCTTTTACGGTACTGATTTTTGCATCAGCGACGATTCTTCCTGTGATTTCCATAAATTATTTTTTAAAGTTTAAAAATGGTGAGAGCGTTTCTTATCAATCCTCTCTCAATTCCAATGGAGAGGTTGATAAGAAATGCTCGACCAATAGGCAGGAATGGTTTATCGCAGTGAATAGGGAACAGGAATTTGAAGAGTGCGACGCAACGGATGAATGATCAGGGAACCAATGCCGGTAACAAACCCGTGCGTACGAATTGTTGGTATTCCTGGTCAGAATAACTTGTAGTGTTCTGCAATAATTTTATGCAGGGTTTGTGACACCAATTGGATTGGGTGGCAAGGATGTTTTTGCACTTCAGCCACTGTTCAGTTGAAAGTGTGAGTTCGGATTCAGTAACAATGCGGAATTTCCAATCGTAGGCGAATCGTTTGATAAACTTTGCAACAATTTTTTGTCGTTTAAGCTGGGCATTCATTGTGAAGCCATCCGGTTTAATTTCGATTACTTCTGCTATGCCGGTTGTGAGGTTGCGAATTAGGAAGTCCGGACGGTAACAATGCAATCTCTCTTTGTATACACCTGACTGAACATTTACACCATAATACATTTCGAGTCCATCGCGGAGCCAGGCGTGGGTATCCTCAATCATCAATACATACTTTAATTCAACCAGGGAGTCGAAAACACAACCATTGTAGAAAACCGTTTTGCTATTGTATGTGTATGTGAAATTCATAGAATTTAAGGGTTTAGAGTAACGGGAGTTGTTTCCACAATGGTTGTGACAGAGATTGTCCGGATACTATGGTGTTGGTTAAGAGATTGTCGGGAAATGTCTGACCCATGAGGCGGCAGTAATCCTTAAACCAAGAAGAAATTGCTTTGCCAGATGAAAGAGAGGAGCCAATTGAAAAATGATGAAGTTGTACCTCGGTCAAAATGATCTGGTCGTCGAAAACCACTTTGAATTTCCAGTCGAGGTTTTTGCGGGCGATATAATTTTCTGCCACGGCTTTTCTCAATTGGAGTTGAGGATGGTGTTCAAAGGCACGAGGCTTTATTTCTACCAGCGTTGCTTCATAGGTTTGTTTGTGACGAATCAGGAAGTCCGGTGTATAACGTAGATGGCAGCGTCGGATATGGTCCAAAGTAATCCGCGTGCCAGGATGGTAATAGATCGATACCGGAGAACGAAGGAAGTGGTAATCTTCCATGACCGAAATCGCATATTTGAGTTCGGTCATGGAATCAAACTGGTATCCCCATCCAGTTACCTTACGTGGTGCCCGATAGGCAAAGGCATTTCTTTTGGCTGGCATAAAATTGCATTGAATTCGTTAACGGTCGAGGTTCATGATTTTGGTTGCTCTGATCCGGGTGATGTATCGTTTTACATCTCCTTTGTAAAAGCTGCGGTGTTCGATCTCTCCTTCAACCAGAACATGACTTCCTTTGATAAAATGGGCTTCCACTTTGGCGGCTTTTTTATCCCAGGCGACGATATCATGCCATGTTGTTTTCTTTAGTTCGGTACCATCTTCTTTTTTACGGAACCAGTCGGTAGCCATTCTTAAATAAGCGCGTTTGCTGCCATTCACTGCTATGGACATCAATGGGTCTTTGCCGAGATATCCGATCAGTTGAACTTTGTTTTGTGTTTTCATTAGATGAATTGTTTGTTGAGTAAAAAATGAAAAACAAAATTGGAAATCAGGTTTGATTTAAGGCGGTTTTATACGGATCCGTTTCGTTTCTGATACGTATCAGAAACTGATAAAATATATTATATTAGAGTATGAAAACAGAACCCAAACCAGCGGAAAGACATTGCCTGTTTTGTGATAAAGTGTTGGATGAAAGAAAGCGAAAGGATAGTAAATACTGCAACGAATATTGCAAAGCAGCTTTTCATAACCCAAGAAGAGCCGGATCACATCCGGATATTAAGCGCATTAATAAAATACTCGCCAAGAATTTTTTTATTCTACAGCAGGCATTGGGCACTAAAGACTATATAAAAAAGAACCGAGAGAAAGTTTTAAATAAAGGGTTTAACCTTGAATATTTCACCCACTTGCACAAGCATTTCAAGTTTTGTTACCGATATGGATACTATTTTGATGAGGTTGGGGAAATGGTCATATTCAAAGGGTATGACAATGTGGTAATGAAGGAAGTTTAAAATTATTGCGATGATCATGGTGCAGAACGTGACCAGACTCGGTATGGGGCAAACGAAAACTCGTTGCAGTTTAACAGGTACCCATGACAGTGATCTGTAATGTCTTCCAGGACTCTTTTATCAGGATGATGAGTGCGGTTCAAACCTGCACAAAAAACATAGGCTTCAAAATTATCAAGGATAGAAGGATGAGAAAAAGACCAATTGTTTTTAGCAGCATGATGAGGAACAAGGAATACACTAACTTTTTCGAGATAGTCCCTAAAAAAGATAAGCGCAGGTGTTAGATTTTTTTTTCTAGAAAAATTGATGTCGCCTGTTAGAAACGTTCCTTCCTTGTAATAAGGTAGAATTCCCCAGCTGCGAAGCGGTCCATGATAGACTATCACGGATGTTTGGTTGATATTGCCGAAGCCTCTACGGTAAAGGGTCCTGATCATCGCACGGTATTGCTTTTCAAAAATATCACGTATAGTAATACCTTCTTCATCGATCATCTTTTCCACCTCGATCCTGAATTTTTCTACGAGTACCGAGTTATTGCTTTCCTGGTTATAAAACTGGAACTCCCAAAGATTACCAGAAGTGATAAGAAAGGGAGTTTTGTAAAAATTAACTTTATGATGAGGATTTCCAGAGAATTTGGTTGTTAATTCAGCTATCAGATTATCCTCGACTGGTTTTCCGAAAATGTTCATGCGAAAGGCATTATCCGATAACTTACCTATTTCAGTTTCATCAGGCAATACCGGTATCGGTCCATTTTCACTGCCAGGTGGTAGATCCGGACCACCTATGATAATTATCCGGTCAATATTAAAATCATCTCCGGTAAAAAAAGCTATTGGATCGCTAAGCATTGACAGGTAATCTGGATCGGCAGCCTGACTGTTTGTGGCGACAATTAATCTTTCTACCCAAGTAACATAAGGCAGGACAAGTAATGATACCCGTTTGTCAGTGATCAATTTTTTTATCCCGTTGACATGATCTTCGTCAAAATGTGAAATGATCACCAGGTCAAATTTTGACAGACTGCTGTATCTGTTGATTGATTGATCCAAATGTTTGTGATCACTAACACTTCCGCAATCGTAAACAAAATCAAAACGACTATGGTCCTGGAGCAGACTGCCTGTATAAAAAAGCCCTTGGCCAATGCCTTCAAAAATCAGTGTTGCAAGTTTCATGGTGACTGGATATTAAAGAACCGTAGTAAAATAGTAAAATAAATGGTAATAAAATACCGTATTTATACGGTTGTCATTACCAATGTTTTTGAGTAATTATGTTTTTTATTACATATTTATGAACAACAGACCATCCTTTCGCAAACTCAGCGGGTATGCATTTGACCCGTCGCTTTCCCTACAGGCTGATACTGCAGAGATCAATTCGATCGTATACAAAATACCGTGGGAAGATCTTTGTCTGTCAGACAAGGAAAAATTAAAACTGGAAGAGGATTCTTCTTATGTTCACCAGGATACAGGGCCTGTTGGCGAGTATGTTGAGGTGATTGATTTTGATCCGACTGTAGACCAGTTGTATGCACCTGTTGATCTTAATCATCCTTATACGCTTGCTCAGGATGGACTAGTGCCCAGCGAAAGTAATCCGCAGTTTCACCAGCAAATGGTATATGCGGTATCAATGGTCACAATAATGAATTTTGAAAAAGCACTTGGAAGAAAAATTATCTGGGCTCCGAGACGGGTGGCTGACAAAAGGATTTATCAGGAGTATGTCCATCGCTTAAGGATCTATCCTCACGCTATGCGTGAAGCGAATGCCTATTATAGCCCGCAAAAAAAATCACTGCTGTTCGGGTACTTTTCTTCCACTCCTGCGGATATCACCCTGCAAATGCCAGGTTCGCTTGTTTTTACCTGCCTAAGCCATGATATTATCGCCCATGAGACCACTCATGCCATTCTTGACGGCATGCACCGGTACTACAATACACCGACAAACCCCGATGTACTGGCATTTCATGAAGCCTTTGCGGATATTGTTGCGTTGTTTCAGCATTTCACATTTGCGGAAGTGCTAAAGAAACAGATTGCAGAAACACATGGCGATCTTGGCGCACAGAATCTTTTGGGGAAACTTGCGCAACAGTTTGGTACGGCCATAGGCAGTTATGGAAGTCTCCGTGACGCGATCGGCGATACAGACCCACAGACCGGTCAATGGACTCCTAAGAAACCCGACGCATCCGAGTACAGAAATATTATTGAACCTCATGCACGGGGCGGTATATTGGTGGCCGCAGTTTTTGAAGCATTTATTAATATATATAAATCAAGAGCTGCTGATTTATTGCGCATTGCATCGAATGGTACAGGTATACTCCCTCAAGGGGAACTACATCCTGATCTTGTCAACAGGCTAGCAGGTGAGGCTTCGAAAGCAGCGTCACATGTACTTTGCATGTGTATACGGGCATTGGATTACTGCCCCCCTGTGGATATAACTTTTGGTGATTACTTAAGGGCGATCATTACTGCTGATATAGACATGATCGCGGAAGACTCTCGTGATTACCGCTTATTTTTCATTGATGCGTTTCGAAAGAGGGGCATCTACCCAAAAAATATTAAAACATTAAGTGTCGAAAGCCTTCGTTATACCGTTGAACCTTTTGTAAGTCAGCAGACAAAGGATCTGTTCGCAATTATCGGTGATTTCTTACGCAATTACAGGAGTGCTATCATGTATCAGACAGACAGGAAAAAGATTTATGATATTTCCTGCCAGTATATGGGAGGTTCGCCCGATTCCCAAACAAACCTGCATAAAAGAATTTCGCTGAAGTTTGACGATTCTTCTGAATTCGAAAAACTTACAGGACTTGTGTTCTGTATCAACTGGCCAGAACTCGGTATCCGCACTTCCAATGCTTACGGAAATTTTCATGGTGGTGTTACAGGGCCCTCCTTCCAGATACAGAACCTTCGAGTTGTTTCGCGTGTAGGGCCGAACGGGAACCAGATCAATCAGATCATTTTTTCTATGACGCAACGCGCGGGAGTCATTGTTGAAAAAGGTGTGTTCAAAGGTTACTTTGTGCCGGATGACTCGAAAGAAGCACCACCTGATGGCTTTGAATTTTACGGAGGATGCACGCTCATATTTGACCTTGATACATTAAAACTTAAATACGCTATCAGTCGTCCACTGCTAGAAGTCAATGGGCTACCAAAATGCAGGGAACTTGATATTACCCGAATTGAGAACCAAGGAAATTATATTCATGGGGAATCGATGAATGGGAATGAGTATAGTCAATATTTCGGAATGGGGCTATATAACCAGCTCAATGAACCCTTTGCATTTTTACATAAGCATTAAAACAATAAACATGGCGAATTCAAAAATAACCGACGCAGTAATCAGGATGTACCGGATGGGAACTGGTGATTGTTTTATTATTAAATTCCTTGCAGGAGAAACAGCAAAATTTACAATGATGATCGATTGCGGTACATGGTCTGGTGGCAACGACCATCTTGCTCCTTATGTAGAAAATCTAAAAGAATTCGTCGATAACCATATTGATCTTTTGGTTATAACTCATGAGCACAAGGACCACGTGCATGTATTTGAAGCATGTAAGGAATTATTTGTTGAAGATTTTACTGTAGACAGAGTTTGGATGGGCTGGACAGAGGCAGATAAAACAAAAGAGGTAAAAAAATGGCAAAAGGAGTATGGCGAAAAAAAGAAAGCGTTGTCGCTGGCTGCTTCCAAATTAAATTCGATGGTAAATGATCAGGGTTTCAGAACTGCCCTGCAATTGGAAAATGACGGAGGAAAGATACTGACCGCCCGCGAAAATTTTTCGGCAGTTGTATCAGCATTTGACGAACTACAAAATAATTCGGTAGGCGGTGTATATAAAGGGGGACTTGAAGGAATGAAAATAGTCAAAGAGATCATAGGAAAGGACAAGATCGAATTTTATGGTCCCGGTGATATAATTGATGATATTCCAGAACTAAAAAATATTAGTTTTTACGTATTAGGCCCCCCATTGTTAATCGATGATGTTAAAAAGGAATCAGGCGGTAAGGGTGAATCCTATGATCATAACAAGGAACTTTCGGGTACTGATGCATTTGCGGCGGCAGTATTGGCAAGTTCTCCTCAGGAAAAGCAGCGCATCTCACCTTTTGATGATAGCTATGTCTCCACGGGTGGAATAAGCAATTCTTACGAAGCGTATAGTAAACAGGAGAACCAATGGCGGAAGATCGATTGCGATTGGCTATTCAGTGCCGGCAGCCTGGCATTACGCATGAACGGCCTTACAAATAACCTAAGTTTGGCACTGGCGATTGAATTCAATGACAGTGGAAGAGTAATGCTATTTCCTGGTGATGCGGAATACGGAAGCTGGGCAAGCTGGCATAGCATAGACTGGACTGTGCCAAGTCGGAATGAGAAACTTCACTTTACCGAGGATCTTTTACGACGCACAGTTTTCTACAAAGTAGCCCACCATCTAAGCCATAACGGCACTGCTGAGCGGCTAGGTATGGAAATGATGACACATCCAGATCTTGCCTCGATGGCAACTCTTGATTACGAGGTGATTGCACCAGCGTGGAAGAATACCATGCCAAACCGCTCATTGATTAAAGCATTGGTGCAGCAATCAAAGGGGCGGTTAATGATCATGCAGACAGACAAACTTTATTATGATGTGGATGATACTGTTTTATTAAAGGACAAGATAGAAAGGGAACGAAAAAAAATGAGTAAGAAAGAAGCCACCCTTTTCCAAGAATCTTATCAAGAGGAAGATCTGTTTCTTCAATTTACTGTTAAAGGGGAATAGAAAATTTAAAAGCCATGATCAATCATCATAAAGTCGGCCTGTCGTTATCAGGAGGCGGTTACCGGGCCGCGGCATTTCATTTAGGTACGTTGCGCAAGCTGGATGAACTTGGGGTGCTAAATAATGTGGATGTCCTGTCTACTATATCCGGAGGTTCTATTACAGGCGCAGCCTATTGCCTCAGCGATAAGCCATTTAAGGAATTTGATAAGGAGATGGCGGATACCCTATCGTCAAAAAGCGTGATACGCTATGTATTGTTTTCATGGCGGTCGCTGTTCTTTTACCTTGTGATCGTAAGTGTGCTTGGTGCTTTGTTCATTCTCCCATTCACTGGGATGGCATGGCTGTCACCTGTGGTGCTTATAACAATGATAACTATGATCTGTCTTTTCCAGTTCAAGCTCTGGCCTGTCAGTACTATTATCGAAAAAGCATATGATTCTTTTTTCTTCCATAATGCTAAACTATCAGCGCTTTGTGAACGGCCGTTGCTCGCCATCGGTTCCACGAATATTGAAACGTGCAGACCATTTACATTTTCAAAAAAGAAAATGGAAGATTCGAGTTATGCATACAGGAAACCTCCAATTAAATTTAAACATGAAGAATTCCCCATTTCAAAAGCGGTGATGGCGTCGTCCTGCGTGCCATTCGCTTTTACACCTGTTCGGATAGGCAAAGCTTATTTTATCAACGAATGCGATGCCAAAGAAATAAATCCTCAGTTGGTTGATGGGGGCGTCTATGATAATCAAGGTATTCAAAAGATAACACAACCTGGAAGTTCCTATGAATGTGATATAATAATCACGAGCGACGCAGGTAACACATTTCCGTTTACAAAATCCTGCAACAACGTATTTGTACTACTCATCAGGACTATGGATGTTTTTATGACGAGGATCAAAAATTTTCAGATGGCACAGCATCTTTACAGTAATACGAATTATGCCAACAAATCCATTGCCTATTTCTCACTTGGATGGGATATCCGGAATTGCATTCCTGGTTTTATCGATAATTTAATTGCAGGTAAAATTACAACAGCAGTGAAAGCTGCACATAATATTCCGCGTGAATGGCTAGAGAATCCTTCGGGGCACAGGGAAGAAATAGCCGATTTGCTGGAAAGGAATACGAACTATAAAAAAATCATTCAAAGTGAGATTAAACCGGAACAATTAAAGGTGGCAAGAAATGTAGGTACGAATTTAACGCAGTTGACTAAAGAGCAGATCTGTTTTTTATCCGGCCATGCGGCGGTTATGACTGAGCTGCAGACCCGGTTGTATTGTCCAGAATTACTTACTATTATTCCTTAAAGTACGGAAAGGAATGTTGTTAGAAATGTTATTGGCTTTTAATTTATCCCAGACAAAAATGCGCCACAATAAGTTTGTTTCTGATGAAGTCCTGACAATTGATTGCGATTTGTTGTCGTCGTCAATCAAAAAATACAACTTGCCATTGGACTCATTTGGGTTAATTGCAACAAGCGGAACCGTATAGATCGGTTCAGGAACATGGAAGGTTAGCAGGATCTTTCTTCTATTGAGTCGTTCGAGTATTTCTACTACCAATGAACTGATCAGTGTTTCTCGTATCTCAAGATTTTCATTTCCCGATGATGTTTCTTCTTTCGATTTTATATACTCATTATAGGTTGTCAGAATGTACGAACTCATAATAAACCTATCGTTGAGACTGTGTATAAATGCCGTATCGTCCACAAGGTCATCCATCTTATGGATCAATATTCTTTCCAGCCCGTTCCATAGTATCTCGCAATAAGATTCCAGCGGGAAATTGAAACGGTAATATTTTGGGTTGTAGCTGTCAGTTGTCAGCGTGCTGATAAGGTCATTAACAAAAAAAGTCCGCATATTGGATTCTCCTCCGATGCCGACATATTCTACATCCATCGGTTTGGCAGTAATAAAGCACAAATAATTCGCGGCTGTCGCTTCCTGCATAAACCCAGTTTTCAACACAGAGCCTTTTTCATTACGTGCGGCAGGGGTATGTTTCGCGGTAAGGAGTTCAATTATTCTCATAACGACCTGGTCCGCTTCTTCTGCCAAGGGCAATTTTTTGTGTACAGCAAGTGAAAGGGCCGTTTTAAAATTTTCGGTAACAGTTCGGGTAACTGAGCCTGACAATAATTGTGAGAGGAAAGCTTTAAGCCTGCTTTGCACTTTATTGTATTCAGATAAATTACCCGGATCCACATAGTATGGGCTCTGCCGAAGCTGTAAAAAAAGGTTTACCAGTTCCTGCTGGCTTTTGAACAGCGGCATACCATAAAAAGCCTGTTCAAATAGAATGTTATTAGGATCATTCATGCTACAAGGGTAATGAAAATTTATTAAAAAATCATTTTTTGTTAAAAACTATATGTGTATAATTAAATTAATAAAATGTGAATATGCCTTATTAATTTTGTTTTTGATCATTGTTCTATAACTTTGTAGTGCAAACGACCACAAAAATATGAAACAAATGTTTCGGAATACAAGTTAAACAAAAAGCCCCTATATAAAGTTCGCGGCTTTATATAAGGGCAACAAGAAGGCATTTTAGGCTTACGGAAAGTCCGTCCTTCCTGATTTTTACATCACCACTTGCACGGTAATGTATTGCAATGTAGGCAATTACAATTATCATTCCACCTGGTTCGTAATAAAAATCGGTTAAGCCCCCTAACCTTAAAAACAGATTTTTAGCATGAACCATTTCATCAATGCGTTTCCCCTTGGAAATGCAGACACTACACTGATCAGGCTCAACAGCGGAAAGCTTCTACTGATCGATTATGCCAATACCTATACCGGAGAAAAGGATGATCGTAGATGTGATCTTCCTGTTGAACTGGATAAACTGGTTGAAACCGATTCTTACGATGTGGTAATTTTTACCCACGCCGATATGGATCATGTACAGGGGTTCGCTAGTTATTTTCACCTGGAGCATGCCGAAAAATACCAGGGTGGTGATCGTAAAAAGATAAACGAATTATGGGTGCCTGCGCAAGTGATCCTGGAGGAGGGCTGCGAGGACGAAACGCGGATACTGCGTACAGAAGCGCGACACAGATTGCGTAACAAAAAAGGCATCAGGGTGTTTTCCAATCCTGATAAACTCAAAGGCTGGCTCGAAAAAGAAAAAGTAGCCTTTTCTGATGTAGAACACCTAATCGTTAACGCAGGTACAACTGTGCCTGGGTGGGGTGCGACAAATCCTGAACTGGAGATCTTTGCTCATGCTCCTTTTGCCTATACATTTGACGCGAATACAGAAATCAACCGTAATGACGCATGTATCGTATTGCAGGCTACATTCAACAATCTGCCGAAGACAAAATTTCTACTGTTGGCGGATGCAGATTCTGAACTTCTTCACTCCATCATTGACCTGAGTGAACGGTTCGACAATCATCACAGATTGAACTGGGATATCGTGCATCTTCCTCATCATATGAGTTATCTGTCATTAGGCCCTGAAAAAGGCAAGGAGAAAACAGAACCCGTGGATCCTGTGCGCAGGCTGTACGAAGATTATGGACAGGAGAAATCACTGCTCATATCTCCGTCCTGCCCAGTACCCGATTCCTATGACACTATACAACCACCGCACAGGCAAGCGTATAATTATTATGCCTCAGTAGCCGATCTAAAGAACGGTGAGTTACAGGTCACTATGGAATTTCCGGCGGAGGCAAACCCGCGGCCGATGGAGGTTACTATCAATAATTATGGCCTAACACTTGTCAAGGCAATTGTTGCAGGCGGATTTACTACTGAAAGAAAAATACCGCAGGCAGGCTAATGGAAACAAATATACTGAAGCTTGATGCTAAGCAGGTAGATCCTGCTACACTCTCTATCCCTAAAGCCACAGCGTTTTATAACGCTGTGGTCGTATCGCATTTCTCAACTATTACAGACGTATTGAAAGATATGCAGGGACGAGAGATAATTGTTGTGGAAACGGAAGTTGAAGTTCCACAATATCCGAAGGTAGATGTCAGGCGCAAGGAGATTTTCGCAGCGGTTTTTGATCCTGCGGATCAGCAGTTGCCGAGAGCGTGGATGCTGCGCGAGGATTTTCCTGAGTTGCCGCATTTACTTCTTGAACTGACTGAAAAACCTCGTTCCCTTTGCCTGTATAATATGCCATACGATGATGTAAAACTTTTCTGGACCGGTTTCCTGTTCCTGGAAAGAATCCGTGAATGGCTGAAGCTTTCAGCGACCGGCGAACTGCATCAAAACGATCAGCCGTTGGAGCCCTTATTGCTTTCTGACGAAGGAATGGTGTTACTTCAGTG
>Ga0247757_10001934_pt1 | contig 12069 bp, 18 predicted proteins | sample UWRJL126311R4_FD_180929 | JGI IMG/M metagenome (GOLD analysis project Ga0247757, IMG submission 180929) | Plant litter microbial communities from Arlington Agricultural Research Station in Wisconsin, United States - UWRJ-L126-311R-4 | ecosystem: Environmental > Terrestrial > Plant litter >...
TCGTCCAGCGCCGTCGAATTATACTCCTCTCTCGTGATGTCCGAAAACGTTGCATCGATGGTCCTTGTATATCCTTGGAGCTTGAATTCGAATCCCAGGGGCACGTAGGCTGTGTTGATGATTTCGATAAGGTTCTCAACATCGGATTTCTTTTCACAAGTCAGGCTGCGTGGTTTTTATGGGGTCTGGGACAGCAGGAAGGTACCTCGACGAATCCTTCGCTAACGTCGAATCCTCTAGCAACGAGGTGTACGTATACAGAGATGGTGACCATCTCAGGCTCAGTTTCCGCCATTACAGTGTCCTGCTCTGCCATAGCCATGGCTCGAGAGAACTCGAGGAATGACTCGTCAAGTTTCCAGCCGCATGTTGGTATGTTTTGAGTAGAGGGATCTAGTGATGTGCTCGTCAGTAACGGTGCTCTAGGTACATTAAATCGTCCTTAGACTCACTATGTTCTGGGCTTTTGCGCGACTGAGGAGGCAGACTTAGAGCACCGACTAGCAGGCTGAAGAAGGGAAGCAGCTGCATGGTGATATATGCGGCCGATTGCTGGTATAGAAAGAGCAGAGTTCTTGCTTATAGGGGGCTTGGAGAAACACTTTCTTTCGCACTTGATCTTGTATGATGATGGGATATTGTTGAAATTTCTGTGCACCCTCTACAGCTCTGCTTCTTGTTCACGCTCCTCGTACCACCATAGCATGTATGAAGGGTCGGGCTAGATGTTCGCATATACATGCAAACACCGCCGCTAGTCCCGTGCTTTGACGATGCAATGAGCTTCTAGGGACCAGCGAATGCCCTCGTGTCCCGCCGAGCACGATATTTCATTTGCGGGCCCTTCTGACCTGCGCTCATTGGGCACCAATTGACACCAGCGTTACTTTGGCTTACACGAACTCACGCATTCGTGTCTCATGTGGAAATTTGTACAGCTTACTAGCGGGCAAGGCAGTCAAGAGATACGGCGTTCTATAATCTATCATTCACTTGTTTTCCATGAATTGCAGGAAAAAGCCTCCCTTTTTATAGGGCCACCCCATTCAAGGGGTGGGGGAACAAATGACCTTCACGACCCGAGTTTCGAAGACTGCAAGACAAACGGGAACCTCTCTACCGTACGCCTAGTGCCGTCGGATGATCAATGACTTGACCTAGAGATCATGTGGTCCCTAGCTGGGCCCACACCAATCCACACTACCTTGATGCCCACAAATTTCTCGATGAATTCGATGTACTTTCTTGCTGCCAAAGGCAGATCATAGTAAGACTTGGCACCCGTCGTGGGCTTCTTCCAGCCGGGAAGAGTTTCGTAGTGGACCTCGACCTGGGCGAGTATCTCTGGACTGGCGGGGAAGCCTTCGAGCAGCTGGCCATTGTAAGAGTAGGAAGTGGCGATTTTGAGTTCTTCAAAGTCATCCAAGACATCCAGCTTGGTGAGGTTGATAGCGGTATAGTCGTTGCAGGCGTGCGAGTGCTTGATAACGACGAGATCGAGCCAACCGCAGCGGCGTTTGCGGCCGGTGGTAACACCAACCTCGTGGCCAACCTGTTGGAGCTTCTCGCCTATTTCGTTGAGCTGTTCAGTTGGGAAGGGACCCCTGTTGTGCGTCAGCATCCACTTCCATGCTCAGCATGATGTTCCTTACGATCCAACTCGTGTGGTGTATGCCTTCACAACTCCAATCACCTCCTTAATTGACCGCCATCCCAAGCTCAGACCTGTAATGACGCCGCCTAGACCAGTATTAGACGATGTAACGAAGGGGTATGTTCCGTAGTCGATATCAAGCATAAGCGCGTTGGCTCCTTCTACGAGGATCTTCGCATTCTTCTCTTTCGCGGAAGTGAGCAGCGGGACCTGATCTACGACGTACTCCTGAAGCTTGGGACGGAGTTCCTTAACCACCGATTAGAATGGTTCTCTTTCGCAATGTTCCGTTCACGCACCTTATACTTTTTTATCTCCTCCTCAACGTCGTACTTAAGCAGATCTCCGAAGCGCTTCTGGTATCCCAAAGCCAACCTCCGTAGCTTCTTCTCGAAGAGCTCCTCTTCGAAGATATCGCACATCCGCAGGCCGCTGCGGGTCATCTTGGTGCTGTAGGTTGGGCCTGCCACGCGTCAGTTCAGGGTTCCAGCGTCCTGGGCGCATCAGTGTACTGACCAATGCCCTTCTTAGTGGTACCTGTCCGATACGCCGTCAGTATCTATCTTCCAATTCCAATCAGAGTATGGGTGACTGACCAATGAAGCCTCCGCCCAATTCCACCTCCTCCAGGCCATCGACCAACTGGTGCACATCGAGCACGACGTGGGCCCTATCCGAGATGTAGATCCTGCCCTCCGTGTTCAGACCCTTCTTATCCAGCTGCTCCAGCTCGTTGAAGAAAGACGGCACATGGACGACGCATCCGCTACCGATGACGTTTATACAGTTCGGGTTCACGAGTCCCGAGGGCAGGATGTGGAAGTCGTAGGTGATGTCGCCCACGACGATGGTGTGGCCCGCGTTGTTGCCACCCTGGGCACGGCAGCACAGCTGCGACTCGTGAGCGAGGATGTCGGCGAGCTTGCCTTTTCCCTCGTCGCCCCATTGGGCGCCGAGCACGACGGTGACGGACATGTTCCGTGAAGAGAGCAGACGCAAGCGCAGGTGGGGGCAGCCGGCGGGGGACTGCGTTTATGTATCTCGAGCGCGGAGATGGCCGATGATGAACAAATGCGGTCTTTTTTTTTTGGGTCGGTCACCTTGCGTCCAATTAAAAATGTTTTCGCCGTGGTGAAGGTCGCGTCGAGCGGGTAGCGGGAGAGGAGTCAAGTCCTGGCGGGCTCAACCGCTAGAGCCCACGGGGTTATAGGAGATCACAAGAGCCTGGATGAGGCAAGCATGCAAACGTCCGACAGGCAATTGAGCCTCAACAAACGCTGTCGGGCCAACATGAAAGCATTCGTGCTCGTGTTTTTCCCTCCGCAGATTGCCCCGCCCCCACCAAAACCCGATGACGGGAAGGATGTCGCAAGCCATTTTGCATGCATGAAAATTGCTCCGCTGCCTGGGCCAATCACGGCACTGCAGCTTCGCACTGTCAGCATCCTCTCTGCCTGGCCGTCGACACCTGAGGCATGGCAAAGGCAAAAGCCGTGGACGTCGGTGCAAGTTAGCATGACACGTAACATTGATACAAGGCTCGATACTGGGTGGTTAGGTTTAGATTTCCTAAGTTTTTCTTTGCCACTCTCTGGTCTGATGTACCTCGTGCAATCCCTTTGCTCCACACGCTTGTTGCAGCCATTATGCAAACCTTGAATAGCCAAACATCCACCTCTTTATCCTATTCGAGACGACCGAGTATGAGTGGATCCGCAGACATCACGTTTTGCTCGCGTCACGAGGACTAGCAGGATGATACTCAAAAAAAGCCAGTCCTTTGCATTTATTTTTGGACCGGATATCTATTACATATTTGTACTTTGCCTCAAAAAGAACATCCACCTTTTTATAAGAGAAAACCTAACAAACTAGCTCCTAGCAACGTCCCTAGCCCTGCGGCCCACGTCCGGCTTACCACCGCCGCTGAAGAAGAACCCGGGTAGTCGCTGGGCTTTACAGACGGCTTCGTGGCATTACCCGTTGCTCCTGGCGCCGCACTCGTCGTCGTGGTCGTGGGGTCTACCTGTCCGCTTACGTTCTGCACTCGGATCCAGTTCGCAGCGAGGGCGGGTCCCAGCCCGGTCGCGTTCACGAACGCGCTCGAATCCCACCCCACACGCGTCTGCAGGAGGCTGTTGAACCGTGCGGGGATGGTGAAGTTCTTGGGCTGGGCGAAGAGGAGGACCGTGTACTTGTGTGGAATGTCATCGACGGGCGGCGATGGCTGGAGGTACGAGGCTGCAGCGGCTGCGGGAGGGGGTAGCTGCAGGATCTGGGTGTCGGTCGAGGGGAGGGTGACGTTGGCGGTAAGCCAGTGCAGGAGCTGGACGCGGGTGCCGTTGCGAGGCACGTCGGTGTCGACCATCATGATAACGGCGCGGCCGCCCGTCGTCCACACGGGTGTGGTGATCTCCTCTGGCACGGTTGCCGTGTCTGGTCGTTTAGTCAGTGTTTCCGTCTGACGGGAGACGGCAGCATTGCGTGCTTACCTCTTCGTGGGACCAGCTCTCCTGGCGGCGAGACATCGTTGCCTCCCCAGGTGATGTTCAGGTCGGGACTGCCACCTGAGACGGGGAAGCCAGGCGCGACGGTAGCACGGGCGACGCCGACGAGGGCGCAGAGACTGGAGAACTTCCAATTAAGCATGGCGATGGCAGGGCGGTGATAGGGCTGCAGCAGGAGCGGTCGAAGAGCTGAACAAGGTCGACGGGAGCGGACCGTTCATGTGATATCTAGTTTAGGGGCGCGCAGCCCCAAGCTGGGGGCCCTGTGCCTGGTGGCCTTCCGCCCCGAAGGATCACCCAATTGATGAATAATGGGCCAACCACGTGGAGACGAGTGCTCTGTGCGATGCCAATTAAAGACGCCCAGCCCTAGCTCGTGTGCATCCCGATGATGCCGGCTCGACTCGTTCGCTGTTGCTGTTGCCATCTCACTTGTTGCTGGCTGCCCAAGAAGAGCCTTGTAAGCACGCGGGTACCTGCGTGGTGAGGGGAAATACATCACGCTACACAAAAGACTCCAAACCACCGTCGCTACTGCTTTCAATTCGCCGCGCAGAGACACGCACACGCACATCCACCACCGCACCGACGCGCTACTGTATGTGCAACGAAAACAGCTCCACGCCCCCGCGCCCGTAGCCTGGACGACGGCACTAAATGGCCCGACGCGTCAACGAAATTCTGCATGCAACCGGAAATCGGCACAGTTTCCCTTCGGCGTTACCCCATCCAACGACCCTTGAAAGGAAAAAAAAAATTAATTCCCAACGCAGCAGTGAACGTGATGCCTTCGATGCCTCCGACTCTTCTCATCACAGCTGCTAATTGACGTACTGATATGCCAGTTCGACAGTTCCCTCCTCCCCTTCCCTGCCCGGTACCTTGGGCCTGTCTCTCTTGATCAGTTCCACCACCTCGGTTAGCGTTTCCCCATCGCTGTCCACGCGTTTCCGACGCTCCGCTTCCGGCACCGATTCGAACCGACTCGCTGCTCGACTGCTGCTCCTATCGTAATGGCCGTGTAGAGGAGGACTGTTTGGTGGCGATGGCAGTATTGATCCTCTCTTCGAGATGGACAATCGCAGACGGGACGTGCGCTTTCGCTTGGCACAGTCTTTCCCATTGCCAGCCACTATCGTCGTCGTGACCACATTCATCGGCAGGTGCCCCTCATGATGCGCATGTGACAAGAAGTCCGACGGTGCAGTGTTCCTCCTCGATAGGGGCGGTGACTTCTTCAGCGTTGCAGACGGTGATGTAGAGGCCGATGTGTTCCTTGATCTGTTCCTGGGATCCGCGGGAGAGTGTATGAATGTTTCTGTTGTGGGTGTGAAGAGAGCAGCTGGTGGAGGTGGTGGGCTGGTGATGGACGGGATGGATGCTGGGGCTGGGAGTGGAGCTGCCACAGGCACAGATTTGGGAGCAGACGTCGGGGCGGGCGATGCTGAAGACGTGTTGGATGCCAGCCGAAATAGAGGCGCGCCGGGGCTTGATGCTCGAGAGCTTGTCGCCGAATTCGTTCGCCATTTGTCCTTCCACCTTCTCAGTGTGTTCCTCACGCCTATGCTGTCCTTGGTTCCACTCGTGGTCTGTGAAGCCGTCTCCACTCTTGACATGTCCTTTTCTGCTCGAATCATGCTCGAATCGACTTCAGCTCTGGCCGAAAACGTGGATCTTTTGCAAGTTAGGTGCAATCGATGAACAAAAGGCAGTCCACGTGGGAAACGGCACAGTAACGGCAGCACCCCTCTTATCAGACCGACCCGCTCCAGGCACAGCGGGCCCGGCGCGTTGGACTAACTTTCGGGGAAGCTGGGAATGGTTTGGGGCGGGTCATGCAGGGGTTGCACGTTCTGGGTGCGCTCGGCTAACGGTTCTGGAAGTAGGCCGCTGTGCGTTGGACTTCCAGGAACGTGCACGGGTCTGACTGGGCCGCTGAGCTATTGGCATGCAACGCACGGGAATGTGAACGTACTATGAGGAAGAGGCTTCGAGCAACTGCTGGGCATCCGTATTGGCCAGGAGAAGGCTTGTAGCAGATGCGGGGAAATGAACCCAATACACGGCTCCATGTACACGGTAGAAGCAGAGTGGGTGGATGAATTCAGGCGGGTTTGACATGTGCAAAGTGATGGGATTGTATTGCTTGCATATTGAACCATGCCATGGCTCGTTTGACGGGGGGTGTAGCTGCATCCGAAGCTGCCCTTGTGCAACCTCAAACAGCTTACGATAGGAGGACATTCAACATTTCCTGGAATGTCGGAGTCCGTCGCGAGCACACGCCTTCGGCCTGCTCAAGTCCGCCGTCCTGTGCGTGTAACCAGTCGATCGCTTGTGGGGCCAGATATTGCTATCGTGTCCACCTGCATAATCGATACCGCGTTGCATTCGGTCGTTGTCTTCGCCTAATTATATCGCGCCATCAATCCGTCTTAGTTTATAAGCCTCATCGTAAGTTCGACCCTGTGCTGTGTCAGTCAAAGTATCACCTATAGCCAGGCCTTTGTCGATAGAACTAACGTAGCAAATGTCCCTGCGCTAACAGGCATGGCTCTCAGTAGCGTCGGTCCAATACCTCGCCAAAAGCCGCCGAGACCTTCCGCTCTCCACGTTTGCGCGAAACAGTCCCTCATCGTCTTGTACTTTTGGGTCTCGCCAAACCCATCCGTCTGCATCTTGCTTTTGATGACATCGAACGGATAGCTCCAGATCCAAAGTGCTTCACCTGCGAGGCCACCGTAGAGAGCCACTTTCAGCGTGCTTATTTCCTCTCTCTTGATACCATTGCGCTCGGCATCCTTGTTCATAAGAAACTCAAAAGTGGTGAACCAGGCACCGTACGCTTGGGCTTCACGTAAAAGTGTGACTGCCGTTCCTCGGTAAACTCCTCGCAGCAATCCCTGGTGAGCTGAAAGTTTCTTGACACAGTCAATGGGCCCATTGTAGAGACGAGCTACACCGTGAGGCTGAGTCTGCAGCCGGATACGGATATGCTCGATGGGGCTGGATAGAACTGTATTCGTTATCCCAGCGAAGGCACCTGCCGCATAATATTGCGCGTATGTGAGGTCGCTAGAGCCTTTCTTCTGGATATTTTGCGACTCGAAGGCCCGTCGAGCGTAGTGAAACCCACCGAATTGTACAGAGACGCAAGCACCAATGCCGATTAAAGGTGTCAAGGTACCCTTGTAGAATGCCAGGCCCCCCTCGTTCTTGTATATCTTAGTGGCAGCATCCAAGGCACCGGAATACTGTTGTGTGGTCTGCAGCCTAACTTTGACAATATCGAAGGGTTGTCCTGTTGGATATCAATATCATTTATCCAACTGCAGCCAGAATACACCGCTCTAATGGGAGAAGAAGACGGCAAAAAGAGCCGAAATATGAAAACAACATAACTGAGGCAAGTATGAACGGTCATCACAAAGCGGGAATATACGTCCAAGAAGCTTCGTTGCACGAAATGCGGGTCAACATACCAATAAGGACTTGAGCGACACCGCCGACAGCACCGGCAAAAAGATCTTTTAGTGTCCTCTGTAGCCCATGCTCAGGTGCTTCCTGTTCTACCTCGACGCCCATCTCTTCACGCTTGCGCTTTTTTCGCCGTCCCACCTACAAAGTTACCTGATTTAGCCTCAAACCTTCCGACTCTTAACAAAGCACGTGTCTTTCGGTGGGACACAAGGGAAGTAAATTGAAGAATCCCCAAGCTCTTCACAGACCAGGCCGTCGACAAGGCGATGCTGACCGCACAAATACCCAAAGAATGACGGGCAGGCGAGGTTTATAGAAACCGAACTCGGGGACTTGAAATAGTTTGGCTAGATTGCAGACAGCTCTTGAATTTCTTTGGCTGACGTGCTCGCGCCAAGGCCACGCTAGGTCCCGATCGCATCCCGTCATTCGGGAAAAAGATCCATGGGAGGCTCAAATCAGCTGTCATTCGGAGAGAAAGACGGAGGCTGTACACAAGCTAGAAGAGAGCTAGGGGACATATATTATGTATTCACCATGTACACAACACCACCAACAATCACCGACCCAGCCAGCCTCATAAAGATGGCAGCATAGTAGTGATACAAGCCTTAACAGCATAAACTCCGCGACTTGGGCTCCTTCTTAAACGCAGACCCTGATGCACCTAGCCCAGCCCAGCCCAGGCCCTTTCAAGTGATATGGTATCCCTAAGGTTTGTCCAGAAATCGACTGCCAAAAGAAAAAGACTATGGCAGGTACATGACATCGTACATTCTCCGCAATATTATAGACTGAGTGAAAAGCTGCCTGGGGGCTACCAGCATCGCAGCTTCTTCCAGAAGCCGCCCTTGGGTATATCATCCGTTTCGCCCGGTGCGTTCGACGCACCCTCCTTTTCGTCCATAGGTGGTAGCGCTGCAGTTCTGGTAACAGGCTGTCCAGCGCTCCCGGACGCTGCTAGTCGGCGGGCTTCAACTACACGACGTACGAGCACTAGTTTTTCATCAGCATTGTCCCCTCCACTTGCCAACCAATTTCTTCGTCACTTACGCGCAAATGTCTCTTCAATGTTGACCATCTCCCGGGCACTCGTCTCCATGAACCCGCAGCCTCGCTTTCGCGCCCATTCCAATCCTTCGGCCGCCTTTACCACCCTCGCTCCACTTAAATCGCATTTGTTGCCTGCTACAATCTTCACCGGGGGGACCTTCCCTTGGTCTATTCTGTGGTCCTCCTCCATGTCAATCATCTCCGCGAAGTATTCGAGGCCATCTAGGCTGTGTGGGTTCGTAATATCATAGACCAGCAGAAAAGCATCCGATTTCAGATTCGAGGCAGCCCATAATGAACGGTACTCTTCTTGGCCGGCGGTATCGGTGAGCATTAGGAAGTAGGATTGGCCATCAATGGTACGTGTTACCGAGTACGAATCTTCTATGGTCGGATCGTAGCTGGTGCGCATTTTGTCAGCGGCCTGAACTCATGGCCCATTGCTTGAACGTTTGTGGTTAGGGTCTTCTTACTCATGCGTCCATTCGCTCCTCACCAACCGCAGCGTGATTGAGCTTTTCCCTGCAGCCTCGTCAGCCCACCTGCATTTGCATTTGCATGCGCCGTCGTCGTCGCAGTCTCTCTCCCCTTACTGGAAAGAACATACCACATCCGCCGTCTCCACACACTGTGATTGTGACCCTGTTGTTCTCGTCCATTGGGGTGCTCGAATGCGAATGGGAGCGTATCAGGGGGGTATATTCGCAATGACGGTCGAGACAGCGAGCGTGGGTTGGACCTATCGAATGCGTTTGCTGTTGGGTCAGACCCGCGGCGTTGGTTCCACCCAATGGCGACCCCCGGAGCAGCGACGAGGCTCCGCAGACGTCGATGACTCGGACCTGGTTCCCTGTCTTCGACGGATGGCGACACTGGGATGGGGCAGGAGCAGAGTCAATGCGGTGTGGTTGATGTGGTTGATGTGGTCTGGCAAGAGCAGCACGGTGGCTGCTTTTTAGAAAAAGGCGGCACGTAACACGCCGTGTCTGCAAGCACCCTTGCGGGCGCCCTATCGCTCATGGTTCGCTCGCGAGCTCATGCACACGGCGCTCTTCAATTTTAATTTTAGATTGTTGCGCTCTGGCCTGCCACCCACCGCCCGACACGTGCCTGCACCTCATCCAGGTGGCACTCTTCTCCTCTTCTCCTCTGCATATGTCCATCCTGCACGCATCCTGTCCCTTAGCCGTGGTGACACGTGTGGCCCCCTCTTTCCTAGCAGCACGAACACCCAAGACGGGTGGTCACACGGCCCGGACCTTGCATAATCCGGCCGTCGTCGTCGTTCATCACAGGAAACATGACATATGCGCCAAGACCACCCCATCACTCCAATCGGCCCGGCTTATGTCCAGCCTTGCCGTTGCGTCGTGTTTCACATTTCCCCAACCTCACTCTCGCCGCTTACCCAGCTCGCCTCCATCTTCGGCTTCCCATGTTCAGCTCCCTCTCTTGTGGATAAGCCAGCCACTTTCACCACGGAGTGCATAATGAGACGGCACAGACAAAAGCTGAGCAGCCAGCTTCTCGGATACCTTATCCCGATTCGGCCCAGAGCAGAGCATCCATTACGTCTTCACCATAAACCACTGTTCTGCCACCTCTTATCTCATAGCCTATTTCTGAGCTCGTTCGGTGTACTGTACGTGACTAATGCTCCCCCAGCCTAGGCTGATTGTATCTTTCTCTGCATGGAACCGCAATCGTCATCGTGATCACACTCATGTACTATCCGTCAAACTCCGTAAAGTGTCAAGATAAAGCAATTATAAGGCAAAGCAATTATGCATCTTACTGTCTTGACCTCGCATGAGCAGCACTCTGCGCCATTATTCCGTTAATCTGGATACCATTTGTGGCCGCTTATTGCACACGCCTTGGACGGACGATCACCCCATCAAGACAAAACCATTCGTTATCTAACCATGGAAGAACGTGAGGACAAGACCATTGCTTCGGGCAACATGACCTCTCCTGCTGATAGTCATACGCCTCCCGAAACATTTCGTCTTGCTGAACAGGCCGGTGTTGCAAAAGCCCGTCTGACCTGGATCGATCTAATTACAAAGTCATTCTTAGCCGGCATCTTCATCTCTCTCGGTTCTGCTTTCGATATCACCATCGTAGGCGGCGCCCCAGGTCTGCGATCTAGCAATCCCGCCTTGGCAACGCTTTTGGGTGCACTCGTCTTCCCTGCCGGCTTCGTCCTTATCATGTTGACCAATGCGGAGCTCTGCACCGGCAATATGTTCATCATGACGTACTCGACCCTACGGCGACGCACTACGTTGTATGACCTAGCCAAGAATTTGGTTGCGAGCTACGTTTTCAATCTCGCCGGCTGCCTTTTCTATGCCGGAGTTTAGCTGGTGGGCCGGCATCTTGACCGCCGATGCCCAGACGTCGTACGCCATCACACAGGCGCGAAACCGTGTTAACGTGAACAGGGGCTACAACTTTACGCGCGGTATTGGGTGCAACTTGCTTGTTGCCATGGCTTTTATATTCGCGACCCAGGGGCGCGACAACGTGAGCAAGATCTACGGAGTCTGGATACCCATCGCTATATTTGTCGCTCTTGGGTACCAGCACTCCATTGCGAACTTCTATCTCGTACCCATTGGTATGTTCTATGGCACGGATTTCGGAGTAGGCAAATTCATCCGGGCGTCCATCATCCCTGTGACCCTAGGCAACATTGTAGGCGGTGCTGTCCTGGGTGCGCTCGCATTCTGGGTCTTGTACGGGAAGCATGAACAGTCTGTAACGCACGCTGGTGGCCAGGGCAGCGAGGTCTAGCTGCGAAATTAGACGTGCATGAACCGTTAGCATCGTTGCACCAGCATTCTTAGGTGCCCTGTTTATAATAGAGCCTGTAGCATATCACCGCACTTATGGTCATCATAGATTATGCTCAACCCTTTTATCATTCACGTTCGAGTCCATGTCAGTTTCCTTGCCCTCGCCCTAGGCCTACCGCGGTATTCAACCCAGTCCTATTGGACACTGTGACTACTCCGGTGGACGTGCTCTCCACACGCAAGCTGGAGGTTTTTCCATCCAGAAACGAAAAAAACAAAGACTATACCTAACCCTACTCTGAGGCGTTGTCACCCCACTGAAGAGTACCTCTTGCAGCGCAAGCGACACCCGGATATGCCGGTTGCTAGAAGGGGCAAAATGCTGACCAGTATGCCGCTCCCCCAGCAAGGCCGCGTGATGATTATGAGTAATTTACTTACCTTAAACACTGAGCTAAATTAACTGACAGTAACAAGGCTGGTTGAACTCCATCTACCTGTGTCTCGTCTGGAACGTAAACACCCGGAAAAAAAAAAAAAAAAAAAAAAAAACCAAACCCCCCCCCCTATATAT